>ERZ1026990.2-NODE-2-length-145554-cov-16.990330_pt1 | contig 145554 bp, 139 predicted proteins | sample MGYA00519557_ERZ1026990 | MGnify/ENA primary metagenome ERZ1026990 (study PRJEB26926, sample SAMN06164797) | human gut metagenome | biome: ENVO:00009003; feature: ENVO:2100002; material: ENVO:00002003 | host: Homo sapiens | place: USA | collected 2012 ... | reverse complement strand
ATTTGTGCGCAAGCGCCCATCGCTGTCCTCACTATGCCTATGCGCGGCTCATTGCCCGCGTAACTTTCAATTTATTTCTTTTCCGGGCGCAGATTTTCCAGCACTTCATCCGGTACATACAGCTTCCCCCAGCCGGTTCCGAGGTCGATCTTTGGCTTGTTGGCGCCGTGGAAGTCGGAGCCGCCGCTGATCTGCAGATCATATTTGGAGGCAAGTCCGCGGATCTGGCGTTCCTCGGCGGTATTGTAGGTGCTGTAAATGGCTTCGATGCCCACGAGGCCGATCTTTTTCAATTCCGCTACGAGAGTATCCAGACGATCATCGCTCATGTGATAGAGGATCGGATGTGCCAGCACCGGTACGCCGCCGGCCCTCAGGATCAGTTCCACAGCCTGAGCGGGTGTCACCTTTTCCCTCGGAACAAAGCAGGGACAGTGATCGCCTACGTAGCGGTCAAATGCTTCCTTCATGCTCTGGATATAGCCGTGGGAGAGGAGATATCTTGCAAAATGAGCTCTGGTGATAACCGCACCGGGGAATTCCGCCAGAAGTGCCTCGTAAGTAATGTCAATGTCATGCTCTCTGAGAAGCGCACACATTTTTTCATTGCGGTTCTCGCGGGAACGAATGAAATCTTCTAAATAATGGGCAAACTCCGGCTGGCGGTAATCAATGAAAAGGCCAACCATGTGAATATCTTTGCCCTGATATTCCGTAGACAGTTCAATACCGGGAATGATCTCAGGCACGCGGGGAACGTCAGCGTCTGCAACAGAAGAAACCGGAAGGCGGGCAACTGCATCGTTACGGGAGAAAGAAACCGGAAGGCGGGCAGCTGCATCGTTACGGGAGAAAGAAACCGGAAAGCGGTCGTCTGCATCGTTACGGGAGGAAATGACTGGGGATGCCGCCTGAGCCTGTCGCAGTTCCTCCGCATACCGGATCGCCCGGTCCAGTCCGTTTACCGTATCATGATCGGTGAGAGCGAAGGCAGTTAAGCCTTTTTGAATTGCATAATCAACTAATTCTTCCGGGGTAAAGGTACCGTCGGAACAGGTGGAATGTACGTGAAGATCTACCATATTTCTATCCTTTCTGAGATTATTTTGTGGGACTGGTCCACATTAACATACATTAGAGTAAGTTTTTGCGTATAGAGACAGTGTTTGTAAATATTACATGTTTTAATGGGGATCATTAAACAAACAGAATTGGGAAAATAACAAAATGGATGTCGGCAGCACCGGCATCCATTTTATTCGTCTTAGTTCTCGTCGTCTTCGGTCTGTGCGGTGAATACAGTACGCTTTCTTGCCATTTCATCGCTTGCCAGATACTCATCGTAGGTAGTGATCTTGTCTACCAGACTGCCATTCGGCAGAATCTCGATGATACGGTTGGCAGTGGTCTGTACGAACTGGTGGTCATGGCAGGAGAACAGTGCCACACCGGGGAACTTGATCAGACCGTTGTTCAGCGCGGTGATGGACTCCATGTCCAGATGGTTGGTGGGTTCATCCAGGATCAGACAGTTGGCGCCGCTGATCATCATCTTGGACAGCAGGCAGCGAACCTTCTCACCACCGGAGAGGATGCGGACCTTCTTCACACCGTCTTCGCCGGCGAACAGCATACGTCCCAGGAAACCACGGACATAAGTGGCATCTTTTACGGGAGAGTAACCGGTCAGCCAGTCAGCGATGGTCATATCATTGTCAAACTCTGCGGTATTATCCTTCGGGAAGTAGGACTGGGAAGTGGTAACACCCCACTTGTAGGTTCCCTCATCCGGCTCGATCTCTCCGGCAAGGATCTGGAACAGTGTGGTCTTCGCCAGCTCACAGCTTCCTACGAAAGCCACCTTGTCTTCACGACCCAGAGTAAAGGAGATGTCATCTAACACCTTTTCTCCGTTGATGGTCTTGGACAGATGTTCCACAGCCAGTACTTCGTTACCGATCTCACGCTCGGGGCGGAAGTCGATATAGGGATATTTTCTGCTGGAGGGCTTAATGTCATCCAACTCAATTTTTTCCAGGGCACGTTTTCTGGAAGTAGCCTGCTTGGATTTGGAAGCATTTGCGGAGAAACGGGAGATGAACTCCTGCAATTCCTTGATCTTTTCTTCCTTTTTCTTATTGGCTTCCTTCATCTGCTTCACCAGCAGCTGGCTGGACTCATACCAGAAATCATAGTTACCGGCATACAGCTGGATCTTGCCGTAGTCGATGTCGGCGATCTGGGTACATACCTTGTTCAGGAAATAACGGTCATGGGATACCACGATAACGGTATTCTCGAAATCGATCAGGAAATCCTCCAACCATGCGATTGCGTCTAAGTCCAGATGGTTGGTAGGCTCGTCGAGTAGCAGGATGTCGGGATTACCGAACAGTGCTTTGGCTAACAGGACCTTCACCTTCAGGCTGCCGTCTAAATCCTTCATGAGAGAGTAGTGGAACTCGGTGCCGATGCCCAGACCGTTTAACAGCATGGCGGCATTGGACTCTGCTTCCCAACCGTCCATTTCAGCGAATTCTGCTTCCAGTTCGCTGGCACGGATGCCGTCCTCATCACTGAAATCTTCCTTGGCATAGATGGCATCCTTTTCCTTCATGATCTGGAAGAGACGCGCGTTACCCATGATAACGGTATCCATAACCACATTCTCGTCGTATTTGAAATGATCCTGCTCCAACACGGAGAGACGCTGACCGGGGGTGATGACGATATCACCTTTGGTGGTGTCCAGCTGACCGGACAGGATCTTCAAAAAGGTGGATTTACCGGCACCGTTGGCTCCGATGAGTCCATAACAGTTGCCCTCGGTAAACTTGATGTTGACATCTTCGAATAATGCTTTCTTACCCACACGGTAAGTTACGTTGTTTGCACTGATCATTCTTAAACCTCTTGTTATTCTTCTTATTAAATGTGTTACAAAGCCACCCTTACCATTATACATAAAAGCCCACATATTTCAAGGAAAAAGTGTGAAATCTTGACAGAGTAAAATATTTATGTAAAATGATTACTAAAAGATATGAACAAGGTTCATTGGCATAATGGAGGTTTGCATGGCAACGATTAAAGAGATTGCAGAGATCGTGGGTGTGTCGAGCGCAGCGGTCTCCAGAGTATTGAATTACGATGAAGGAATTTCCGTCAGTGAGGAAACGAGAGAGGCTATTTTTGCCACAGCGGAGAAGATTGGCTATAAGAAAAAAGTTATTTATCCGAAAATTGAAAACGTTGCACTTTTGTATTTTACAGATAATGAGGATGAATTGGAGGATGTGTTTTACCGCGGTGTCAGGGAGGAAGTTATAAAGCAGGCAAAAAAAATGAATATCCGACTGCAGATTTATGACCGCAGAGATGGCATGAGCGTGATCCCCAGAGATCTGAATGCCTTTATTGCCGTAGGCTGGCTGACCCGCAAAGAGATCAATCAATTGTATAAAATCTGCCCCAGAGGAGTGTTCATCGGCACATCACCGGATGAAAAATTGTTTGATGCGGTTAGACCCAATATGGATTCCTTCGTGACACAGATGGTAGATTATTTTGTGGAAAAGGGTCATAAAAAAATCGGATTTATTGGCGGAAGCGACCGGAATATTGATACGGGGAAGCCCTCCATGGATATCCGAGAATGGTCCTTTCGGCAAAGTGTGGCATATTATCATTGTCTGGAGGAGGAATATATCCTGATCTCGGAGAAATTCACCGTGGATGAAGGTTATCGCATGGGAAAAGAATTACTGAAAAAAAGTTCCCTGCCCACCGCATTGTGCATTGCGAGCGATACACTGGCAGTGGGAGTATTGCAGGCACTGAATGAAAAAGGGATACAGGTGCCGGAGCAGATGGCGCTTTTCAGCATCAATGATGTGAATATAGCCAAATATCTGTCTCCGCCGTTGACAACCATACATATTGATATTCCCTGCATTTGTGAGACGGCATTGGATCTGCTGCGAAACCGGGTGCTGTATGGTGGCAAAGTGACAAAGCTTATCTTTGTGAACGGGATTCCAATTTTTCGCAAGAGCTGCTAAATCAATAATAAGTCAATGAACAATAAATAGAAAAAAGTTAAAAGGGAGGTGACGGAACAGACCTCTCTTTTTGTATGCTTATTTTGTATAAAACTGACAAAAGATACCTGCCAAATTTGGCAATAGGGTAAAAAAAGAACAAGAGGCATTGACGAAAAGAGGTAATGATGCTATATTTTTTCTAAAGGTAAATAATTTACTATAATAAAAGTAAAACATTAACTTTAGAAAGATTGAAAGGAGAAAATTAATGAGAAAGAAATTTTTGGGGATTTTGTTGGCGGCAGGAGTAATCGCGGCAATGACAGGATGCGGAAGCACAAACAATGTAGACGGTGAGAAAGCAACAGCAGATGAGAATGGTAATTATCTAATTAATGGTAGCTTTGAAGAGGCTGATTTTACCGGATGGACGGTAAATAATGTGAACGATTCCACAGAGGAACTGGATATCTATGATCGTGATACTGACTGTTTCGAGGGGGTACAGTCCCTGCATTTTTATTCCGGTAGCAGTAATGTGGATTTTTCCGCAGAACAGACGGTGAACGGACTGGAGGAAGGCACTTACAAACTGACGGCACATATCCAGGGAGATGCTGCAGGGGATAAAAACGCAACGGTGTATTTCTACGCTGTGGTAAACGGGGAAGAAATCAAAGTGGACGGAGAACTGAACGGCTATGTGAACTGGTACACTGCAGAGATACCGGATTTGAAGCCTGCGGACGGAGAAATCACGGTAGGTGTACGTGTTACTACAGCACCCGGCGGATGGGGCACCATCGATGATCTCACGCTGGTGAAGGAGTGATCATGGAATTTATCAAGGGTATGGACATCTCTATGGTGAAGGAACTGGAAGTCAGCGGAGCGTCCTATTACATAAACGGAAAACAGGAGGATCTGTTTCGTATCCTGAAGGAGTGCGGAACGACCATGGTACGGCTCCGGATCTGGTCAGACCCGTTTGATGAGATGGGTAACTCCTACGGTGGCGGGGGCAATGATTTACAGACTACCATAGAAATTGCCGGAAGAACTGTGGAAAACGGAATGGACTTTATGTTAGACTTTCATTACAGCGATTTCTGGGCAGATCCCGCCAAACAGATCAAGCCGAAGGCATGGCAGAAGCTGCGGGGAGAAGCGTTGGAGACTGCAGTGTATCTGCATACCGTGAATACGCTGAAGGCACTTAAGAATCACAAGCTAATTCCGAAAATGGTGCAGGTCGGCAATGAGATTACCAAGGGTCTTCTCTGGCCGGACGGTTATGTGGAGCAGACGGAGAATATGGCAAGGCTTTTGCGGGCAGGGATCCGGGGAGTGAGGGAAGAGTGCCCCGGGGCAGGAATTGTGCTGCATTTGGATTTCGGCACCAACAATGAGCTTTACAGGCAGTGGTTCGACCGGATCGCACCGTTTGCATTGGATTATGATGTGATCGGAATGTCCTACTATCCGCACTGGAACGGCTCTCTGGAGCAACTGCAGAATAATATGAACGATATCAGTGCCCGTTACGGCAAGAATGTACTGGTGGTAGAGACTTCCATCGGCTATACTACGGATACCCTGGGATGTAAAGGAATCGTCTATTCCGAGAAGGAAGAAGAGGCTACCGGATATCCTGCCACACAGGAAGGACAGGAGCAGTTCTTAAGGGATCTGATGGCTACAGTCAGGAAGGTCAAGGAGGACAGAGGAATCGGTGTGTTTTACTGGGAACCCGCATGGCTCCCGATTCCGGATTGTACCTGGGCGAGCACGAGCGGAAGTCAGTATATGCAGGAAAAAATGGCAGCCGGCAACGCCATGGCGAATATGGCATTATTTGATGCAGCCGGCAATGCCAACAGTGCCCTGCTGCATATGAAAACAATGTAGGTGAGGAATGACTATGAAAAAAGGAATCATATCGATGTTGTGCATTGCACTGGCGGTGGGGACACTGACCGGATGCGGAAGTAAAAAAGAGGATAACAGACTGGTGATCTGGACGAATATGAACGTGGAAGTGGATACGCTCCAGAAATATGCAGATACCTGGGGAGAACAGAATGGATATGAGGTGGAGGTGATCCACCAGTCCCCGTCGGTGCAACAGTTTGCACAGGCGGTGAAAAGTGCTGAAGGACCGGATGCTGTAGTGGGTATCCCAAATGACCAGCTTGCGGATTATGTGAATGCAGGCCTGACAGCGGAAGTACCGGCAGAACTTTATAATGATGCGGATTTTTCCGAAGCTGCAGTTCAGGCATGCTATGTGGACGGCAAAAGATATGCAGCACCTCTTTCTGTGGAGACAACCGCTTTATTCTATAATACGGACATGGTAGAAAAAGTGCCTGCGACCTGGGAGGAACTGGTGGAACAGGCAGTGGAGAACGGCGGTGTGCAGTTTGATGCCACCAGTATCTATTATGATCTGGGATTTGTCAGAGCCTGCGGCGGCTATATTTTTAATTATCAGAATGGTGCTTATGATACGTCGGACATTGGCCTGGCAAATGATGGGGCAGTACAGGCGTATCATTTCCTTGATGATCTGTGCAACCGTTATGGCCTGATTACGGCAGATGTCACGGCAGATATTGCCAGAAGCAATTTCCAGAACGGAAAATGTGCGTACTATATTGGAGGCCCTTGGGATATTGACGGTTTTACTTCGGCAGAGACACCCTTTGGCATCACGGAGATGCCGACATTTCACGGTCAGGCATTCGTAACACCGGTGGGAACCCAGGTAAGCTTTGTGGGTAAGGACAGTGATAAACAGGAGCCGGCATGGAGTTTTATCAAATATCTGATTGAAAACGGTGCAAAAGATCTGTATGAAGCAGGTGACCGCATTCCTGCAAGACTGTCCGATCAGGAACTGGAAGAGATCAGGGAGAATGCTTACGCGAAAGCATTTATCGTACAGATCAATCAGGGAGAACCGATGCCTACCGTATCCGAGATGGGTCAGCTATGGAGCATTCATGTCAATAATATCCGTTCCATGTGGTCAGGTGAGCAGACTCCAGAGGAAGCGGCGAAAAATATGGTGGCGCAACTGGAAGAAGCTGTTGAATTGATGAATTCAGGAAAGTAGTGAAGATATGAAGAAGAAAAAGAATGGTATGGCATATGCCTATCTGGCACCCACACTGATTACCATATTGTTGGTGACTTGTCTGCCAATTCTGTATACGGTTATTTTGTCTTTCACGAATTATAATATGTACCATTTGGGAGATTACACTTTTGTGGGAGCAGACAATTATCTGACAGTTTTTTCCGGGAGTATTAAAAGTGTGTTTTTCCCGGTGCTTGGGTGGACGATATGTTTTGCGATATTCAGTACGGTGGGTTCCTATGCTATGGGACTGCTGCTGGCAATTCTTCTGAACAATCCGCATATGAAGGAATCCAAAATATATCGGGCAATACTGATCGTACCGTGGGCATTGCCGTCCACAATCGCTATTCTTGCATGGCAGGGATTGCTAAATGAGCAATACGGCGGGATCAATAATCTGCTTCATGTAATCGGAATTGCATGGAACATCCCATGGCTGACGAATCCCCTTTGGGCGAGGATTGGGCTGATCATTGTCAATGTATGGCTGGGATTTCCTTATATGATGAATGTCTGTCTGGGCGGTTTGCAATCCATCTCCACGGAATATTATGAAGCGGCGGAGATTGACGGGGCATCGAAGTTTCAATGCTTTAAAAGTATTACACTTCCCATGGTGACGAAGCTTTCTATCCCGTTGGTGATCTCTTCATTTGCGGCGAATTTCAACAATTTCGGAAATATCTATATGATAACACAGGGCGGTCCTGCCAGAGTAGACAACCAGTTCGCCGGTTATACGGATATTCTGGCAAGTACGACTTACAAAATGACTACATGGTCTAACCGGTACGAGTTGTCTGCTACATTTAGTGTACTGATCTTTATTATTGTCGGAACATTTACATTGGTGAACATGCATTTGTCCGGCTCATTCAAGGAGGTGGATTAAATGCTTGGCAGAGAGAAAATGAACGGTTCGGAAATGCGTGCGCTCTGGGGAAGCCGTATTGTAATCTGGATCACCATAATACTGGTGCTGTTTCCGGTAGTGTGGATCGTAATGTCTTCTTTTTCGGCGGGCGACAGTTTTTTTCTGTCCTCTCTCTTTCCGGAAAAGTTCAGTGTGGAACACTATGTGACGCTGTTTCGGGAGACGGATTTTACTGTATGGGTATGGAATTCCCTAAAGTTTTGCGTTATTGTGGCGACGATCCAGCTTGTGATCACTTCTCTGGCGGCATATGCATTCGCAAGACTGCGTTTTATCGGGAGAAAATATGGACTCATGTCGCTGCTGGTGCTGCAGGTATTTCCCAACAGTATGGCAGTGGCAGGCTACTATATTCTGATCTATAGGTTTGGGCTGGTTGACAGCAGTCTTGCGTTAATCTTTGTGCTGGCGGGAGGCAGTGCATACAATATCTGGCTGTTAAAATCCTATATTGATGGTCTGCCGGTGGAACTGGATGAGGCAGCAATGGTAGACGGGGCGAATCAGTTTCAGGTGTTTTACAAGATTATCATTCCGCTTGCCATGCCGCAGCTTGCGGTGATCTTCCTGTTTTCTTTTATAGCAACCTACAGCGAATATGTAATCACATCGATTTTTTTGCAGACACCGGGAAAAATGACGCTGGCGTTGGGATTACAGTCCTTTATCAGTGATCAGTTTGCTGCTCACTGGACGCTGTTTTCAGCAGCAGCGGTGATTTCATCCTTGCCAATTATGATTGTTTTCATGTGTCTGCAGAGATTTATCCAGAGTGGACTGGTGGCAGGCGGTGTGAAAGGATAAGCAATATAGATTTTAAAGACATAAATTTTACATAGTAATGATTGCTAGGAGGACCTCCCTTTGATAAAATGAATTTATCAAAGGGAGGTTTTCTTATGGAGACAAAATTAAATTACAAAAGAACGTTTCTGATCGGACTGGCTTTTCTTAGCATCTGTTCCTTCTGGCAGATGTATGACAACATCATCCCACTGATCCTGCAGAATACCTATCATCTGGGCGAGACAATGACGGGAGCGGTCATGGCACTGGACAATGTGCTGGCGATCTTTCTGCTGCCGGTGTTTGGTGCGCTGTCAGATAAGGTGCATACGAAGCTTGGCAGAAGAATGCCATTTATCGTGGCGGGTACGATCCTGGCAGTGATCTTCATGATGTTACTGCCGATGATCGACAATGCAGAAAAGGCAAGATGGGGCACAGTAGAGTCCTTCAGTAACCAGGTGATCTTCCTGGCGGTGCTGTTTTTCACCCTGGTGTCCATGGGACTGTATCGTTCCCCGGCGGTGGCATTGATGCCGGATGTGACACCGAACCATCTGCGCAGCCGTGCCAATGCGGTGATCAACCTCATGGGAGCTGTGGGCGGCGTCTATGCTCTGATCATGATCAAAGTTCTGGTGGGCAAAGGTGAAACACCGGATTATCTGCCTTTATTTGCAAGTATTGCAGCAGTCATGGCAATCGCTGTGGGAATTCTTGTGATCACCATCCGGGAAAATAAGCTGAGGGAAGAAGTCGAGAAGGCAGAGGCGGCAAATGCAGGAACAATAGAAGAAAAAGCAATGGCCGAGGGAGTGGAAGCTGCCGGTGAGATCGAGGCAGTGGGAGATACCGGAGAGGTAAAATCTTTCGACGGGAAAAAACAGACAGGAAAGACGGAAGGCACCAAGGGAATGCCCAAAGAAGTGAAGCGCAGTATGTACTTCATGCTTGCATCTATCTTCTTGTGGTTTACTGCTTATAATGCCGTGACCACAGCCTTTTCCCGCTATACGAAGGTGGTATGGAAGATGGAGGGCGGAAGCTTCGCCAACTGTCTGATGGTAGCGACGGTAGCTGCTATTCTGAGCTATATTCCCATTGGAAACATCTCTGCGAAGATCGGTCGTAAGAAGACTATCATGGGCGGTGTTCTGCTGATGGCAGCCTGCTATGGTGGCGCAATTTTTGCCAGAGAATATCATCCCATCGTCAATGTGGCATTTGCCCTGATTGGTGTGGCATGGGCAGCCATCAATGTGAATTCCTATCCGATGATCGTGGCCATGAGCAGTGGCAGCGATGTGGGGAAATTCACCGGAACCTATTATACGTTCTCCATGGCAGCACAGATCCTGACTCCGGTACTCTCCGGATTTCTGTTGGAAAATGTGTCCTATAACACCCTGTTTCCCTATGCCCTATTCTTCTCCCTGATGGCATTCCTTACTATGACCCAGGTACGTCACGGCGATGTGAAGCCCCAGAAGAAGGAGAGCATTCTGGAGAACTTTGATGTAGATGACTGATGCGGATAACTTCGGTATATACTTGGCAGGACGATACAATTTGACAAATGTGTTGTAAGCTCTTTGGAGAATCTTAAGAAATACCTACTTGAAAATAAAAGAGTAGTGGATTAAAGTAAAAGGCAGCGAATCTATACTGTGATAGAAACGGTATGGATTCGCTGTAAAAAGTTACAGGAAGATAGAAGGTTATAGGAATGAAAGTATTAGGAATCTTATTGATTGTTTTGGTAGTTCTCGCAGTTCTGTATTTTCTCATGATCATGCCGAGGATGCTGCACAAACCGGACACAGCCCCTTTTAAAGAATGGCTTTATGCCCACAGAGGTCTGCATGACAATGCAACGGAGGCTCCGGAGAACTCCATGGCAGCATTCCGCAAGGCAGTAGACGCAGGCTTTGGTATCGAACTGGATATTCAGCTGACGAAGGATAGGATTCCCGTGGTGTTCCATGATTTTACCTTAAAAAGAGTCTGCGGCGGCGAAGGAAAAATCTGTGATTACACTTATGAGGAATTGCAGCAGTTCCATCTGTGTGAGTCCACGGAGAAGATCCCGAAGTTCGAGGACGTGCTTCAGATGGTGGACGGAAAAGTACCTCTGATCGTGGAGTTCAAGATCGAGCGTACCGACCTGTCCCTGTGCCCCATTGCGGATGAGATGCTTCGGACCTACAAAGGAATGTACTGCATGGAGTCCTTTAATCCTCTGGGAGTACGGTGGTATCGTAAGAATCATCCGGAACTGGTGCGCGGGCAGCTGTCCGATGCTTTCCTGAAGGAAGGAGAGTATGTGGGAGTATTGTATTTTATCCTGCAGAATCTGCTGTTGAACTTCGTGACAAAGCCGGATTTCGTGGCATACAATCACCATTATCCAAAGATCCTGTCAAGAAAGCTTTGCAGAGATCTGTATCATAATACCGCAGCAGCCTGGACCATTAAGAGCCAGCAGGAGCTAGATGAAGCAAGGAAACACTTTGATGTTTTCATTTTTGACAGCTTTATTCCAAAGGAAATGAAATAAAAATGCGGTGATACTCGGCAACACAAAATCAATCCAGTGATCAAGGGAGGTTGTCACAGAACGTTATAGAGTGGAGAAAACCATGTATACGAAAGAAGACTTAAAACGACAATTGGAAACCATGGGACTCACCGGAAAAGAGACGATCCTGATCCATTCCTCCATGAAAGCCATCGGAGAGGTGGAGGGCGGTGCGGATACTGTGCTGGATGCCTGGATGGAATATTTCGCGGACGGGTTATTGTTACTTCCGACCCATACCTGGGCGAATGTGAATGCAGAGTGTCCGGTGTATGACTATCGCAGCACACCGTCCTGCGTGGGTCTCTTGACAAATCTCTTCCGACTGAGAAAAGGTGTGGTAAGATCCCTGCATCCCACCCATTCGCTGGCTGGCTTCGGAAAAGGAGCCGCAGAATATCTGGCGGGGGAGGACGAGAACAATACCCCCTGTACCCCCGGAGGAGCGTACGACCGGCTGAAGGATTGCGGAGGGAAAATTCTGTTAGTAGGTGTGGGGCACGAACGCAATACTTATATCCACAGCGTGGAAGAAGTGCTGAATGTACCGAACCGGCTGGCGGCGGAGCCTATGGAGCTTGTGACGATCCTGCCGGACGGAACCGAAAAGAAAGTATATATGCGGAAACATTACAATGCGATGCAGCCTCATATTTCAGAGGATTTTGTGAAATTAAACCAGGCGTTTCTGGATTGCGGAGCAGTGGAAGAAGTGGTATTTGGAGACGCGGAGTGTCTCCTGTGTGATGCTAAAAAAGTATTCCGGGTGGTACGGCATGTGCTGGCACCGGATCCGGAATGCCTGGTCACGAAAACAGAGATCCCCGCAGAGCGGTGGAGGAATTTTGAGTAGTTAATCGAGTAGGCTGGATCCTACTCGATTTGTATACTTTGTACACCATCTCGCTTAAAAGCTCGATGATGTACATTCGCCAAATACAGATTCTTGTGCAAGCACAAATCTGTACTTGGCTCATCGTATACACAAAAAAGGATCAGTCCTAAGGGACTGATCCTTTTGGTTTGCCTTGCTATTAAGCTACAACAGTAACGTTGGTAGCACGGATCTTGCTGCTGTTCTGAGGATCGCACTCGGTATCGAAAGTTACCTTCTGGCCCTCTTCCAGAGACTTGAAACCATCAGCATTGATTGCGGAAAAGTGTACGAATACTTCCTCTCCGTTAGCATCGTTGGTGATGAAACCATAACCCTTCTGAGCATTGAACCACTTAACTGTACCGTTATTCATTATTGGTACCTCCTTTAATAATTCAGGCTTTGCCTGATCCTTTTGATGATTCTAAAACGTAGGACAAAAAAATCACATATTTTTGTAAAGCATCCGTGAAAAAGTAGCAATGTCTTACAAAAATATGTGAGATCAATGACTTTCATTTAGAATACGGTTAGAGTATACCATTGCCCTGCTTGAAATGTCAATAATTATCTTTGATTTTTAGACCTATTTTCCTAAGGAAAAAGCATATGATTTTAAGAGCAACAGGATGCGGAGAATGACGATGGATCTTAGATTTTTGGGAAAAGTATTACAAGGGGCGCTGATCGGTCTGGGAGCGGTACTTCCGGGGATATCCGGCGGCGTTTTAAGTGTGGTGTTCGGAGTCTATCGACCGATCATGGAGTTTTTGTCGGATCCGGTACATAAGTGGCGGACCCATCTGCCGGAATTGTTCCCTTATATGATCGGATCGGCAGCGGGATTTCTGGGGGTGGCGAATCTGTTATCTTACGTATTAGAGACTTACCCGGAGCCTTCCGTCTGCGTATTTGTGGGACTGATCGTGGGAATGCTGCCCTCGTTGTGGAGAGAAGCGGGAGAACAGGGCAGGACTGTGGGAAATGTGATCTTATCCTGCGTGACATTGGTGGCAATGCTTAGTCTGCTATTCTGGCTGCAGAACTCCCAAAATGCCGTGGAACCGGGACTTTTAAGCTTTTTATTCTGCGGCTTTGCCTTTGCACTGTCGGTGATCGCTCCGGGCATGAGTTTTTCAACGATATTGATGCCTTTGGGACTGTATACGCCCTTTGTGGAAGGAATCGGTCATGTGAGACCGGAGGTTCTGCTTCCGGGAGTGGCAGGGTGCGTGGTGACTTTTATCTGTCTGACCAAATTAGTAAACCGGTTGTTTGAGAGGCAGTATGCGGTGATGTTTCATGGGATTCTCGGGATCGTCGGTGCGGCTACGGTGATGACTGTTCCCTGGGGCAGCTTTGCAACATCGGCGGATGCGGCATCCCGGAATCTGTTCTGCATGGCGGCGGGGATCGTAGCGGCGATACTCTTGGATTTTATGAATGAAAAACTGGCATGTTTTCCCGAAAATGAGACAGAATAAGATTATCATGGAAAAAGGAAGGTAGAAACATGCAGATGTATGCGGTGGTGGCAACGGGAGTGCTGGGACTGCTGATCGGTTTCTGGTCGGGCAGGAGCATCCGCTGGAACATGGAAGAGACGGAAGAAGAGGCGGTCAACAGACAGGAAGAGAGAAAAATAACAGGGAACAGACAGCTGGTTATGGAAGGCACCGCCATAGGGAGTCCGGTGAACGGCGAGATCAGGAAAATATCGCAGGATACTTTGCAGGACACGACGGAAGAAACGGAGGATGACAATACGAAGTGCATTACCATCCTGCCATCGGACGGCAGAGTCTATGCCCCCACTGCAGGAAAGGTGCTGAAGCTTTATCCCATGGGCAACCGGATCCGTTTCCGCACGGATAGCGGGGTGGAGCTGTTATTGAATATCTGTAAGGATAAAGAAGAACTTCACAGCACCTATTACCGCTGCAATGTCCTGCCCAATGAGATCGTGAGAAAAGGCAAGCTTCTCGTAGAATTCGATCAGGAAGGGCTGGCGAGAGAAGGCGTGGATACGGCGGTGACAGTGGAAATGTGTCAGACACCTGACCGGGGACGGATCGTTCATACCTGGAAGGATTATATCCGGGCGGGCGAGGAGCTGTTGTGGGTAGACTCCGTCTGCCTGCGGTAAGCTCCCGGAGTGGTATGGAAGGTATCCTGAAAGGCACGGAAAAAGGTACGGGAGCTTCCAAAGCCGGCATCCAGTGCAATCTGTGTTACGGAGAGCTGTGTGGACAGCAGAAGGTCTCTGGCATAATCAAGCCTTCTGGAATTCATATAATCCGGGAAAGTGGTGTGGAACTTTTCCGTAAATATCCGGGAGAGGACAAAACGGCTGACACCGAATTCTTTCGAGAGACTGTCCAGGGACAATTCCTTCGTGTAGTTGGCATCCAGATAGAGAAGCAGCCTTTGCTCCAGCTCCAGATCCTCCGTGCTTTTCCGGGGTTGCAGGGGGAGGGAAGGCAGAAGATCTGCCAAAAGGAGTGTCAGATACCCTTCCGCATAGATCTGCACTTCGGAGGGGGTGGGACGATCTTTTTCCATGGTGGCAGCTAAGGTTTCGAGACCCTGCAGGGCAATATGACTGTGCTCAGAGAGGGTGGAGACGGCAAAGTCATTGCGTGAGGGTTTTTTATTCTGGAAAAAATGTCGGAAGGAATGACAGAAGTCCGGTTCGAAGATACAGAGCAGATTCTGACCGGGTTCCACATGTTTTAAGCCGTGCATCTGGTTCGGAAAAACGAGGACACCCTGACCGGGTTTCAGAGGGAAATCCTGCTGTTCCACAGTGACCGTGGTGGAACCACTTAAGACATAGATCAGCTCCAACTGTCTATGAAGATGGACGGCGTAAGAGTTATTCTTGGACAGATACAGATAGAGTTGTTCTTTACGATTCTGATAAAAGAAACTCAAGGTGTTTTCCTCCTGCAACGATTGTCACTTTGATGCCTACGGATTGTTCTGTGCTGCTCATGTGGGATTAGACCTTTTGACCCTGGCATCATTATATTATGGCATTGTAGTATAGATAATGCAAGATTTGTCATAAATAAAATGATAAATGACACGCGATATGACGGAATATCTGCTATACTGATTTTATAAAGTAAACAGCGGCAAAAGGCTGCGGAATGGAGAAACTATGGACAAGACGAAGATACATAAAATGTGGATCGCCGATCAGGGCGACGGCACCTATACCAACCCGATCCTGTATACGGATTACTCGGATCCGGATGCCATTCGTGTGGGAGAAGATTATTTTATGATTGCTTCCAGCTTCTGTAACACCCCCGCAGTGCCGCTGCTGCATTCGAAGGATCTGGTGAACTGGAAGGTCATCAATTACATCATGGATAAGCTTCCCTTTGATTATTATGACAAGCCGGTGCACGGCTGCGGTACCTGGGCTCCCGCCATCCGCTACCATGAGGGAACTTACTATGTATTCATTCCCATGCCGGATGAAGGGATTATGATGTGCAAGACCACAGACCCTTTCGGCAAATGGAGTGAGCCTGCCTACGTGCGCAAGGTAGTGGGCTGGATCGATCCCTGTCCTTTCTGGGATGAGGACGGCAAGGCTTACATGGTGACGGCTTTCGCCAGAAGCCGTATCGGCTTCAAGAGCATGTTGTATATGTCTCCCATCGAACCGGACTGCTCCGGAGTGTTGGATGACGGTCAGTTCATCTATGATGGTCATGCGACCCAACCTACCATTGAGGGTCCGAAGTTGTACAAGAGAAATGGCTATTATTATATTTTCGCTCCGGCAGGGGGCGTGAAGCCCGGCTGGCAGACCGTACTGCGGTCGAAAAATATTTATGGTCCCTGGGAAGAAAAAATTGTCCTGCACCAGGGCAATTCCCCCGTCAACGGACCTCACCAGGGTGCCTGGGTGGATACCCCGGACGGACAGGACTGGTTCTTACATTTTCAGGATGTGGGCAATGCGGGACGTATCGTACATTTACAGCCCATGCGCTGGGAAAACGACTGGCCGGTGATTGGAGTAAATGCCGTGGATGGCTGCGGTGAGCCGGTACTGCGTTATAAGAAGCCGGAAGTGGGAGCTACATACCCCATCGATACCCCGGAGGACAGCGACTTCTTCGAAGGAGATCGTTTAGGACTGCAATGGCAGTGGAATGCCAATTATAAAAAGGAATGGTACGAGCTGAAAGACGGTCAGCTCCTTCTCCATGCACAGGCGGCGGATCCGAAGACACAGCTGTGCGACATCAGCAATCTGTTATTACAGAAGTGGCCGGCACCGGAATTTGCTATTACCACCTGTCTGCATCTGGAGCAGATGAGGGACGGCGATGTGGCAGGACTGGTATCGCTGGGCGGATGTTATACAGCACTTGCAGTTCAGAAAATACACGGCAAAATGAGCCTGCAGCAGCGCACCGGCAACTGGACGAAGGACGATGAAGTACGCACTGATCTGGGCGAATGGAACAGTGATGTGATCTATATGCAGATGAAGGTGGAGAAGGAGACTTACCGTACGTTCTACGTGGGAACCACGGAAGAAAATTTACAGCCTGTGGGGCAGATGGTGGAAGCAACTCCGGGCCGCTGGGTCGGTGTCAAGGACGGACTGTTTGCCATCAACGAACAGGATGTGGCTGGCGGTTCGGTAGCTGCGGACTATTTCGCATATCAGGAACTGTAACTATTTATAGGGCGAATGGGGTGCTGAATAGTTACTGAATCATAAAATTACATTTCTATTTACAATGCAATGACAATATGCTATTTTGGCAGATGTCAATGTAAGGATAAAGGAATGATGTAAATTATGACGGAAGAGAAAAAAATGTTATTTTCACAGGATGCATTGAAAAAATTATTGTGGCCGCTGATCATAGAGCAGTTTTTGGCAATTGCAATGGGAATGGCGGACACGGTGATGGCGGCCAGCTGTGGAGAAGCCGTGGTATCCGGAATCTCCCTGGTGGACAGTATCTGTGTGTTATTGATCGGTCTGTTCACGGCCATGGCCAGCGGCGGTGCGGTCGTGGCGGCGCAATATATGGGACACGGAGATAAGGAAATGGTAGGCCGGGCCTCCAATCAGCTGTTTATAGCGGTTGGGGGTGTGGCCCTTCTGTTTATGACGATAGCGCTGATCTGGAACAAAGGACTGCTGGCATTGCTTTACGGCAATGTGGAAGCGGATGTCATGAGTGCTGCAAGAATTTATTTTTATATTGTGGCGGTGTCCTTTCCTTTTCTGGGAATTTATAACGGTGGTGCAGCTCTGTTTCGTGCGGTGGGAGATTCCAAAGTGTCCATGAAGGTATCTCTGGTGGCAAATCTGGTGAACGTAGCAGGTAACGCAATATTGATCTACGGTGCAGGGATCGGTGTCACTGGTGCTGCCCTGTCTACACTTTTTTCCAGAATCCTGTCAGCGGTGCTGATCGTAATGCTTCTTAAAAAAAGTGACAAGATCATCATGAGCAATCAGTGGCGTCTGGATACCAAAATCCTTGGGAAAATCCTGTATATCGGCGTACCGAACGGATTGGAGAATAGCATTTTCCAGATAGGTAAGCTTCTGACCACCAGCCTGATCGCCGGTTTTGGAATGGCGGCTACGACAGCGAATGCTGTAACGGGCAGCATTGCCAGCTTTCAGCAGATCCCTGCCAATGCCATCGGTGTGGCAATGATTACTGTGATCGGACAGTGCATCGGCGCAGGAGAGTCAGAGCAGGCATTATATTATCTGAAAAAAATGATGAAAGTAGCATATGCCTGTATGATCCTGCTGGGAATCCCCATGATTATTTTTGCTCGACCGATCTGCGGAATTTATCATCTGAGTCCGGAGACAATGAAAATAACTGTTTTTCTGTTATGTTACAGCTGTGTATGTTGTATGCTGGTGCATCCGTTGTCCTTTGCACAGTCCAATGCACTTCGCGCTGCGGGAGATGTGAGATTTACCATGATCGTGGCGATCGCTTCCATGTGGCTCTGCCGTGTGGGCATGGCATATATTTTGGGACAGGGTCTGGGACTCGGCGTCATCGGCGTCTGGATCGCTATGACCATGGACTGGGTCGTACGGGCATTTTTGTTCACTAACAGGATACGGACGGGAAAATGGCTGAAGTATAAGGACCGGCTGGTGAAGTAAATCATGGTACTGTGCTAAAGTTTTACATTGACAGAATTTGTAATGTGTTTTAGCATGTTTTTATAGAAATAAAGTCGGGGTCAAGCATGTGGGCTTAGACCTTTTGATCCTGGCATCATAGAAAAATACATAAGCACATAAAGTGCAGAAATGAGGCAGAACATGAGCAAAAAGCCCTATGCAGAGCGTAATTTAAAATTCGAGACATTACAGTTACATGTGGGACAGGAGCAGCCCGATCCCGTGACAGGTGCGAGAGCCGTTCCCATTTATCAGACATCTTCTTATGTATTCCGCAACTGCGACCATGCAGCAGCACGCTTCGGACTGGAAGATCCCGGTGAGATCTACGGCCGTCTGGGCAACCCTACCCAGGGTGTCTTCGAGCAGCGTATTGCAGCATTAGAGGGCGGTACCGCAGCTCTGGCAGTAGCCAGCGGAGCGGCAGCTATCTGCTATACGATCCAGAACCTGGCAAAACAGGGAGATCACATTGTTTCTGCAAATAATATTTACGGCGGAACCTACAATCTGTTGGCGCATACCCTGGTGGACTACGGTGTGACCACTACTTTCGTGGCTCCTTCCGATTATGACAGGATCGAAGCAAGCTTCCGGGAGAACACCAAGGCGCTCTACATCGAGACCCTGGGCAATCCCAATTCTGATGTGGTAGACATCGAGCGTCTGGCACAGATCGCCCATGCACACAAGGTGCCTCTGGTAGTGGACAATACTTTTGCTACCCCTTATCTGGTACGTCCTTTTGAGTACGGCGCAGATATCGTGGTACATTCCGCAACCAAATTCATCGGCGGACACGGCACCAGTTTAGGTGGTGTGATCGTAGAGAATGGTAAATTTGACTGGGAGGGTAGCGGCAAGTTCCCTCATCTGTGCACTCCGAATCCCAGCTATCATGGTGTGACTTTCACTAAGGCAGCACCGGGCGCGGCTTTTGTGACCGCTATCCGTGCAATGCTCCTTCGTGATATGGGCGGCTGCATTTCCCCTTTCCATGCTTTTATTTTCTTACAGGGACTGGAGACACTGTCTCTGCGCGTGGAACGTCATGTGGAGAATGCACTGAAGGTTGTACAGTATCTGAACAATCATCCTCAGGTAGAGCGTGTGCATCATCCTTCCGTATCCACCGATCCGGAGCAGCAGGAGTTGTATAAGAAATATTTCCCGAATGGAGGCGGTTCCATCTTCACATTCGAGATCAAGGGCGGCAAGGAGACAGCGAAAAAGTTCTGTGATAATCTGGAACTGTTCTCGCTGCTGGCAAACGTGGCAGATGTGAAGTCTCTGGTCATCCATCCGGCTTCCACCACCCATGCACAGCTGTCTGAGGAAGAGCTGAATGAGCAGGGAATTTACAGCAATACGATTCGTCTGTCTATCGGTACGGAGAATATTGATGATATCATTGAGGATCTGGAAGGCGGTTTCCAGTCTGTATAAGGAGATACCATGCTTTCATTAGCTGTTTTCTATTTTGTATTTTTAGGAACAGAGTATCTGTTTGATAACCGGATGGCGTTATATACGGATCCCTCAGGCGTGGTACTGGCACAGAGCTATATCCTGGGCGTCAGCGTGTTTGGTTTCCTGGCATATTCTCTGATAGAAAAATGGAAAAGCAAATCCGGGAATCCCACTGCGTTCAAGGCAGCGGGATTCTTCTTGCCGGTGCCGGTGATCGCAGGATATGTACTGCTGTTTGCCGGGACCGGGTACTGGGTACTATTGGGCAGCGGGTGTTTTCTGTTCCTGATACTGGGATATCTGGGCAGCAGGACACATTACCTGGCGGCACAGCTGCTTAGGGGAAGCAGGCATCCGGCGAAGACCGTGAGTGTGGCTTATGCCGTGGGGCTGCTCCTTCAGTTTCTGAACCACAATCTGTTGTGGGGAGAGACAGTGGAAGGTAGCTTCCTGGCGGGAAGTTTTGTGATGCTGTGGGTACTGACTGTCGGAATGGCGCAGAATGCACTGCCAGGATACCACAGGAGACAGAAGGCAGAGGACGGAGAAACGGTGTCGGTGAAAAACGCGCAGGAAGGTGTTACTGCGGAGCAGATATCATGGAAGAATCCCCGGCTGGCAGGTGTGGCATTACTGGTGACGGTTGTTCTGATGACATGTATCTTCGCAACGCTTGACAACGCTGTGACCCTGGCACATGCTGCAGGTACCATGGATATCGGTCAGTGGCCGAGACTGTTCTTAGCACTCAGCGGATTGCTGGCAGGAGTACTGTTTGATCTGAATAACGGAAGATATCGTGGACTGATCATGTATGCGGTGACGATCCTGTCGACCATCTGTGTGCTGATCATTGAAAGCGGCGGACCGTTTCTGCCGGGACTGCTGATCTTCTATATGTCTGCGGGATTTTTCGTGGTGTTTTTCACGAACGGATTTCTCCAGCTGTCCTATCGCATGCAGGATGGCAGGCTATGGGCAGGTATGGGAAGAGCGGCGAACAATCTGGGCGCTGTGATCACAGGAGTAGCTTCCGTAAGCCTGCTGACCGGAGAAGATCATATCCTGACGGCAGTACTGGCACTGGTTCTGTTTGTACTGATCAGCGTGGCGCTGCTGTGGTATTATAGTTGTACGCAGATTGTAAAGGCTCCCGAAGCAATGGAAAGTCGCGAAATGGCTGGCAGTCAGAGCCGGCTGGAGAGATTTGCAAAATCTTTTGATCTGACGGAACGGGAGCAGGAAGTGTTGCAGCTTTTGCTGTTGTCCGATGATGGAATGCAGGAGATCGCCGACAGCCTCTTTGTCTCACGCGCGATGCTCTATCGGCATGTTTCTGCGCTGAATGAGAAGACCGGCACCAGAAGCCGAATCGGACTGATCCAGTTCTACTACAACTGGGAAGAAGATAAGAAATAGCGAGAGAATGAGAAAGGCACAGCCCTGTGAGGGACTGTGCTTTTTTAATTCATAGGAAATTTCTTCCTATGAATTAAAAAAGCTCCGCAGGGATCGCACTGCGGCGGTTATGAAATATGTCGCAAAAGCGACCCGCCGCAGGCGGAGAATCTCGCAAGCGAGATTCTTTTTTAGTGTGCGCCTTGCAGCGCAGAGGAAGCGCGGGTATGAGAGAAGGATTGACGATGTGATACCCACGGAGCAGAGAAAGCGTGGGTATGAGAGACGGATTGACGATGTGATACCCACGGAGCAGAGAAAGTGTGGGTATGAGAGGCGGATTGACGATGTGATACCCACGGAGCAGAGAAAGCGCGGGTATGAGAGACGGATCGACGATGTGATACCCAAGGAGCAGAGAAAGCGTGGGTATGAGAGACGGATCGACGATGTGATACCCACGGAGCAGAGAAAGTGTGGGTATGAGAGATGGATTGACGATGAGATACCCAAGGAGCAGAGAAAGCGTGGGTATGAGAGGCGGATTGACGATGTGATACCCATGAACGCAGAAAATGCGTGGATTTGGCAGGTTGAGACAAATGTCAACTTGAAAAAGGCAGGTATCCTATGAATATATATAAGTATATTATAAAAGGAGGACTTGCGCAGATGTACAAAAGCAGAAGAACGATATTTGTTTTTTTACTGGCACTGGTGTTGATATTGGGAGTTTTGCCGGAATTTCATGTAAGAGCAGAGGACAACAGCCAGACATATAAGGTGGGCGCGGATGATCATACACTGTGGGACAGGGTGCAGGATGGTGTATTCCAATATGCTGCCGGTAGTATGGAAATAGAAGGAGCCGGATTACAGGGGGATGCTGCACAGGCGGATGTGGCAGCAGGAACAGAGATTACCATAACACTGACACCGGGCAAGGATTGTGTGCTGAGAAGCTTTATGGTGAATGGTCAGAGCATTGCAGTAGCAAGCATGACCACAAATGGTGCTTCGTATATTTATAAAACCAAGGTAGAAAATGCGGATCTGAAATTTGAACCCAGTTTCGAAGCATCGGGAGGAAATGCCTCTGGACCGAATCCGGGAACGGGAAACAATATCTGTTTTCGATTAGAAGGTGACGGTATCTCTCCAAACGATTATGCCACATGGAAAAATAATAATATCGAAATCTATATAGGAATTGAAAATACCTATAAGACTTTGCAAGAATGGATCGGGGAAAACAAAATTTCCGTGGATGGAACAGAATACAGAGTGGACGATTCTGTGGACACGGTAAAAGTATATGTACTTAACAGCGGTTCCGGAAAATACATGATTCAGGGAGCCGGAAGTTCACAGGAAAATGCGGTGACATGGACGGAAAAAGGAATCCACTCCATTCAGGTAGACAAAGAGAGAATTACAATAACATGGGGATATGATTCGAAAACCTACGGAGAAGATGCTTACCTAGAGCATGGCACAGCCCGGATCATTCAAATAAATGGTACTGCACCGAATACCAACGATCCCTACGGAAACAATGTTGGAGACAACAGAGGCGGAAATCTTGTGGTACAGCCTGGGGCTACGGTTACCGTGGAATTGAAGCCGGATTACGGATACCAATTGAAGGGAGTTTCGCTAAATGGGATAAGTCTTTCAGCGGCAAAGGATGTTTCTACGTTTACTTTTACGATGCCAAATACCCAGATCCATTTTAAAGGAATCTTTGAAAAAGCGGAGGACACGGTGGACACTTCGGCAGCAAAGGAAGTGACTTCCGCATCCATCAGTAACGGTGCCAATGCAGCAGGAAGCGGTAATCTTCAGCTGACAGTTGCCGACAGTACCGGATACGATATGACGGCGGCACAGCAGAAAGTGGCCGGAGCGGTATCGGCGCAGGCAGTGGAACTGGATCTGAACCAGATCGTAGCCAAAGGGGATGGCACGAACTGGGAAACAAAGATTACGGAATTTACCAATCCGATTACCTTAAGCCTTGGAATCAACAATTACGATGCGAATTATGACTATGTAGTGGTGAGAGATCATAACGGAACTACCACTGCATTGCCTACGAAAGTGATCGATGGAAAAGTCACCTTCGAGACCAATCAGTTTTCTACCTATGTCATTGTGAAAAAGGAAAAGACGACCGCAGGTACCAGTACTGGTGGAAGCTCTCACGAGGATTCTAAAGCAAACGATAACAATAGTTCCGATGCACAGCCTGCTGCAACACAGGCAGTGACGCAGGAATTGGATGTAGTACCGAAGACGGGAGAAGGCATCGCAACTTATATAACGGAGATCATGTTACTTTTCGGGGGAATTCTTCTGATTACTATGGGAATCTTACTTCAGAGAAAGCGCGGATAAAAAAGCATTAGGAAATCTACCTTGCAAAACGGAAAGAAGTTCAGTATAATAAGAACGAAAACCAAAAACAGTCAGCTGAAAGGCCGCAGTAATGCGGCTTTTCTAAGACATGCAAGTTAGCACAAACTAACCATATAGCTCTATATAGCGGTTAGACAAAACTAACAAAAAAGAAATGACAAAAATGCAAGAAAGTGAGAGATGTCCATGAAATACAAGATTGAGAAGAACACCGTACAGGAGACACTGATCATCCCGCTTTATTCCCGGAAGCTATGCTCGGAGTTGTATCCGAACCTATATCGGGACGAGATGGCGGTACACCTGATTGACCAGATCGACTATGACTTTTCACAGGTGGAGAAAAAATCCCACGGCCTGATGCAGCGTTTCGGTTCGCTGGAGGTTGCCATGCGGCAGAATGACCTTGCGTGGGAGGTACAAAATTATCTGGCAGACCATCCTGATGCAGCGGTGGTCAATTTGGGCTGTGGACTTGACGGTACCGGCAGAGCCTGTGACAATGGCAGCTGTAAAATTTACAATCTGGATTTCCCGGATGTTATCGCCGTACGCAATCAATTACTGCCCGCCGGAGACCGTGAGGAAAATATTCCCTGCAATTTGAATGATACGGAATGGTTTACCAAAATCGACCCGTCCGAAGGGGCGATTTTCTTTGCCTCCGGAGTATTCTATTATTTTCTGACGGAGCAAGTCAGGACGCTGGTACAGGCAATGGCTGACAGTTTTCCCGGTGGTGTGCTGGTATTTGACGCGGCGAACCGGACAGCGGTTAAGATGATAGCAAAGACATGGCTAAAGAGCGCTAAAATTCAGGATGTGGGCGCGTATTTTGCGGTTTCGGATGCGAAAAGTGAGCTTTCCACGTGGGACAGCAGATTGCAGGTCACAAGCCGTGGCTATATGCTGGGCTATAATGATCTTCGAGACCCTTCCGTCAGAGGATTATTCCGCTTCCTCGCCAGAACCGGCGACAGAATCATGAAGATGCAGATCGTAAGGATCTGTTTTGGTCAGAGATGAACTGGCAGGAATTAGAAAGTGCCTCTTGACAAATACCCTGTGGGGGTATATCTTGTAACTATACAAGATACCCCTGTGGGGTATTTTGCATAACTGCAACAATTAGTCCTTCTACATACATTGAACGCTGTTATGTGATCGGAGGACAATAAAGAATATGTGGGCATTTAGAAAAAATAGCAGGAACCGGCTTCAGAATGGGAGAAAGTATGGCAGAAAAAATAGAAGAAAGATTAGAAGAGAAGGGTATGGAATGCTGTCATTGTCATCAGAAAGCAACCCCCCGCTCTGAAAAAGAAAGAAAACAATTACAGAACCGTTTAAGCCGCATGACGGGACAACTGAACGGTATCAGCCGGATGTTGGAAGAAAACCGATACTGCGGAGATATCCTGACGCAGGTAGCTGCGGTGGAGAGCGCCCTGCAGGCTTTTGGCTATGCAATCTTGAAGGAGCATATGGAGACCTGCGTGGTGGAAGAGATCCGGAAGGGGAATACTGCTATCGTAGAGGAAGCAGTGGATCTGGTGAAAAAATTGAAATAAGTAGAGGCATGACTGCAGATAAAACTGTAAATTCGTGCGGTAAGGCACTGAAAATAACGGAAACTTTGCAGATTATGGAAAGGCAGGGTTATTTTTATGAAGGAAAGATATCATGTTACGGGAATGTCCTGCTCCGCATGCTCTTCGCATGTGGAAAAGGCAGTCAATAAACTGGAAAATGTGGAAAAAGCATCCGTGAATCTGTTGACAGAGACCATGGATGTGACCTATGACGAGACGAAGATCACATCGGCGGAAATCATTGATGCTGTGGTGAAAGCAGGCTACGGTGCTTCGGTAATGACCGAAGGCAGTGCGGCAGGTGCAGGCGGACGGAGCACTTCCGGGAATGCGGGAAGTACAGGAAGGTCCGCAGCCGACGGCAAGCAGGAATTGCAGCAGAAGCTGGATGCGGACGCAAGAGCCATGAAATGGCGGCTTGGAATCTCCATCGGCTTCCTGATCCCGCTAATGTATGTGTCCATGCACCACATGCTCAAAGAATGGTTCGGGATTCCGGTCCCTGCATTTATCGTGAATATCATGCACGGCAATGCCAACGCCATGAATTTCGCACTGACACAGTTTTTACTGTTGTTGCCGATTCTGTATGTGAACCGGAAGTTTTTCTCCGTAGGATTTAAAACCCTGGCGCACCGCAGCCCGAACATGGACAGCCTGATCGCCTTAGGATCCGGCGCGGCGCTTGTGTACGGCATTTTCGCCATGTACCGGATCAGCTATGGCTTAGGCTACGGTGACATGGCAGTAGTAGAGCATTATTCCCACGATCTGTATTTTGAATCCTCCGGTACGATCCTGACCCTGATCACGGTCGGAAAATATCTGGAGAGCCGTTCCAAGGGCAAGACCAGTGAGGCTATTACCAAGCTGATGAATCTGGCTCCCAAGGTGGCGATCCTTGTAACCGAGGACGGACAGGAGAAGGAAGTGCCTACGGAGAGTCTGCAAAAGGGCGACATTTTCCTGGTAAAGCCCGGAAGTCTGGTACCGGTGGACGGCATCGTGCTGGAGGGTAACTCCAGTGTGGACGAAGCAGCCATCACCGGTGAGAGCGTTCCGGTGGAGAAGCAGGCGGGCGACCATGTGGTCTCTGCCACCGTGAACAAAGCGGGGTTCTTAAAATGCCGTGCGGATCGTGTCGGCGATGACACCACGCTGGCACAGATCATCCGTCTGGTGGAGGAAGCCAGTGCCAGCAAGGCTCCGATCGCACAGCTGGCAGATAAAGTGGCAGGAGTATTTGTGCCTACGGTCATGACCATTTCCCTGATCACCCTGATCGTGTGGCTGATAAGCGGTGCTACCGCGGAATTTGCCATTTCTACAGCCATTGCCGTATTGGTAATTTCCTGTCCCTGCGCGCTGGGACTGGCAACTCCGGTGGCTATCATGGTAGGGACCGGCGTAGGAGCAGGTAATGGCATCCTGATCAAGACCGGGGAAGCCTTACAGCAGGCTAAGGAGATCGACACCGTGGTACTGGACAAGACCGGAACCATCACAAGCGGCAAGTTAAAAGTAGAAGAAGTAGGCGGTTATCAGAGTGATTTTCCTGCGGATGCCATGATGCAGATCGCGGCGGCACTGGAGAAAAAGAGTGAGCATCCGCTGGCAGAGGCGGTAGTGGAATATGCGGAAAGCTTCCAACTGACAATTCCGGAGATCGTGGATTTCAAGGCAACCTTCGGCCGTGGTGTGGAAGGTGCTCTGGCAGCAGATTTCCATGCAGAGAAAGTTGCAAAAAAGGATGGTCCCACGGCGGTATTTTATGCAGGGAAAAGGGATAGTACTGCGGATGTACCGGAAAATTCAGGCAAGATCGCAGAACAGAATCCGGCAACCGGAATTGCAAGATCAGATGCAGACAGTGTGACATTCCCGGCAGGCACAAAGTTCTATGTAGGCAATCTTGCATTTTTACAGGAGAGGAATATCTCACTGCCGCAGGGAGCCGCAGAAGGCTTGAACCGGATGGCGGACGAAGGCATGACACCGCTTCTGGTGGCGCAGGAAGGAAGATTCTTAGGCATCATCGGTGTATCAGATACTGTCAAAGCCACCTCCTATGAAGCGATTAACGCATGGGAGAAAATGGGTGTTAGAGTCATCATGCTGACCGGAGACAACCGCCGCACTGCGGAAGCCGTACGGCAAAAGCTTGGCATCTCCGAAGTTGTGGCAGAGGTACTGCCGCAGGATAAGGAGAAAAAGGTCAGTGAACTGAAAGCACAGGGACACAAGGTGGCAATGATCGGTGACGGTATCAACGATGCTCCCGCACTGGCGGCAGCAGATGTGGGTATGGCCATCGGCGCAGGTACCGATGTCGCCATGGAGAGTGCTGACATTATCCTGATGAAAAACGATCTTCGGGATGCGGTGACTGCCATGAAGCTGAGCCGTGCCGTGATCCGCAATATTAAGGAAAACCTGTTCTGGGCATTTTTCTACAACTGCATCGGCATCCCCCTGGCAGCCGGTGTGTTGTATCCGGCGTTCCAGATCCGGCTGAATCCCATGTTCGGCGCGGCAGCCATGAGCTTAAGCAGTATCTTTGTCGTGGGAAATGCCCTGCGACTGAGAGGCTTTAAGAGCGGATTCACCCCGCTGAAAAAGGAAGCACCGGAAGTAACCCGTAAGGAAATCGAGATAACGCATGCAGCTGCGGAGGGAGAACAGTGCATACTGAAGACCCCCGCAGAGCAAAATAACAGACAAGATGTAAAGCAGGAGAAAGAGAGGACAAACACAATGACAAAAGTAATCAGTATTGAAGGAATGATGTGCAACCACTGCACCGGAACCGTACAGAAGGCACTGGAGGCAGTAGAAGGCGTGAAAGCCGTTACCATGAGCCTGGAGCAGAAAAACGCTACCGTGGAACTGGCTTCCGATGTGGCAGATGAGGTATTGACCAAGGCTGTGGTGGACGCAGGATATGAAGTGAAGGGCGTTACAGCAAAATAGGTCTGACCTTTGTAGCCGGATAGGAATAGCAAATGATGAAAAATGGCGCCGCCACTGTGTTGCATTCTGCTTTATGAGCAGACGGAATGCGGTGGCAGCGCCATTTGGGTCTATAGCGAAAAAAGTGTTTTTCAGATACTTTTTTTATGTAGATATCATAGATTTTTGTGCTCTGTGGGTCTATACAGAAAAAATATCATTTTAGATACTCAAATCACGAAAAATGAGTATCCGGAGAGCAAATTTTTTTCTATAGACCCAAAGTGAATCTTCTGGAGTGACATTATGGCGGAAAAGGGGATCAGAAAACAAGATTTTTCTGTATAGACCCATGACTGATCTCTCTTTATAATCATGCACACCTGTTGTGAAAGTGTATCGATCAATTGCATCATGGAAAATGCAAAGGGAAAATTATGCATTTTCGAAAGATTCTATATAAAGTTTATACTTTCTTAATTGATTTTCTTACACTATGTGTTATATTAACTATAGAACAGATGAAACAAGAGAGATTTTGAGATCGTGACATCTGTTTGACGAAGGAACGCTAAAAGAAATTTGAAGGTAAGGATTCAAACGAAAGCAGCTCATCGTCTAAGAAATTAACCAGATAAACAAAATTGCATAACCTTATGTGAGGAGGCGAACGATTATGAATATTGATAAATTTACACAGAAATCCATAGAAGCCGTCAACGGCTGTGAAAAGCTCGCCATGGAATATGGCAACCAGGAGATTGAGCAGGAGCATCTGCTGTACAGTCTGCTGACGTTGGATGACAGCCTGATCTTAAAGCTTGTGGAAAAGATGGAGATCCAAAAGGATCACTTTGTAAACCGTGCAAAACAGGCTCTGGAGAAAAGAGTAAAGGTGCAGGGCGGTCAGCCTTATGTTGGTCAGTATCTGAACAAGGTACTGGTCAGCGCATCAGATGAGGCAAAGCAGATGGGAGATGAATATGTCTCCGTTGAGCATCTGTTCCTTGCCATGATCAGGAATCCCAACAAGGAGATTGCCGAGATCTGGAAGGAATACGGCATCACAAGAGAGCGTTTTTTACAGGCTCTGTCTACCGTAAGAGGCAACCAGAGAGTTACCAGTGACAATCCGGAGGCTACTTATGATACTTTGGAAAAATACGGTCAGGATCTGGTGGAGAAAGCGAGAAACCAGAAGCTGGATCCTGTCATCGGACGAGACAGTGAGATCCGTAACGTGGTACGTATCCTGTCCCGTAAAACGAAGAACAACCCTGTATTGATCGGTGAACCCGGTGTCGGTAAGACCGCCGTGGTGGAAGGGCTGGCACAACGTATTGTAAAAGGTGATGTACCGCAGGGACTGAAGGATAAGAAGATTTTTGCACTGGATATGGGTGCACTGGTAGCCGGCGCAAAATACAGAGGTGAATTTGAGGAACGTCTGAAAGCCGTACTGGATGATGTGAAGAACAGCGATGGACAGATCATTCTGTTCATTGATGAGCTGCATACCATTGTTGGTGCCGGTAAGACAGATGGCGCTCTGGATGCAGGCAATATGCTGAAACCTATGCTGGCTCGTGGTGAGTTGCACTGTATCGGTGCTACCACTCTGGATGAATACAGACAGTATATTGAAAAAGATGCCGCTTTGGAACGTCGTTTCCAGCCGGTTATGGTAGAAGAACCCACCGTGGAGGATACGATTTCTATCCTGCGTGGACTGAAGGATCGTTATGAAGTATATCATGGTGTTAAGATCATGGATAATGCGCTGGTAAGTGCAGCCGTACTTTCCAACCGTTATATCACCGACAGATTCCTGCCGGATAAGGCGATCGACCTGGTGGATGAAGCCTGCGCCCTGATCAAGACCGAGATGGACAGTATGCCTACGGAGCTGGATGAACTGCAGCGTAAGGTGACACAGCTGGAGATCGAGGAGACTGCTCTGAAAAAAGAGGATGACCGGATCAGTAAGGAACGTCTGGCTGATCTGCAGAAGGAACTGGCAGAGTTAAAGGATCAGTTCAATACGAGAAAAGCACAGTGGGATAACGAGAAGGCATCCGTAGATAAGCTTTCCAAGCTGCGTGAGGACAGAGACCGTATCAACAATGAGATCCAGATCGCAGAGCGGGAAGGAGACTATGAGAAAGCGGGCAGATTAAAATACAGCGAACTTCCTGCACTGGAGAAACAGCTGGAGCAGGAGGAAAATAAGGTCGGCGAATCGGATATGTCGCTGGTACATGAAAAGGTGTCTGAGGAAGAGATCGCAAGGATCATTTCCCGCTGGACCGGCATACCGGTAGCAAAACTGACCGAGAGTGAGCGTAACAAGACCCTTCACCTCGACGAAGAATTGCACAAACGTGTAGTTGGACAGGACGAAGGCGTGACCAAGGTTACTGAAGCCATCATCCGTTCCAAAGCCGGTATCAAGGATCCCAGCAAGCCCATAGGTTCTTTCCTGTTCTTAGGACCTACCGGTGTAGGTAAGACGGAGCTGGCGAAGAGCCTGGCAGCAGCACTGTTTGACGACGAGAACAACATGGTTCGTATCGATATGAGTGAATACATGGAGAAATATTCTGTCTCCCGTCTGATCGGTGCGCCTCCCGGATACGTAGGATACGAAGAGGGCGGTCAGCTGACCGAAGCTGTCCGGAGAAAACCTTACAGCGTGGTATTGTTTGATGAGATCGAAAAGGCACATCCGGATGTATTCAATGTACTGTTACAGGTACTGGATGATGGGCGTATCACCGATTCTCAGGGTCGTACTGTAGACTTCAAGAATACCATACTGATCATGACCTCCAACATCGGCGCAAGCTATCTGTTGGACGGTATCAACGAAGACGGCACCATCAAACCGGAGGCAGAGGCAGCAGTCATGAACGATCTGCGTGCTCATTTCCGTCCGGAATTTCTGAACCGTCTGGATGAGACGATCCTGTTCAAGCCTCTGACCAAAGATAATATCGGCGGTATCATTCATCTGATCATTGCCGATCTGAACAAGCGTCTGGAGGATAAGCAGTTGACGATCCGTTTGTCGGACGAGGCTATGCAGTACATCGTGGATAACGCGTATGATCCGGTCTATGGTGCACGACCTCTGAAACGTTATATTCAGAAGTATGTGGAGACCCTGGCTGCCAAGATGATCCTGGCAGATCAGGTGGATGAGGGCGATACCATCGTCATTACCGTAGAGGACGATAAGCTTTCCGCCAAATGTGAGAAAGGCTCTAAAAATAAATAAACAGTAATACGAAAAGCGAAAGTGGCAGACTTGTCATTTTCGCTTTTTTCGTTTAAGATGTTATAGTAATAATATTTTGAAAGCGAGGTTTTTTTATGATACCACAGGATCCGGTCATGTTATTAAGCTTTATCAATCTGAAACTCCGTGACTACTACGGAAGCCTGGAGCAGCTCTGCGATGATCTTGATGTGAAGGAACAGGAGATCAGGGATAAGCTGGCATCCATCGATTATCATTACAATGAAGAGAGGAATCAGTTTGTATAATACAACCAGCAGTCTTACAGGGAAAAAGGGAACCAGATGTCTGATCTGCACCGGCTGCGGCAGATGTCCCGGAGTGATCCGGGGGATGCAGGTGGTGACGGAAAAGCTGGAGCTTCCTCCGTTATCTTTACAGAATACGGAAGGTATCCGGCTGATGACAGTGGATATCGGAACGACTACCATTGCTATGCAGCTCTATGATGCAGACGGTAAAGTAGTGGACAGTTTTCCGAGTGTGAATCCACAGGTCAGCTACGGTGCCGATGTACTCTCACGGATAGAGGCGGCAAGGGATCCGGGGAAAGCAGCGGATATGCAGAAAAAAGTCCTGGACCTCATTGAAAAGGGAGTGCAGCGGTTTTCCAAAAAAATACAGGAGAATGAGTCTATACAGATGGTCATTGCGGCGAATACCACTATGACCTATCTGCTGATGGGCTGGGATCCGGCAGAGCTGGGCAGGGCACCTTTTCAGGTAAGTCATTGCGGAGCTGTGGACACGCAGATCGCAGGCATTTCCTGTCATATCATTCCCGGATTGTCTGCTTTTGTCGGCGGGGACATCACAGCAGGAATACTGGCCTGTCAAATGTTGGAGCAGAAGGAGCCCATGCTGCTCATCGATCTGGGTACCAACGGTGAGATGGCGCTGGGGAACAGACAGAAGCTGTATGCCTGTGCCACGGCGGCCGGACCTGCCTTCGAGGGCGGGGCAAACCGTGGTATCTGGGGCGCGGATATGGTGAAATTGTTACAAAAGCTTCTGGAAGAGGGATTGATGGATCGACAGGGACTGTTAAAGGAACCCTATTTTACGAAGGGGATCCGTATCGGAGATGTACTTGTCACGAAAGAAGCCGTGCGTGCGGTACAACTGGCGAAGGGAGCCATTGCCGCAGGCATAGAGATCCTGACGGAAAGCTATGGAATCAGATTTTCGGATATTTCTAAGGTAGTGCTGGCAGGAGGCTTTGGCTATTACCTGGATCCGAAGGCAGCTGCAGCCATCGGACTGCTTCCGAAGGAACTTACAGATCGTACCGTGACCGGCGGCAACACGGCACTTAGTGGTGCTGCACTGGTGGGAAACAGGATGCTGACCGGACAGCTGCGAGCATGGGATGATCTGCACCGGCGGCAGGAATTACAGATTCAGATATTGAATTTGGCGGAGCAGGTAAAATTCACAGAAACATTCTTGAAAAAGATGGATTTTTGTTAAAATTGCGCAAAAAAGTATAACAAAAAGCATAAAATATTGTTTCATTATAGAAAAAATCATGGTATACTTCTTAATATGAATATATGTACCGGAGGATATTGTATGAGTACGAATGTTGAGAAAACAAAAAAATCTCTTTTTGCGGGGAAAAAAGAGAAAGCTTCCAAAAAGAAGCCAAAACCTGAGAAAAAGGTAACAAAAGTACCGAAGGAGAAGGCTGTAAAGACAAAGACACCGAAGAAGACATCCGGCAGGAGCGGGAAAAGCTCCAAACTGTTCAGTATACGCAATAAGATCGTAGTATGTTTCCTGGTGCCGATCGTGTTCATGATCATTATCGGCATTTCGGCATACCAGAAGTCTGCGGAAGGCTTAAGTGAGAAATATACAGATTCCACGTTACAGACTGTGCGCATGGCAACGGAATATCTGGAGATGACTTGTGATTTTATCCGTTCCGAGGGCTTAAAGTATGCGTATGACGATGATCTTCGGAAATATTTCCTGGGAATGTTCGAGGATAATCCGGTAGACAAGCTGAACTTCCTGACAGCTACGAAGTCGAATCTTTTATCGGTGCAGACGTCGAATCCGTTCATCAGTCATATGCACATTATTCCCAAGGAAGGTGTGGGACTTTTGTCTACCAAGCTTTCTTCCGGTGTGGATGGATTCCTGGATGAATATAAGGAGTCGGTAGCTTCCGGCGAAGGCAGAAGAAGCATCCCACAGTGGATCGACAGCCATCCGGTGCTGGATGAAAAGGTAAAAGAGACGCAGCAGGACTACATATTGTCTTTCCAGATGATGAGCCAGTCTAACAATGCCTGCGTTGTTATTGACATGAAGCCTTTGGCTATTACGAACTTTTTGAAGGAGATCGATATCGGTGATGACAGTATCATCGGATTTATCACTCCGAGTGGAAGAGAACTGGTAGTGGAGCAGCTGGAAGACGGTGAAGAGAGTACTCTGGCTGAGGATGAGAAAGTATTCGTCGATCAGGAATTTTATAATGGGGTAATGGAGCAGGCAGTATCGGATTCCGGCACTGCGGAAGTGGAGTTCCGTGGAGAAAAATACCTCTTTATCTATAGCCGCAGTGCGGAAGTGGGCTTTACCACCTGTGCACTGGTGCCTATGCGTGTGGTGACCAGCCAGGCTATGGAGATCCGTAATATGACCATTGGACTGGTGCTTCTGGCATGTGTGATCGTTGTGATCGTGGGTATCTTTATTACTGCCGGTATTGAGAATAACATGAAACGAATCTCCAAAAAGTTCGGTGATGTTGCACAGGGCGATCTGACCGTGACGGTATCTGCCAAGGGACATGATGAGTTCCAGGATCTGGCAGGATCCGCGACGAACATGATCGCGAATACTAAGAAGCTGGTAAATCAGGTAAGCAATGCCACCGGAGAATTAGAAGTTTCTGCGCAGAATGTGGGACAGGCTTCCGAACTGATCCATGAATATTCCCAGGATATTACCCGTGCTATCGGAGAGATCAATGAAGGTATGGAGGAACAGTCCAGACACGCACAGGAATGTGTAGAGAAGACGGATATTCTCTCCAATGAGATCCAGGAAGTCAGCCATGTGGTAGAGCGTGTTGAGAAACTGGTAGATGAGACCGAAGGCATGATCAACAAGGGAATGGAGATCGTACAGGTACTGGGTGAACGTGCCGGTGAGACCACACAGATGACTGTGAAGGTAAGCGAGAGTATTGAATCCCTCCGCAAGGAATCCGAGATCATCAACAGTTTCGTAGGTACGATCACAGAGATTACGGAACAGACGAATCTGTTGTCCCTGAATGCTTCCATTGAGGCAGCCAGAGCCGGAGAGGCCGGAAGAGGTTTCTCTGTGGTAGCGGAAGAGATCCGCAAGCTGGCAGATGATTCCGCCAAGGCAGCCGGAGAGATCGGCAACAATGTTGCGAACATTACTGCACAGACTCAGAACAGTGTGGAGAGTGCAAGCCAGGCGAAAGCGATGGTAGAACTTCAGACCAAGGCTGTGGAAGAAGTAATCGCAGTATTCCGTGAGATGCAGGCTCGTATGAGTCAGCTGATCGAGGGGCTGAAGGATATCGTGGTAAGTACCGAGAAGGCTGATGGCGAGCGTAGTGCAGCGGTGGCGGCAGTGAAAAATATCTCAGATATTATCGAAGAGACCGCAGGCAGTGCAGAAACCGTCAATGACGTAGCCAACAAACTGCTCTCACATGTAGAGAAACTGAGTGACACCGCAAATGTGCTGGATGAGAATATGGAAGGACTCAAGAACGAGATCTCTGTATTTAAGATCTGAGGATAAGTATCTATAAGAAGGAGTTAAAGGAAGATCCGGAACAGAAGGGGCCGGATCTTCCTTTACTTTCGGAACGAATTGCTACGGTAGGAATTGCGGAGTATTCTCATGCATATATTTGGGATGAAAGTTGACAGGCGGATGACTTGGCAATGAGAAAAGTGTTGGCGGGTATTTTGATCTTTGATGTGGTCATGGGCATATTATGTCTGGTAGTGGGAACAAGGCAATATGCAGGGGATAGGCAATTGAATACCCGGGAGGGAAAAATTCAGGAATTACGGGAAACACTGGCAGGAGATGTCAACTGTGAGGAAGAACTTGCTCAGAAGATTGCCCTGACTTTTGATGACGGACCGCATCCGAAGTACACGGAGCAGCTTTTGGATGGACTGAAAGAACGGAATGTGGTAGCTACTTTTTTCGTGACCGGGGAGAATGCGGAGAATTATCCGGAGATCATCCGAAGAGAACAGGAAGAAGGGCACCTGATCGGCAACCATACTTACAGCCATATACAGTTGACTTCCCGTAACCGGGAGGCTTTCCGGGAGGAACTGGTGAGGACCAATGCGGTCTTAGAAGAGATCACCGGAGAGAAAACCAGTTTCGTCCGGCCGCCCTACGGCAGCTGGGATAAAAGTTTTGAGAAGGAACTGAACATGTTTCCGGTATTGTGGAATATTGACCCCTTAGACTGGTGCTCCCACAATGCGGAATGCATTGCAGCCAGGGTAGTGGAGAAAGCAGGAGATGGGGATATCATCCTGATGCATGACTATTATGATACTTCTGTTATTGCGGCGCTGGAAGTGATAGATGCTTTGCAGGGAGAGGGATTTCAGTTTGTGACGGTGGAAGAGCTTCTGTTTGACTGATAAATTATCCTTGCATCCTACCGTAATGTACGCATATAATATGAAGAGCAAGAGTGAAAAAATATGTCGGATGGGTGCGATGAAATGTTCGCATCGTACTTAAAGGAAAACGAATGATAAAAATAGCTTTTTGTGATGATGATCTGTCAGTGCTTAAGGAATTAAGCATATTAATGGACAGATATCGGGTGGAAAGAAATCAGGATATAACTTATGCGGCGTTTCACAGTCCGCTGGAGCTGCTGGCAGAGGTAGAGCGGGGAACTGAGCTTGATATTATTTTCCTGGATGTCCTGATGCCGGGACAGAATGGGATCAGCACCGCAAAGGAGATCAGAAAATATGATACTTTGGTGAAGATCATATATTTGACATCCTCGGCGGAATATGCGGTGGACTCCTATTCGGTAGGTGCCTATTTTTACCAGCTGAAGCCGATCTGGCAGGAAAGCTTCTATCGTCTGATGGACTCGGTGCTCTCGGAGTGCCGCCGGAATGAGGAAAAGAGCCTGATCCTGCGCAGCAAGTCAGGAATCACCAGAATGGATCTGGACAAGCTGCAGTATTGTGAAGTGATGGGACGTACCTTATTGTTTCACAGGCAGGACGGAGTTGTCCTGGACAGCGCCGGAAGACTGGATGATCTGTGCGAACAACTCAAGGATTATGATTGCTTTATCCGCTGCCACAGGTCTTATCTTGTTAATCTGGCATATGTGCAGAATATTTCCAGTAAGGCCGTCACAATGTGCAATGGTACTGAGATCCCAATCCCACATGGAAAATATTCGGAACTGAAAGACAGATTCTTTGATTATTTCTTTCAAAAAAATCAGACAATTCTTGGATAATTTTAAGCGGCCACGACCGGAGAACACCTTCTCCGGTCGATTCATGTCATTTTCAGGTCGATTCATGTCAAAAATGGTTTTCCAATGGAAAAATAAGGTACAATTCTTTCAGACAACAGAAAACTGTTGCTGGAAGGAGAAAAATATTATGAAGAGAAAAGTGATCACATGCGTTATGGGTCTGGTACTGGCAATGTCATTAGCAGCCTGCGGTGAGGAAGAAGTGGTTGTGGAGAACACCAATGCAGAAGTAACAGCAGAGGTACAGACCACAGAGGCGGCAGAAACTCCGGCGGAGACTGTTGCAGAGACTGTTGCAGAGACTGTTGCAGAGACAGATACAGAAGCAGAGGGTGGCCCCCTGTTACAGGTGGAGGTTATGGAGATTCCGGATCTGAGTGGCACGGAATGGACTTTTGCAGGCGGTATGATTGACGGTGTTGAAATGGAGGAAGAGGATCTGAATGCAACACTGGAGACTTACGGCGGTACTTTAGGGCTGGTATTCGGTGAAGACGGTGCAGTTACCATGGTACAGGGTGGCGGAAATGCAGAAGGTACATATGAGTATTCCGACGATAACACTGCTATTAAGATGACCCTGGATTTCGGAGGAACAGAGATTTCTTACGCAGGCTTTTTGTCTCAGGTAGGTGATACCGTGACACTGATCGCCATGTCTGATATGAATGGTTATGACGGACTTTATTTTGTACAGTAAAACACAGCAGGAAATATTGGAAAAGTAGAAAGAATGAAAAGGGGAGGAAAGAAATGACGATAGAAATTGTAATTATCGTAATGTTGCTTGCCTCCCTTTTTGGAGCCTGGGTATTGTCGGTGTGGCGTAAACTGGAGATGCAGGAAGAAAATATCCGCAATGCCTTACATCAGACACTGGTACAGTTTTCCGCCGAACGGGAAGCACTGGAAGGCTTGACGGAGCTTTTGAAAGATGTCATTGATGCAGAACTCTTACAGGAGATGAGATGTTCTCTGGAGAATGCACAGGATGGCGGAGAAGCACGACAGCCGGAGTGGATATCAGAACGACAGAGAGAATTATTAAAAGTACAGAATAAAATTGCAGAGATCTCGGAAAGTATGCAGCTTTTGCAGACACAGGAGACCTATCAGAAGTACTGGAAAGCAGCGAAAAGCTATGAACATATGGTGGAGACCAGCGGACTGATCTATAACGATTCAGTGGAAAGCTATAATGGGATGCTTCGTAAGATGCCGGATCGTATAGCAGCAGGAATCTGTGGGTTCCATCGGAAAAAATTGATCGAGATCATGTAAGCTATATATATTTTAAGGAGGGTAAAGTTATGGGATTATTTACAAATAACAAAAAATTATGTCCGATCTGTGGAAGCCCAACACCGAGACTTTTGGCATCGGCAGTGGATGGACAGAATCTGTGTAAGGAGTGCGCAGGCAAAATCAATCTGCCGGATGGTGTACAGGATGGCATGACGGTGGACGATTTTCGGGAATATATCAACCTCCATGATGCGAACAAGCCGTTACGCGACAGCTTTACAGAGACTTATCGCTATAATTTCGGCTTTTTTAAGGGAGCGTTATTGTTGGATCTGGATCATCAGCTGCTACGTCTCGGAGACGGCGAAGCAGTATTTGCCATGGAACCTGCAAATATCAGATCTTTCCGCATTTTAGAGGATGGCGAAGTATTATTTGAGGGAGAAAAGGGGAACTTCCGGAGCTACAAGAGTGATATCAGGGAACGGTTAAAAGAATTGAAGCCCAGGATTGAAGAATACAAGATGCTGCGGCATGAGTATGAGATCATGGCAGAGATGGAGCGCAACAGAGAGCAGAACGGCAGGGATAATGACAGAGATTTCAGGGACCGGGTAACAGAACCGGACTTCAATGTACCTAATCCGGTAGACAAATTTGCAGTGGAGATCATCCTGGAGCATCCTTACTGGAAGAACTTCTATAAGGAGACGGGTGCGCCGAAATTCAACAGCGATCATCCCAGTACCATTGATTATCTGGATGATTATACGCAGAAGACAGAGGAACTGCATGCACTGGCACAGAATCTGATGCAGCTGATCGATCCGCAGGCGCAGGAACAGGTAATAGATCCTCATGCCTCCGCACAGAGCCAGGGCACTCAGAGTGCACCGCAGGCCGCACCTGTACAGACAGAGGATCCGACTGTGGCATTGCCCAAGTATAAGGCATTGATGGATGCCGGCGTTATCACAGCAGAGGAGTTTGAAGCGAAGAAGAAACAGTTGCTGGGACTGTAAAAAGTGAATATTTCAAATTGACGGGCGCATGGCTGTCGGATATACTATAAGAGTATGATATCTTACATGGGTATGATACGGAAAGCAGGATCTGACAGCCATGAGTAGTTTACAAAAGAAAGAAACATTATTGATCGTTGATGATTCCAAATTTCAAAGAGTAGTGATCAGACAGTCTCTCGGGGAGTATTTTAACTTCGCAGAGGCTGTTTCCGGTGAAGAATGTATTCAGATCATGGAGAAGGAAAGTGATGCCATTGATCTGGTTCTGCTGGATCTGGTCATGCCGGGCATTGACGGCTTCGAAGTACTGCGCCGCAGACAGAGTATGGAAGGCTTCAAGGATACGCCGGTCATTGTTCTGACCAATACAGAGTCCGCAGCTTCCCAGTCGGATGCTTTTGCCCTGGGAGCGGATGAATTTATCATTAAGCCGGTGGATGCCCGTATCGCACTTTCCCGTATCAACAATACGCTGGGGGTAAAGCGCAGATTACAGAGCAGCCGGGATGAACAGAAGGCATGGGAGACCAAATCTCAGATCGATGAAATGACCAGTCTGTTCAACAAGATGACAGTAGAAAAGCTGATCACGAAGGCCTTGACAGAGCATGAGAACAGAACACATGCTTTGATGTTAATAGATATTGATAATTTTAAGTCTGTCAATGACGTCTACGGACATACCATGGGTGACCATGTCATCAGCGTGATCGCAGGGGTGATTTCTTCCCAGTTTCGCAGCACCGATTATGTGGGTCGTGTCGGGGGAGATGAATTCTGCGTATTGATGGCGGATATTCCGTCGAGAGAGATCGCACTGATCAAGGCAGAGAATCTGGTTAGTCTTGTAAAATATAAGGAGAACTTATCCATACCGGAAAATATATCTATCAGTGTGGGAGTAGCTTTTTCCGAAGCGGATGATCAGTGCTATGATGAGCTGGCAGCAAAAGCCGATCAGGCTCTGTACGTTTCTAAAAAATCCGGTAAAGGGAGATACAGCGTCTACGGCGAAGAACAGCAGGCTCCCGAGAAAGTCATGCAGGCCCTTGTATGGTCCGGCTCCCGTAATGTTACCAGCATGATGGAATTTGCCCTGCCGGATTATGTACAGCTGAAGACAGTGGCTTCGGTGGAAGAGATCAGATCCTGTATGGAAGAAAAGACCGATGAAGATATTCCGGCATTGATCGTGGATGTATCGGAGGAAGAGGACCAGGGACAGAGGCGTTGGCAGGAGCTTCGTAAGCTGAAGGAAGAGCATACTTTTTCCATGATCGCTATCTGTAAGGAGGGCAATCTGGCACAAATGAAATGTGCTTTGGAGACGGAAGAACTTTCGGATCTCTTGCTGGCACCGCTGGAAGCGAATACGTTGAAACGACGTGTGAAGATCTGGATGCAAAATTGCAAGTTATGATAAAGTCTGTTATAATTGGCTGGAGCATATCAAAGGATGTGCTTCGGCCTTTTTGGATGATAGAAGCAGGGGATGTAACAGTATGGATTTATTTGAATATATGCGAAGCACCAATATGGAAAAAGAAGCACCGTTAGCTGCCAGAATGCGTCCCAGGACTTTGGATGAAGTCGTAGGGCAGGAGCATATCATCGGCAAGGATAAGCTTTTGTACCGTGCTATCAAGGCGGACAAGATCAGTTCCATTATATTCTATGGACCGCCCGGCACCGGCAAGACGACATTAGCAAAGGTGATCGCCAATACTACCAGCGCCGAGTTTTGTCAGATCAATGCCACCGTAGCCGGCAAAAAGGACATGGAGGAAGTGGTGGCGAAAGCCAAAGAACTGCAGGGAATGTACGGGAAACGTACGATCCTGTTTATCGATGAGATCCATCGTTTTAACAAAGGACAGCAGGATTATCTGCTTCCTTATGTGGAGGACGGTACGATAATTCTCATCGGAGCTACCACGGAGAATCCTTATTTTGAGGTGAACGGAGCGTTGATCTCCCGTTCCGTGATCTTTGAACTAAAACCGATCCCCAGGGAAGCTATTAAAGAGCTTCTGAAGAAGGCGGTTTACGATACGGATCGCGGTATGGGAGCTTACAACGGTACGATCGATGATGACGCATTGGAGTTTCTGGCGGATATCTCCGGCGGAGATGCCAGACATGCCCTCAATGCCATCGAACTGGGTATCATGACCACAGAGCCCGGCCCGGATGGTAAGATCCACATTACGCTTGATGTGGCACAGCAGTGTATTCAGAAGAGAGCGGCAAAATATGATAAAAACGGTGACAACCATTACGACACGATCTCTGCTTTTATCAAAAGCATGCGTGGCTCTGACCCGGATGCCGCAGTATATTATCTGGCAAGAATGTTAAATGCGGGAGAGAGCGTGACTTTTATCGCGAGACGTATCATGATCTGCGCATCGGAGGATGTGGGCAATGCGGATCCGCAGGCACTGGTAGTGGCAGTGAACGCTTCCCTGGCGGTGGAACGGGTCGGTATGCCGGAGGCACAGATCATTTTAGCACAGGCAGTCACTTACATTGCTACGGCACCCAAGAGCAACCGCAGCTATGAAGCGGTATCCCGGGCGATGCAGGAAGTGCAGGTCAGCGGAGATCTGCCGATTCCCACACATCTGCAGGATGCACATTATAAAGGAGCAACAAAATTGGGACATGGTATAGGATATAAATATGCCCATGATTACCCGAATGACTATGTGGAACAACAGTATCTGCCTTATGAGTTAAGCGGCAGGGAGTTCTATCAGCCTTCGGGCAACGGTTATGAAGTGAAGATCCGTGAACATATGGCGAGAATCAAAAAAGAAGCGGCAAAATCAGAATAATTCACGGAATTAGAATAATTCCGTGATCAGATATTTGTATATTTCCTGGTTTTTCCGCTGCCAGTTATCGCAGATGGCAGCGGCAGTCTCTTCCACGGGGACAGACAGAGTGATATCTACCAGGCTGATGCCTCTGTCCTTTGCCACCAGGTGAGCTTCGTATTCACCGGAAGTGGATTTGTAGTAATCTCCGAGGACGGATACTTCGTTGCGCAGTGTGAATTCATTTTCCTGAAAATAGGTATTGATCTCCTGCTTGATGGTATCACCGATGCGGTTCTCGAAGAAATTCAGGGTTTCTTTTCCCTCGTCAGTGATGGACAGATGTGTCCGGTTGCGGATTGACTGGGTGGCGATCATGCCGGCATCCGTCAGCTCATTGATGACCTGCTGTAAGGTCAGAAAATTCGTGTATTCTTTTCCGAGGATAAAGTCGCTTACCTGTGCGGTAGTGAGGGGGAAGGTAACGCGGTTCAGCATATAGAGAACGATGAGTTTGTATAGAGTAAGCGGATCTTGTAACATAATGTGAGTACAGCCTTTCTTATAGTTATGAATAGTTGTCTTTTGGAAACAGGTCACCCTGACGGATGCCCTGTTTTTTCATGCGATGGTGCAATTCGTTGAGAACACCGCGCTTGTCCATACTCCAGGTGGGAGCGATCAACAGATTTTTCGGTCCGTCACCGGTGACCCGGTGGATCACGATGTCGGGGGACAGATGGGCGAGACAGGAGATGACCAGATCGATATAGGCATCGAAAGTCAGAGCCTCGAACTTCCCTGCTAGGTAATCGTCCGCCAGATCGGTGTCTTTCAGCACATGCAAGAGCTGCAATTTGATGCCGAAAGGCTGGATCCGGTTTAGATAATCCATTGTCTGAAGCAGCTGAATATTCGTTTCCCCCGGGAGTCCCAGGATCGTGTGGACGATAAATGGAATCTGCAAAGCCTTAAGATCCGCACATGCCTGTTCAAAACAGGACAGCGGATAACCTCTGCGGATATAGCGGGCGGTATCTTCGTGGATGGTCTGAAGCCCCAATTCGATCCAGAGAAACTTGTCCGGATATTCGTCACGCAGCTTCGCCAGCAGGTCCAGTACTTCTATGCCCAGACAGTCCGGTCTCGTGGCAATGGAGATCCCACACACATCCGGATGGTCCAGGGCAGAACGATACACCTCTTCCAGATAAGGGAGAGGGGCATAGGTGTTTGTATATGCCTGAAAATAGGCAATCAGATCCTGCCCGGTTGCTTTGCTGCCGAACTTAGCCATACCTTCCGTGAGCTGTTCTGGCATTGACTTGCCTGCCATGTCCACAGCAAAATCGCCGCTACCGCCTCTGCTACAAAAGATACAACCCCGAGTGCCAAGGGTGCCGTCCCGATTGGGACAGGACATCCGGGCATTCAGGGCTATTTTATAGCATTTATGGTGAAATGTATTTTTACAATAGGAATCCAGAGAGTAGTAGGGCTTGTCGTGCCATTCTCTTTTTATGTTATCCGGATACATTAGCGGATATGACTCTTCACGGCATTGGCTACGACTTCTGCTACCTGGGGATCGAAGGCTTCCGGCATGATATTATCATCGGAGAGCTTGTCTGCAGGTACCAGCCCGGCGATGGCTTCGGCAGCGGCTAACTTCATCTCTTCAGTGATCTGGGTAGCGCGTCCTTCCAGGGCACCCTTGAAGATACCGGGGAATGCTACCACGTTGTTCACCTGATTGGGAAAATCACTGCGTCCGGTTCCAACGACACGGGCACCGGCTGCCTTTGCCACATCCGGCATGATCTCGGGAACAGGATTTGCCATGGCGAACAGGATGGAATCATGGTTCATGGAAGCTACCATCTCGGGAGTGACGATGTTAGGAGCGGAGACACCGATGAAGATGTCAGCACCCTTCAGAGCATCGGCAAGAGAACCGGTTTCGTTATTTAAGTTGGTAATCTCGGTCATTTTTTTCTGCATCCAGTTCAAGCCCTCGGTATCTTTAGAAACGATACCTACTTTATCACACATGATGATATTGGGGAAACCATAGGTCAGAAGCAGCCTGGTGATCGCCACACCGGCGCTTCCGGCACCGTTTACCACTACGCGGCAGTCTTCCTTTTTCTTACCGACTACCTTCAGGGCATTAATGACACCGGCGAGTACGACGATGGCGGTACCGTGCTGGTCATCATGGAATACAGGAATGTCCAGAATCTCCTTCAGACGTTCCTCAATTTCGAAGCAGCGGGGGGCACTGATGTCTTCCAGATTGATGCCGCCAAATCCGGGAGCCAGATAGGTCACTGCCTTGATGATCTCTTCAGTATCCTGCGTATCTAAGCAGATGGGAACGGCGTTCACATTGCCGAATTCCTTGAAGAGGACTGCCTTGCCTTCCATAACGGGCATTGCTGCATAGGGTCCGATGTTACCGAGTCCAAGAACGGCACTTCCGTCGGAGACAACGGCCACGGTATTGGCTTTCATGGTGTACTTATAAGCAGCTTCCTTATCCTGGGCAATTACCTTGCAGGGCTCCGCAACACCGGGAGTATATGCAATCGCCAGATCCTCACGGGTCTTTACCGGAGTCTTGGATACGGTTTCGAGTTTACCGTTCCATTTTTCGTGCATCAGTAACGCTTTTTCGTTGGTTGTCATGACAATACCTCTTTCTTGGATTATTTGATGCCAGGGTCCTAAGGTCTTTCACCCACTTATGAGCAAGCTCATGTGGGCTTAGACCTTTTGAGCCTGGCATCAGATGTATTACGTTATGAACTATGATATAATAGAATCCGGTACTTCGCAAGGATTTGTAAAAAAATAATTTTGGGACTTCCTATTTTAAAAAATATATATTATAATAAGCGCAGATATAGTTTTAATATCTATTTTATTTCATTGACACATCAGGATAGATCAGGAGTATTCCCCTAAGTGAACAGTTTGCAGAGTATATAATGAATACAGGAGGAGCATATGAGGGAAAAATATGAATCACTTGCATTAGTGCAGTTGAAGGAACTGGCAAAAGTGCGTGGTCTGAAGGGTACTTCCACAATGAAAAAGGCGGAGCTGGTAGAAGCCATGCTGGCAGAAGATGAGCGCTTGAAAAAAGAGGAAGAAGCGAAGGTAGCGGCAGCCAGACAGACAGTAGCAACAAGCGGAGAGCCGGAGAGAACAGAGCGTCCTGTAAGACAGGATCGTCCTTACAGACAAAAGCCGCAGGAGAACGGTGCAGCAGAGAATGTTGGAGCGAGAAGTGAAGCTTATACCAAGGAACGGTCCTTTAACCCGAACAATGTGGCTTATGACGAGAGCCAGTATCCCAAGGAATTAGACAGCGGTATTGAAGCCAGCGGTATCCTGGAGGTAATGCCGGACGGTTACGGATTTATCCGCTGCGAGAATTACATGCCCGGTGAGAATGATGTCTATGTGGCACCCAGCCAAATCCGTCGTTTCGGATTGAAGACCGGCGATATTCTGAAGGGTAACAAGCGGATCAAGACGCAGCAGGAGAAGTTCAGTGCGCTGCTGTTTGTTAAGAGCATTAACGGCTATACCGTAGAAGAGTCTGCCAAGAGAATGGCATTTGAAGATATGACTCCGATCTTCCCCGATGAGCGGATCAAAATGGAGACTCCCGGTTGCAGTGTAGCCATGAGAGTTATGGATCTGGTGAGTCCTGTCGGCAAGGGACAGCGTGGTATGATCGTATCCCCGCCTAAGGCAGGTAAGACCACCCTGTTAAAAGAGGTGGCAAAGTCCATTTTAAGTGGCAATCCCAAGATGCATATGCTGATCCTGCTGATCGATGAACGACCTGAGGAAGTTACCGATATTAAGGAAGCGATCCACGGAGATAATGTAGAAGTCATTTACTCTACTTTCGACGAACTTCCCGAGCATCATAAGAGAGTATCCGAGATGGTGATCGAGCGCGCAAAGCGTCTTGTAGAACATAAAAAGGATGTCGTGATCCTGCTTGACAGTATCACCCGTCTGACCAGAGCGTATAACCTGGTGGTTCCCCCCAGTGGACGTACTCTGTCCGGTGGTCTGGATCCTGCCGCACTCCATATGCCCAAGAGATTCTTCGGTGCAGCCCGTAATATGCGTGAGGGCGGAAGTTTGACGATTCTGGCGACCGCACTGGTAGAGACCGGAAGTAAGATGGATGATGTGGTATATGAGGAATTCAAGGGAACCGGTAATATGGAAATGGTTCTGGACAGAAAACTGTCCGAGAAGCGCATTTTCCCGGCTATCGACCTTGCAAAGTCCGGCACCAGAAGAGAAGACCTGCTGTTAACTCCGGAAGAACTGGAAGCCATCAATGTCATGCGTAAGGCGCTGAATGGACTGAAGCCCGATGAGGCAACCGACCGGATCCTGGATATGTTTGCTCATACACGCAACAATGGGGAATTTGTGAACATGGTGAAGAAGAATCACTTCATTTAATTATCTGATTATCGCAAAAAATGTTAAAATAAGTCTTGCACCGCATCTTTTCTTATGGTACAATAATACCGCTGTTTGTGGTTCCATAAGCAGTGAGGATGAGAACAAGAACTTATACACGACATTTTTATAGAGAGGTGAAAGAAATGAAAGAAGGAATCCATCCCGCTTACTACCAGGCAACTGTAACCTGCAACTGTGGTAACACATTTGTAACCGGCTCCACCAGGCCCGAGCTTCACGTAGAAGTTTGCTCCAAGTGTCATTCATTCTACACTGGCCAGCAGAAGTCTGCAAGAACCGATGGCCGTATTGATAAGTTCAATAAGAAATACGGTGTTAAATAAGATTGCAAGCGAACGGTTGAGGTATTCTTATCTCAACCGTTTCTTGTCGTACAGAAAGTGTGTTCCTATACGACAAAAAGGATTCTGTTTTATACTGCATTACGAGGACAATGTTTATGGCTAGAAGAAAGAGTCGTTATTCCGGTATCGGCGGACAGGCGGTGCTGGAAGGCGTTATGATGAAAAATAAAGAAAAATACGCGGTAGCGGTCCGCAAGCCGGACGGTGAGATCGATGTGGAAGTGGAGACCTATCAGGGACTGGCACATGGAAGCAGGATCAAGGAGCTTCCCTTTATCCGCGGTATTTTTAATTTCCTGGATTCTCTGATCCTGGGAACCAGAGCGTTAAATTATTCTGCTTCCTTTTATGAAGAGGAGGACAGTAAGGAGACGAAGTTTGACAAGGCAATGGATAAAATGAGCGGCGGTAACGGAGAAAAACTGCTGTCCGGTATCGTGACGGTGATCTCGGTCATACTGGCAGTGGGAATCTTCATTGTACTTCCTTATTTTATTTCATCGCTGTTTGAGAGCTTTATCCGTAATCGCTCCCTGATGGCGATCATTGAGGGTGTGATCCGTATTGCCCTGTTTTTATTGTATGTATGGGGCATCAGTGCCATGAAGGATATCCGCAGACTGTACCAGTACCACGGCGCGGAGCACAAATGCATCAACTGTATCGAGAAGGGCAGACCCCTGACGGTGCACAACGTGATGCGCAGCTCCAGACTGCATAAACGCTGCGGTACCAGTTTTATATTCTTTGTTATGCTGGTAAGTATCGTGTTGTTTTTCTTTATTCAGGTGGACAATGTAGCGGAGAAGGTGGTCCTTCGTATTCTGCTGATGCCTGTTGTGGCAGGAATTTCTTATGAGATCATCCGCCTGGCAGGACGCACGGATAATATATTTATTAAGATTCTGTCGGCACCCGGCATGTGGATCCAGCGTATGACCACTAAGGAGCCGGATGAGAGCATGGCAGAGGTAGCCATTGCTTCCGTAGAAGCAGTATTCGACTGGAGAAAATATTTGCAGGATACCTTCGGCTACGAAGTGGATGAGAGCTGGATGCAGGATGAAAAACCTGCGGAGCCTGAGGATTAGAAACGATGACCTATCGTGAATGCTATGAAAAAGGCTGCCATATACTGAATGAGGCAGGAATCGAAGAATCCACACTGGATGCCAGACTTTTGCTGGAGGCTGTGTGTGGAACGGACCGCAATGACCTGCTGGCGCACGGCGAACAGCCGGTGATGTCACAAGCGGAAGAAAAGTATCTGAACTGGATCCGTCAGCGGGCGGAGCATATTCCTCTGCAGCAGCTGACCGGTGAGCAGGATTTTATGGGGCTGACCTTTAGCGTCAATGAGCATGTGCTGATCCCGAGGCAGGATACCGAGATCCTGGTGGAGGAGGTATTGAAGGAACTCCATGACAGGATGCGGATACTGGATATGTGTACGGGCTCCGGATGTATTCTGTTAAGCCTGCTGCATTACAGCAATGACTGTGAAGGACTGGGCGTGGATCTGTCAGCTGAGGCACTGGAAGTGGCAGAGAGGAATGTCTTGAAGGTGCTTACCCCGGAAAAAGCGGAGCATGCGCATTTTTTACAGAGTGATCTGTTTGAAAAGGTGGAGGGAAAATTTGAGATCATCGTGTCGAATCCGCCTTACATCGCCAGTGCGGAAGTAGAGAAGCTGATGCCGGAGGTGAGGGATCATGAACCCAGGATGGCACTGGACGGTACGGAGGATGGTTTACATTTTTACCGCCGTATCATTAAAGAAGCAGGAAAACATCTGGTGAACAGCGGAATGCTCTTTTTTGAGATCGGATATGACCAGGGACAGGCTGTGTCGGAACTGATGCGCACCGGTGGGTACCGCGAGGTACAGGTGGTGCAGGATTATGCCGGTCTGGACCGGGTAGTACTAGGGACTTATTGTGAGAGGAATTAGTTATGTTTGACAAGTTAGAAGATTTATTAATTCGTTTTGAAGAGATCATGGGCGAACTGCATGAGCCCACGGTCACGAATAACCAGGAACGTTTCCGCAAGCTGATGAAGGAGCAGAGTGATCTGACTCCCATCGTGGACGCATATACAGAGTACAAAAAGTGCAAGCAGGATATCGAAGATTCTCTTTCCATGCTGGAAGAGGAAAAAGACGATGAAATGCGCGAGATGATCAAGGAGACGTTAAATGACAGCAAGAAACGTGTGGAAGAGCTGGAGCAGGAGCTGAAGATCCTGTTACTGCCCAAGGATCCTAACGATGACAAGAACGTAATCGTGGAGATCCGTGCCGGCGCCGGCGGTGATGAGGCTGCGCTGTTCGCAGCGGAGATCTATCGTATGTATGTGCATTATGCCGAGAAGCAGCGTTGGAAGGTAGAGCTGATCAACGTGGATGAGATCGGTATCGGCGGTATGAAGGAAGTCCAGTTTACCATCAGCGGACAGGGTGCTTATTCCAAGATGAAGTATGAGAGTGGCGTACATCGTGTACAGCGTGTACCGGAGACCGAGAGCGGCGGACGTATCCATACCTCCACCATCAGTGTGGCGGTTATGCCGGAGGTGGATGATGATATTGATATCGTCATCGAGGACAAAGATATCCGTATCGATGTCATGAGAGCATCCGGTAACGGCGGTCAGTGTGTCAACACCACCGACTCTGCGGTACGTCTGACCCACTATCCTTCCGGAATCGTGGTATACAGCCAGACAGAGAAGTCTCAGATCCAGAACAAGGCGAAGGCATTCGCACTGTTGAAATCCAAGCTGTATGACATCGAGCAGCAGCAGAGACACGATGCGGAAGCAGAGATGCGCCGCAGCCAGATCGGTACCGGAGACCGTTCTGAGAAGATCCGTACCTACAACTTCCCCCAGGGCCGTGTCACCGACCATCGTATTGGTCTGACCCTTTACAAGTTAGACAAGATCATGAACGGAGATATCGAAGAGATCATCGACGCCTGCATCGCAGCCGACCAGGCAGCCAAGCTGGCTAAGATGAATGAAGAATAAAATGGTAAAAGAAACGGTCTTTGGCATAAGTCAAAAGACCGTTTCTTTATGTATACTTTTAATGAATAAAAATAATGTAACTATTCAGAACACCATTCGCAAAACCGCCTCTGCGAGGCTTTTCTGAATGGTGTTCTGAATAGTTACAAAATAATTTGAAAAAGGACATAGTTATGGCATAATTATACTATAAAGGAGGGGGGAAACGATGGGAAAGTATACAGCATGGAAAATGAAAGCTGCAATATGTGATGATACGGTAGAAGATGCGGAGTGCATAGAAAAACATATAAAAGATTATTTCATGACAAAAAGCATTCCTTATGAATGTAATGTATATCAGAGCAGTAAGGCATTGTGGTATGAAATTGAGGATGGTCAAGCGTTTGATCTGTTGTTTTTGGATATCGAAATGCAGGAATTAAATGGCTTTGAACTGGCAACTAAAATTCAGGAAACAGCACCGGATATTCTGATCATCTTTGTGTCTGCTTACGAGAGTTATGTGTATAAATCATTTGAATTCCGACCATTTCGTTTTATTCCGAAGCAACAAATGGAAAGCATGATCACACAGGTACTGGAGGCAGCATTCAGGGAAATTGTATCACGTACCTCAGAGGTTTATATTGCAGAAAATCAACAGGGCATAGAAAAAATCCCATTTAGAAAAATTGTATATATTTGGAGAGAAGGCAAGTATTTATATATTGAAAAGACAGATGCTACCAGGTGTAAGGTAAGAAGTTCCTTAAGAAAGATATCGGAAAAATTGCCGGAAGATGAATTCGTATGGGTGGATCGGGGATATTTGTGTAATTTATATCATGTGAAACAGATCAAAGATAACCAGATGGTTTTATCTACGGGGCAGCAATTATACATCGGAGAACGACGGCTGGCACGATTAAAACATCGAATAATGGAATATTGGCAGGCAGGTACGATAAATGGAGAGTAGAATACAGATGATCAAAATTCTGTGGAGCATACACAATTCGGCATGGCTTCTGATATGGATGGATAGGCTTTTTGATCGGAGAAAATACATATATTCAAATAAAAAATTTATATTAACAATATTTTTATCGGGAATGCTATGGTATGGTCTGCAAAAGTATTTGTCGTGGATTCCGTTACTGCTACTTCTTACTATTTTAGGATACTTGTTATGGAATGGCTCTGTGGAAAAAGTGGCATCCCTTGTAGTCAGTTATGTTTTTATCTGGACTGTTTTACTGGGACTCGTGGAACATTTCTGGACAAATGCGGAATTTTGCGCACAGGCAGGATGGCTGATTTTAAATGGTATATTGATATCTGCTATAAGACATAAAGTAATAGGAAAAACTTTTACAGCGTTGAATCTGTTGAAAACATTTGGCATTGCTTTCTTCAGTACAGCATTTCTGTGTGATTTTTTTATGGATATGATTTATGGAAATGCAATTCAGAATTATGTTTTCCTGTCCTGCCTGGTGAGTCTGCTTCTTATGGTATGTTTTTACTTCCGCCAATCGCAACTGAAGATGCAAATCTCTGTATTAGATACACAATATGAGCTGATTGAGAGCCAGTATGTCAGAGCACAGAATTTCTATACAGAAAATGCGAAACTGTATCATGATATCAAACATCATCTGCGAGCGCTGGAGAGACTTCTGCAAAATGGTGATCGGAGAGAAGCTTTAGCATATATAGAGAGCGTGCAGGAACCGCTGCAGTGTAAAATGATTCCGGTACATACAGGCGTAGATATTGTAGATGCCGTAATTTATGAAGCAAAAGAGAAAGCAGAACAGCGCAATATTCTTTTGGTGGTCGAAACACCGATTCTTCCGTCAGGGCTAAAACTGGAGGATAGAGAATTTTGTGTATTATTTGCTAATTTATTGAACAATGCATTGGAAGCAGCGAAAGAACAAATCAGATTGAATATTGCAATAACAGCAGGATTTCTTGTGATTGAAATGCAGAATGACTATAAGGAAAAACCAGTGGTTAAAAATAATCATTTTGTATCTGAGAGAGAGCAGGATTCGTTAGCGCATGGCTGGGGAATGAAGATTATTGAACAAATCGTGGAAAAATATCAAGGAGAATTGTCAATCAGGGTTGATATGCAGGTAAGCATTAAAATATTGATGGACGTGCTATAATTGGTGGTCAGATTTCTGCTTTTTGTGGACAAATTATGATAACAATAAAAAAATAAGTTATTATAAAAAAGAACGAAAGAGCAACAAAAGTCTACGAAATTAGAAGGAGAATTCTATGATGAAAATCAGGGAAGCTGTTAAATGTGTGCCTGTGATTTTAGGATATTTTTTGTTAACTGAGTTTGGCAAAATGATAGAGTTTTGGATTTTCATGGCACATCAAACGGAAAGTGATTTATATGAGCAACAATGGAGTTGGATTACCATGCCGGAAAGCAGGTTCTTCCAGATCCCGGGAAGAACAGGACTGTTGTTTGCTGCATTGATAGCGGTCTTGTTATGTATGTTAGCTCACGGGAAAGACTTTCGTGCCGGACAGTTGAAAAAAATTAAGGAAACACTGCAAGGAAATTGGAGAGGAATAGTGCTTCAGGCAATACTGATCGTGGGTGTAGTATTGGGAATGTCGTATACCAGATTTTTGGATCGTATCGCCTCTGTTATATCCATGAAAGATATTTATTTCTATCTTAGCGGTACCGGCGCACTTGCGGGAACACAGGTACTTGAAAATATAGCTGAAAGGTTTTCTGTCCTTGTCACATTTCACGAACCCGATTTGTGGACAATTCCATTTTCCTTTTTAGTATTTGAACTATTAAGAGTTTGCTTTGACTCTAAAATGACACTTACTTAAGAGATAAATTTTTTACTCTTCCAGAAAGTGCGAAAGGTAGAAACGGAAATTATCATAAGTTATACAGCTAAGTTGAATGAGAAATAAGAGAAGAAAAGGATGAAGGGCGGACTTTGGCGGTGCCAAGGTTCGCCTTTTATGATATAATGAAAAACAGAATGATGATCTTATTTGTGTGGGCAGGAGGAATGTTAGATGAATGATGTTACAAAAATTGAAAATAATGATTTTATGAGCAAATATCAGAAAACGGAAAATATAGTTGAGGATGTTCGGAATATTATTGAAGTTTCCCAAAAGGAAGCTTATCGTGCGGTCAATACAATATTGTCACAGAGAAACTGGCTGATTGGATATAGAATTGCAGAAGAAGAACTTGCCGGAGAAGGTCGTGCAGAATATGGTGTGGAGATTATAAAGAGACTGTCCAGAGAGTTAACAGATAAATATGGAAAAGGATATGATAGAAGTAATTTATATCATTGTCTGCGATTTTACAAAGCATTTCCGGGAATTGTCGACACAGTGTGTCGACAATCCAATATCAGGCTTTCTTGGTCACATTACCGAACTTTATTGCAGGTACATGATGAGGTCGCACGCAAATGGTATGAGAAGGAAGCATACGAGCAGACCTGGAGTGTGCGTACATTACAGAGAAATATAGATACACAGTATTACTATCGATTGCTGCAATCCGGAGAAAAAGAATCTGTGATGCAGGAAATGCTGGAGAAAAACTATAACTATCAACAGGACAAGTTTGAGTTTATTAAAAATCCGGTAGTTGTGGAATTTCTGGGTCTGACACCGGATGCGTCCTTCAATGAGACAGATCTGGAAACAAGTATTATTTCCAATTTACAGAAATTTTTGATGGAATTGGGAAAAGGGTATGCCTTTGTAGCAAGACAGCAACATATTCATACCGAAAAGCAGGATTATTTTATTGATCTGGTCTTTTACAATTATATTTTAAAATGTTTTGTACTGATAGATTTAAAGACAAGCAGGATCACACATCAGGATGTAGGACAGATGGATATGTATATCCGCATGTATGATGAACTTAAAAAATCCGCGGATGATAATCCGACATTGGGAATCGTATTGTGTTCCCAGACAGATGAAGATATCGCAAGGTATTCCATATTGCATGGAAATGAACAATTATTTGCAAGCAAATACAAATTATATCTTCCTACGGAAGAGGAACTGAGGGAGGAAATAGAAACACAAAAGGCTATGTTTTATTTACAACAGAAGGAAGCCGAAGAAGGAGAGAAAAACAAATGACCGTAGCAGAAGCAATACGTGGATATGTCAATGAAACCGAAGGGCTGGAGCTCTATGAGCAGAAGCCGGAAAAGGGTCTGGGGATCCTGGATAGTTACAGACTGAAATAGAAAACGGAGAGTTAAACAGTGAAAAAACATATTTTGTGCATCGGAGATTCCAATACCCACGGGCTCTGCACCAATCCGTCGGAGAGTGCCGACCACAGCAGCAGATATAATGAAGAGGAACGCTGGACCTGCCTGTTACAGAAAGCATTGGGAGCGGAGTATCTGGTCATTGAGGAAGGCTTAAGCGGCAGAACCTGTGTGTATGATGATCCGGACATGGATTCGGTGAATCTGCTGCCGGTATTGCATGCTTTGCTGAACAGCCATGAACCGCTGGATCTGCTGATCCTGATGTTGGGGACCAACGATGCCAAGACGAAATTCCATACAGATCCTACCAAAATTGCTGTCGGGATGCAGATTCTGGTGGAAGAGGCAAAATCCGTTCCCTGCTGGGGGGAGAACGAACCGAAGATCCTAATCGTGGCCCCGGCACCCATTGAAGAAGGGGTGACTTATCCGGAATTCAACAAAGAAAGCGTGGAGACCACAAGAGGACTGGCAAGAAAGTATGCATTCCTGGCAATACACGAAGATGCGAAGTTCCTGGATGCGGGAGGCTGTGAACTGACGAAGGCAGATCACGTACATCTGACAACCAAGGGGCACAGACAGTTGGCAGAGCGGATGGAAACGGCTGTGCGGGAGATTCTGGAAGCCCAGGAAGCGGAAGTGGCGGAAGGCGAAGGGGGAAAAGAGAACGATGAGGCAGAGGAGATCGTAATGGCAAAAGAGACGGATCTGCCCCGGATTCTGGAGATCTATGACATTGCCAAGGCCTACATGCGGGCAAACGGCAATCCGAACCAGTGGAACGGTGCGTATCCGGATCCGGATACGCTGCGGACAGATATAGAGAAACAACAGTTGTATGTGTATAAAAAGGACGGACACATCCACGGGGTATTCATGCTTTTACTGGAGGAGGAACCGACCTATGCCTATATTGAGGACGGCAGCTGGCGGGAGGAGAGACCTTACGGCACGATCCATCGCCTGGCGGGAGACGGGGAAGTAAGAGGACTGTTTGCAAAATGTGTTGCTTTTTGTGAGAGCAAAGTGAAATACCTGCGGGCCGACACCCATTTCGATAATCACACCATGCAGCACTTATTGGAGAAGAACGGCTTTGAACGCAGAGGCATTATTTACTTAAAAAACGGAGATCCCCGCATCGCCTATCAGAAATAATGCACAACACCTGACCGATTTCCTATGAGCAATATTCACAAAAATATTCAGAAACGCCGAAAGATACTGACATTTCAGCGTTTTTTCTGCTAGAATAGTAAAAAATGGATATACTATTGGTAGTAAACGGAAATTGTGTTTTGCATTTTTCTGCAATCGGCAGAGGAAAGGAAGGTTAAGGTGTTTCAGAAGGGCGAACGTGTAGTATGTGGCAGTAAGGGAGTCTGTGTGGTGGAAGAGATCACGACATTAGACATTGCGGGAGTGGACAAGAAGAGAGAGTATTATATTTTAAAACCTTTGTATCTGTCCTCCAGCACAGTATATATTCCGGTGGATACAGCGGAAGGTTCCATGCGTAAGGTGCTTGCGCACGAGGAAGCGGAGAATCTGATCCACAGGATCCCGGAGATCCCGCTGATCACCATTGCCAATGATAAGCTGTTAGAGCAGGAATACAAGAATTGCTTAAAGACCAGCAGCTGTCAGGATCTGATCCGGATCATCAAGACGATCTACCTGCGGAAACGTGCCAGAGAGGAAGCGGGACGCAAGGAGACAGCAGTGGATGCCAGATATTTCCGTATTGCAGAGGATCATCTGTATGGGGAATTGGCCGTAGCTTTAGAGATGTCCAGAGAAAATGTGGAAAGCTATATAAATACCTCTTTACAATCCGTGTGAAAAGGTCTATGATATCAACATAAGTCCTAAAGCAACAGATTTTAAGATCAGAAAACGTTGAAGAGAAGAGTAGGAAGCATAGAAAGGCACCAGAGAGAACCGCCCTGTTATTAGGAACAGGAGCTGTGAGCGGTTTTGCCGGATGCGGACGAAGACCATCTCCGAGTGGCTTTAATACAGCCCGGCAGCTCCCGTTACGAGCAAATGAGTGGCAGTTATTTTTAATAAAATAATTGCAATCAGGGTGGAACCGCGTGTGATACGTCCCTTGCAGATTGTTGCAAGGGACTTTTTTGTGACTTTTCAGCAAAACTCTGAAAGAGCGATTTCGCGAATGGAGATTCTGAATAGTTTAGAAAACAACAAAAAGGAGAACGAAAATGGTAAATTTTAAGGAAGACGAAAGACTTTCAACGCTCAATCATTCCTGCGCACATGTTATGGCACAGGCAGTAAAGCATCTGTACCCTCATGCAAAATTCTGGGTAGGACCTGTGGTAAAAGAAGGATTCTATTATGATATCGATCTCGGCAACGATGTAGTCAACGACGAAGTGATCGCTGCCATCGAAAAAGAGATGAAGAAGATCTGTAAGGAAGGCAAGAAGATCTACAGAAGAGAAGTATCCAAGGCAGAAGCGATGGAAACGTTCAAGGACGATATGTACAAGCTGGATCTGATCAGCAATCTGGAAGATGGCAACATCACCGTATATGATCAGGGAGATTTCACCGATCTGTGCCGTGGACCTCACGTAGACAGCACCAAGCTGTGCAAGAACTTCAAGCTGGTAAAACACTCTGGCGTATACTGGAAGGGCGATGCCAGCAACCACGTAATGCAGCGTATCTACGGTGTCTGCTTCCCTACCGCGGAGGAGCTGGAAGCACATCTGAAGGAGTTAGAAGAGGCCAAAGAGCGTGACCACAGAAAGATTGGCAAGGAGATGGAGCTGTTCATGTCCGATGATCTGGTAGGTCGTGGACTTCCTATGTTCCTTCCTAAGGGTTACACCGTATGGCAGGAGCTGGAGAATTATATTAAGGATAAAGAGAGAAGACTGGGATATCTGCACGTTATGACTCCCTGTGTCGGTACTGTAAATCTGTACAAGACCTCCGGTCACTGGGATCACTACAAGGAGAACATGTTCCCTCCCATGGAAGTAGAAGGCGAGTCCTTTGTACTGCGTCCCATGAACTGCCCTCACCATATGATGATCTACGCTAACACACAGCACTCCTACAAGGATCTGCCCATCCGTATCGGTGAGATCGCGCATGACTTCCGTTTTGAAGCCAGTGGTACCCTGAAGGGTATCGAGAGAGGCAGACATTTCTGCCAGAACGACGCCCATCTGTTCGTAACACCGGAGCAGATCGAGTCCGAGTTCTCCAAGGTAGTAGATCTGATCTTCGATACCTACAAGGATTTCGGTATTACCGATTACAGATGTGTCCTGTCCCTGAGAGATCCGGAGGACAAGGTAAAATATCACGATGACGACGAAATGTGGAACAATGCAGAGGACGCTCTGCGCAAGGTCCTGAACGATCTTGGCATTGAGTACACCGAGGAGATCGGTGAGGCTGCATTCTACGGACCGAAGCTGGATGTTAATGTAAAGCCTGCGGTAGGTAACGAGTACACCCTGTCCACCTGCCAGCTGGATTTCTGCCTGCCTGCTAAGTTTAATCTGACCTATGTGGACAAGGATGGACAGAAGAAGACTCCCGTGGTCCTGCACAGAGCAATCTTAGGATCTCTGGACAGATTCATGGCTTATATTCTGGAGGAGACCAAGGGTAACCTGCCTCTGTGGCTGGCTCCCGTACAGGCAATGATCCTGCCGGTCAAGAACGATGACGAGGAGCTGAATGCCTATGCGCATGACCTGTTCGGTTATCTGCTGGACAATAACATCAGAGCGGACATCGATGAGAGAGCAGAGAAGCTGGGCTACCGTGTAAGAGAAGCACAGGTGAAGAAGATCCCTTACCTGATCATCTTAGGAAAGCAGGAAGCACAGGACGGCACCGTAAGCTATCGTCTGCATGGACAGCAGAATACCACTACGGTATCCAAGGATGAATTCCTGGCTATGTTAAAGGATGAGATCGCAACCAAGAAGCTGAGTAAGTAAGCTGATTGCCGGATAAAATCAAGTAGGAAAATATGAAAATCGCCGTTTCCTTATAAAAATAAAAAGGGAGACGGCGATTTTTTGAATGGTATGACAAGAAACAGTATTTCGATATTAGTTTTTACGAGCAACGAGATGGGCACGCATTTTTGCCTGTGCCTTGAAAGAAACCACTTCAAAACCGGCAGTTTCCGCAAACTTTTTAAATTCGGCACCGGAATACAGTCTGACATCTCCGTGACCGCACAGATGGGCTAAAGGCATCTCGATATGATTGCACAGCCACAGAAGCACTTTGGATTTCGTGGTGTAGTCCCGCAGGATCAGACGGCCGTTCTTTTTCAGAACCCTGTAGGCGTTATTGAAAAAGTCCTGAGGATTCGGATAGTGATGGAAGCTGTTGGAAGAGATGATTGCATCGAAGGTGTCCTCAGGGAATGGAATGTTCTCGCAGTCTCCCACGACGAAGTTGGTATTCGACAGGTTCTTGGCCTGGGCTACGCGGATCATTTCCGGGGTCAGATCCAGTCCGGTGTAATGTTTGTCGGGATATTTTTCATGTAACAGTTCGATCACGGGACCGGTGCCGCAGCCACAGTCCAGAACAGAGTCAAAGGGCTCTTTTTCCAGTTCTTCCAAAAGATAAGGATAATCATCTTTACACATTTCATAAATGCCGGAGTGACCGCTGTCGTAGACTTTGGCGGCCTCGGTGAATTCTTTGACGGAGAGTGCTTTATATTCTTCGGATGTCATTAAAAATCCTCCTGTTAAAAATATTTTGTAACGATTCAGAAACTCTGAAAGAGCGATTTTGTGAAGGGACCGAATAGTTACAATTTTTTAATTATTAATGTATGAATAAAAACAAATAGTTAGTCAAAACTAACAATGAAAATATAGCACACATTCCATAAAAAATCCAGTAGAAGGCATAAGTTTTTCAAATCTGCACAGACTATCCATGACGCGTGGCGGAACTGCATCTGCTCTTTTGCCGCGTGTCCTCTTTTAAAATTTTAAAATCAAAAAAGAAGACGAGGAGCCGCAGAAAGCGGCAGAAGGTGAGGGAGACATGGCAGATTTGAAATGTGTTGTGGAAAATTGTACCTATAATAAGGATTGTCTGTGCAGCAAGGGTGATATCATGGTGGGAGGCAAGCATGCCTGCGACTGTGACGGAACCTGCTGTGAAAGCTTTGCACAGAAGAGAGAGGGAAGAGAATCTTTCAGTAATTCCCTGTCTCATCCAAGCCATACCATCAGCATCGACTGTGAGGCGGTAAAATGTATTTATAACAGCAATTACAAGTGCGTGGCGGATCATGTGGATATTAAGGGCTGCGGTGCTTGCGATTGCAGAGAGACCGCCTGTGCTACTTTTTCGGAAAAGTAAATCAGTATTCCGGCTTGACAAATGTTCCGAAATTGCGGATAATAGAGCAGGTAACCGGATTCGGCGGGAGACCGCCGGTACATAGATTTCAGGATAAAACTAGAAAATAAAAAATGGGAAATAAAAAATATCAGAAACGGGGTTGACATCAGGAAAACTTCGTGGTATTCTATTTAAGCGTGTGAAGAACACGACACAACAAGCAGAGTATCCACTCTCACCTTACGGCGCAGGCTGGTAAGTGTTCAGATTTTTTCATAGACAGAGAACTCGTTTGGAATTTGTTTGAATGAGGGCAGTCCGTGAAGGGAACAGGTGGATAGTTATGCTATCTGCTTTTTTTATTGTTTAACACATTTTCTTATGGAGGTACACAACCATTAGCGATTTAATGATTAATGAACAGATCAGAGACAAAGAAGTACGACTGATTGGAGAAGATGGAGAACAGCTCGGAATCGTTTCTTCCAGAGATGCCCTGAAGATGGCAGAGGAAGCCGGACTCGACCTGGTGAAGATTGCTCCTACGGCAAAGCCTCCTGTTTGTAAGATCGTGGATTACGGTAAGTACAAATACGAGCAGGTGAGAAAAGAGAAGGAAGCAAAGAAGAAGCAGAAGGTCATCGATATCAAGGAGATCAGACTTTCCCCCAACATCGATACCAACGATCTGAACACTAAGATCGGTGCAGCCAGAAAGTTCCTGACCAAGGGAGACAGAGTGAAGATCACCTTGAGATTCCGCGGCAGAGAGATGGCACACATGAACAACAGCAAGCATATCTTAGATGATATCGCACAGAGCCTGTCCGATATTGCGGTAGTGGAAAAAGCTCCCAAGGTAGAAGGCAGAAGCATGACAATGTTTTTAACTGAGAAGCGTTAATTCGTACAGTTAAAAAGTGTCGGATTCCGACACGATAGATTAAGTAAAGTTTAGGAGGAACTCGTTATGCCCAAAATGAAGACAAGCAGAGCAGCAGCTAAGCGCTTTAAAGCAACAGGAACCGGTAAGTTAAAGAGATCTAAAGCTTACAAGAGCCATATCTTAACCAAGAAGTCTACTAAGAGAAAACGTAATCTGAGAAAGCCTGCAATTACGGATGCAACTAATGTTAAGAATATGAAGAAGATTTTACCTTATTTATAATTCAGGCGAGGAGGAAATAAGACATGGCAAGAATTAAAGGTGGCTTAAATGCCAAAAAGAAGCACAATAGAGTATTAAAGCTTGCAAAGGGCTACAGAGGCGCAAGAAGCAAGCAGTATAGAGTAGCAAAGCAGTCTGTTATGAGAGCTCTGACCAGCTCTTATGCAGGTAGAAAAGAGAGAAAGCGTCAGTTCAGACAGCTGTGGATCGCTCGTATCAATGCAGCAGCCAGAATGAACGGTTTATCTTACAGCAAGTTCATGTACGGTCTGAAGCTTGCAGGCGTTGATATGAACAGAAAGATGCTGGCAGACCTGGCAGTTAACGATGCAGAAGGTTTCAAGACCCTTGCAGAGCTGGCTAAGTCCAAGATCGCGTAAATAATAGCAACTGTTAAGGCTGGACACATTATCTTCGGATGGTGCGGACAGCCTTTCTTTTTTGTAACTATTCAGAGCCATGGAACTATCACGGAATATTCGGTGAATGCTTGCATTCGTAAGGATATTATGTGATAGTTATAGGGCGACAGAATAGTTAATAGTTTGGAAGGAGACTACTATGATAAATCCCGGAATGATGATGAAACTGATGAATGCGAAGAATACCTTCGAGAGCAATCATCCCAAATTTGCAGCGTTTGTAAGCAGATTTTTTATGGGTGGAGCGATCACGGAAGGAACCATTATCGAGATCACGATCACAAGACCCGGTGAAGAGCCCGTGTCCACGAATCTGAAGGTACAAAAATCCGATCTGGATCTGGTAGAGGAGCTTAAGAACCTGAGATGAAGATAATATTTTTTGATATTGACGGAACCTTAATATGCGGAGGAAGTGAACTGATGTCGGAGAGCACGAAGGAAGCCATCCGCATCGCCAGAGCCAACGGTCATATCTGCATGATCAACACCGGGCGTACGAAACGGCTGGTAGGGGAAAACCTTACCGGACAGGTGGAATTCGACGGATTGTTATTGGGTTGCGGAACGGAGATTCAATATCATGGAAAACAGCTGATGCACAAGACATTTTCCATGGAGGAGTCTAAGGCAATTCTGGCAGTTATGAAAAAATATCATGTGGATGCTGTTTTGGAAGGCAGCAGGGAAGACTATGCTCCCAGAGGAGAAGAAGTATTTACCGAGACTTTCCGCCATATGGCACGTGAGATTGAATATCGAAAATACGATCGCTATGCCAATGCACCGGGCAACTATGATAAATTATATGCTTATGCAGAGACTCCGGCGGGAATGGTCGGAATGAAGCATGAGCTGTCGGAAATACTGGATTTTATCGACAGAGAACAAGGGTTTTACGAGATTGTTCCCAAAGGCTATTCCAAGGCAACTGCGATTCGTTACATTACGGACTATTTGAAGATCCCCATGGAAGACACTGTGGCCATCGGAGACAGCAATAACGACCTGCCGATGTTAAAGTATGCCCACACCAGCATTGCCATGGGTAATTCCAGTAAACAGGTGTTGGAAGCGGCAGATTATATCACCACGGACGTGGATAAAGACGGCATCTGGAACGCTCTGAAGTGGTTGGGAGTGCTGGATAAGTAAAATGATAAAAATAGTAAAAATTAGGACTGGCAAAATAAAGGAACATGGAGTATAATATTTTATGTTCCTTTTGCAGATATGGTTCATCGGTAGAACGCTAGCTTCCCAAGCTGGAAAGGCGGGTTCGATTCCCGTTATCTGCTTTTATATTTATAGAAAATGCGCAAAAACCTGTAGAAATGGGTCCTTGCGCATTTTGATTTTTTGTATTTTGACGTAATAGTTTGCAAAATGCAACATGGAATGCAACATGTTTTATTGGTTCAATTTTTGAAGAAGAGCATCCTGCAATACCTGTGAAAAATTAACATTCCTATCTGTAGCAGCTTCATTCAGCCATTCCGGAATGGAAAGAGTTTTTTTGACTGCTTTGGAGTTATGTTTTTTCTGGTAGGATATGAGGTCAAAGGGAACAACCACACAGAAGGTATCAGGATCTAAAGTAACAGCGTAAGGTTCTGTGACCGGAGGAAGGGCTTCTCTGTTCTCTATACGAGAGACTACGGCAAGACCAAGTGCATCCCATGCCATTTCGTAGGCATCCTGCATATTTTCCCCCTGTGTCATACATTCGGGGAAATCCGGGAAGGTGATCCAAAAGCCTCCTTCTTCTGCTTTATGAAAAAGTGCCGGATAAAAAAGTTTTTTCATTTTGGTTCTCCTTGTTAATATTTGTTATTTTAAGCCAGCTTGTTTCAGAATTGCCTGTTCCAGACCTTTTTTTATGTCTTTGCAATGGTAAGGAACAATAACGGTTTTATGAGTATCGGTGTTCTTCAGCTTTACATGGGAGCCGTTCTGGCTGATAATAGCAAAACCGTTTTTTAATAGGAGTTTGATCATCTCCTGTGAGGTCATAGGCATCTTTTGTATCTCCTTTCCTACCTCAAATTCATTTTAGTACGTAATATTACGTATGTCAATAAATAATACGTAATATTACATACAAAAAGAACGAGGTAATAGTAGTGTGTTGGGGGAAAATAAAACTATACTTTGAAAAGACAGAATATTTCAGAATAGCATCAGCCGCCGAGTGTTCTACGGGATATTCAATAAGGTGAACCTAGACACTGGCGATACGGGCGAACCGCACTCCTCCCGGAACTGATGCCAAGGTTATTATATAACGATACGCAAAAGGACACAATGGGAAGTGTCAGTTTTGCGTATTTTTTATGGTTTACAATAATCCGATTTCGGACTATAATACTGTTAGTTCGATTCAGGATAAAAACAAACAGATGCAACGATGCAGTTACAGGAGGAAAGCGATATGGAAGAGGAAAGCAGAAAATCTTTTGCACAGATCACATTGTACAATCAGCTGATCAAAGAGATGGATGACCTGTACCGGGTCTATGCAAAAAACTGTAATCTGTCGGAGACGGCTTTCTGGATCCTGTATTGCATCCGGGAGCGGGAAGAAGAGGCTTTTACCCAGAGGGAGATCTGCGGCTATTGGTTCTACACGCCTCAGACAGTGAATTCCGCACTGAAAAATATGACGGAGGAAGGTCTGCTTACCTTGCGGGCGGAGGAAGACAACCGTAAGAATAAGAGGATATATCTCACAGAGAAGGGGAAAGAGATTGCGGAGAGGATCGTGGTTCCGCTGATGGATGCGGAGCGCCGGGCACTGGCGGCTTTGGGAGAGCAGGAGGCGGAAGTGTTCCTGCAGACCATGAAAAAGCATAAGGAATTATTCAAGGAAGAAATAACGAAACTGACAGAGGGAGCGGAGCCCATGTAGTCGCATGACCTCTGATGAATATATAAATTTATGTCTGCACAATATTACGAAAGCATATGGCACAAAAGAGCCGGAAAACTTGCAGGCTATGGAAAGACATGAGGATTATTATGAAAATACAGTTATCTGATCATTTTAGTTATAATCGACTGCTGCGTTTTGTGGCACCGTCCATTTTAATGTTGTTATGTACTTCGGTGTACAGTATCGTCGATGGCTTTTTTGTATCCAACTATGTGGGAAAGACGCCTTTCGCCGCCCTGAATCTGGTGATGCCGGTGCTGATGGGTGTGGGAACTCTTGGATTCATGGCAGGTACCGGAGGAAGCGCCGTGGTCTCCATGACGTTGGGAGAAGGGAGAAAGGAACTGACTAACGAATATTTTTCGCTGATCGTATATGTGACACTGGCGGTGTCAATCGTGGTGGGATGCATCTGTTTTGCACTGGCACCGCAGATCGCACTGGCGCTGGGGGCTGACGGGGAACTGGAAGCGGACTGCGTGCGCTATTCCAGAATCTTGTTTTTGTCCTCCCCGGCATTTGTTATGCAGTATTTGTTCCAGAGCTTTTTTATCGCAGCGGAGAAGCCGACTTTGAGTTTAAAGGTAAATGTGATCGCAGGACTGACCAATGCGGTGTTAGACTATGTGTTGATCGTGGCATTTCCTTTGGGACTGGTGGGAGCAGCACTGGCTACCGCAGCGGGACAGCTCGTCGGCGGAATCATCCCTGTAATCTATTTTTCCAGAGAGAACGGCAGCTTATTGCAGCTGGGGAAGGCAAAGTGGCATGGAAAAGTCATCTGGCAGACTGTGACCAACGGATCTTCTGAGCTGGTGACAAATATCTCTACCTCTATCGTTAGCATTCTCTATAACTTCCAGTTGATGGAAGCAGCAGGCGAGAATGGTGTGGCGGCTTACGGCATCATCATGTACGTGGATATTATTTTTATGACCTTGTATCTGGGATATTCCCTGGGATCTGCTCCTATCGTCAGCTTCCATTACGGTGCGGGCAATCATGCGGAACTGAAAAATCTTTGCCGGAAAAGTCTGGTCATTATCTCAGCTTGTGGTGTGATTCTGCTGACCGCTTCTCAGATCCTGGCCGGACCGTTAGTAAAAATCTTCGCAAACTACGATCAGGAGTTATTGGAAATGACCACCTGGGGATTTCGGATCTATGCCATTGCTTTCATGGTCCGCGGTATGAACGTGTGGGGGTCCTCCTTCTTCACAGCCCTGAACAACGGAGCCGTATCCGCAGCAATCTCCTTTCTGCGTACTTTCGTGTTCCAGATCGTCATCGTGCTGATCCTGCCGAAACTGATCGGCATTACCGGTGTATGGCTGTCCATCGTACTGGCAGAGTTCCTGGCGCTGTTTGTGACAATAGGATTCCTGATCGCCAAGAGAAAAAAATATCATTATGCGTAACTATTCAGAGCCATGCAAACTGCGTTCTGCGAATGCTTGCATTCAGGCAGATAAGCAATTTTATATGGCGAAGTAACCATATGAGCAGAGAACAGGCAGGCCTGTTCTCCAAGGAAGCCTCCGGATTGTTTTCTTGACAGAAAAATGGCAAATACTTATACTGAAAGTGCACTTTGTTCTCTATAAAAGCGCAGAAATGAGGAAATGAAAATGGGTGTTTTATCGAACTTAGAACCGAAGAAAGTATTTTACTATTTTGAAGAGATCACGAAGATCCCTCACGGCTCCGGCAATGTGGAGCAGATCAGCAATTTCCTGGTGGACTTTGCGAAAGCACATAAGCTTTTCTATATACAGGATGCTATGAAAAATGTCATTATGGTCAAGGAGGCAACTCCCGGATACGAGAATGAACCGGTAGTGATCCTGCAGGGACATATGGACATGGTAGCGGTGCAGACACCGGATTGCACCATGAATATGAAGACGGAAGGACTGAAGGTAGGGACCTGCGGAGACAGCGTCTATGCGGAGGGCACCAGCCTCGGCGGCGATGACGGTATCGCTGTGGCTTATGCACTGGCTTTATTGGATTCCGAGGACATCAGGCATCCCCGTCTGGAGGTCATCATTACAGTGGATGAGGAAGTCGGTATGGACGGAGCCAGAGAGATTGACCTGTCCATGTTACGGGGACATCGCATGATCAATCTGGATTCCGAGGACGAAGGCATTTTCCTGACCAGCTGTGCCGGTGGTGCCAGAGTGAACTGCCGCTTTCCGATGAAAAAGCAGGAGCTTACGGGCGTGCGCTATGAGCTGGAAGTCTCTGGTCTCTTAGGGGGACATTCTGGCGGAGAGATCCATAAGGAAAGAGGCAATTCCAACTGTATTTTGGGAAGACTTCTGTGGAAGCTGTCTGAGAAAATGCCCGTAGGACTGGTATCTGCGGACGGAGGACTGGCAGACAATGCCATTCCCAGACAGACGAAAGCGGTTGTCGTAGTAGAGGAAAAAGATGCGGAAAGCTTAGAGCAGCAGGTAGCAGCTTTGGCAGCAGAACTGGGGGATGAGCTTGCTACCAAGGATCCGGACGTAAAGGTAACCGCGAAAAAGTTAGCAGACACTGCCGAGACAATCACCTGTGCTGCTCCGGAAGCTACAAAACGTGTGGCAGCCTTTTTGCAGGCGACACCCAACGGTGTACAGGCGATGAGCGCAGATATGCCGGGGTTGGTACAGACCTCTCTGAATCTGGGTATTCTGAAAGCGGATGCGGAAGTTTTACGGGCAGAGTATTCTGTCAGAAGCAGTGTGGAAAGTGAGAAAGATAACCTGATCGCAAAGCTTTCTGCACTCGTGGAACTGACCGGCGGCAGCTACGAAGTCACCGGAGATTATCCCGGCTGGAAATATCGTGTGCATTCTCCACTGCGGGAAAAAATGGTGAAGCTGTATGCGGAAATGTACGGCACTGAGCCCAAGGTGGAGGCTATCCATGCAGGACTGGAGTGCGGACTGTTAGGTATCAAGATCTCAGATCTTGACTGTGTATCCATGGGACCGGATATGAAGGACATTCACACTACGGAGGAGACCTTAAGCATTTCTTCCACGAAGAGAGTGTGGGAGTATCTGGTCAAGGTACTGGAAACGAAAGATTGACAGAATTTGAGTAACAGGAAGTCCAAAGAACCAAATAAAATAGAAACAATCGAAAAATGTAAAGAGTTAGCAAATAGAAAAAGCTAAAATATAAATAACGTTGGAGGAAATACACTGTCACGGCGGTGTCAATAAAAAAATGAGCGATAAGATTTTATTCCAGTGTGACTATAATGAGGGAGCGCATCCGAAGGTGCTGGAGCGTCTGGTGCAGACCAATATGGAGCAGACACCGGGCTACAGCGAGGACAAATACTGTGAAGAGGCACGCGCAAAGATCCGTAAGGCCTGTGGGGATGACAGCCTGGCAGTACATTTCCTGGTAGGTGGAACCCAGACCAATGTCACCGTGATCAATGCGGCACTTCGCAAGCACCAGGGTGTGCTCTGCGCTGTCACAGGACATATCAATGTCCATGAGACCGGTGCGGTGGAAGCCTGCGGACATAAGGTACTGGGACTGCCCAGTCCTGACGGCAAGATCACGGCAGCGCAGGTAGCAGAGGCTTACGAAGCCCATATTCACAACGACAGCTTTGAGCACATGGTACAGCCGAAAATGGTGTACATTTCCAATCCCACAGAGGTTGGAACCATTTATAGTAAAGCAGAACTAACCGCTTTGTCTGAGACCTGTCACAAATACGGACTGTATCTGTTCTTAGATGGCGCCAGACTGGGCTACGGACTGGCAGCGCCGGACAATGATCTGACATTACCGGAGATCGCGGCGCTTTGCGATGTGTTTTATATTGGTGGAACCAAGGTCGGTGCATTGTTCGGAGAAGCGGTAGTGATCAAAAATCCGGAGCTTGCACAGGATTTCCGGTATATTATCAAGCAGAATGGCGGCATGTTAGCCAAGGGAAGACTGCTGGGTCTGCAGTTTGACGCTCTTTTCACGGATGGTCTCTATCAGGAGATCTCCGCCCATGCCATTGCCATGGCGGAGAAGCTGCGGGAAGCATTTACGGCAAAGGGTTACACTTATCTGGCACCCAACCGGACGAACCAGATCTTTGTCATTGTGCCGGATGCACACCTGGCAAAGATTTCAGAACAGTTCGAGTACAGCTATGACCAGCGGATCGATGCCGCACACAGTTGCGTGCGATTCTGTACCGGCTGGGCCACGAAGGAAGAAAATGTGGATGCACTGATCCGGTGCGTGGAAAAATTATAATATGTTTGGAAGGTTCCGCAAGCCGGGAAAGGTTTGCGGAATTTTTTGTAATTGTCATTACTAAAAATTTTGTGGGGGTTACGCGTTTAACCTTTGTGAAAACTCTATTTCTATTGTAAGATGAAACCAGAATATTAAAAATCTGTAATCAATGAGGTATAGAACAGAGGAGAAAACACATGAATAAAGAAATGACCGTAAATGGGAAAAGCTATACGATAATTAAATTGCTGGAAAAGGGGAAGGGTGGATATTCTTACTTGGCAGAGTCCGGAAATAACAGGTATGTTTTGAAGCAGATACATCATGAACCTTGTGATTATTATCAGTTCGGAAACAAGCTTGAGGCAGAAATCAGGGATTACAGGAAATTGAAAGAAATCGGAATAAAAATGCCAGTCATGCTGGAAACAGATGTGGAAAATGAACGCATTTTGAAGGAGTTTATTGACGGTGACACGATTTATCAGTTGGTTTTAGAAGATAAGATGAAAACTGACTATATCTGGCAATTGCATAGAATGTGTGAGCTGTTATATGCTGCCAATACAAATATTGATTATTTTCCAACGAACTTTGTTGTACATAACGAAGAAATATATTATGTAGATTTCGAGTGTAACGATTACATGGAAGAATGGAATTTTGAAAACTGGGGTGTAAAATACTGGTCAAAGACACCGGAATTTTTGCAGTATGTGAAAGAACATTCATGACATGTCTTTCCATGTAAAGGAGCTATGCCGGAAGCGTTACAAAAAGTGAATACCGGATTGCAACATGAAATGTAACACAAAAAAAGTCCTTGAAAATCAAGGACTTTTTAATGAATCGGAGTGGCGGGATTCGAACTCGCGACCTCCGCCTCCCTAAGACGGCGCTCTAACCAAGCTGAGCCACACCCCGAAACGCAAATAAGATGATACCATGGAATTTTACAAAAAGCAAGAGTTTTTTAATAAAAAGTTAATTTGCCTATTTTGAGTCTATTGTCGTACAATATAATGAGTGTAAGGAAGTCAACATGTTTACATGATTGACGAACGACAACCTTAGCGAATGAATATCTTGTGAAGCTAATACATAAAAACAGTGGAGGATGGGCTATGGCCAATATAACAAAACTGGCACTGGAAGCAGCTTTAAAAAAAGAGCTTCTCACGAAGCCTCTGGACAAGATCACCATCAATGATCTCGCCGAGGACTGCGGTATCAGCCGTATGGCTTTTTATTATCATTTCAAAGATATTTACGATCTTGTAGAGTGGATATGTGTGGAGGACGGCACGAAGGCACTGCAGGGGAAGAAGACCTATGAGAACTGGCAGGAAGGCTTCAGTCAGATTTTCGAGGCAGTGCAGGAGAACAAACCTTTCATTATGAATATCTACCGCTGCGTGGATCGCCAGAAGATCGAAAGCTACTTAAACAAGCTGACCTACCAGCTCATTGCGGACGTGGTGGAAGAAAAATGCGCCGGTATGCAGTTGGCGGAGGAACACAAGGAATTCATTGCCGGATTTTACAAATACGGTTTTGTGGGTGTGATGTTAGACTGGATCGACCGGGGAATGAAGGATGATTATCATAAGATCGTTGAAGAACTGGCAATCACTCTTTATGGAAACATCAGCCGATCCATCGAAAATTTTGAGCACACGGAAAAGAAATTCTGAAATAGTACTGAAATAGTATAAGTACTTTACAAAAAGGGCAGGATGATAAAAACTTTATCATTTGCCCTCTTTTGTAAATTGGTTTTCTTATAAAAAAGAAGTAGGATACTACTTGTAAACAGAAAAACATTTGAGAGTCATCAAAGAAAGGTGGTAATCATTATGGCAAAAAAGAATAATATTGGACTGGGCCTGGCAGCACTGGCCGTAGGTGCAGGCGCAGTGGCAGCAGTAACCAAAGGACATAAGGCAGAGGTGAAAAAGGAGGAGAGAAAGGCAGCCGTCAAGGCAGCCAAGAAAGACTACCGCAACACCGAGCTTGGAAGATACGACAAGAACAGCAAAGGCATCTATTATTCCAACGGTAACTACGAGGCCTTCGCAAGACCTAAGAAGCCAGCAGGAGTGGATGAGAAGAATGCTTACATCGTAGGTAGCGGACTGGCATCTTTGGCAGCAGCGTGTTTCCTGGTACGTGACGGACAGATGCCAGGTTCCCACATCCACATCTTAGAGGCAATGGATATCGCAGGCGGTGCCTGTGACGGTATTTTTGATCCTACCAGAGGCTACATCATGCGTGGCGGACGTGAGATGGAGAATCATTTTGAATGTCTGTGGGATCTGTTCCGTAGCATCCCCTCCCTGGAAGTACCCGGAGCCAGCGTACTGGATGAGTACTACTGGCTGAACAAGGAAGATCCCAACTACTCTTTGTGCCGTGCAACGAAGGATTGCGGACAGGATGCCCATACCGATGGCAAATTCAACCTAAGCCAGAAGGGCTGCATGGAGATCATGAAGCTGTTCATGACAAAGGACGAGGATCTGTATGACAAGACCATCGAAGATGTTTTCGATGATGAAGTATTTAATTCCACCTTCTGGTTATACTGGAGAACTATGTTCGCTTTCGAGAACTGGCACAGCGCACTGGAAATGAAACTTTACTTCCAGAGATTCATCCATCATATTTCCGGACTGCCTGACTTCAGTGCCCTGAAATTCACCAAGTATAACCAGTACGAGTCTCTGATCCTTCCCATGAAGAAGTATCTGGAGGCAGCAGGTGTGGACTTCCAGTTCAACACCGAAGTGACAAATGTTATTTTTGATATCAATGACGGCAAAAAGGTAGCAAAGGCTATCGAGTGCAAGGTAAAAGGTGTAGAGAAGGGCATTGTACTCACCGAGAACGACCTGGTATTCGTTACCAACGGAAGCTGTACCGAAGGTACCATCTACGGTGACCAGAATCATGCACCTAACGGGGATGCAGAGGTTCGTACCAGCGGCGTATGGAGCCTGTGGAAAAATATCGCAAAACAGGATCCTTCCTTTGGACATCCTGAGAAGTTTTGTTCCGATATCTCTAAGACGAACTGGGAATCCGCTACTGTGACCACACTGGATGACAAGATCATTCCTTATATCACTAATATCTGTAAGCGCGATCCCAGAAGCGGTAAGGTCGTAACCGGCGGTATCGTAAGCTGTCAGGATTCCAAGTGGCTTATGAGCTGGACCATCAACCGTCAGGGACAGTTCAAGGAGCAGGACAAGAATCAGGTATGTGTATGGGTATACGGCCTGTTCACCGACGTACCCGGCGATTATATTAAGAAGCCCATGAAGGATTGTACCGGTAAGGAGATCACCGAAGAGTGGTTGTATCACTTAGGTGTGCCCGTAGAAGATATTGAGGATCTGGCAGAGCACAGTGCAGTCTGCGTACCTACCATGATGCCTTATATCACTGCATTCTTCATGCCCAGAACCAAGGGTGACCGTCCCGATGTCATCCCCGATGGCTGCGTGAACTTCGCTTTCTTAGGACAGTTCGCAGAGACCCCGAGAGACACTGTATTCACCACAGAGTATTCCGTGAGAACTGCTATGGAGGCTGTGTATGGACTGTTAGGTGTGGATAGAGGTGTGCCTGAGGTATGGGGCAGCGTCTATGATATCAGAGAGCTTCTGGACAGTAGCGTGAAGCTGATGGATGGCATGTCTCCTCTGGAGATCGAACTGCCCGGACCTTTGAATGCCCTGAAGAAGCCGCTGCTTCGCGTAGTGAAGGGCACCGTAGTGGAAAAACTACTGCGTGATCACAACGTGATCAAAGACGGTATGTTGGAATAAATTCATTTATTAAAATAACGAAAGGAGCAGATTCTATACAAAGGAGTCTGCTCTTTTTGTTTGTGAAAATTATTTTCTTAATAGATCCATATCTGATCCCCGGCAGTGTAAGAGGCAGTGATGAAAACAAAATAAAGACTCAAAAATATGTTTTTACCTGCGTAAAAACCATGTAAAGAAAGTTGAACAAATGTAAGCGGTTACATAATACTAAAGTACTAGACAAAACAAACAAAAGTATAATACAAAAATTTAACATTATGCACGAAAATAAGTACTCTGTCAAAAAATTATCAATTTCGTCTTGATATTCCTTTGGCAGATTGTTACAATATCAAAGTACTAAAAACCGAAGCTGAAATGCTCCGGTAGTGGTTTGGGTTACAAAGTTTTGTCAAAAATATTATAAAAAGGGAGACAAAGAAGTATGAAGAAATGGGTATATTTGTTTACCGAAGGTAATGCAAACATGCGCGAACTGCTTGGTGGTAAAGGTGCGAACCTGGCTGAGATGACCAACATTGGTCTGCCGGTTCCTCAGGGCTTCACCATTACAACAGAGGCATGTACACAGTATTATGAAGATGGACGCGAGATCAATGAAGAGATCCAGGGTCAGATCAACGAGTACATTACTAAGATGGAAGAGATCACCGGTAAAAAGTTCGGCGACCACGAGAATCCTCTGTTAGTATCCGTTCGTTCCGGCGCAAGAGCATCCATGCCCGGTATGATGGATACCATCCTGAACCTTGGTCTGAATGAGACCGTTGTCAACGTAATCGCTGAGAAGTCCGGCAACCCCCGTTGGGCTTGGGACTGCTATAGAAGATTTATCCAGATGTATTCCGACGTTGTTATGGAAGTAGGTAAGAAATACTTCGAGCAGCTGATTGATGCAATGAAAGAGAAGAAGGGTGTTAAGCAGGACGTTGAGCTTACCGCTGACGATCTGAAGGAACTGGCTGGTCAGTTCAAGGCTGAGTACAAGGCTAAGATCGGTGTAGACTTCCCTGATGATCCTAAGGAACAGCTGATGGGCGCTATCAAGGCTGTATTCCGTTCCTGGGACAACCCTCGTGCAAACGTTTATCGTCGTGACAATGATATCCCTTATTCCTGGGGTACTGCTGTTAACGTTCAGTCTATGGCATTCGGTAACATGGGTGATGACTGTGGTACCGGTGTTGCATTTACCAGAGATCCGGCTACCGGCGCTAAGGGACTGTTCGGTGAGTTCCTGACCAACGCACAGGGCGAGGACGTAGTAGCAGGTGTTCGTACACCTATGAAGATCGCTGAGATGGCTGACAAATTCCCCGAGGCATTTGCTCAGTTCCAGGAAGTATGTAAGACTCTGGAAGATCATTACAGAGATATGCAGGATATGGAGTTCACCGTTGAGCATGGTAAGCTGTACATGTTACAGACCAGAAACGGTAAGAGAACCGCTCAGGCAGCTCTGAAGATCGCTTGTGATCTGGTAGATGAGGGCATGAGAACCGAGGAAGAGGCAGTTGCAATGATCGATCCTCGTAACCTGGATACTCTGTTACATCCTCAGTTCGATACCGCTGCTCTGAAGGCTGCAACACCTATCGGCAAGGGCCTTGGTGCTTCTCCCGGAGCTGCTTGCGGTAAGATCGTATTCACTGCAGAAGATGCAGAAGAATGGCATGCAAGAGGAGAGAGAGTTGTTCTGGTCCGTCTGGAGACCTCTCCCGAAGATATCACCGGTATGAAGGCTTCCCAGGGTATCCTGACCGTTCGTGGTGGTATGACCTCTCATGCAGCAGTAGTTGCTCGTGGTATGGGTACCTGCTGTGTATCCGGTTGTGGCGACATTGCTATGGATGAGGAGAACAAGCAGTTCACTCTGGCTGGCAAGACCTTCCATGAAGGTGACTGGCTGTCCATCGATGGTACTACCGGTAACATCTATGATGGCGAGATTAAGACTGTTGATGCTACCATCGCCGGTGAGTTCGGCCGTGTAATGGCTTGGGCTGACAAATATCGTAAGTTAAAAGTTCGTACCAATGCAGATACTCCCGCAGACGCTAAGAAGGCTCGTGAGCTGGGCGCTGAAGGAATCGGTCTGTGCCGTACTGAGCATATGTTCTTCGAAGAGGACAGAATCGCAGCATTCCGTGAGATGATCTGTTCCGATACAGTAGAGGAGAGAGAAGCAGCACTGGAGAAGATCCTGCCTTATCAGCAGAACGACTTCAAGCAGCTGTATGAGGCTCTGGAGGGCAACCCTGTTACCATCCGTTTCCTGGATCCGCCTCTGCATGAGTTCGTTCCTACCGAGGAAGCTGACATTGAGAAGCTGGCTAAGGCACAGGGCAAGAGCGTAGAGACCATCAAGAACATCATCGCTTCCCTGCATGAGTTCAACCCTATGATGGGCCACAGAGGATGCCGTCTGGCTGTTACTTATCCTGAAATTGCCAAGATGCAGACCAAGGCTGTTATCCGTGCGGCAATCGAGGTTAAGAAGGCACATCCCGACTGGAATGTAGAGCCTGAGATCATGATTCCTCTGGTATGTGAAGTGAAAGAGCTTAAGTTCGTTAAGAAGGTAGTTGTAGAGACCGCTGATGCTGAGATCGCAGCTGCCGGTGTAGATATGAAGTACGAAGTAGGTACCATGATCGAGATCCCCAGAGCAGCTCTGACTGCTGATGAGATCGCTAAGGAAGCTGATTTCTTCTGCTTCGGTACCAACGATCTGACCCAGATGACCTTCGGCTTCTCCCGTGATGATGCAGGTAAGTTCCTGAACGCTTACTATGACACCAAGATCTTCGAGAATGATCCGTTCGCTAAGCTGGATCAGACCGGTGTGGGCAAGCTGATGGAGATGGCTATCAAGCTTGGTAAGCCTGTAAATCCTAAGCTGCACGTTGGTATCTGTGGTGAGCACGGTGGAGATCCTTCTTCCGTAGAGTTCTGCCACAAGATCGGTCTGGATTATGTATCCTGCTCACCTTTCCGTGTACCTATCGCAAGACTGGCTGCTGCACAGGCTGCTATCGCTGATAAGTAGGATCCGACTATATTGAAATATTAGAGAAGGTATTACAATATAAGAAAACCCCATGGTTCGTAAGAATCATGGGGTTTTTTGGTGTAGGAAAATAATAAATGTAAAAAAGCGCGGAATATGTTATACTATAATTGACATGCGTTCATGCATAGGAATCATAAATGGTAGAGAAACAGGGTATTATGATGGAAAATTATCAGGAACAATATAATCAGGAATTACATCAGCAGGAGATTAACTCGAATTTAAGTACATTGAAGGGATATTTCTGGATCGTTGTGACCATGCTGGTACTTTGGCTGCTGACGCTTACGCGTATTTTTATTGTGGATGCCGGAATCTTTACCATGGCGGTGGGATTGTCCATGGTCATGGGAATTCCTGTTTTGTACATTTACAAAAAAGTAGATCTGTCGAAGCACTGGGTAAAATATGTGTTTTTGACACTGATCTGTGTGATCTCTGCGATCTTTGCCGCCTTTTTATCTTTCCATGCGGTGTTTATTTATGTATTGCCTTTACTTCTGGCAGTGCAGTATCGGGAGAAACAGACGCTTTGGATCACTTATGCAGTGAACGATGTGACCATGACCATCAGTATGGTGGCAGGATTCTACCATGGAATCTGTGATCTGAACGTGCTTCTGGGAAGTAATCACACCAGAGACTGGTATCTGGAACAGTGGGCAGCAGGGACAATGCAGTTTGGCATTGAACCGGATCCGGTGTTCGTGATCCTGTTCTATGGCGCACTGCCCCGTGCGGTGATCCTTCTGATGTTCACTGCCATCCTGCGCTATATCAGTATCAGCAGCCATGAAGATGCGCAAAGAATCGCTGATCTGACTTATCGCAAAGAGACCGACCTGGGAACGCATGTGTACAATAAGAACAAATATGAGGAAATGATCGAGACTTATTATCCGGAAGTACACAGACTGGCGGCTATTTTCTGGGATGTGAATAATTTAAAATATGTCAATGATAAATACGGTCACGCTGCCGGGGATGTTCTGATTCAGACATTATCCTCCGTACTGTATGAATTGTCTACGGACCGACGTAAGGTTTATCGTGTGGGCGGGGATGAGTTTGTTATGATTATCGAGAATCCGGTAGAAACCGAGATAGAGTCCATGATAGAGACTGTAAAAGCCGATCTCATGGAAAAAGACGGGCAGGGAGACATACCAATCTCCAGTGCCGTAGGCTGGGCGGAGGGCTGCGGCGTGGATATCCGCAAGATCGTCCATGAAGCAGATACGAAGATGTATGAGAATAAAAAACGTGGAAAGGAAGGTAGAGAATAGATGGCAAACTGGGTGAGTGCAGGCTGCGGTGTCATAGCCAATGAATTGGCACACGCAATGGAAAAAAGAGGACAGAAGCTGTATGGTGTCGTGAACCGTACGCAGGAGAAAGCAGTAGCTTTTGCGGAGAAATACGGTGTGCAGAATGTATTTACAAGTTTTGAGGAGGTCTGTGCGGATCCGGCGGTGGATATCATCTATATCTCTACGCCTCATAATACGCATATTCAATTTTTACGAAAAGCTCTGGCAGCAGGTAAGCATGTGTTGTGCGAGAAATCCATTACGTTAAACTCCGAAGAACTGGAAGAAGCCATACAGCTGGCGAAGGAGCACGGCGTGGTTCTGGCGGAAGCTATGACAATCTACCATATGCCAATCTATAAGGAACTGTTAAAACGAGTGGAGGCGGGTGACCTCGGAGAACTTCGCGTGATACAGATGAACTTTGGAAGCTATAAGGAATATGATATGAAGAACCGGTTCTTCAACCGGAACCTGGCGGGCGGTGCATTATTGGATATCGGAGTATATGCGCTCTCTTTTGTAAGAATGTTCTTAAGTTCCTGTCCGGATCAGATTGCTTCCCAGGTGAAACTTGCACCGACGGGAGTGGATGAACAGGCGGGGATCCTATTAATGAATTCCAAGCAGGAGATGGCGACAGTGACATTATCTCTGCACGCCAAGCAGCCCAAGCGTGGCATGCTCTCTTTTGACAAGGCTTATGTGGAGATGTATGAATACCCCAGAGGGCAGAAGGCAGTGATCACCTACACGGAGGACGGTCATACCGAGGAGCTTCGGGCAGGTGCCACAGCGGATGCCCTGGTCTATGAGGTAGAGGATATGGAGCGGGCTATTGTCGGACAACCGGAGGTCATGAAGCTAAATTATACGGAAGATGTCATGCATATGATGACAGAGATCCGAAAACAGTGGGGACTGACCTATCCGGAGGAAGAGCAGACCATGGGAAAAATCTGATAACAGTATTCCGGCGGTAAAAAGAGCCGAAGAAAATATGACCAATCGGTGGTATGCAGGGAGAATACTGATGATACGAAACAAGAGTCTGGGGAAGAGGCTTCTGGCGGTGGGACTTATGCTGATATTTAGCATGAGCGGCTGCGGAACATACAATGAGATAGAGTTAACAGGGAATGGAATAGGGAGTGGTGGAATAGAAGCTGCGGCAACGGTGGATCCTGTTGAGATGACCACTGACGTGGAAACAGCATCGGATGTCACGGGCGGAGATGCCACAGCCCAGGAAACTGCGGAGGAGACGAATAAGGTGCCCCCGGAGCCTTCCCCGGTGCCCCAGCAGGAAATGACTACTGCGGACCGCATGGTGGACCGGACGAAAGTGAAAGGCATCTATGTCACCGGTCCCAAGGCCGGCAGCGCCGGAATGGCAGATCTGATTGGACTGGTGGATGAGACGGAACTGAATGCTATGGTCATTGATGTGAAAAACGATGAAGGAAATGTGACGTTCCGGCTGGCGAATGAGGAGATTACAGAGAACATTCCCGTACTGGATCAGATATCCGAAATGCAGGCAGGAGTGCGCTACATCCGGGATATTCAGGCTTTGATGCAGGAACTGAAGGATCATAATATTTATACCATTGCGAGGATCGTATGTTTCAAGGATCCCATTCTGGCAGCGGCGAGACCGGAAGTGGCACTGACAAAACCGGATGGCAAGCCGGTGACGGATGCCAACGGCCTGGCATGGGTGAATCCATACAGGCAGGAGGTCTGGGAATATCTGACAGAACTTGCCGAGATGGCAGCAGACCTTGGATTCGATGAGATCCAGTACGATTATGTACGTTTTCCGGTGGGATCAGATGCCAATGCAGCGGACTACGGTGTGGATATGGATGCCTATCCGAAGAGGCAGGCAATACAGGATTTTCTCGCCTATGCAGGAGACAGACTTCACGAAAAGGGATGCGTGGTTACGGCGGATGTCTTCGGCACTATCATCGGAAGTGAGACCGACGTGCAGACGGTAGGGCAGGATTACGCGGCGCTGGGACAGACTGTGGATGCCATCAGTCCCATGGTGTATCCCTCTCATTATGCGAACGGGGTATTCGGACTGAAAGTACCGGATGCGAATCCTTATGAGACAGTATTGGCGGCAATGCAGGGGTCCGTCGAAGAACTGCAGGAGATTCCGGAGGCAGAGCGGGCAATGGTGAGACCCTGGCTGCAGGCATTTACCGCTACCTGGGTTCCGGGGCATATTTCTTATAACGGAACACAGATTAGAGAACAGATCCAGGCAGTTTATGATGCCGGTTATGAAGAATGGATCCTGTGGAATGCAACGAACCGTTACTCCGCGGAAGGACTGCTTGGTGCAGATGAGGTAGAAGATAATGAAAGTAATCAATAAGATCATGATAGGGATTGCAGTGATCTGTTTGCTGTTATGTGGCGGTATCCTAGTATTTGCACTGAATCCGGATATGACCGATGCTCTGGCACAGAGATTGTATGGAACCGGAAATAATGCGGAGACTGCGACAGAGGGGGCGACGGCCAGCGGTAATACAGAAAATACCGATGCGGATGGCAATATTCGTGTGACACTGCCCAATGGAACAACGGGAGAAATGAACGGCTATGTGGCACCGGCGATAGATCAGCTTCGGATTCCGGAGGACGTCAGCAGCAAGAACGGATTTCAACCGATCCAGCCGGAGGAACAGGAAGTTCCGGATCAGGAAGCACAGAACCTGGAGGACACACTTCCTACCGGAGATCTGGGAACAGATCTGACATTTTCGGCGGAAGAATATCCTTATTACCAGATGTTGCCGGAGGAGCAGCAGGCGGTTTACCGACAGATATATGCCAATGCTATGGAACTGACGGCACGTTTTGCTCCGGAGAGAACCGTGACAGCGGGAGATGTGAAAAATGCTTTTGAGGCGGTCATCGGTGATCACCCGGAATTGTTCTGGCTAGAGACCGGATATTCTGGGAAATATATGGGGAACGGACAATGTGTAGAGATTGATTTAAAATATAACAGCACGGCAAATGATCTGGAGAATGCAAAGAAAAGTTTTGATGCGGCGGCACAGAACCTGCTTTCCGGTGCAGAAAATCTTGGCAGTGATTATGAAAAAGAGAAATATATCCATGATGCCCTAGCGGCAGCAGTGACCTATGATCTGTCTGCGGACATGAATCAGAGCGCCTACAGCGCGCTGGTGAACGGAAAAAGTGTGTGCGCCGGTTATGCCAGAGCTTACCAGTACCTGTTACAGCAGCTGGAAATTCCTTGTTATTATTGTACCGGTTATTCCGGAGGGAATCATGCATGGAATATTGTGATGCTGGTTGATGGATATTATAATGTGGATGTGACATGGGATGATGCGGATACGATCCGTTATGATTATTTCAACAAAACGGATGCGGATTTTACTTCCACCCATGTGAGACAGAACCTGTCAGTCTATCTGCCGGCATGCAACGGCACAGCTTACAGACAGGAAAGTGCGGCGGCAGGCAATGGGCAGTCTGACAATTCCCTCAGCGATTATATTAATCCAAACCCTCAGGCCCCCCTGCAATATCCCGGCGGTAATATCGGAAGCTCTGACAGCGGCACAACAGCCACACCGGCTCCCAGAAGTGACGCTGTGACGGATTTAAACTCTTATTATGCAAACTGTATTACACAGTTAAGCATCTTGGGGAGCGGCGACCAGCATTTTGACAATGTGGTTCCCAAGAGTCTGTGGAGTACTATTGAGCAGGCGTATAATACCGGAGCCTACGAGCAGGGATATGTGGCGGAGGTGCTGAAAAAACTTGGCATGGAGAACTTTGTGATTCAGCTGCAGCTGGTAGATCTCGGGGATGGGTATTACAGAGTATATCACAATGTGGTGACATATTAGAGCCTAGAGCGCTTGGATTAACTCAATAAAAGGAATAGAATGGGACACCGTTATCAGAGAAAGATTTCGGTGTTCTGTTTGTTGGCGACGGAAGTGATAAGTATTATTAAATAAAAATAAGAATCATTACTAATATTATTGACAGATAATTATGATTACGCTATAATAATGCTGAAGAAATAAATAAAACAGATCAGGAGTGTCATACTACATAGAAATAGCGTAGGCAGTATGGCAGATAGAAAATAGAAAAAGGAGAGATCTTATGGATAAAAAAGCAATGTACAAATTAAGTTATGGATTATATGTGGTAACTACGAGAAATGCAGAGAAAGCAAACGGCTGTATCGTCAATACCGCGATCCAGGCGGCTTCCACTCCGAATCAGATCTGCGTCTGCATCAACAAGGCAAATTATACCCACGATATGCTTTTAAACACCGGCGTGTTTAATGTATCCGTACTCAGCAGGACGGCAGAGTTTCCGCTGTATGAGCGGTTTGGTTTTCAGTCAGGCAGAGACGTGGATAAATTTGCGGATTATACAGCATATAAAAATGCAGGGAACGGCGTGCCCTATATCACAGAAGGCACTAACGCATACATTGCGGTAAAAGTTACACAGACCGTGGATCTGGGATCCCATACTATGTTCATCGGAGAAGTGACGGAGATGGAAGTTTTAAGTGAAGAGCCATCCGCAAACTATGAGTATTATCAGGAAAATGTAAAGCCCAAGCCGGTAGAGGCAGGGAAGACTACGGACGGTCAGACCGTATGGCGCTGCACCATCTGCGGCTATGAGTATGTGGGCGAGGAACTGCCCGAGGATTTTATCTGTCCGCTGTGCAAGCATCCGGCATCTGATTTCGAAAAAATCATAAAGTAGACGACAGGAGGTTAGAATTATGAGTATCAACAGCAGAAAAGTAGTAATAGTGGGCTGCGGATTTGTGGGATCTTCTTCCGCGTTTGCCCTGATGCAGAGTAAGCTTTTTTCGGAAATGGTATTGATCGACGCCGATCATGATCGTGCGGAAGGAGAAGCTATGGATATCAGTCATGGCATGGCATTTGCCAGTCCCATGAAGATCTATGCGGGTTCTTATGATGATATTACGGATGCCGCAGTCATTGTGATCACTGCCGGTGCTAACCAGAAGCCCGACGAGACGAGACTGGATCTGATCCGGAAAAACAGTGCCATAATGAAGTCCATTATTGGGGAGATCAAAAAGAGACCCTTTGAAGGAATCCTGCTCATTGTCTCCAATCCGGTAGACATTCTGACTTATATAGCCCTGAAGGAATCCGGCTATCCGGCCAACCGGGTTATTGGTTCCGGAACTGTACTGGATACCGGCAGATTCCGGTATGAACTGGGAGAACATCTGGGAGTGGACAGCAGAAGTATTCATGCCTTTATTATCGGTGAACATGGAGACAGTGAATTGGCAGCCTGGAGCGAGGCGAGAGTCGGTGGCATGCCCATCCATGATTTCTGTGAATTGCGGGGACATTATGATCATGAGGCAGCCATGGAGAAGATATTTAACAGTGTGAAAAACAGTGCCTATGAGATCATTGCGAGAAAGCACGCAACCTATTACGGAATCGCTATGGCTGTATGCAGGATCTGCGCAGCAATTGTACGTAATGAGCAGTCTATTCTGCCGGTATCCAGTCTGATGACAGGAGAGTACGGACTGGAGAATGTGGTGTTAAGCATTCCGGCAGTGGTGGATGAAAACGGTATTGAGACGGTGGTGCCCATTGAATTAAATGAGAAGGAACTGTCAGAACTGCAGCAATCGGCAGCTGTATTGAAGAAGGTGATAGTGGAATTTTATCCGGATTAGTCTAAAGGTTTTAATAATGTGAAATGACTGCGCTGTGTCTGCAGGATTCCAAGCTTTGTAAGCTTGCCGAGTTCCGCGGACATGGCGCTTCTTTCAACTCCCAGATAATCCGCCAGTTCCTGACGGTTAAAGGGGATGGTGAAATCATTGGAACCTTTCATTTTTGCCTGATCGGTCAGGTACGCCATTAGTTTTTCTCTGGTGGTCTTGCGAGAGGTATATTTGATTTTCTGGTTCAGATACATGTTGTTCTGTGCTACGATCCCCAAGAGATTGCGGATCAGGGTATGATGAAACTTACAGCCGTTGTCGCAGGTATTCAACAGTTTTTTCCCTTTTAAAAACATAATAGTGCAATCCTCCGCAGCCACGATATCCACAGGAAGATGAGGAATCCCAGCACAGACAAAAGCCTCCCCGAACAGGGAGCCCGCGAAGATGGAGGCAGTAATATTACGGTTGCCGTAGTAATCATCCTGCAATATGTGAATGGAACCTGATTCAATGATTCCGATAAAATCCGCCGGATCACCGGCATGCCTGATATACGCCTCCTTTTGATAGGATTTTGTATAGGCGTGCAGTCGCTTCAGCATAATGGGAATATCTTCGGGTAAAATGTTCTGAAAAAGAGGATTGCTCATAATAAAATCTCCTTTTGTTGGAAAACCAACATACTTGATGGGATGATTCTAGTATAATCCCCTCAGAAAGTCAAGGAGAGTTCAGGAAAGGAAGGATAACGATGTATAAAAATATTGAAAAACAGACGAAATTAAATCTGAAGGAGCTGGTGAAATACCAGGAGGGGCAGGTAGTCAGCAAGACTCTTGTACAGAACGACTATGTGAGTATGACGATTTTTTCCTTTGACAAGGGCGAGGAAATCTCCATCCATGCAGCAGGCGGTGATGCTATGGTAACCGTTTTGGAAGGCAAGGGCAGATTCACCGTAGGCGGCGAAGTATTCTACGTGGAAGAGGGCGAGACTCTGATCATGCCCAAGGATATCCCTCACGCAGTATACGGTGAGGAGAGATTCAAGATGCAGCTGACAGTATCTTTCTGAGTTGTAGAAAAAATGCGGTTCTCTTTTGAGGTTTGTGCAAAATATCGTTTGTTTGGATTTCTTTGTTGGAAAAACAACATAATGAAATTCTGGATTTTGCAATACTGATCTTGTGATGAAACATAGGACGAATAATTAAGGTCAGATGTTTAGAAAAGTAAATGATGATTTAGAGACAAGCTAAGAGCATAGAAAAACCGAGGAGGAAAATATGATCCGAAAAATCATTCATATTGATGAAGAAAAATGCAATGGCTGCGGTATTTGTGCGTCTGCATGTCATGAGGGTGCGATAGATATTATTGATGGCAAGGCAAAGCTGGTCAGAGAGCATTTCTGTGATGGGTTTGGCGACTGTCTGCCCGGGTGTCCGACGGGAGCCATTACTTTCGAAGAGCGGGAGGCACCTGCCTATGATGAGGCGGCGGTGAAACAGGCACAGCAGTTAAAACAACAGGAAAAAATGCAGCGGGAGGGTATGCAGATTCCACATGGAGGATGCCCAGGAAGCCGTATTCGTCAGATGCACCGGAAGGAAGATGCAGCTACCGTGACAGAAAACAGTAACGCCAATGACGTAATCAAATCTCAGCTGTGTAACTGGCCGGTACAGATCAAACTGGCACCGTTGCAGGCACCCTACTTTGACGGAGCGAAGCTGCTCATTGCGGCAGACTGTACCGCCTATGCTTATGCAAATTTTCATAAGGAATTCATTCGCGGAAAAGTCACTTTGATCGGCTGTCCGAAACTGGATGCAGTGAACTACAGTGAGAAGCTGACGGAGATTCTGCGGAACAATGATATTCAGTCCGTGACCATTGTGCGCATGGAAGTACCCTGTTGCGGCGGCCTGGAAATGGCGGCAAAAAAGGCTATACAGGACAGCGGAAAGTTTCTGCCCTGGCAGGTTGTGACCATCGCCATTGATGGAGAGATTCTGGAATAAAATGTTTTTGCTGAAAGCAAGTGTCTGAAAAAGGAGATTGTATGAAAATGCAGGGAGATAGCATCATCAGTGCCCTGATCGGACTGGTGGGGGCCGTATCTAATAATGGAAAAACAGAGCAGACCGACAGCGTGATCCGGGAAGCGTTTCTGTGTTTGAAGGACGCAGACAGTGAGGAAGAAATGGTACAGAAGATACATGCAGAGAAATTCATCATTGCGCCAGACTGTGCCACCTGCCTCAATCCCTGCGGCAATACTTCGGATTATGACATGGCACAATTTTATGCAGCAGATGCGAAGGTCATCTCTGCGAAGCGGGATCTGGTCGAAACTGTTTGTAAAAAGTTGGGTTCGTCGGAAAATATCCCGGAGGATGTTTATCAGGGAATTGCCTATCTTGGGTATGATCTGGAACCGGAGGCTTATACGCAGATACAGCAGAAGATTATGTGCTAAGATTTGATTCAATAAATTGAAAGTTACGCGAGCAATGAGCCGCGCATAGGCATAGTGAAGACAGCGATGGGCGCTTGCGCACAAATCGCTGTCTTTACTTATGCCGTGATGCGGCGAACGCCGCGATATGAAATAAGATTGGCAGCGTTTTTTGCTGACAATCTTATGAATAGCGTGGCTCATTGCGGAGAACTGCCAATAAATGTGGAGCGCCTTTTGCGACACATTTATGAATTGATGCATGTCTCGTAACGTAGGGTTGCCGTAGACCAGACGAACGCCTGCCTAGGTCCCTTTGTCCACCACAGCGTGGGCACAGGAGACAGGAACAAGCTTCTCTGTGCCCTTAAATCAAGATACGGGGCATTTTATACACAAGATTTGATGATTACGCCCCGCGTAATGAAAGCTACCAGGGCTTAATTGACTATTATTGATGATCACGCCCCGCGTAACATAAACTACAGGGGCTTAATTGACTATTATTGATGATTACGCCCCGCGCAGCATATAAACTACCGGGGCTTAATTGACTATTATTGATGATTACGCCCCGTGTAACATAAACTACCGGGGCTTGATTGACTATTATTGATGATTATGCCCCGCATAACATAAACTACCGGGGCTTGATTGACTATTATTGATGATTATGCCCCACGTATCGAATATGGCTGGGATTTGTGCGCAAATGCCCACGCCAGGTCATTCTTGTTCTCTAGAGTGGCTATGCTTTCGTAGCTCTCCAGTTTGGTGTAAAAACCCTAAAAACAATGAATTCCGTACAAAAAAGTTCCCAAATCAGGAATTTTTGTACGGAATTTCTTCATTTTGCACGCTCAGCGAAAATAACAGCTTTTTACATGGCAAAATCTCAGGTTTTTGTATTTTTTTAGCAAAAAATGGCGTTTATAATACAAACAGAACTCCCCGAGTGGTTTACGGAAGCCCTACGTTACGAGCCATGCATTCAATTCATGAATGTGTCGCAAAGGACGCTCCACTTACAAGTACTTCTTTAACAGATCCACCTTGTCCAGTTTCTCCCAGGGCAGATCCACATCGGTACGTCCGAAGTGACCGTAGGAAGCGGTCTGCTTGTAGATAGGTCTGCGCAGATCCAGCATCTTGATAATGCCTGCGGGTCTTAAGTCGAAGTTCTCACGGATGATCTCTACCAGCTTGTCATCGTGCAGTTTGCCGGTGCCGAAAGTATCTACCATGATGGAGGTAGGCTGTGCTACACCGATAGCGTAAGACAGCTGAATTTCACACTTCTCAGCCAGTCCGGCCGCTACGATATTCTTTGCAACATAACGAGCGGCGTAAGCGGCACTTCTGTCCACCTTGGTGCAGTCCTTACCGGAGAAAGCTCCGCCGCCGTGACGTGCATATCCGCCGTAGGTGTCTACGATGATCTTACGACCGGTCAGTCCGCTGTCACCGTTAGGTCCGCCGATCACGAAACGTCCGGTAGGATTGATGAAGAACTTGGTATCTGCATCGATCATGTCTGCGGGCAGAACGGGATCGAATACATATTTCTTGATATCCTCATGAATCTGTTCCTGAGATACATGCTCGTCATGCTGGGTAGACAGAACGACAGCTTCCAGACGGACAGGCTTGCCATTCTCATCATATTCTACGGATACCTGGCTCTTGCCGTCGGGTCTTAAATAAGATAATGTTCCGTCCTTACGTACCTTGGTCAGCTGTCTGGTCAGCTTGTGTGCCAGAGAGATAGGATACGGCATATATTCCGGAGTCTCATCGGTAGCGAAACCGAACATCATGCCCTGGTCTCCTGCACCGATAGCATCCAGCTGCTCGTCGGTCATGTTGCTTTCTTTTGCTTCCAATGCCTTGTCTACGCCCATAGCGATATCGGCGGATTGCTTGTCCAGAGATACCATAACGGCACAGGTATTGCCATCGAATCCCTTCTCGGAAGAGTCGTAACCGATCTCGGTCACAGTCTTACGAACGATAGCGGGAATATCAATGTTAGCCTTGGTGGTGATCTCACCCATTACCAGTACGAAGCCGGTGTTGGTGCAGGTCTCACATGCTACACGGCTGAACGGGTCCTGCTCCATCAGTGCATCCAGCACCGCATCGGATACAGCATCACAGATTTTATCGGGATGTCCTTCCGTTACGGACTCCGATGTAAATAAACGTTTTTCCATTTGTCCTCCATTCTGCTTCCCTATGGGAAGAGGGTCTAGTGTATAAGTTACTAAAGTCCTATCATTCATATCCTCATTTGCAAAATCGCATCTTCGATGCTTTCCTTTTGCTCATTGAGACTATTTCATGGTTCTGAATGATACAAAAAAGTCCGCTTTACTAAGCGGACTGATTTAACGATCGATCAAATCCTCTTATTGTTCGACAATTGCTCGCTCAGGTGGGCACCTTCCGCATTCTGCGGGGTTGCCGTGGCTTCATCGATCCTATGTATCTCCACCACTCTGAATAAGGGAAAGTCTATATGAACTTTTCTACGTAGGCTAGCTTACTATGAGATGCCCTGTTTGTCAACAGACATTTTTTCTCAGTTGTAGCACTCGCTAAGTTGTAACCTCAGCGATCCCGACAGGATCAACCGATCTTTAATTTGAACTTCTGTAAATCTCTCTCGGTTTCGACCAACTCGATCTGCGCTCCCAGTCCCTGTAATTTCAGATGGAAGTCTTCGTAGCCTCTCTCGATATAACGGATATCATCCACGGTGGAAAAGCCTTCCGCAGACATTGCTGCCAGTACCAGTGCAGCACCTGCCCGCAGATCCGGTGCGGAAATATTCGCTCCGGTATATCTGGATACACCGTCAATGATGGCAGTATTGCCCTCTACTTTGATATTGGCTCCCATACGGGTCAGTTCATCTACATATTTGAACCGGTTCTCGAAAATACTCTCGGTCACGATGCTGGTCCCCTTGGACAGTCCCAGTGCCACGGTGATCTGCGGCTGCATATCTGTGGGGAATCCCGGATAGGGCAGAGTCTTCACCTGGGTATGCTGCAGAGGCTTGGATGCCACCACGCGGATACAGTCATCCGCCTCCTCTACTTCACAGCCGATCTCCAGCAACTTCGCCGTAATGGACTCCAGATGCTTGGGAATCACATTTTTCACCGTTACATCGCCCTTGGTCACCGCTGCCGCGAACATAAATGTGCCCGCCTCGATCTGGTCAGGGATCACGGCATACTCGGTACCGTGCAGATGGGACACACCTTTGATACGGATCACATCCGTACCGGCGCCCTTGATGTTGGCTCCCATACTGTTCAAAAAGTTCGCCAGATCTACCACATGGGGTTCCTTCGCTGAATTCTCGATAATGGTGGTGCCTTCTGCCATTACAGCGGCCATCATGATATTGATGGTAGCACCAACGCTGACCACATCCATATAGATATGGCTGCCGCGAAGATGCTCCGCATGGGTCTTGATCAGTCCATGCTCGATCTTCACCTCTGCACCCAGGGCACGGAATCCCTTGATGTGCTGGTCAATAGCACGACAACCGATATCACATCCGCCGGGAAGTGCCACTTCCGCATGCTTGTATTTGCCAAGCAGAGCACCGATCAGATAATAGGACGCTCTGATCTTCTTGATATTTTCATCTTCTACTACAAGTTCACTGATATTGGATGCATTGAGGGTCACCTTATGGCGATCGGTACGCTTTACGATCACGCCAATGTTCTCCATAGCGCACAAAAGTACGTTCGTGTCTCTTACATCCGGCATATTTTCTATATAAACAGTCTCATCCGTCATTACGGAAGCAGCAAGAATAGGAAGTGCCGCATTCTTAGCACCTCCTATTTCCACTTCTCCGACTAATGGATTACCGCCTTTGATTGCGTATTGTTCCATTGTTCTTACCTCTGTTATTCTCAGATCAGAAAAAACCTTCTTAAGCACTTATACCACATTTTGGGGAATTTGTAAATACAACACCCTAATTCAGGTACTTGAGCGGGTTCACCTGGCTGCCGTTAATCAGAATCTCAAAATGAAGATGAGGTCCCGTACTGATACCGGTATTTCCGCTGAGTGCGATGCGTTCTCCCTGTTTTACCGTCTGCCCTGCCTTTACCAGTACCTTGCTTAAATGACCGTATCTGGTCTGTCTGCCGTCCTCATGGTTAATGTAGACACAATAACCGTATCCGCTTCCCCATCCGGCTTTCGCAACGGTTCCGCCACAGGATGCAAATACCGCAGTTCCGGTAGGAACCGACCAGTCTACTCCCTTATGATAGCTGCTGGCACCCTTGGTCGGTGACTTTCTGCGTCCGAATCCGGACGACTGACGTCCGCCGGAGATCGGCTTGATATAGGTGGGCGGAATCTTGGTTCCCCGTTCTACAATCTTCGGAACCGCCTCCATAACAACCTCTTCCTTCAGAATATCCCTGGTCACCTCTCTGTCATTCAGATAGGATACGTCTGCCACCACGCGGCGGAAGCCCGCGGAAGGCTGCTGTAAGATCTTGGTCTGTGTCGTATACCAGGAATCGTTATCCACATAGATTACATCTGCATCGTAGATTTCTTCGTAGTAATTCTGTTCCATGCGCTCCACGGACAGCTCGGGCTCCGGCACGGTAATGATCAGCTTGTCTCCCACACGGATCGTGGAATTCTCATCCGTCAGCGTCTCACTGTTCATGGCAATGATCTTGTCAATGGGAATATTGACTTTGATAGAGATCTCAGACAGGGTATCTCCGCTGACAACTTCGTATTCTCCGGGAGTCTCCTGATCCTTGATCACATCTTCGATGGCCTGGTCTAACGGTGTCAGCATGCTTTCCGGCAGATAGGTCTCTACAATCTCTACCTTTTCCGCAAAATCCATGGTCATCAGACCCAGATCATAATCTCCGAAATCTTTTTCGCCCTGTTCCTCTGCCTGGGCACCTGCCTGATTCAGTGCAATCTGTACGCCTCCCGCATAGATAGCTTCTGCCTTCTGCTCTTCCTGCGCTGTCAATTCCTGCTTATTTACCACCTCGGTGGTCAGCACATTGAATTCTTTCTGCGCGTCGTGGGTCAGTTCCACACTGAATTTATCTTCGGTGTCGTATTTGTCCACCGCTGCCTGCAGCAGGGAAGTAACCTCTTCCACGCTGGCAAGGTTGACCATATATTCATTTACTTTCATGGTGTAGGATCTGTGGGAAGTCTCACGGATGCTGTTCTCCAGCTCCCGTTCCATGGCTGCCAGCATGCTGTCCTCATTGTCCAACGTGCCCCACAGCACTTCCTCACCGACCATTGTCAGATCTGCATCCATAAACAGAATGTCATCGCTTCCGGATGCTATATTTCTCCTGGCTTCCTGTAAAAGCTGTTCTGCTCTGTCGGCCTCTCCGACCGTTCCGATCTCGTTGCCGTTCAAGAATACATGGAAATAATTCTCTCCGGTCTTTTCAAACGCTGCGTACCCTTTCAGGAAAAACAGGCTCACAAAAAGTGTGGCAAGCGTCGTTTTCACATATGTATATTTTACTCTTTTAGAGTAAGATGTCAGTTTCTTCATGAATTCCTTCTCGATCTATGGTATCTGTAAACAGTATACAGTATGTCCCAACCGGACTTCCTATATACCTTTCTTACTGTAATAACTTTGTAACATATTGATTCTATCAGCATTTCTATACCTTGTAAAGAAAGAATGTACGTTCGATTTTTCTATTTTCTTTCCGACTGATGTATGCTATACTTAAGATGTTTACTGATATTTTGGAAAGGAGTCTCCCATGCAGGATGCGATCATTTTTCATATTGATGTGAATTCCGCCTTTTTAAGCTGGACCGCCCTGCACAGGCTTGAGCATGGAGATCCGGTAGATCTGCGCACGATTCCGGCCATCGTTGGCGGCGACACTGCTACCAGGCATGGTGTGGTACTGGCAAAATCCATCCCCGCCAAGGCCTACGGTATCACTACCGGCGAACCGGTCGTGAATGCCCTGCGCAAGTGTCCCCATCTCGTAATGGCATCTCCGGACCACAATATGTACCGCACAAAAAGCCAGCTGCTCATGGAACACCTGTCGAATATCTGCCCGGACATCGAGCAGGTCAGCATAGATGAATGCTATATGGACTATACTCCCATTGCGGCAAACTACGCCTCTCCTTGTGAGGCCGCTGCCTACATCCGGCATTCTGTCTTCGAAAAATTCAAGTTCACAGTAAATGTGGGAATCTCGGACCGAAAGGTCCTTGCGAAAATGGCGTCTGATTTTCAGAAGCCCGATAAAACACACACGCTGTATCATAGTGAAATTGCGCAGAAAATGTGGCCTCTGCCCGTCTCTACCCTGTTCACCTGTGGGCGTTCCAGTGCGGAGACCCTTCGTAAGCTGGGCATTCTCACCATCGGGGATCTGGCGCATACCGATCCTGCCATCTTAGAAGCACATTTAAAAAGCCACGGCCGCAGTCTGTGGCAATATGCCAACGGCATCGATGAATCCACGGTAGTCACAGAGCCTTCCCGGGCAAAAGGTATCGGCAACTCCACTACATTAAGCTGTGATGCCCTGACGCGGGAGGATGCCTGCAAAGTACTACTGTCCCTGTGTGAATCCGTAGGCAGGCGCTTACGTGCTTCCCACCAGCTGGCGGGACAAATCTGTACAGAGATCCGCTACAATGATTTCCGGAATGTATCCCACCAGATGCCTCTGGATACTCCCACAGCTTCGGTGAATCTCCTGTACGAGGATGCCTGTGCACTTTTTGACGAACTATGGGATTCCTCTCCTATACGGCTCTTAGGCGTCCGGACTTCGAAGCTGGTACCGGAGGACGAACCGATCCAGTTGAGTCTCTTTGACTTTGCCGCGCCCCGCTCCGAGAAGCAGCAGAAGCTGGACGCCGCTCTGGACGATATCCGTGCAAAATACGGCAAAGATGCCATCAAAAGAGGGCGTTTTCTATAACCTACCGCTGTGTGGTAACGAGCATCGTAACTACCGCTTTTTCACCACCGACATTACGGTAGACATGTCTTCTGTCACTGGCAAAATAGAGGGAGCTTCCTGTCTTCACACAGAAGCTCTTATCTTCCAGATACAGTTCCACTTCCCCGGATACCACAGTCAGGTATTCCCAGGTATTTTCCCCGTGGGATTCGCTCTCCATCTGTGCACCCGGCGCCACTTCTCCCTGATAGATTTCAAAGTTCCTGCCCGCATCGTAGGGCAGCATCACATAGATCCGGTACTCACCTTCCTTTGCCCGAAAAACGGGTGCCTCCTCTAAAGAAGGCATTACCATAAATTCCTGTCTGTCGTAGATCAACTGCTCGAAGGGTACCTTTAATCCATCCACGATCTTGCCGATGGTGGATACCGTAGGATTCGACTCTCCTCTTTCAATCTGCCCCAGCATACTCTTGCTTACCCCGGTGCGCTCCGCCAGCATATCCAGACTCATATTTTTGGATTTGCGGATCCTCTTTAAATTAAATGCAATATTTTTGTCTAACTGTGTCATATGCTTCACCCGGACTTTCCTGATAAAAGAACAAAAAAAGCATCAGACTCCCGTCTGATGCTACTTCTTTGTAGTATATAGTAATGTCAGTATTGTGTTTTTTATTATGATACCGAACCGTGAGAAAAACGTCAAGCGCTTTTTTCCCATTTCTTTACCGTTTTTTCACGCTGTAACCGAAAGTCCCCAGCTGTTCCCCACAGGCGAAATAGGTTCCGTGGGAATAAATGATGGGTTCTGCCTGCTCCAGGTGGAACTTATGCTTCTCGTCCATATATTTTTCATCGGCATGCACTGCCACAACATCCGCCAAAAACATATCATGGGATCCAAGTGGCTTAACCTCGCGGACCTTACACTCGATATTTACCGGACTCTCCCCGATCATCGGTGCCTTCACTACTGACGCAGGAATTGCCGTAAGTCCCATCTCTTTGAATTTGTCCACATCGCGGCCGCTCTTGACACCACAGTAATCCGTCGCAAAGGTCAGTTCCTTCGTAGTCAGATTAATGACAAATTCCCCGGTTTCCTTTAAGATCGGATAAGAGTATCTCTCCGGTCGCACGGAGATGGATACCATCGGTGGATTGGTGCACACTGTTCCGACCCATGCCAATGTAATGATGTTGGGATGCCCCTCTGCATCTGCCAGACTCACCATGACCACCGGGAGCGGATATAACATGTTCCCCGGCTTCCAAAGTTCTTTGCTCATAGCTAACCTCGTTTCCGTATTTCCTAGAAGATATGAAGAATACTCAATACATGCAGGGCAATATCTGCCGCAGCCACCAACAGTGCAGCGATCGATACTCCCAGCACACCGTTCAGTCTGCCCCCAAGGCAGGACTTAACCTTCTTAACGATTGCCTCGGTCTGTTTCTCGTTCTCTTCCACTACGGCAGCCTGTACATTGCGATATACCTTTACGCATTCCTTGTGCACATTTTCCTCGGTAGCATTTAACTTCTCATCCAAATGCTTCTGCAGCTCATCCAGTACCTCGGTGCTCTGCTTAAGTTCCTCCAGCTTGGCAATGTAGCGCTGTCCCAGTTCTTCCAGCTTGTCCGCATTCTCCTGCTGAAGCTTCTCAATAGCAGCTACGCTCTCTTCGGATAACTTCTTCACTTCCGGAGCGATGGTCTCGGACATCAGCTTCTCCATCTCGTGGTTGATCGCCTTTAATTCTTTATTGACTTGCTGCATCTGTGCCAGGCATTCATCGTATTCGCGCAGCTGACTCTTCAGTTGATCCATCTCTTCGGCATCCGCTGCGGAATTGGCTCTGATCATTTCCTGCGCATTCAACTTTTGTGCAAGTTTATCCATAAAAGTATCCATCCATCTTCCTCCAAACATATTTTGTCCCTCATGTGAACTGTTTTCCTTTTCAACTGCTCCTATTTTATCATGTTTATTCTCCGGTTACAACCAAAACCCCATGAATACTGTATTTCTTACACCTGCACATTTTTATGCAATTTGTACAGTTTCTTTTTGGCTTTCTGTGCTTTTTCGTAAAATTCACCAAGATTTCACATTGTGTTCATATTTTGTTCATAATTGGTTGGTATACTTTAGATACAGTCAAGGAAGAGATAACACTTCCGGATAACAAAGCATATAAGATAAATTTTTTCATAATAGCCCAGGCGCCGAGAGGTGTCTGGGCACTCCTCATTTTATGGGAGTTTATCTAAAAAAGCCTTCCCGATTAGGAAAGCTCTTTTAGATGTTCATGCGTTCTGTCTTTTTTCTTCTTCCTGCTTTTTGCTGATTGTTAAAATCTCTTCATTCAGAGACAGCATCCGTGCATCCAGATCGGATACCATCCGCGCACATTCCACCAGTTCATTCTTAATGTTCTCCGGCGCATCGCCTTCGAACTTATAATGAATCTTGTGCTCCAGGCTCGCCCAGAAATCCATGGCTACCGTACGGATCTGAATCTCTACTTTCGTATCCACCGTGCGATCCGACAGGTACACCGGAATACTGACGATCATGTGGTAGCTTTTGTAACCGCTTGCCTTGGGATAGGTGATGTAATCCTTCACTGCGATCACCCGGATATCCTTCTGATCCCGGATCATATCTGCGATACGATAGATATCGGAAGTGAATGAACAGATGATACGGATACCTGCGATATCGTTTATGTATTTTACCATATTGTCTATGGTGGATTCCTGCCCGTAACGCTTCAGCTTTTTGACAATGCTCTCCGGAGTCTTGATCCGCGCCTTGATATGTTCAATAGGATTATACTGGTGTACATGCTGAAATTCATCGTTCAGAATCTGCATCTTCGTCTCCATCTGACGCAGTGCCGCACTATATACCAGCGTAACCTCCTTCCAGCTGTCGATTCCGTCCCCGTTCTCTACTTTAAACTCCATATTACCTCTCAATCTTCTCTGTCATTGCATAAAAACATGATTCCCCACTACTCAATTAACATAATTATACCATATCTTCTGTCAAAAATGTATAATTTTAACAAAACCTTTATTATTTTTTAAGATTGATTAGGCACTTTTATTGTATTATAATGAGGAATAATCCGTACTAAAATAATATGCAAGGAGATCTCTTATGTTTCGTATGTGGGCAAAAATCATTAAAAGCAATCATATTCTGAAGGATATCTGCCTGGAAGATGGCAGTGCCGACACCCGTACGCATAAGGTCTTCCATACTCTGAACGAGGTCTGTCATAAGTTCGACCTCGCCACCCCCATCTGGCTGGATATAAATATTTCGGATTTCAAGCGTTATAATAAGACCCGCTTTACCCGGGACAGTTTCATCGAAGCCATCGATTTTGATTATCTGGAAATTCAGATCATCGAGGAAGATTGATACTTTTTTCCCAAAATACAGGATCCATATTGACTTTTCTCATTTTCTGCGCTACCATTTGCTTTGCAAGATGTAGTTTTGAAAACTACTTGTGATTGTTTTTGATAATACATCTTGATGTTTTTAGAATAGTAGTTAAGATCACAGGATAAAATAATCCTGAATATATCAGATTCGCAGGCGGCCCACACCGCAGGAAAAGGAGGAGTTTTTATGCAGATCACAATAAGAGAACCCGGCAGTGCCATTACACATTTCATCGCCATGATGATGGCAGTCTTCGCAGCTGTACCTCTGTTGATAAAAGCGGGGATTCAGTCCGGTCAGGAGAATCTTCTGGCGATGGCAATCTTCATGGGAAGTATGATCCTGTTGTACGGCGCCAGTGCCACTTATCATTCCGTAGACCTCACCGGAAGAAGCCTCCGCATCTTCCGCAAATTAGACCATATGATGATCTTCGTACTGATCGCCGGATCCTATACTCCGGTATGTCTGATCGTACTGGGTGGAAAACTGGGGTATACCCTGCTTGCCCTCGTGTGGGGAATCGCCGCTGTCGGTATGCTGATAAAAGCCTTCTGGATCACCTGTCCCAAATGGTTTTCTTCCATTATTTACATCGCCATGGGCTGGGTATGCGTGCTGGTCTTCGGTCCTCTGTTAAACACGCTGTCTACACCCGCATTTCTGTGGCTGCTGGCAGGAGGTATCATTTATACTGTCGGCGGAGTGATCTATGCATTGAAGCTTCCGATCTTCAACTCGAAGCATAAATCCTTCGGCTCCCACGAAGTGTTCCATTTGTTTGTCATGGGTGGAAGCATCTGCCACTTTATCTTCATGTATCTGTATGTCGCATGATCTCAGTAATGTGACCTCTATACAAAAAGACCGTATGGTGTTTCACCATACGGTCTTCTAAGTTTTATTTATTCTTCATATCCATTGGGATTGTTCTTCTGCCATCTCCAGGAATCTTCACACATTTCCTTGATGCCATTCTCAGCTTTCCAGCCAAGCTCCTTCTCTGCCAGAGAAGCATCGGAATAGCAGGTAGCAATATCGCCTGCACGACGGGGCTTGATCACATAAGGAATCTTCACACCGGTAGCTGCTTCAAAGTTCTTCACAATATCCAAAACGCTGTATCCTACGCCGGTTCCCAGGTTGTAGATCTTCAGTCCCGCATTCTCCTCGATCTTCTTCAGAGCCTTCACATGACCCTTTGCCAGGTCTACCACATGGATGTAATCACGCACGCCGGTTCCGTCGGGGGTATCATAATCATCACCGAATACACCCAGCTCTTTCAGCTTGCCAACTGCCACCTGTGTGATGTAAGGCATCAGGTTGTTGGGGATACCGTTGGGATTCTCACCGATGGTACCGCTCTTGTGCGCTCCGATCGGGTTGAAGTAACGAAGCAGGATCACGTTCCATTCGGGATCTGCCTTCTGGATGTCGGTCAGGATCTGCTCCAGCATGGATTTGGTCCAACCGTAGGGGTTGGTGCACTGTCCCTTGGGGCATTCCTCTGTGATGGGAACAAATGCAGGATTACCATATACGGTAGCGCTGGAAGAGAAGATGATGCTCTTCACGCCGTGTTTTCTCATAACATCTACCAGAGTCAATGTACCTGCAATATTGTTCTCGTAATATTCCCAGGGCTTCTGTACAGACTCGCCGACTGCCTTCAGTCCTGCAAAATGGATGACTGCATCGATCTGCTCCTTGCTAAAGATCTCCTCCAGTGCTTCACGATCTAAAATGTCTGCCTTATAAAAAGGAACCTTTTTGCCGGTGATAGCTTCTACTCTGGGGATCACTTTCTCACTTGCATTGCAGAGATTATCCAATACAACAACATCATAGCCTGCCTGCTGTAATTCCACTACGGTATGACTGCCGATGAATCCGGCACCACCTGTTACCAAAATTCTCATACTCTCTCCTATCCGCCGCATACCGGACAATACCATTTGTTCACTGCTGCGACCGCACAATCTCTCATCTGCCAGATCCAGATGAGTTTCTTTCTTCGTTTCTTACAGTATCAGCTTACTGTAATTCTGTTATTACCTCAATAACCTTATGTTGTGAAAAGCTGTCGAAATGTTTACAGCACAACACCATTCTCAACGAGCAGTTCTCTTGCACTCTCTACCGAATCCACACCGGTCTTATTCTTGATGGGGGCGAATTCTTTTCTTCTGACTACCTCGAAGGGCAGACAGCTGTCCATCTGGTGGATCATATCCAGTACCAGACTCTCGAATTTGTAGCCGTTGGGAGCCTCCGGCTTCACCGGTTCTCCGTTCTCATTCAGATACGGGATCTTCTTCTCTACGATGTGCAGGGGCATTTTCTCTTCCATGATCTTCTCCAGATCCTGCACTTTGAAGAGGTAATTCAGGATAACTCCGTAATTATATGCAGGATCGCCCTTTTCATCCCTCGCATTCATCAGTTCATCAGTCAGCTCGTAGTACTCCACGATGGAAGGTCTGCCGTCCTCCAAGCACATAACTCCTACTTTTTCATCCGGTGCATTCTTGCGGACCACCTTGGAGCCTACGACACAGCCTCTCTGGATCGTAGCACCGATAAAGCAGGGATCAGCGATACGCTGCAGGACGTTGTCCACAGCAAATACATTCAGCCATTCAATTCCCTCGTTATGTACGATATCCAACATGCCGTTATTTTTCATGGAAATAAACCAGCCGCCGTTACCATTGGGAGAGGTGGACAGTCTGCCCTTCTCCTCTAAATAAATCTTGCCATCGTAATCGGTGGCAGCCGCCATCTCCTGCTTGAAAAAGTGCACGTACTCCGCCTTGTATCCGAAGTAATCATGCTCCTGTAAAAATGCGATAGTGGCATCGTTATTCTTATCACTGGTCATCACGAACAGATGGATCCATGCATCTGCCTGATGTACAACTTCCAGCAGATTATTGACCAAGCACTCAAAAATATATAACTCATGGGTCAGTCCCACATTGTACATTCCCTTGGGATTGTCAGAGCCCAGTCTGGTACCCATGCCGCCTGCTAACAGAACCGCTGCTATCTTGCCCTGACGGATTGCCTCAATACCGGTCGCCGTGAAACTCTCTCTGTTTGCTTCAATCTCATCTAACTGCATTGCAGCAAGGGGGGTGATCACTCCCTTTTTTGCCAGATCTTCCTTGTGCTTACAAGCTTCCAGGATACTCATATCCGTAGCCTCGATCTGATCCAGAATCCCCTGCTTCTCCTCTTCGGTAAGTTCCCCGTAATACTTCAGAACATGCTCCTGACCATACTTTGCAAGCTTCTCCTTAGCCTGTTCCAGTGTCATACTCATATTCTACCTCCCATTTTTCTTAAACTGTCATTGTCAGCAACAGCCAATTTTTCTCTATTATACTTGATATTCCCTACTATTGCAAACCTAACTCCCGGGATCGTTTCCACCCGTTAAGATTCTGTAAATGTGTTGCAAAGATTCTGTAAATAACCCGACAAAATAGTGTTAAGGGTCTGGCAAAACTATTCCCCCGGGGAGATCCGTTTACTATAATACGGTATGTAAAGTTTTTGAAGGAATCAGCAAGCACTTTACAGACTGACAAAAAAGCGAGGAATCCATCATGAACATCGGAATTTTAATTATTGCAATCGTAGGCGGTGCTACCGGACTTTTATCCACAGCATATCTGGCAATCAGTTTCCCTGCTGTGCTCCTGTGGAAGCTCTATCGCAGGGTGGTCCACAGAATTCCTCTCACCCAATAAGCTAACTACAAACACTTTCCCTCTAAAAAGGACCCGGAAGCTTTCGCCCGGGTCCCTTGTCGTATTCACGTATTCTGTTTTACTCCTGCACCGGGTCCCAATTTTCATCCACCAAGGTCGCAGTTACTGTAATTCCCTCTGGTGCATTTTCTGCACAAATCACCAGATAGAACATCTCCTCTTCTTCATCCACGGCATATTCTGAAGGATCCTCGGTCTTATATACAGCAAATCCTTCCGGATACTGCTGCAGTTCGATAAATCCGCTCTCTAAAAGGGCTTCGTGATAAGCTTCTTTTACTGCCTCGCTGTCTCCGCAGGCATAGGTCTTCACGGAAGCAAATCTGCCTTCCTCACTGTCCGTCTCCGTGAGGCCTTCCAGCACGTCATCCGGATATACAATATCCTGCTTCACGGCTTCCAGGTATTCCGATGACCTGCCGATGCTCTGCCAGATCTCCAGGGTTTCTTTTCCATCCTCGGAATAGATCATAAGCACCAGGCTGAAAGCCAGGATAATTCCGTAGATGCCCAGGGCTGCTGCCAGTATTTTAGCATAGGGATTCTCCGGCTGTCCCAGATTCGTATAGGATGTGATGATCCAGCCGAAATTCCGGTAATCCACTGCTGCATTACAGTAGTCACATACTCCGCCGCCTAAGATATCCACGCTGCCACCGCAGTTCGGGCATTTATATTCCCGAAGTGCCTTACCATGCTGTGTCACGATCTCCTGTCTGCCTTCCAGTTCCAACCGCAGCTTCTCATAGCGGTTGCGGATTTTACTACCCGTATCCTGAGTCAGGCGCATTTTCACTTCCACGCTCAGCTTGTACCGGTCCTCCACTGCTTCCGCTTCCAGAAAACGTACGCCGCAGATGCAGCAATCCACCACATTCTGATACCGCTCCACAGTACCTGTCAGATCACAGACCGCGAAAAAACGCACCTGCTCTGCGGTATCTGCCATGTGGATCATCCGTAGCTGGTACTCCAGATTCTGTAGGAAATTACCTGTGGAAAATTCGGGGATCAGAGCCTTTACTTTTGACTCGTCCTGAATTTTCGGTTTTCTATGTTTCTCCATTACAACGATCATTACTATGAATATGATCGCCATGAAAAACAAAGAGTGGAAAAACACCGGAGCGAATCCGATACCAAGCATCATTGCCGCTGCCGCTTTGACCGCGTTATAACCATTTCGCCCCAAAGCCAGCAGTAAAAACATAATGCCGCCCGCACAGATTGCCAGCAGTGCAAGGGCAACCGCTACGATTCCTACTGTCGCTCCGGCTTTGATAAAGTTGGAAATACTTTTCTGCCTTGCGTCCTCTTCCAGTGAGAAGCCGGATACCTTCGTCTCGAAATCACTGACCAGAAACTTTGCTCCGCAGGCATCACAGCCGTCGATATAGCTGGATAATTTCCCTTCATGACCACAGTTGGGGCAGATTGCCATATCCCCCTGCACATCCGCTTTCAAAAAATTGGCTTCCACGATCTCCGGTGTCTTCAGGGTCGCGATTTTTTTCCCTTTGCGGTAATAGGTACGTCTCATCTTCACGGCTTTGGTCCGGTGGCATGTGTAATCATAGCCGTCCTTTTTCGGGCCGTCGTAATCCGCCGGTCGCACCGGTTCCTGCATCTCCATATCCACCGTCAGGTCCCGCTGCTGTAATCTTTTCGCACTTAAGCAAAGGCTCTGCCAGAAGGGCTGTGTCGTCTGCTCCATCAGGTGCTGCTCTGCTTTTGCATTCCCTTGATAGAAGGCTTTCAGTTCCCCGTAAAAGTCTTCTGTCCGTCCTTCGATCTCTCTCCGTACATCATTTAAAAAATCTGTTGCCATCGTATTCTCCCCTCACAAATGTAATACGTGATATGTATTCATTATATAAGGTCTTTTCCGGCATTTCAAGATGTCTTTCCGTATAAGAATTATTGGCTGTTCGAATGTCTAATGCTGATGGAGATATTTTTCTCTGGTAGCCAGTCCGCCCCGGATATGTCGTTCAGACTTGTTGATATCCAGAACCTTTCTTGCCTGCTTCGCCAACGACGGATTCACCTGCATCAGTCGCTCCGTCACGTCCTTATGTACCGTGCTTTTGCTGATGCCGAACGCCTTCGCTGTCTGCCGCACTGTGGCATTATGGTCGATGATATAGTTGGCTATCCCAATAGCTCGTTCTTCAATATAGTCTTTCAAAGGAAAACCCCTCAGGATACTTTTTTACAGTGTATGAAAGTATCTGAGGGGTTATGATAGGGATTGGGGTTGATTTCATTATAGTTGGTCAATTTCCTGCCATATGTGCTTTTCCTTTATTTCCTACTATGAGCCTGTCTTACAATAAAGCATTACTTATCCAACTGCAACACTTACACTTTGGGCTGTATACGGATAGCTGTCAGCATACATCGTCTCTGGCGCAATATCAATATCACCGTTCATCCATGTCATAACACCATGAAAAATATTAAAATCTGCTAATACCTTTTCATCCTTCAATGGTTCAAACGCTGATCCCTTCAACAGTGTTGTATCAAAAAGCCGTTGCTCTCCTGTAGAAAACGTGAGGAATAACATACCCCCACGTAAAACCTTCGCTTCTTTTACTTTGATATTCTGTGTTTTCTCTCCTGCGTAACATACATCATCAATAATATACATTCAAAGCACCTCCTTACATGGGAGCAATCTTATCAAAATGTTCTCCACGTACTGCCAGATTCCATGCTTTATATGTCTGATTGAATGAAATCGATATCGCTTTCTCTTTAGAAAATAACATCTATTGAGTAATCTCCATTTATTGTATCATGTTCATTTATCCAACCATTACTAATATGTTCATTCCGCCTGCTTGGGTGTCCATATGAATTATTAATTCCATAACTATAAATAACACATGAATCATCTGACCTGGGTTGTGGGAGTGCTGAATGTACTGTCCAGCTGTATTTGCCTCCATGATGGCACGCAACCAAAATATCGACATTTTCCAAAAAGCTATTCTCAACATAATCATAGTCTTGATCACCTTCAACCAGTATAGCAAGTTCTTCTCCATTCCTTTTTTTCCCACATACTTTTATTACCATCCCTGTTTCATGTCTGGCTTTAGCTACACGAGAAGGATCATATCGAGAATTTCCGCCACAAGAGACCATTATCTTGCCATCCAAATAAGTATGTAGTCCTGCCGGAATTGTCTTGACCTCTCCGCCCGCCATTATTATTTCAGCGCAGACCTTTCTGAATTCAATGCTTTGTTGATCTGGAGTAAACCACTTTGCTCTATAAGCAATTGAATTATCGCAAATTCCAAACCAGTGGTCTTTATGAATATGTGAAAGGAAAATCTTACCTTCCTCCTTAATTGGTAACATTACATTATCTGGTTTTGTCCCCTTATTTCTTGCATAAGGTAATCCATAATCAAAATACACCGAAGGAGTTTCACCCGGAACAGCTAAAGAAGTGGCCAATGCTTGTCCTACATTATGAATCTTAAATATCCAATTTTCCTCAAGATTCGTTTCCTCTAAAACCGGCCCTTCCAATGATGCGATGTCCACTCTCAATATTTCTTGCGCACGGTCAATAATATCATTGTCCTCTTTTACCAGACTAATGTCGAAGTAATCTATCTCATCATCGTAGTTGTTTATGATATGATTTGAAATCAAAAATTCATATTCCGGCACACTTTCTATCTCAATCTGCATTTTATGTATAACGCCTTTTTCATAAGCTTTATGCTTTCTTTTTCTATGATGTACTGTTACACTATAAGAATTGCCTTCTCTGACATCACTTGGGAAAACATCTTTCTCTATCACTGCGCTATACACATCTAAATATATAATATTTTTAATATTGGCAGAAGCAATATTTTTCTTTTCCCTACTATAACTATCTATTTTTTCAAAATATTGTTCCGCTTTTCGTTGATAATCATCTAAATGTGCAAAACTCTCATAAACTATATCAACATGAATTTCATTATTTTCATCATCCACCTCTTCAACAATAAAATATGCTTTTTGCTTTCGTCTTTGTATTCCCGGACAATTATTTATACGAGCTTTTATCATTTTGCCAAGTTTTCTTAATTCCCCATTAGTAGCAGATTTATACAGCTTAAATTGTATATATGGTCTATTGGTACCATCCTCTGATTCTATATCTATTTCCTTTACTCTCCCACCAAATATATCGCGAATAGTATTTTCTATGATTTCCATATTATCATTATCATATATATTGAAGATTTCTTCTCCGCTTCTTACCAAATCATATTGATATATAAACGCCATCTGTTCTCCCTCTCATGTACATATACATGCTTCTTTTATTTCCCCTACCAGCCTATGTACTGTCGTCCCTGGGCACATTTCTGATGGTTTCTTTTTGCCTTCTCGTTCGCATTGCTCCAGCTTTTGCCGTGCTATCCGTATTGCTTTTTCCTCATTACCGGCATTGCTGATTTTTCCATACATCTTTTCATCTGCCTTGGAATACTTCTGCCCTGTTTTACTTTCATAAACTCGTCCAAATTCAGAGCAACAGGTCCAAGAATCCTGAATCGCCGGCATTGCACCAAAATAAGCATACATCCATATTTCAAAGCAAGGATTGGACCATCCTACTTGTATGTCTTTTTTCTCTGCTTCAGCGATGATTTCATCAAATCCTATTACCTGATCTCTGTCAAACACAATCCAAGGAATACGATATTGCGCCTCATAAGCTGTTAGCTCCAGGCATTTATCAATCATGCTTCTTGTCTTTGTTTCTACGACTTTAATGACAAGTTTGTTTCTAACTTCTTCCGGCAAAGATTGATGCAATCCTGTAAAAAAGCAACGTTCAGTTCCTTCAGTGTCTGTAACAATCAAGTAATATCCCAATTCCGGTACTTTGATTGTTCTTCTTTGCTCTCTTGTTTTTCTATTCCCTGTTCTATCCCCTTTTGCCATGCTCAATCTCTCCGTTCCACTTCGGTCGGTGCTGAACCAATGTCCCCCGGACACCCCGCACCCTTAAACATATCAATACTCTTTAAAGTCGGAATGGCACCATACTTACCAATTAGATAATTCTTCTCATAGCTTTCGTCCTTGCGAATACGCACTCCATCCTCATCCACAAAATCTGCAAGGGAGTATAATGTTGAAACACCTCGATCATCCTTCTCAACAAACCAGATTTCATCACGACGCAGCAACTGATTTGAAAGTTGCCAGGTATCATGCGTTGTGAATACAAGTTGCGCATGGTTAACATTAATATTCGGGTTCAAGAACGTAAGTAAAAAGTTTCTTACCAAAAGCGGATGCAGGCGAGCATTTAATTCATCAATGAAAAATACGCTTCCCTTTTCCAATACTTCCTGCAATTCCGGGTAAAGAGCAAACATCTTCAAGGTTCCCGCTGACTCTGCACCTAATGGTATCTCTGCCATTTCATCAGAATCAATCTTCTTATGAAGCGCATTAATCTTATATTTTTCTTCCTTTGATTCACCATCACTCGGAACCTTTTCTACCCGAAAATCCTTAATATGTTCATCAAAAGATGCAAAGTATTCCACAACCTTCTGCTGAACGTTCTTATCATCCACAAAGCCTCTTGGCAATCTGCGTGATAAGAAAAAATTAGTAACCGGATCACCAAAATCTGCAAATTCATTTGTCAAAAACCAGTCTCTGATTGCCTTACATTTGCTAATTTTTAACTTAGCCCCTAAAGAAGCAATCAACACCTGCTTTTCCAGCGCAATCTTTATATTATCCCTGCTGTTCTTCGGCAAGCCTGATAAATCTAATTCACTGTCAGAATTCCCACGATAAAATACTGTACTGTACTTTCTGGCTGTCTTAGCCTTAGAATTCAGCCATTCCTCTGTTACACCTTCCTGATCAACGCAGAATCCATAATTATATGTCTTCTCGTTCTTATCTCCAGGAATAGTGAAATAGACCTCAAAACTGGACTCTGCATCTGCTGACGTGGAATCAAACAAAAACGGAGTAGGTCTATACTCCTCAAACTTCTCTTCCTCATCTCCGTACTTGAAAGAATCCACTACATACTCGGCCATATACTCAAATGCACTGTATATATTTGACTTGCCACTTGCGTTTGCTCCATAAATGGCAGCAACCGGCAGTATCTTTTCACTTCCTATGGTCACAACTCTTTCAGAAAATTCTGTCATCTTAGTGGCAGACAAATCCAAAGTTACTTCTTCTCTAAAAGATCTAAAATTTTTAAAATTAAATTGTATCAACATAATTGCTACCTCATCTTCTTTTCTATTTTTTATTATATGCATTTTTTTCAAAATAATCAACACTCAAACGTGTTTTTTTCTCATTTAAGCGTTGATTATTCATTTCTTTTAGATATCAAAGCAAAAAGCAAGGCTCTCACCTTGCTCTTCTTACCCCACACATAATTTTTCCTTATTTTCCGATAAGTTCTCTAATATGTAATCTTTTCTCTCTGGATATAATGCAGCATCCTCTATTGCCCGCTCTACCTTCCCGGCATTTACTTCTATTAAGAGTTTGCACAGGAAATCTGCAGTATCTTCCGCTGAATTTGGATTATGAAAACGATAATTTAATTTCGTCCGTTTCAAGCGAAAGCTACACCCCCTTACATCGCCTGTCCTTCTCTCCCATACTATGAGAAGGATTCTTAGATTAGACCAGACCTTTTGTCCATTCCCACCATACTTTTTCTAAAATTTCACCGATACTGACTACATCATATTCCATTCAAAGCCGTGAAAGTGAAAGAAAACGCTTGGAAAGGCTTTATGTTACTAAACCTTTTCAAGCGTTTCAATGCCAATCCAGTATACAATTTTATAATCGGCATCCTCTTCTTTGCCTTGTTTTTTCTAAATTCAAATTTAATTTCATTTCTATATTCACAACTTGGCAAGCAGTGCATTTGTACACACAAAATGCAGTCTTGCTTGTTGGGAAAATCTCCCAAGCCCTCAGAATCAATCAGAAATCTGATTGAACTCCCCGTCTGTTTCCATCCTTTCATCACCTACATTATTTTCGCAAGTAATCAAGTCTTTTTGCCCTTTCATAAGCCAATTCCAAAAACTGACAAATATTTAAATGAGAATAATCCCAATTCATTGGTTCTAAAGTTGTAGCTCCCCGGTATCCTGTACAGGCAATTTTCTCCATAACTGTATCCCAATTAATATTGCCGTCGAATGGTAATTGATGTTGATTATGGCTACCGCCGTTATCCTGTAAATGAATTGCCATCAGCCGGTTTCCATACATTCCCAACAAATCTTCATCCGGTGCATAATTTATATGATGACAACTATCATAACAATAGCCTACATTATTTGAAGTGAATTTATTTAAAACTATTTTCAAATTTTTAATGTTACTTAAATTCTCAAAAGCAATCTGAATATTCTTTTGTTCTGCCTTGTTTATAAGTTCTGCCAACCGTCTGATTCCTGTTTGATTTAAAGGATTATTATCATTTGGCAAATGTATCACCATGGTCGGTATATCATATTCACAGCAATCCGCTACACATTGTAGATAACTTTGAAATACGCCTTCACCACTCAAATTGTCCAGTGACAGATTATTCTGCTCATGCACAGGCGCATGGATATTTTCTACAAATAAACCAGCTCTTCTGGCTAATCTTACATCCTCTTGATAACCGTCTCCTCTGCCAAACTGATTGCTCCACCACAACATTACACAATCAAATCCCGATTTTCTAATCAATTTGTACCTTTCTTCAAAAGAGACATCATATCCCGAGCCATAACCAAAGCAATCATATATTCCTGTCATTTTGCATCTCCCCTCACCAATACTCAAGGTTACCTGATTTCATTATAGCAAAAGCACTCCCTGATATCTACCTGAGAGTGCCCTTGTTTCAGTTCTATTCAATTTTCCATATGATTTTGCTTTCGTGTCGTTCCGTATTGTTACTACCGCATGTACTGTACTTTTCGAGATGCCGAACGCCTTCGCTGTCTGCCGCACTGTGGCATTATGGTCGATGATATAGTTGGCTATCCCAATAGCTCGTTCTTCAATATAGTCTTTCAAAGGAAAACCCCTCAGGATACTTTTTTACAGTGTATGAAAGTATCTGAGGGGTTATGATAGGGATTGGGGTTGATTTCATTATAGTTGGTCAATTTCCTGCCATATGTGCTTTTCCTTTATTTCCTACTATGAGCCTGTCTTACAATAAAGCATTACTTATCCAACTGCAACACTTACACTTTGGGCTGTATACGGATAGCTGTCAGCATACATCGTCTCTGGCGCAATATCAATATCACCGTTCATCCATGTCATAACACCATGAAAAATATTAAAATCTGCTAATACCTTTTCATCCTTCAATGGTTCAAACGCTGATCCCTTCAACAGTGTTGTATCAAAAAGCCGTTGCTCTCCTGTAGAAAACGTGAGGAATAACATACCCCCACGTAAAACCTTCGCTTCTTTTACTTTGATATTCTGTGTTTTCTCTCCTGCGTAACATACATCATCAATAATATACATTCAAAGCACCTCCTTACATGGGAGCAATCTTATCAAAATGTTCTCCACGTACTGCCAGATTCCATGCTTTATATGCTTCCTCCTCATGGAATGCCAGCCACCCGACCACCATTTTTAGTTGTTTTTTGGGAAGAGCTCCTGCCAATAATTCCCCGTCAATTCCTACAGCAGCCTCATAATCTCCATAATACACATGTACATGAGGCTTATTATGCTGTTTTGTATCCATAAACAGCATATAGATAACCATTCCACCAAATCTGCTGAGTTCCGGCATTATTTTCCTCCTCGTTTCTTTTGTATTATTATACCATTTCCCATTATATTTCAAAAGTCAAAGAATCTATTTTTCCTATTTTTATTTTATGAGCCAGGCAATATTCTTTCAAGGGAAAACCTCTCAGGATACTTTTTACAGTGTATGAAAGTATCTGAGGGGTTATGATAGAGATTGGCACTACTCCAAAAATTCCTAACAAATCTTCAATTATTGTATCTTGCAGTAAATTTTTACAATGATCTTACAAAATGCAGTCGCATATTTTACGCTATCCGTTTATGATGTATTGTAGGATTTTATGAATCAAGGTAATATTATTTTAAAAAACGAAACCGGAGGAGCATGGGATAATGGTGAGAAATAATAAAATGCTTCGCAAATATGTGCCGTCAGTTCTGCTGTTTTTGTTATTTGAGGCAGTGGCAGTCGCACTATGGATTGCAAAGGATAACTTGTTTTATCTATTGAATTTCAGCTACATCGGAGGCTGTCTTGCATTAGGGACAGTTCTTTTTACTGCCGGAAAACGCTATGCCCGACATTTTGTACAACTGGCAGTAGGGAGCTATATGTTGCTGTACCTCGGCATAATCTCCCGCGAAAATATGCAGATTGAGGGCTTTTGGTACTATTTGTTTCTGGGTGTTTTTGAGGCGGCAACAATTCATTATGCGGTGGCAAAGATTTTTGGACCGTTGGTCTTCGGGCGGGGATGGTGCGGCTATGCCTGCTGGACAGCTATGGTACTGGATTTTCTGCCTTACAAGCAGCCGAAAAAGGCCCGAAAAGAAAAGTTAGGCATTCTGCGTTATGTGATGTTTGCGCTATCCCTGACAGTAGTTTCCTGCCTTTTTTTGATGAAAATCGCTCATCTGGAGGAGATCATGTTCCGGATGTTTCTTGCAGGGAATGCAGTTTACTATATTTCCGGTATTGTACTGGCTTTTGTATTGAAAGATAACCGCGCATTCTGCAAGTATCTATGTCCGGTTACGGTATTTCTTAAGCCGATGAGCTACTTTTCGCTTCTGCGCGTCCATTGTGATGAAAATAAATGCGTCCATTGTGGCAAGTGCCTGCAGGTTTGTCCTATGAATGTTGAAGTCAACAAAGAATCTCGTAAGCGAAAAAACGCAACTGAGTGCATTCTCTGTTACGAATGCACAAAAGCCTGCCCCACCAGAGTGCTGCATTAAAGCGCTAATTGCCCTATCTTCCATAGCAGCTTTGCTTACTGCATGTTTTTTTCGCGAATCGAAAGCAATGAAGGCATAGAAAAAAGAGGACATCCCACACTTTCAGGATGTCCTCCTCTATTCTTCTTCCGGGCAGGCGTGATCGTTCCTTACCGGAATATTTCAGATGGCAGATATTCCGCCAGATATTCTGCGAAAATACGGTGGCTGTCCAGGCTTAAGTGCATCCAGTCATAAGGATACATCTCAATCCCGGGAATGGATCCTGCATCCAGGAAATGGCAGCCAAGACGCTTTGCTACTTCCCGATATTCCTCTGCAATATGTCTGGAACGTTCCACACATTTATCCCCCATCTCTCCGGCTACACTGGTAGACGCATAACCTTCTCCGATGGGAGGCGGTGCTACGATCAATACATTGGGCTGACCACGCCAGGCCGCATGCACATCCATAGCCTTCTGAGCCAGGCGCTCCATGCCTTTTGCAATAATAAAACCATTCGCGTTGAACCGGTCTTTCGTGTCATTCGTTCCCAGCATGATGATCACCAGATCCAGCGGTTCATGTGTCATCATGCATGGATAAATCGCATTCAATCCATTTAACCCTTCAAAAACAGGGTCTTCAAAGGAAGTGGTTCGACCGCTCAGCCCTTCCTCGATGATATAGTATTCTTCTCCCAGTTTTTTCTGCAGAAGCTTGGCCCAACGCTCCTCCACACCAAACCTTCCGCCGGTTTTCGAATTATAGCCATGTGTATTAGAGTCTCCAAAGCATAAGATATTTTTCTGTTCCATTTTCTTCTCCTTCCGATCGCATCACCCGCTATTATCCTATCACTTTTATGGAATCTTATGGAATAAGTAATTTTTCAGCAAGGCTGACAGCTCCCATCATTCCGGCAGTATTCGCCAGCTGTGCCGGAACGATCTCAACCTTACGCAATCCGGGGGACAATTGTTTCTTAACCTTCCGGTTTACCTCCGACAACACATATTCCTGTGCCATAACGCCCCCGCCCAGAATGATCCTGCCCGGGTTAAATATATAGCACAAGGTAACCAGGCCGGTACAGATATCATCGATCCATGCGTCGATCTGTTCCCGTATTTCCACTCTGTCCTTAGCGTCGAATATTTTTCTTCCATTATCCAGGGCGGCATCTACTTTTTTCACACGCTTTACAAGACCTGTCGTAGACGCACATTTCTCATAGCATCCCTGTAAGCTGTCGGTTCCGTCTTTTTGTTCGGGATGGATCACAATACCGCCAAAGCTTCCCGCACTGAAGGATGCACCCGGATAAACGCTTCCACCTATCACAATGCTTCCGCCCACTCCGGTTCCATAAGTCAGGCACAAAAAATCTGCGCAGTCCCGTCCTGCCCCGGCACGAAGTTCTCCCAGAGCAGCTGCATTGACATCATTTTCCACTGCGACCGGCACGTGAAATTCTTCTTCCAGTATTTTTTTAACAGGCATACCGGTGTATCCCGGAATATTATCGTTAGCATAGAAAATACTGCCATCCACGGTATTGACTTCTCCGGCCGTACTGATTCCGATCGCATCAAAGTCCTGATAAGAATGGATCAGCTTCTTTACACGCTCCATCAATGCTGTTCCGCCTTCGGATGCACATGTTGCCGTTTCTTTCAACTGTTCTATGTCCTCTCCGTTCCAGATACCGGATTTCATTGCTGTTCCGCCGATATCTACAGCCACAATCCGCATGTGTCCATCCTCCTTATGCTATTTCTCGATCGCTGCCACAAATCGTGCTGTGATCTCCGCCGGTCTGGTGATCGCGCCACCTACCACCAGAGCAAAAGCTCCTGCCTCCAAGGCTTTTTTCGCCTGCTCCGGATAATGAATATGTCCCTCTGCGATTACTTTTGCCGGGCATTTGTCACACAGTTCACGGATGAAATCATAGTCGATATCATCACAGCCCTTCGTCTCCGGCGTGTATCCCCGCATTGTGGTTCCTATAAAATCTGCTCCCGCCTGCGCACATGCAATGCCTTCTTCCACAGTCGCGCAATCCGCCATTACAAGCTGTTCGGGGTATTTTTCCTTAATCTTTTGTATAAACTGCGCCGCGCTGCTTCCATCCGGTCTTAAGGCGCTCGTTCCCTGTACAGCAACAATATCTACACCACAGCCTACCAGTTCATCCACTTCTTTCATAGTGACGGTAATATACATGGGCGTTCCTTCATAATCTTTTTTAATAATACCGATCACTGGAAGGTCCACCACTTCTTTGATCTGTGTAATATCCCGTACAGTATTGGCGCGGATACCCACCGCTCCGGACTGTGCAGCTGACTTTGCCATGAGAGGCATGACACCGCCCTCTTTTGTATACAGTGGCTCATGCTCCAACGCCTGGCAGGATACGATCAGCCCACCTTTGATCTGTTCCAACAGTGCCTCTTTATTCATCCTCATATCCTCATCTTTCTGACAACATTTCAATTTTAAATACCGCTTTTCTGACATGGGTATCTTTTGCAGTTTTACAACTGGGTTTATGATATTCACCGGGCAGGAATATCGCCAGTCTGTCATTTCCAAGTGTGATACCACTGCCGGCATCACCTGCTGCCAGTCCAAAATCCGCTGTTTCATCAAAACTCTTCGTAAGCTCTGCCCGATCTGTCCATTCCAGGTACTCGCTCCCAAAAATATCGATCTGCAGGTCTACATACCGCTTATGATACTCGTATTCTGCGCCTTCTGCATCACGCAGATCTGCTTCCATTACATTTACATAAACCCGCTCTCCATCAATTATCGTCTTCCCATCTGCCAGTGCTTTGAGATCACAGTTTTGTAAGAAATCGATCACGGTATCCAGGTTGTTATGTAATCCCCGGTACTGTTCCATGTTACGTATGCTATCTACTATCATTTCTACTCCTTCCGGATTTCTCCTCACAGATACAGAAATAAGCCGAAGTAACTGCTACACCCCGGCATTATTCTGTATACACTCTCCGTATAAATTTATAAAGCTCCGATCGCATCCTCGATCATTTTCTGAGCTTCTGCAACGACCGCTTCATCCTCCGGTGCCAGAGATGGCAGAGGACGTCTGACACTTCCTAACTCTAAGCCGTACATTCTCTTTAAGATCTCTTTCATCACAGCATAGAGGTTTCCTTTGGCCTCACACATCTTATAGATAATGGCATCCGCCTTGTACTGAAGCTCTTCTGCATCTGCTATGTTATTCTCACGGATCAACTGATCCATCTTCACATACAGCTCCGGCATAACAGCATAGGTTCCGCCAATCCCGCCGTCTGCACCGATCGCACGACCGGCTACGAACTGCTCATCAGGTCCATTGAACACAACAAAGCCATTCTCTCCGCGCTGTCTGATTCCTTCTGCCTTGAACATCTGGATATCCTGAACGGGCATGGAAGAATTCTTCACAGCGATCACCCTGGGATTCTTCAGCATTTCCTTCAACAGATTCATGGACAATGCAGTACCTGCAAGCTGCGGAATGTTATAGATCACAAAATCCAGCTCCGGTGCAGCAGCACTCATGGCATTCCAATATTCTGCAATCGCATGCTCCGGCAAATGGAAGTAAATTGGCGGGATGGATGCGATCGCATCTGCTCCTGCCTGCTGCGCATGTGCTGCAAGCTCTACACTGTCTGCTGTATTATTGCAGCCCACATGTGCAATGACTGTCAGCTTTCCTTTTGCTTCTTCCAGGACCGCCTCCAGCACTTGTTTGCGTTCGTCTACATGCTGGTAAATACATTCGCCGGAAGATCCTCCGACATAGACACCTTTGACTCCCTTGGAGATCAGGTGACGCGTCAACGCTTTCACAGCTTCTGTTGAGATTGCTCCGTTTTCATCATAGCATGCAAAAAATGCAGGAATGACACCTTGGTATTTCGTAATATCCCTCATTTTATCTTCTCTCCTCTATCTTTTTTATTTTAACCCTTTACTGCTCCCATTGTGATTCCCTTGGTGAAATACTTCTGGAATAACAGGAATACGATAATAATCGGTACTGCTGCCAATGCTGCTCCTGCCATGATCAGACCATAGTCTGTGGCATTTTCCGCCTGTAATTTGGCAATACCAAGAGAGATCGTCAGATTACTGGTACTTGATAACATGATCAACTGCATAAAGTAATCATTCCAGCTGTTGATAAAGGTAAAGATTGCTAATGCTCCGATACCGGGCTTGATCATGGGCACTACGATCTGTAAAAACGTCTTGGCTTCACTCGCTCCATCAATCTGCGCTGCCTCTATCATTTCAGACGGCACGCCTTCCGAGAACTGTTTCATCAGGAACACACCGAACGGCCAGCCTACGATCGGGAAAATTACTGCCCAGATGGTATTATATAGATTCAGGTTCGACATTTCCCTCAGCAAAGGGATGAGAATTACCTGTTTCGGTAATGCCATTGCGCATACGATCAAGGTAAAGAGTAATCTGCCTCCTACAAATCGTTTTTTTGCAAGCGCATATCCTGCCATGGACGCTGTGATACAGGTTAGGATCATAGACATCACTGCCATGAATACCGTATTGATCATCCAACGGATCGCTGCCGGTACGCTGGGTCCTACCAATGTCAGCTTTAAATCCCTGCTGCCTGTGAACAGGCTGCTGAAGGGAATATTGAACTGGAACAGAGGTGCATTCTGACGGCTGAACAATTTCTGATAATTGGCCAGCGTCCACTCATCGGGCCACCAGATCGGTGTCGTAGAGTTAATCGCTGCATTTGTCTTAAAAGATCCGGTAATGATCCAATATAACGGGAATGTGAACAGCACCGCTAAAATAACAATGACAATGACACTGATGATCCGATAGATAGAAGGACGTTTTGATTTTTTATTGTTTTCCATATCCGTATCCCTCCTTCTAATCATTGGAATTTCCAAGCTTAAACTGAATCGCGGACAGTATTGCGATCATAATAGCAAGTACAACACCCATTGCATCACCATAGCCATAACGATACAGTTTGAATGCGGAATGATAAATGTAATACATAATGGTGTCTGTGCTATGATTCGGTCCACCGGATGTCAGCAGCTGGATCAGCGCAAAGCACTGGAAACTGTTAATGGTTGTGATAACAACAATATATAATGTGGTCGGCATGATCTGTGGCCACTTGATCTTCCAGAAAGCCTGAAGGTTATTCGCTCCATCTACATTCGCCGCTTCTACCAGTGAGGTATCCACATTACCGAGCGCGGACACATACAGCACGATCGGCTGGCCAACGGAAGTTGTAAGCAAAATCAGTATAATACACGCAAGTGCATATCTCTCATCACCAAGCCAGTTGATGTTCTGATCGATAAGCCCTGTGGTGGTACCAAGATAATTGAAAATTCCATAGTAATTATTAAACATCCACTTCCATACAACCGTAACCGCTACGGAACCGGTTACCACAGGAAGGTAAAATACGATTCGGAACAGCGAAGTTGCCCATCCCTTCAGATTGACAATTACGGAAGATACCCATAAAGAAAAAATACATGTGACCGGAACAGATACCACTACGATCACCAAAGTGTTCCTTAATGCTCCTAAAAATACTTTATCCTGAAATAACTCTTTATAGTTTGCCAGTCCCACAAAAACATCCGCGGAATTCATTGTTGAATCAAAGAAACTGGTCCACACACATAATACAATAGGGAAAATAACAAATCCCAAAAAGAAGATCAGACTGGGAAGTAAAAATAAATATGCAGCGGTTGTTTCCTTTCTTACTAATGCACGGCTGCGCTTTGATGGTTTTACTGCTGATTTCAATAAAAACACCATCCTTTCAACAACTTTTGTCAAAAATCCCCTCCTCCGTAATCCTGCCGGGGAGGGGATTATCTGTCTATGATTTTGTTATCTGTTTCACGGATTATTTAGCTGCTGCATTTGATGTTGTAACAAATTCGTTAACAGCTGTCTCAACATCAACACCGCTTCCTACCTGCTGAAGCATATTCCACCATGCGGTACGAGCTTCTGCCCAACCGGGAGTTACCTGGTAGTAATCTCCGAGATACTGCATTAAGGTGCCATAGTCGCTCATTGCCTGAACATCACTGTAAATGCCGGTCAGATCAACACCTTCTACTGTGTCACGTACAGGGAAGTAGGTAGAGGAAAGAACTGCATCCTTGGTTCCCTCTGCGCTGTCTGCCATGTATTTGATAAACAGCTTGGATGCTGCGATCTTGTTTGCATCACCGTTGTCAAAAATACCGAAGCCCCAGATACCGCCGCAAAGCTTTGTATCAGTTCCGTTTTCGGAAGGGAATGCCATGAACAGGATCTCATCACCGTCATTGGTCAGACCTGCGGTATTATTGTCGGCATTTAACTGCTGTGCAATGTTCCAGCAGAATGCTACGTTTAGAACGCCCTGTCTGAACAGTCGGATCTCATCGCCACCTGCGATAGATGCGTCAAATGTGATAGCATCAGAATCCACAAGTGCCTGGATCGCTTTGATATTCTCTTCAGAATCTGCAGTGTACATTGTGTGTGCTGCATCTGTAAAGGTTCCGCCGTAGAGGTTGTTGATCAGGGCTCTGGTACCCTGGTCACCGCCCTGGCCGCTGCAGTATACTGCGCCGACAGCATTGCCGGTGGAAGCATAGACAGCATCCATTGCCTTCAGGAAGTTCTCAGTAGTCCAGGTATGGTTCTCAGCATCCACATACTGCATTGCATCTGCCTTCTCAAACACGGTCTTGTTGATAGCCATACAATGTGCAGTCATGCAAAGAGGATACTCATAAGTAGCGCCGTCCTTGTTCACACATGCGGATAATACAGAATCATAAATCTCAGCTTTATCTGTCTCATCCACGAGATCGGACAGATCAACCATCAATCCCTTAGCTCCCCAGTTAGCAACCAGACGCTCAGGTCCTTCCATGATCAGGTCAGGTGCAAGTCCGCCCTCGATCGCGATGTTCACCTGATCATCACCGTTGGTATAATCAAGATATTCTACATTAACATTGATCTTGGGATACTCTTCCTTGAATTTTTTAACTAAAGTATCAACAGTTTCTGCATCGCCCCATTTTCCGATAGGATATGTCCATAATGTGATATCTGCAGAAATATCCGCTTCGCTTACCTCACCTGCAGTTTCTGTAACAGTTTCCGTCTTCTCTGCTGTACTGGGTTCCTTGCTTCCGCTAGTCTCAACCTTCGCTCCACAACCTGCCAATAAGCTTGCTGCCATTGTCCCCGCCAATACGGTAGCTAAAACTCTCTTTTTCATACTTTCCTTCTCCTTTTCTTAAGATTTTTGTCTTTCGAATGTATCTTTATTTTAGAAAAATTTTTTCATTTTGTCTATGCACTTTTTATACTAATTTACCACCATGAAATTGGCAGTATTGTACATAAAATACGTTTTTACGCCTTTTTCAATAGTGCTATCTGTATATTTCCGTATATTTCAGGACATTTGCAGGTACGCTTTGTCTTGTGATTATGTATGAAATATTTTTTCATTTTATACATTTTTATTGCAGTATCTTTCATTTTGACATATACTATTTTGTAGTTGTTATTAATTCTAAATATTTTTACATACATATGATACCAGGATCAAAAAGTCTAAACCCGCATGAGTTTGCCCATAAACGCTCATAAACAGGCGAATAGGTTTTTAGTCCATCATCATACCTTATAAGAATAGGGGATAATTTATGAATAATAAGAATTTTTGGGATCTGCTCTCCGAAAAGCAGGACTCCCTCACGAAATCCGGCACGATCATTGCCGCTTATCTGTCAAAGCATGCAGAAGAAGCTCAGTTTTTATCAATCTCATCACTGGCAAAAGCCTGTAATATGGCCGAAGCTACTATTTACCGCTTCTGTAAGCAGCTTGGTTTTGAAGGCTACAACGAAATGAAGATCGCGCTTGCACAGGCAAATGTCATGCCTGCTCCATATTCCTCCTATCATCTGGATCCATCCATGACAACCTCTTCTCTTTGCGACACTGTATATGCCTCCTTCCAGACTGCCATCAACAGCACCATGAATGTTCTTGACTACCACGCCATCGATGAAGCTGCCATGCTCCTGCAGCGTGCGACCACCGTCTACTGTCTGGGTCAGGGTGGAAGTATGGTACTGGCAAATGATATCTGGGTACGCTTTGCAACAATTTCCAACAAATTCCGCAATTGCGGTGACAGCCATACACAATTGATCGCCGCCAGCCTCATGGGACCGAGCGACGTAATTTTATTCGTTTCCTATTCCGGTTCCACACACGACATGATGGATACATTGACCGTTGCTAAAAAAGCCGGTGCCAAGATCATACTGATCACTCATTACCCTGACGCACCGGGCACTGCACTGGCAGATGTAGTCCTTGTATGCGGCGCATTAGAGACTCCCTTGGATGGCGGCAGTATTCCGGTTAAGGTCGCTGAGCTTTTTGTTGCGGAATCTCTGTGCATGCGCTATCTCCTCGACAATCAGGAGCTGGCCAAGATTGCAAGGAATAAAACAAGTCTTGCCATGACCGTGAAGCTGATGTAAGCTGGGTATCCGCCTTCCCCTTACATAATTACGTTCTAAAATAGTTACAAGAATTTTTTCAATAATGGGATAAGCTTCAAAAGGTTTGTAATCAGGATACCACATAAGACACACACCAGTATCCACAGCCAGCAGGCAAAATACTCTGGGATGAGATACACCCACTTTTCGAGCAAAAAGAAAAGTCTGTCACGGATCATCTGTTCCATCAGATAAGTACCGAATACACCGCTCCCCAGGAAAGTGAGCATCTTACCAGGCAGACTATCCTGCCGGAGCCCGGCAAAAAATACCCCTGCCAGAAGATATATTCCAGGAACCATAAGTACATGGAACCAGGAAGCGTATGCAAGTGTTCCTGCTGTTACCAGAGACTGTCGGTTCAGAGAATACGCCACGGAAAGAATAAGCAGAAGCCCTGCCATCAGACTAAAGCTGATCCACTTTCTGTTACGGGATTCCACAATCCAAGGAATCACTCTGCTGTCTAGAAAGTATCCTATCAATGGATAAAATATAATTTGATCTAAAAAAGGGACGTTAATTCCGACCGGATCGAATCCACTTATCTGCTGAAACGCAGGGAGTCCCAGTCCAAACAATACCCCCATTCCCCACAGATACCAATAAAATCTATCTTCGGAAATTGCTGCCACCAGGCGTTGCAAAAAAGGCAGAATCAGCAAAAATGATAAATAGGCATATAGAAACCAGTGCTGTGTAAGGCTTCCCCCGCTATACAGCGCGTTAAAATATCCCTTGACCGACAGATTCTCTCCATCCAACAGATAATATACCAGCACAGCCACCAGTGTCACCGAAAGAAATCTGAAAAATCTGTTCCGAAATACTGTTCCGATGCTCTCCTTTTTTTGTAACAGCAACGTGCCGGAGATCATAAAAAACAATTGAACGCATCCCGCTGCCACAGGATATATAAAAATCGCCAACTGGCTACTGCGATTTCCCTTCCCCTGTTGAAAATACAGTAGTCCGTTCACAGAAGTATGACAGTACAATACCAGCAGGATTGCCACCAGACGTACGATCTCTATATAAATTTTCTCTTTTCTCTCTGTCATTGGTTTCATCTTCTCCACTGCCTTTCCAATGATATATAATAGTATAGCGAGTATGTTCTTCCATTACAAGCCATTTTACAATAGTTGCAGCAGTCTTCGGTTCTTGTGATAGCAGAAGATCCGGTCCGACAGCATCTCTCCGTCTCCGTAGACGGCATTGATGCGTTGGACAGAGGTGCGGATCTCCCGGACATTGATACAATGCACCGGATGAATGATGGCCTCATGAACACTGGGGAATGCAACATAGTAATCTCCACCCATTTTCTCTGCCAGGATATCCTTCACTCCCGGGTAGAAAAAAGCCACTGCACCGTTCACTCTCCCCGTGGTGGTCACCAGATACCCACGATGTCCCTCCCTACGGTTCCCCGGATGGATCAGTGTCTGCTGTCCGTCCTCATCCGGCAGCAAAATCCCCTCCTGATAAGGAAAAACCCTGCGGCAATCCTCGCTTAAAAACAGTCTGGGCGGCATCTTACGACAGCTGTTCATCATGGCTTCCGTAAGCAGTTGCTGCTTCGAAAGCCTCCAGGGCAGTACCGTATCGCCGGAGGGCCGGATGAGCAGACTGCTCCCACACTTCTCACAGGCCAGCAGATGAAGTACCAGCGCCAGATCTCCAATCTTGCGATAAACGGCATTTCCGAGATCCTGCTGATATCTCGCAAAATTCATTGGACGTATGATCATATGACTTCTGCACGCCGCATAACTTAATGTGCCTCCCACAAAGGGAGCCTCTTCTTCACGATCCGTAAGACCTGTCGAGATCTCCGGCAGAATACTCTGCCATCCTTCCTGTCCGTATCGTTCATACAGCGGCCGCACCAGCCAGTGCTGCACATATTCTTTTTCCTGTCGGATCCATAATGCACAAAGCATATCATCCTTAATCAGCATATTGTCTCTTCCGTACATACAACGGTTCATAATATTCATGACATGAACCGTTGCAGGGTCGGAGCATACCATATGCTGTTCCAGCAGACATATGGTCTTGTCCTGCGCCGTTTCCATATTCTGTACGTTCCGGCATAATTCCTTTTTAAATTCTTCGTATGTCATTGGTCCCCCATGTTTTTCATAATTTTGCGCACAAAAATAAAAGGTACCTGTTCAAAAATTGGAAATCTCGACCGAATGGTCTATCAGAAATTCTTGTTTCAGAAATTTGTAACAGTTCCAACCCCTCCGGGATTGGAACAATTCCACCCTATCATAGTTTTTTTGCTTTGTCTATATGCGATTTCACCAAGGATATTTTTTGGATATTTTGACGAAAAAGAGAGGTTGCGGCATAAAAAAATCCCTCGTTTTCCGCGAAAACAAGGGATTTTTTTATGTCAAATAGGAACGTTGATCCGATCTAAACGACCCGTCGTACTGCCAGGATGGGACGATAATTCGCGTTGCTGACTTTGATGCCGGTACGCTGGGTGCTGGCATGTACGATCAGCCCTCCGCCGATATACATTGCCACATGTCCGTCATAACAGATCAGGTCTCCCGGCTGCGCACTGCTGTAATCCACACCGGTACCGCAGCTTCGTTGTTCATAGGAGGTACGGGGAATGCTGTAACCGAAGTCACTGTATATCCGGAAGGTAAATCCGGAACAATCTGCACCATTGGTCAGGCTGGTGCCTCCCGCCACGTAAGGATTGCCTATGTACTGGCAGGCATATTTTGCCAGCCGCTTACCCATATCGCTGCCGGATGCATTGTCGATTACAGAAGTATAATTCGTGGTCGTGTAGCTTCCGGTAGCCGCTGCGGTGTTGCCTCGCTGTGCCTGTGCCTGCAGCTGTTTTAGCTGCTTCTGTTCCTGCTGCAGCAGTGCCTTTGCCACGGAAGCCTCCTGCTTTGCCTTTTTGATCTCCGCATCGAAGTTAGCAGATTCCTTCTTCTTCTTCGCCAGCATGACATCCAACTCAGACTTCTGGCTTTCCAGATCTGCCTTATCAGCCTCCAGCTGATCTTTATCCGTCTGCAGCTGGGTTTTCTCTTCCTCGAGCTGATTCCACAGTGCCAGTACCTGTTCCTTGGTCTCTTCATATTCCTGCAGCTTCTGGCGGTCGTATTCGTAGACACTCTCCACGAAATCCATGCGATTCAGCATGCCGCTTAAGCCGCCGCCCTGCAACAGAAGATTCACGTAATTCTCTGAGGAATCGTTCTCATACATCATCCGCATCCGGGTGATCATATCATTGTGCTGCTTTTCTTCCTTTTCTTTGGCAATATTGTATTCTTCCTGAGTCTGATCGATCTGTACCTGCTTGTCAGCAAGCTCCGTCTCCTTTTCAGCAATCTCATCTTCCTTCATGCCGATACTGGTCATGGTGTTGATGATCTCCGCATTCAGGTCATCGATCTTTTCCTGCACCAGATCCTGCTCATCCTGTAAGGAGTTGATCTGGCTGTTGATGTTATTCAGCTGATTCTGATGGTTGTTGATACTGTTCTGCAGTTCACCCATGGAAGGCGCCGCCTGCACCGTCTCCACAGGGGATTCCCAGACAGAGCCGGTGGCAGTCAGCGTTACCGCTGCCAGAAGAAGAGCACTCACAAGTCTTCTCTTCACGTTATTCACTTTTCTGCCGGCGGTTGTTTTTTTCATAGGTCACTCCATCTATTGATGCCTACGGATTGTTCCGTGCTACGCACTCTCACTTCTCCGCTTCGGTCCGTGCTAAACATGTGCCACCGGCACATAGCACCCTACCAAATATTCGCATATCGTGGGATTGCCATCCCACGATATGCGAATATCGGGGCGGGGTCCAAGGTCTTTCACCCGCTTATGAGCAAGCTCATGCGGGCTTAGACCTTTTGCCCCTGGCATCATATATTACAGGTCACAATTATTTACAGTACGAGGGAACGGGATAACGTCTCTGATGTTGCCCATTCCGGTGATATACATTACGCAGCGCTCGAAGCCCAGTCCGAAGCCTGCATGACGTGCAGAGCCGTAACGGCGCAGATCCAGATAGAACTGATAATCTTCCTTGTTCAGTCCCAGCTCTTTCATACGCTTCTCCAGGATCTCCAGATTGTCCTCACGCTGGCTGCCGCCGATGATCTCGCCGATACCGGGTACGAGGCAGTCCATAGCGGCTACGGTCTTGCCGTCTTCGTTCAACTTCATGTAGAACGCCTTGATCTCCTTCGGATAATCGGTTACGAATACCGGTCTCTTGAATTCTTTCTCCGTCAGGTATCTCTCATGCTCAGTCTGCAGATCGCATCCCCAGAATACCTTGTAATCGAATTCGTCGTTGTGCTTCTCCAGGATCTTGATCGCCTCGGTATAGGTTACATGACCGAAATCAGAGTTTACCACATGCTGTAATCTCTCGATCAGTCCCTTATCTACGAACTGGTTAAAGAAAGCCATCTCCTCCGGCGCATTTTCCAATACGTAACGAATGACATACTTCAGCATGCTCTCTGCCAGGATCATATCATCCTTCAGATCCGCAAAACAGATCTCCGGCTCGATCATCCAGAACTCAGCCGCATGACGGGTGGTGTTGGAATTCTCCGCACGGAAGGTGGGGCCGAAAGTATATACGTTCTTAAATGCAAAAGCATAGGTCTCTACATCCAGCTGTCCGCTTACAGTAAGGTTTACCGGTTTGCCGAAGAAATCCTGTGTGAAATCTACTTTCCCGTCCCCGGTCTTAGGCACATTGTTCATGTCCAGAGTCGTTACCTGGAACATCTCTCCGGCACCCTCACAGTCACTGCTGGTGATCAGAGGGGTGTGTACATAGACAAATCCTCTCTCCATGAAGAAGGTATGGATCGCATATGCGATCAGGGATCTGACACGGAACACTGCCTGGAAAGTATTGGTACGTGCTCTTAAGTGAGAAATGGTACGCAGATACTCGAAAGAATGTCTCTTTTTCTGTAAAGGATAATCTGCAGTAGAAGGTCCTTCCACGATTACTTCTGCTGCCTGCATCTCAAATGCCTGCTTTGCCTCGGGGGTAGCCACGATGGTACCTCGAATCACAACAGCCGCACCGACATTGATCTTGCAGATCTCCTGGAAATTTTCCAGTCCGTCGCCGTATACTACCTGTAACGGCTCAAAAAAGGTTCCGTCGTTGATCACCAGGAAACCGAAGTTCTTGGAGTCACGATTGTTCCTTACCCAGCCGCCTACGGTGATCTCCTTGCCGATATAAGCGTCCTTTTCCCGATGAAGTTCTCTGATGTCTGTTAATTCCATAATCCTTCCTATCCGCACGCTGCGACGTGCTCTATCTGAACCGGCCCGCATCCTATTCGCCGGTCGCATACTGCTCGTATCAATAAAAATCAGTTGTTGGTGATCTTTGCATTTTCTACCAGATAATCCAACACCTTATCGTAGAGAAAGTACTCTCTGTAATCTTCCTTGGAGGTCTCTCCTATATATTCCTCGATAGTGTCATAACCGGCTGCTGTTGCGCGGTCCTGAAGCATCTGATCCAGTTCTTCGTCACTGATGTTCAGATTCTCTTTGTTTGCCACTGCCTGCAGGGCAATATCCTGCTTTGCGGTCTGCTCAGCATAGGTAGACAGGAATGTTGCCAGATCCTGCCCATAATTATACTGGGTAAATGTGTCTGCATCCACGCCGTAAGCAGATGCCATGGAAGTGATGCTGCTCTCTGCAGCATCGGAATATTTCTGTACCAGTGCCTCCGGTACGGAGGTAAAAGTGTTGTTTGCCATAAACGCATCCATCACTGCCTGCTGTACATTGGTCTCATAATTCTGCTGTGCATTGTCATTCAGATAGTCATACGCATACTGGCGGAGTTCTTCCTCATTGGTCACACCATCGATACCGAAATTGCTGATGACTTCATCACTGAATTCCCCATCCTGTGCGGGCTGAATATAATTTACCGTCACCGTAAATACCACAGCCTGTCCTGCCAGATCGGATTTTCCATAGTTCTCCGGGAATGTAAGATCCAGATCCACAGTCTCGCCGGGCATCACGCCGATCAGTCCATCCTCGAATCCGGCAATAAAACTTCCGGAACCGATGGTCAGATCGTATCCCTGTGCAGTACCACCGTCAAATGCCACACCGTCCTTTTTGCCTTCGTAATCGATGTTTACGGTATCTCCGGTCTCCACGGCACGATCCATGATTCCGCCATTCTCTGCTGTAATATTTCCATAATATACATTATTGACCAGAGTATCCCACTCGTCCTCATCTACTTCCACAGTATCTACGGATACTTCCAGCCCCTTGTACTCGCCCAGGGTCACATACTTGTCCACATCCATATCCTTCAATGCGGTACTTTCCGTTCCAGCGCCGGTTGATGTACCAGTGCCGTCTCCTGTATCCTTTGCTCCGCAGCCTGCCAGCATACATACACTTAAAACTGCTGCCAGAAGTCCTAATGTTTTTTTCTTCATTGTGTTACTTCCTATACCTTTCTATTACTGCCATTTATGCATAAAAGCATTGTAGCACCGCCCATTATAGCACATCCTCCGGGCTATAACAAGGGTGACAATAACCGGCAGATCTGCTCTTTGATACGGATTTTCAGCTTTCTGGCTACATAATAATCCCGGGTGATCTGGCGGCAGACTTCCAGATCTTTTTGAAAGATATCCACCATTTCCCGTGCTTTTTTCGCATCGTAGATCACTGCATTTACTTCAAAATTCAACGCAAAGCTGCGGATATCCATGTTCGCCGTTCCGTAGCAGAGCACCTTTCCATCCACGATCATTCCCTTGCTGTGGAGGAAGCCGTTATTGTAAGTGTAGCAGTTCGCTCCTGCCATAACCATATCGCCGATATAGGAATAGGTCGCCCAGTACACAAACGGGTGATCCGGCATACATGGGATCATGATGTTTACCTCGATCCCGGACTTCACAGCGATCATCAGCGCATTCAGGATCGCCTCATCCGGGATAAAATACGGTGTCTGGATATAGATGCTTTTTTGTGCCTTATTGATCAGGCGCAGGTAATTGTCATGGATCTGTTGGGTCGTCTTATCCGGTCCACTGCTGATGATCTGCATATCACAGAAATCCCTCGTGCCGGCTTCGATCCCCCGGAACAGTTCCGGGCGCAAAAACAGGTTCTCTCCTGCCGCATAATTCCAGTCTAAAATAAATCGCACCTGGAGCCCCAGTACTGCGCTGCCACGGATCCGCAGATGGGTATCTCTCCAATGACCGAACTTTTCATCCAGATCAATGTACTCCTTAGCTACATTAAATCCTCCCACATAAGCCACTTTATTGTCAATGACCACAATTTTCCTATGATTGCGGTAGTTGATACGAAGCTGAAGTCTCCGCAGGATCGCCGGGAAAAATTCCGCGGTCTGCACGCCCTTTGCGTTCAGCCATTTCCAGTAGCTGTGCCGCACAGACCGACAGCCCATGGCATCGAACAGCACCCGGACCTCCACGCCCTGTGCCGCCTTCTCGATCAGAATATCCTTGATCTGATTGAATAATACGTCGTTTTTAATAATGTAGTATTGGATATGGATAAAATGCTCCGCATTCCGCAGATCTTCCATCAGCGCCCGGAACTTCTCATTGCCGTCGATGAAGATATCCACATCGTTGTCCTTCGTCAGCATGGCTTCTCCGGCCTCCAGATTATACATGACCAGATCCTCATACCCCCGGATATTTTCATCCAGCTCCTGAACATCCCGGGATTTCAGCCGGTACTCCTGCTGTCTGATATCTTTGCTGATGTGATCCTCCACCTCTTTGATCCGGAACATTTTCCGCTTGTGCATATCCTGCCCCAGTAACAGATAGAACACAAATCCCAGTACCGGTATAAAATACAATAAAAGCAGCCATGCCCACACGCTCTTTGGATCCCGTCGCTGGAAAAACACGATCACGATGGCAAATAACATATTAAAAAATACCAGATGACTGCAGAAAAAATCTATTCCTGTTTTTATGATCTCAAATGCTTCGTCCATAAATACCCTCCGGATATAGTATAACATACCACGGTAATCAGAAAAAGATGATTTAAACGGAAATCATAAATGTATGGTTGCGTATTTCATCAGATATATGGTACAATATTTTTAGGAATTTGTTCCTATTAACTGAAGGAGGGACTGAAAATGAGTCCGGTTGCAATTACATTATTAGTTATCGTGATAGTTCTGGCTATCATCATTGCAGTATTATATTTCTTAGGCAAGAAAGCACAGAAAAAGCAGGCAGAACAGCAGGAGCTGTTAGATGCCAACAAACAGACCGTATCCATGCTGATCATCGATAAGAAACGTATGAAAATGAAAGATGCCGGTCTTCCACAGATGGTTCTTGATCAGACACCGAAGATGATGCGTGGTTCCAAGCTTCCTATCATCAAGGCAAAGGTTGGTCCGCAGATCGTATCCCTGATCTGTGATGAAAAAATCTTCGAAAGTGTTCCCGTGAAAAAGGAAGTTAAGGCCGTTGTCAGCGGTATCTATGTACTGGATGTCAAGGGACTGCACGGCAAGACCGAAGCTGCTCCGGAGAAAAAGAAGGGCTTCTTCAAGCGCATGATCGCTTCCGCACAGGAAAAGGCAGGAGCAAAGCCTGTCAAGTAAATAACGATTCAGAGCCATTAAAAAATAGCAGATATGAGCATCTGCTATTTTTTTGCATAGAATTCCGAATCGTTACTGTTTCTCCCGGATATGTAGCTTTAAACAGCTCTCACTAAAGGGTTCTCCCTCCTGGTCCAGGATATATTCCACCGTCACACAGATCTGATCTTCCTGTTCTTCCACCTGCACCCTGCGGGTCTCAATCCCCAGCATCAGCTGTCCGTAGGGCGTATTGTAGGGCACCACATGTCTCTTATTTTCCTCGAAGATCATATGCATGTCCACGGCTCCCCGTCTGGTCAGCTCCAGGAGGTTATCCCTAAACTTGATCCGGCTCTTACAGACTCCGTCGAATCCCTCCATATTCTCCTCATAGAGAAGATAATGGCTGTCGTTTCTCTTAAAATATTGTGCTGTCTGTGCGGTCTTAACTGCATCCTTATCCGAAGCGCCCTCGGTATCGTGCAGACCGGACAGGACGAGTTCTACTTCCCGATTCATCTTCATCCGTCCTTTTAATACTCATCGATCTTGATCGTCTTCGCTGACAAAATACCATATTTAATAATAGAGTTGGCAAAACGTTTGAACTTCTCCGCACCGTCGCTGACATAAAACTGATATTTATTTTCTCCCAGATGAGGTTCTTCCTCATTGAGAATATTATACTGCTGCAACAGCTCCTTCAGCTCTCTGGCGGTCTCGTATGCCGGGTTCACCAGTGTCACCTGATCTCCCATGATCCGTCCTACCGTAGAGCGGATCAGCGGATAATGCGTGCATCCCAGGATCAGGGTATCAATATCAATGTCGATCAGCTCCGTCAGATATCGTCTGGCGATCTCGTCCGTCACGGGATCCTCCCACAGCCCCTCTTCCACCAGTGGCACAAACAGGGGACAGGCTTTCCCGTAGATGGTAACATTTTTGTTCAGTTCCTGTATGTATTTATTGTACATCTGGCTGCCGATGGTAGCCTCGGTGGCAATAACGCCGATACGACCGTTGCGGGTCACTTCCGCTGCAGTCTTCGCTCCCGGCTTGATCACACCAATGATGGGAATATCCAGTTCCTTCTCCAGTTCATCCAGTGCATAGGCGCTTGCCGTATTGCATGCCACCACAATGGTCTTCACCTGAAAAGTTTCCAGGAAACGCACAATCTGTTTGGAGAAGCCGGTGACCGTTTCCTTGGACTTGCTACCATAGGGCATTCTCGCCGTATCTCCGAAATATATGATCTTCTCATTGGGAATCTGCCGCATGATCTCCCGGGCTACGGTCAGTCCGCCGATGCCGGAATCAAATACACCGATAGGGGCATCTTTTTTCAGCGCAGTTATATTCTCCTGATACATGGGATTTCTCCTTCTATCTTTTTAACATCGCAAGCAGTCTGCTCTTGAAGTGGATCTGTTCCGGATCCGCTTCCAGAAGCTTCCAGTAAATCTGACTGTCGGAATTCCATTCTACCACTTCCGCATCCTTCTGTACAGTCTTGGTCTCCTCTGCCTGCTCCTCGTATACGATCTCATAGGTGGAAGGCAGCATGGTCAGTTCCGGGTAGATCACTCCCCACCAGCCATAACATGCAAGTGCCACCACAGCGACTTTCCATCCCTGCACCAGCCGGCACAGGAATCCTCTCTTACGAACGATGTTGCGAATTTTTTCATAATAAACATATAATCTATCCATCAGTAGTCCTCTTTCCATATTTATTTGATATATGGAAATCATTACCACTTTCCGGACAGATTATACTTTTGGAAAACTATTGAAATTATTAATTTTTCTCCCGCTCCAGACGGATCTGGCGGATAATTGCCTTTTTCTGATTATCGATATGCACCTTCGCCATGTTCGATGCCGTCTCTTTGTCTTTTTTCACGATTGCCTGGTAGATGACCTTATGTTCCTCCACCAGCCGGTCATGCTGGCTGAAATCTTTGATATATTCGAACCGGTAACGATACATCTGCTCGGACAGGTTGTTCACCAGCTGGATCAGTCGCTGATTCCCGGTGGCTTCCACGATAATATCATGTAATGCCACATCCGCCTGGGCAATCTGCTTGACGTCTTTGGTCTTCACCGCCGCCTCAAAATTATCACAGGCTTTCTTCAGTTCCTGCAGTTCTTCCGTGGTGATCCGGTCGCATGCCAGCTCCACACAGAGAGCATCCATAGCCCTGCGGACCTCCAGCACATCGTTCATGCTCTTCTCCGTGATCTGTGCCACTTCCGCGCCCCTTCTGGGGATCATGGTCACCAGTCCTTCCAGCTCCAGCTTGCGGATAGCTTCCCGGATCGGGGTCCTGCTGACTCCCAGCTTGTTGGCAAGATGGATCTCCATCAGCCGCTCTCCGGGCTTCAGTTCTCCCGTGAGAATGGCCTGCCGCAACGTATTGAATACCACATCTCTGAGTGGCAGAAACTCATCCATTGTCACCTGTAAATTATCCTGCATACCTCTTCTCTGACATTACTCACAGAATTCCGTCAGGAATATCTGCTTAGCCAGCTGTTCCTCCTCTAATTTATCATATGCCCTGCGGGCCATATCCTTCTCTACAAAAATACCGAATACCGTGGGACCGCTGCCGCTCATCAGGCTGTTGATGGCTCCCAGCTCCTTCATCCGGTCCTTGATGGTCTGTATCACAGGATACGCACTCACCGTTACCGTCTCCAACACATTTTCCATGCGATCCAGAATTCCCTGTAAGCTTTCCTCGGCGATGGCTTCCACCATGCCGTCGATATCCGGATGCTTTATGATCTCCTGGGCATCCAGGTGCTCATAGACATATTTCGTCGATACATTAATGTCCGGTTTCGCTACCAGCACATAGCAGTCCGGTGCCGGAGCAAGCGGCGTCAGCTTCTCGCCGATGCCCTCCGCCAGAGCCGTACCGCCCATGACGCAATAGGGAACATCCGCACCAATCTTCACGCCCAGTTCCATCAGATCCTTCAACGTACATCCCAGATCAAACAGCCTGTTCATTCCCTTCAGGGTAGCTGCCGCATCTGTGCTGCCCCCCGCCATTCCCGCTGCAATGGGGATGTGCTTCTCCAGGTGGATCTCCACGCCTTCGCTGATATGATACTGTTCCATCATGAGCTTAGCCGCTTTATAGACCAGGTTATCCTCGTTCGTCGGAAGTTCGCCGGAATCCGTGGTGATGACGATGCCGTTCTGTATCCGTTTAAAATCCAGCGCATCATAGATACCTACGGTCTGCATGACCATTTTCACTTCGTGATAACCGTTCTCGAGTCTTCTGACCACATCCAGTCCCAAATTGATCTTGGCATACGCTTTTATCCGATATTCGTTCATTTTTGTCTCCTAGCTGCGCTATCCAGAATAGCTTGTATACACATATTGTACTTAATTTTATACAATCCTGTGTACTTTGTCAATGGAGTGAGGGGGTTTCTGCGGATTTTTCTATTTTCCCCAAAATCATCTAAAGAATCCACTATTATGGGACGATATAGCAAGTGAAACCAAAAATTCTCAAAAGGTATTTTTATCGAAGTCAAGGATGACAGAAAAGAGGAAACTATGAGCGTAAACGGAGTTACATCTATCCAGGCAGCTGCAGCCTACAGCTATAACAGCACAAGCGCAGCAAAAGAAAAGACTTCCGCAGAGGAAGCAGCCACTAAGACTACGGAAGATACCGGTGTGATCTATGAGCACAGCACCGACACCAATACTTCTTCCACCAAAAAGACTTATAAGCCGGACACCGCTTTGATCAACAAATTAAAAGCAGATGCAGATGCACGTACCAGCCAGCTGCGTTCTCTGGTAGAGCAGATGATGGGGAAGCAGGCTACCACCTATGGCAACGCCAATGATATCTGGTCCTTCCTGCGTTCCGGCAATTATACCGTAGATCCTGCGACCAAGGCACAGGCACAGGCGGATATCGCAGAGGACGGTTACTGGGGTGTGGGCCAGACCTCCGACCGTATCATCCAGTTCGCCACTGCTCTGACCGGCGGCGACCCGGACAAGATCGAAGCTATGCGTGATGCATTCAAGAAAGGCTATGCACAGGCAGAGAAGACCTGGGGCGGTTCCCTTCCCGAGATCTCCCAGAAGACCTACGATGCCGTAATGGAGAAGTTCGACAAGCTGGCAGCAGACGCCGGACTGACCACCGAAGGCTAAATTTCGATAGCTAAATTCCTTTTACCAGCAATATTTTCTGCCCGGGTCGTAATTCATCACTGTCCAGGGCATTCAATTCTCTCACAGTATTCACCGGCATGTGATATTTTCTGCCGATGCTCCACAGGTCATCTCCCGGTGCGGTAATGTAGATCACCGCACTGGGCAGACCTGCCAGCACGGCACTGTCGATCTCCTGTTCCTCCACTTCTTCGATGGCATTCACCGGAACATTCTTCATCACGGTTGTGGAAAAAGACAGTACCGCCTTCACATCCAGTTCTTCCCCCTCTAAGAGATTCACCTGCAGCTGTTCCAGTTCACTGTGTACCTGTGCCTGATCTCCCGCAGTCACTCCCGCTACATTCAACGTATAGTCATAAGGGATCTGTTCTCTGATGCTCATATAAGGGGTCTCATCCTTCTCCGTAACGCACAGCACCGTAAGATCAATACTGCCCTGCAGCCGGATCCCTTCCTCTGTGATCTCCCGGTGGTCGATCGTAACGTTTCCTTCGCTGTGAAGTATCTGCAGTACCGGGGCACCGATATCCGTCTGCCTGTGATCCGTTATCTTGGTCTTGCCCGTGATCCTCGAAAGCAGCTGACGCACATTTGCATCCCTTGTGCTAGGGATGACTTCTTTCGTCACCCCATAGATATCTCTTAGAATGTCAATTTCTTCCTCCTCATAGAGGCGGATATTCAATTCCAGCGCGCATTCCAGTCCCAGGATCCGCTCCTCCCCATCCAGATCCGGTTGGATCGTCAGTTCCGGCTGTCCATGCTCCTGTCTGACCAGCGCATAGCGGATGTCCGGCAGCAGAGTCTCCCGACAGCCCTGGCATTCCAGCGTACCGTCTAAGGGGATCGTCGTCTCGTATGACCGGATGGACCGTTCTTCTCCCTCTGCCTCATAGAGGACGAAGATCTGAATATCTCCCCGGATGGAAATACTCTCCTCCTGAGGCTTCATCTCCACATCCCGAAGGGATAGGTTGCTCCACAGGATCTGATACACATTCGGATAGCTGGAAGGCAGAGGAATCTCCTCCTTTTTCCGGAAAATATCGTTTTTACAAATGGCAAGCTGTGTCACTTCCATGGGAGATATCCGATATTCCACGCCGTCTCCCGCGCTGTCCCCCTGGATTCCAACGGGCAGTTCCTCGTCGTAGATTTCCTCGATCCGGGCGGTCAGGCATAGCAGTGTCTGCAGGTTCAATTTTCGGGAATTGATCATATTAACAGTGAAATCCTCCACTGTTCCATCCACTGCCACCGTGTCCGAAGGCAGGGTTCCCTCCATATGGATCTTCTCCTCAAAAGGAAGCGCTCCGCTTAACAGGATCAGACTGCTGCCCGCCTCCTGGGTATGATACAAAATGGCATAGCCCAGCTTTCCCCGCACGGTCACTTCGTCCATACCCGGACGGATCTCTTCTATGACGATCTCCCCCTTTTCCAGATTCAGGGTACTGATATCCGGTTTATCTTCCGGAAGATTCAGATCCTCCTCCATGGTAAACTGCATGACGGTGGACCGTTTCACCCGGTCCATATGTATATTTCTCTTGATCAGTTCCACAATAACAGACCTCCATATATACAGATATGTCTATATATATGAAGGTCTGTGCTGTTTTATACCGTATTCTGTTCTCTGTCCGCTTATTCCACCGCGCCGATGAGATCTGTCAGGTTTTCTACATGATAGGTGCGCATGTAATCTTCAATACCCTCTACGACTTTGATTGTAGTGTAGGGATCCACAAAGTTCATGGCTCCTACGCTGACAGCACTGGCTCCCGCCAGAATAAATTCAATAGCATCTTCCGCCGTAGCGATGCCTCCCATGCCAATGATGGGAATCTTAACTGCCTGCGCCACCTGGTATACCATGCGGACTGCGATGGGCTTAATGGCAGGACCGCTCATGCCGCCGGTCTTGTTGGCAATGGCGAATTTTCTGCGGTGAATATCGATCTTCATGCCAGTGATGGTGTTGATCAGGGACAATGCATCCGCTCCTGCTGCCTCCGCTGCCTTCGCCATCTCTGTGATATCCGTTACGTTGGGACTCAGCTTCATGATGATGGGCTGTTTTGCATGCTTTTTCAGTTCGGAAGTAATATTGTATAGAGCATCCGCTTTCTGTCCGAAGGCAATGGCGCCTTCCTTCACATTGGGGCAGGATACGTTGATTTCCAGCATGCTGACTGACGGCTCGTCTCCCAGACGTTCCACCACGTCCACGTAATCCTCCACGGACTTGCCGCAGACATTTACAATGATCTTCGTGTCATATTTTTTCAGGAAAGGAATGTCTCTCTCCATGAATACATCAATGCCGGGATTCTGTAATCCGATGGCATTGAGCATGCCGCCGTATACTTCTGCCACGCGGGGGGTAGGATTGCCGGGCCAGGGTACATTTGCCACACCCTTGGTCACTACCGCACCCAGACGGTTTAAATCTACAAATTCTTCATATTCCATACCGGAGCCGAAGGTCCCGGAAGCTGTCATGACGGGATTTTTAAAAGTAACTCCTGCAATCGTTGTCTGTGTATTCATCAGATCTCTACCTCCTTGGCTTCAAATACGGGTCCGTCGGTGCAGATTCTCGCGTTGTGCACATGCGAATGATGATCCACTTCCTTCGTCTTCACGACGCAGCCCAGACAGGCTCCCACGCCGCACGCCATATGCTCTTCCAGAGAGATATATGCCTCAATTCCTTTTTCTTCTGCGTACTTTTTGATCGCACGAAGCATAGGCATCGGTCCGCAGGCGAAGATCACATCTGCCTGCAAATGGTTCTCTTCAATGGCATTCATGACATTGCCCTTCGTGCCGACACTGCCGTCCTCGGTGGCAATATATACCGTACCGTTCTCTGCCAGGTCATCCCTTAAGAACAGCTGGCTGTCACGGTAGCCCACAATGATCTGCTTCCTGGCAGATGCCGGAAGTTCTCTTGCCAGTTCCAGCATAGGAGGGATACCGATGCCGCCGCCCATGAGAAATACCTTTTTGCCCTCCGCTGCCTCTGTGGGAAAGCCGTTGCCTAAGGTTCCCAAAATCTCTACGCTGTCTCCTTCCTGATAAGAGGAAAACTCCGCAGTGCCCTGTCCGGCGATACGGTACACGATGCGCAGGGCATCCTTTTTATCGCTCACCTGACAGATACTGATGGGGCGGGGTAACAGAGTGCTGCGGTCCTTAGGGTAGACGCCGATGAACTGACCGGCCCTCGCGCATGCCGCCAGATCCGTAGCGATCCACATATCATAGATTTTGGGTGCGATCTCCTTCTGAGAAAGCACGGTTGCTGTGATTTTCTGCTTCATTTGATTGTCCTTTTCTCTTTCTATATTGTCACTTCTATGCCTGCTGCTCCTGATATACGATCTTACCGCCACAGATGGTCTTCTTCACTTCACCCTTTAATTTCCATCCGGTAAAAGGAGTGTTTGTTGCCTTGGAGGCATAAGTCTCCGGGATGAACTCTGCCGCAGTGTCGATCAGGATCACATCTGCAGGACCTCCCTCCGCCAGATATCCGGCATCGAGATGATACATGGCCGCAGGATTCGTGCTCATCAGACGAAGCAGCTGCTTCATGGTCAGGTACCCCTCGTCCACCAGTTCTGTGATACCCAGCGCCAGAGAAGTCTCCAGTCCGGTAATCCCGCTGGGAGCCTCAGTGATGGGCTTTGCCTTCTCCTCGGCGGTATGGGGCGCATGATCTGTCGCGATCATGTCGATCGTGCCATCTACCAGTCCCCGGATCACTGCCTGGCGATCCTCTTCCTCTCTCAAAGGAGGATTCATCTTCGCCAGAGTGCCGTATTTGATCACGGCATCTTCAGTCAGGGTAAAATGATGGGGTGTGGCTTCCGCATGAATATTGGAACATCTCTTTTTCGCCTGCCGCACCAGTTCTACCGCTTCCTTACTGCTGATATGCTGGATATCGATGCAGGCCCCGGTCTCCTCCGCCAGCTTCAGATCCCGTTCCACTAAAGCGATCTCAGCCTCTCTGGAAGAGCCGCCGATTCCGTAGTATTCGCTGGCCTTTCCCCGGTTCACACCGTTGTTCTCGATATATTTCGGATCTTCCTCATGGAAACTGATGGGCATGTCCAACTCTGCGGAGATCTCCATGGCATGGCGCACCAGTTCCGCATCCAGCAGGGGCACACCGTCATCCGTGAATCCCACAGCGCCTGCCGCTGCCAGCTTCTTCATATCCGTCAGCTGTTTCCCCTGCATACCCATGGTCACGTTGGCGCAGGTCGTCACATGGATCCCTGTCTCTGCTCCCTTATCCAGGATATACTTCAGCGTCTCCTCACTGTCCACGGTGGGCTTCGTGTTCGCCATCAGCACCACGGTGGTCACACCGCCCTTCGCCGCAGCCGCAGCGCCGGTGTTGATATCTTCCTTCGCCGTGAAACCGGGATCTCTGAAATGCACATGCACATCCACCAGTCCCGGAGCGACTAACAGCCCTTCCGCATTGATCCTTGTCACCTTACCCTTCGGTTCGATTTTTTCTGCGATCTTTACGATCTTGTCTCCGTCGATCAGGATATCAAAGTTGCCCTCTTTTCCTGACTTGGGATCGATCATATAACCATCCTGTATCAGTATCATATTATCTCCGTTCCCAGGCTTTTGCAGCCCGTTTCCATGACCTGTTTCTCGAAAAAGTTTACCATGTTTTCATAGAAAAGAAAAGGGAGTTATAGTAAAATAATAAGATGCCAGGGGCAAAAGGTCTAAAACCACATGAATAGGAAATGATTTACAAAGGAGGTCTGACGGCATGAAAACACGAGAAGAAGCACTGGAATACGGATTGTCTTTTCCGGATACTTATACAGAAATGCCCTTCCACGATCCCAACTGGCAGCTGGTACGGGTGAAGGGCAGTAAAAAAGCTTTTTTATGGACTTACGAAAAAGATGGCTGTCTGCATCTGAATGTGAAGACCGATCCTGCCTGGCGGGACTTCTGGCGCAGTACCTTTTCTTCCGTTATTCCCGCATATCATCAGAATAAAGAACACTGGAACACCATTATCTTAGACGGCACCATACCCGATGAAGATATCCGCCGGATGATCGCAGAGAGCTATGATCTCGTCACCGACAGTCCTACAAAGCGGATCTATGATGCGGTGAAAAAGATTCCGAAGGGCTGTGTCGCCACCTACGGTCAGGTGGCTGCCATGGCGGGAGAGCCGAAGATGGCCCGTGCCGTGGGCAATGCCCTGCATAAAAATCCGGATCCCGACCATATCCCCTGCTACCGCGTCGTCAATTCCAAGGGAGAACTCTCCGGCGCCTTTGCCTTCGGCGGCGCCGATGAACAGGCAAACCGCTTACGGGCAGATGGCATTGCGGTGATAAATAACCGGGTTGATCTGGCAAAATACGGAATGAAGTTTTAACATTTTGATTATACCGTTTTATTTCCGGTGTTTATTTTTACATTGACAATACAGATACCAATGCATACTAAGAGTAACGCAATCAGCGCATTCCGGCAAACAATACCTGCGTCCAGGTCTCTCCGGAAGGAATTTCGAACAAGGCATAGCCTAGTAAGATTTCTGTCTTTTTCTCCAGGCTTTACGTTATTTTTTCTCGATCTGGGAACGGAAGTCATCCTCCAAAATATGCTCCACATCTTTTGCTTCTTTGCGGATGTTTTTCAGATTATCCCGGATCTCCTGCTCTTCTTCCATAATCTCGGGATGCTCTTCTTTTTCTTCTTTAATGAACATACATAAGAAGCTGATCAGTAAAATCAGACAGGAGATCCAGATGGTCTTCGCTCCTATGTATTTGATCATATGTCCTCCCAGTGCCGCACCGATGGCGAACAGGAAGATGATTCCGAAATAATAGCCGGATTTTCTCAATATCTTTTTATCTTTCGTTTTTCCGTAAGCGCACAGGGATTCCATGCCGCTGCGCAGATTGCCGATACACATAGTACTGGCAAAAGCATAGCCGTTCACCTTGCGGAACGCCTGTACCTGCATAGCGCAGGCGAAAGATACCATGGCATTGGCCAGCAGATCCATCTCATTCGGAAAGAATCCGACTGCAAATAATAAAACTATTTCCATTACCAGTATCAGCTGCCTCCAGTGGATTTTCTGTGCCTTCTGGTATTTCATGCGGATGCATTCCGCCATTGCCACACCCAGTGCAAAAAACAGTAACGGGGAAAAATAACGAAGTGCCGCCTGCCAGTTCCGGTCTACCAGATTCTGACTGAGTAATACAATATTGCCGGTCTGCGCGTTGGCAAATACCTTTCCCCGATACATATAGGTATAAGCATCCTGCAGACCACCGGAGATTGACAGGATCCCGGCGATCAGAAAAGACTCTGACATCTGTCCATGTATTTTGCGTTGCATAAAAATCTACCTCCCTACAGGCATCTCCTGATTACAGTATAAGCAACGATATCTTCCGGATGGTGATAATTCAAAAATATGATCACAGTTCGTCTCTATACTGGTAATACAGCGTGGATTTTTACATTTTATCACATTTACCAGTCTTTGTGGAGGAACCGGATGATACTTTTTTACAACTTCTCCTTCCCGGATCACGATCAAGGTGATCTGACTGTCCAGATATCCCAAAATATCCAGGCGTTCCGGCAGTGTCTCTCCTTCGATCTTAATCAGATCTTTACATCCGTATTTCTGACTTTTTACGGATTGCAACAGAGCTACGGACTGGGTCTTGGACTCCAGTTCCAGCAATCTGTAAATATCCATTCCCTTTCCTGCGGGAATATGGTCGATCACGACACCGTTCTGAATCGATTCTACGTTTAACATACAAGCACCTTCTTTCCCGTCACAGGATCCGTAAGGTCTAACAGACTTAAGATAAGTGCCATACGGATAAACTTTCCATTTAATACCTGTTGAAAATATGCAGCTCTCGGATCAGCATCCACTTCCGTGGCAATCTCATCCACCCTTGGCAAGGGATGCAGAACCGGCATGTCCGCTTTCGCCAAGTTTAATTTCTCCTGATCCAGAATATAGATATCTTTCAGACGGATATAATCTTCTTCATTGAAAAAACGTTCCTTCTGCACCCTGGTCATATAAAGTACATCCAGCCTGGGCAGCGTATCCTCCAGGCTGATCACCTCATGGTAAGGCGTTTTCGTCGGTTTCAGGGTATCCTCCACCAGATAATCCGGTACCTTCAGCTCCTCCGGAGAGATGAAATAGAATTCGTTGCCCGAATAGCGAACCAGACTGTTTACCAGAGAATGTACGGTCCTGCCAAATTTCAAATCCCCGCAGAAACCTACTTTCAGATGATCCAGGCGTCCCTTGCGCTGTCTTATGGTCAACAGATCGATCATGGTCTGTGTCGGGTGATTATGTCCACCATCCCCGGCATTGATCACCGGAATTTTAGAATACATGGATGCACGAAGCGGCGCGCCTTCCTTCGGATGACGCATGGCGATAATATCTGCATAGCAGCTTATCACTCGTGCGGTATCCGCCACGGTCTCGCCTTTTGTGGCGCTGCACTGCTCCGCCCCTGCGAATCCCAGTGTTCTGCCGCCTAAGTTCAGCATTGCTGTTTCAAAAGAAAGTCTCGTTCTGGTGCTTGGCTCATAAAATAAAGTAGCCAGTATTTTCCCGTCCGCACAGTGAGCGTACGCTGCGGGATCTCCTGCAATTCTGTCCGCCAGGTCTAAGATCTCCTGCGTTTCCGCTACCGACAGATCCAGTGAATCAATCAAATGTCGCATAACCTTTTCTCCTCTGTTTACTTTTTTTCAACCGCGTATTATACTATATTCTGATGAATACTAAAAATATATAGTTTATATGTGAGGCATATTATTTTTATATGAATATCAGTTTTGAATATTACAGAATCTTTTATTATGTTGCCAAATATGAAAATATTACAAAGGCTGCCATGGTATTAAAGAGCAGCCAGCCCAATGTCACCCGGATCATACATATTCTGGAGGATCAGTTAGACTGCCGTCTTTTTCTCCGGGAGCCCCGGGGACTGAAGCTTACCGAGGAAGGCAGAAGACTCTACGCCCATGTAGCGATTGCCTGCCAGCATCTGCTGGATGCGGAAGATGAATTGTGCCGGGAGAAAGACATCTGTGCCGGGACCATAGAGCTTGGTGTCACCGAGACTGCCCTGCATTTATTCCTGCTTAGGAACCTGCATGATTTTCAGCGCACTTACCCTGATATTAAAATCCGTATTCAAAACAATACAACGCCTGAGATTCTGAAAGCCCTGACGAATGGTCGTCTGGATCTCGCCATCGTAACCACTCCCTTTGAACTGGGAGATACCATGGAATGTGAAGATCTGATGACTTTCCGGGAAGTTCCGGCAAGCGGTCCCGACTACGCTGCATTGTCCGACCATCCCATTACTCTGAAGGAGTTCCGTCACCATTCTATCATCGGTCTTGGGTATGGAACCGCCAGCTACGAATACTACCGGAAAGTATTTATCGAACAGCATCTGGACTATGAACCTGCCATGGAAGTAGCCACTGCTGATCTGGTCATCCCACTGCTTCAGAACAATCTGGGCGTCGGATTTGTGCCGGAGCCGTTAGCGACTCCTTTTTTTGAAAACGGCAGTCTCATTCCCCTGACCTTAAATGTACCGCTTCCTTCCCGCGAGGTGAAAATGTTGTGGGATAAAAGCCGCAGTCAGAGCCGCGCAGCCGCTACCTTTTGTCATTATCTGAGGGATCTTTAAAATACATTTTAAATCAGGGGTCAGTCATAGATCACTGTCTTATCCAAAAGTTCTGTTTTTATCACAATATACGGCGTAGTAGGTTTCCCTGCGCCGCTTTTTTGTCCGGTGATATCGGGACCTAAGAGGCTTGTGCTGACATGAACAGCATCGTCCGTCAGGTATAATTCGTCCACTGCGATGCTGTAACCGCCGGTCTTCTGTTCCCCATAACCGATACTGATATAGAGATTCTGATTATCGCTATATGTCAGTCGAAAAGGTTCGCTTCCCTTTTCCGCAATCACAGTTTTTAATTCTTCCGGAATCTTTTCTTCACTGAGCACTGTAAAATCCAGATCACGCAGTTTGATGTTCCTTTCCCCGGACATACCGCATCCGGTCAGCACCACACACAGCAAAAGCATTGCAGCCGCCACATTTTTCCACCGTTTTCTCTTGATTTTCATACACGATCCACCGCGAATACTTACTTATCCTATATTTATGTGGAAAATGTAGCGATATACATTAATTTTACTCCTTTTCTCTGATCCGGATGTGCGCTATAATAGAGCAGGTGCGCCTAAAGGCGCCTTACAGAAAGATGAGGATTATAATTATGGATGATAAATTCAGCAGAAAAGTATTCTGCGACGGCATGCGGGACGGTTTTCCCATCGCGCTGGGATATTTTGCCGTATCCTTCTCCCTGGGAATTGCTGCAAGACACGCTGGTTTCACTCCTTTGCAGGGATTCCTTACCAGTCTTCTGAATAATGCTTCCGCCGGAGAATATGCCGCCTTTACCCTGGTGGCTGCTCAGGCAACCTATCTGGAGGTAGCGATCATTACGCTGATCGCGAATGCCAGATATCTGCTCATGAGCTGTGCACTGGCGCAGAAGTTCTCCCCAGGAACGCCCTTTTTCCACCGTCTGATCATCGCTTATGATGTGACAGACGAGCTGTTCGGCATCACCATTGCCCGGCCCGGCATTCTGAATCCATACTATACCTACGGCGCGATCCTGTTAGCTGCTCCGGCCTGGGCTGTAGGAACCGCCTGCGGCATCATCGCCGGAAATGCGCTTCCCTTACGTGCGGTCAGTGCGCTGAGCGTTGCGCTATATGGCATGTTCTTAGCGATCATTATTCCTCCTGCCAGAAAAAGTAAGATCGTGGCAGCACTGGTAGCCATCAGCTTCGCGCTGAGTTTTGCCTGCAACTACCTGCCCTGGATTTCTTCTCTGTCGGAAGGTACGAGAACCATCCTGTTAACCGTGATCATCTCCGGTGCCGCAGCGATTTTGTTCCCGGTAAAACAGGATAATTCAGTGAATGTACCCGGAAAGGAGACTCTGACAAATGAATAATTATATCTATATTGCCGTTATGGCAGCCGTCTCCTATACGATCCGTGTCTTACCCCTGACACTGATCCGCAAGCCCATTAAGAATCAGTTTATTCAGTCCTTTTTGTACTATGTACCTTATGTGACACTGGCTGTCATGACCTTCCCGGCCATCATCCATGCTACCCAGACTCCCATCTCCGGACTGGTGGCATTGATCGCCGGAATCATCGCCGCATGGCTCGGTGCCGGGTTGTTCCCGGTATCCGTGATCTGTTGTGTGCTGGTATTTTTAATTGAGTTGTTTGTGTAGATTTAAGGGAGATCATAGAATGTCTGTATCTGAAAAAAATGTGAAAAGAAAATTAACGGATATAATCCGTTCTACGGGTAATGGTGCCGTTATTGCCATTTCTACCTGCTTTTTATTGTTTGTGTATGCGCCCACGGAGCTGTTTTTAACCAATCAGTCCAGCTTCTGGTTCACTTTGTATACCATGCTCCCCGCAGTGCTCGGAACTTTTGCGGTTACTGTACTCGCCTCTGTTCTGCTGTTGTTTTTCTGCAACCTGATCTCTCATACACTCTATCAGATTGCATCTGCCGGCTTCGCTCTCCTGATGATCTGCTCCTACATTCAGGGAACTTTCCTGATCTTTGGTCTGCCGGGACTGGACGGACTGGCAATCGACTGGAATCAGTACCAGGCTTCCCGTTATAAATCCATCGGCTTATGGATCATCATGCTGATCGTGTTTATCGTCCTGATCCGGATATTTCATCTGCGGAAATTTTTGAAAGTTGCCGGAATCGTAAGTTTCTGCATGGCACTGATGTTGCTTGTGACACTATTTACATTGTCTCTGTCCTCCCGGGATAGTCTCAACAAGGATGTGCTGACCGCCACGACGGAAAATATGTTTGAAATGTCTAAGGATACCAATTTTATCATTCTGTTGCTGGATGCCGTAGATGCTCCGACCCTGAATCAGATGATTGCCGACGGTAAAATGGAGGGACTGGAAGATACTTTTGAGGATTTCACCTATTATACGAACACCGTAGGTGCCTATTCCTGTACCAAGCATGCAGTACCTTATATTTTGTCCGGCTTCTGGTATGAAAATGATCGCACTTATAACGATTATCTGAATACCGTATTTAAAGATTCACCGGTATTTCAGGCGTTGGAGAAGGATTCCTACCGCATGGGACTCTATGACAGTGAACTGAATCCCTCTGCGGAAGGCAATCTGGATCGTTTTGAGAACATGCAGCCGGTTCAGGCGGAAGTCACTTCTTATTTTCGTTTTGCCAAACTGTTGGTAAAACTGGGGGGAATCAAATTCGCCCCCTATGACCTGAAGCCTTATTGCTACGCCATCGCTTATAATTTCGGCAAAGTCCGTAAGCTTCCGGACAGCTATGATTTCGATGTCTTCGAATGGGGCGACCGTACTTTCTACGACGACCTTCAGACCACCGATATCACCACGACACCGGACAAATGTTTCCGCTTTATCCATTTAGAGGGTGCCCATGCTCCCTTCTGCTATGACAAAGACCTAAATATCGTGGAATCTTCCGATTATCCTACCTGTATCCAGGCTTCCATGACTCTGACAGACAGCTATCTGAAGAAATTAAAAGAAGCCGGTGTATATGATAACTCTGTCATCATTGTGATGGCGGATCACGGATTCAACTCCGAATTATCGGATGAAGGCCGGACATTTGAGGCCAGACAGAACCCTATTCTGTTCGTAAAAGGCGTCGGCGAGCATCATCCTTATACTACATCGGACATTCCGCTGTCCTTCTCTGATCTGCCTGCATCTTTTATCAATCTGATGGAAGGACAATCCGGAGAAGAGGCTTTTGCCTGGACTGAGGGGCAGCAGAGGGAACGACGATACCTATATTATGATCTCAATGATGGTGTCGGTGAAAAGCACATGGTGGAATATATCCAGACCGGACATGCCTCCGACTTATCCACTCTGATCCGTACCGGTACTGAATACTACTACGATTCCAGACTGGGAACACCGTAATGCCAATATTCATACACAAATTTTAAGAGCAGCCGTGCATACGCCACAGCTGCTCTTTTTGCGCAATGTTTTCTGAATTTATTGCGCAGTTTTGCAATATTTTATAATGCATATACGCTATAATATGTTATAATATATGCGCGCAATCGGTTGTGCAATTATAGTTTTACGGGAGGATTACTTATGCATCATTTTACAAAGCATTCACACACACGCCTGTTGGCTCTATGTCTCAGCGCAGGACTGATTATGGGCAGTCTGTCCGGCTGTAGTAATCAGGGTCAGGGCAACGGTACCACGGATACCATAGCCGAATCCGCAAGTACGTCTTCAACAGATGTTACCGATATTACTGCGGTTCCCATGCCGGAAGGGCCGGAGGAATCTACCATCTATGTGGAGCCGGTCGACGGCATTTCCGATGATTTTTACCGGGGCATGGACGCCTCTGCAGTACTGGCTCTGGAGAACAGCGGCGTAAAATATTATAATTTCGACGGGGAAGAACAGGATGTATTTATGACGTTGGCACAGGCCGGTGTGAACTATATCCGTCTCCGTGTCTGGAATGATCCCTATGATGAGAACGGTAACGGTTACGGCGGCGGTAACAACGACGTAGCAACCGCAATTGCCCTGGGTCAGCGTGCTACGCAGTATGGCATGAAGGTCTGCATCGATTTCCATTATTCCGATTTTTGGGCGGATCCGAAGAAGCAATTCGTTCCCAAGGCATGGCAAGGCATGAATATTGAAGAAAAAGCGGATGCTCTCTACAACTACACACTGGACAGTCTCACTCAGATTCTGGAAGCCGGCGTCAATGTGGGCATGGTACAGATCGGAAATGAGATCAACAATGGTATGTCCGGTGAAACGGATGTGGCAAATGTGAGAAAGCTTCTGACCGCCGGCAGCAAGGCTGTCCGGAAAGCAGCAGCGGATTCCGGCAAAGATATACTCGTAGCTGTACACTATACAAATATCGATGATATGAAGAAGCTGGATACATTGCTGACCGGTCTGCAGGTGAAAGAGATTGATTACGATATTGTTGGGCTCTCCTTCTATCCCTACTGGCATGGGACCATGGATGATCTAAAAAATGCAATTATCCATATCCGGGATACTTATGACAAAAAGGTATATGTCGCTGAAAATGCTTATTGCTATACCGCAGAAGACGGCGATGGAACCTCCAACAGTGTGGAAGGAACAGGCGATCTTGCAGAAGGCTATTCCGCCAGTGTGCAGGGACAGGCAAATGAAGTAAGGGATGTCTGTGCGGCAGCCAATGAAGCCGGTGCCGAAGGTATCTTCTACTGGGAAGGCACCTGGATCCCGGTAGGTCCTGCAGATGCTGACAATTCCGCTATCTGGGAAAAATACGGCAGTGGCTGGGCAAGCAGCTACGCTTCCGATTACGATCCCAAAGATGCCGGAAAGTATTACGGCGGATGCTCCTGGGATAATCAGGCAATGTTTGATTTCACCGGACATCCTCTGGCTTCTCTGAATGTCTTTAAGTATCTGAAATACGGTGCTACGGCACCCCTGACAGTAGAGAGTATCCCCGCGCTTACCGTATCCTGCAATCTCGGTACAGAAGCAGAACTTCCGGAGACCGTAAGTGTCATCTACAACGATCGGTCCGAAGAACAGGTTCCCGTTACCTGGAATGCGGATGATGTGGCTGCTATTGACACGGAGACCGGAGGTACTTTCATTGTTTCCGGTTCTCTGGATGATGGCAGTGAAGTTACTGCGACAGTAACGGTAGAGCGGGTGAACTACGTGCAGAATCCCAGCTTCGAAGATGCCGATACCTCCATGTGGACCGTAACCTACGCAGGGGATACAGATCCCACCGACTATCAGGTGAAGGCTGCGGATGCCCACAGCGGTGAAGTAGCGTTCCATTTCTGGTCCGGAGCTTCCGATATGGACTTCTCCATTGCGCAGAGCTTCACCGATTTGGAACCGGGTACTTATGAGCTGTCCGCTTTCTCACAGGGCGGGGATTTGTCTGCGGATGCTTCCATGGAGTTGTATGCAATCGTAGATGACATGGTGCTGGCGGATCCCTTTATGCTCACCACCTATGCCGACTGGCAGAATCCCACCATCTCCGGAATCAAAGTCACCGACGGCACCCTGACTATTGGAGTGAGATATCAGTGTAATATGAACAGTTGGGGAACTTTGGATGATGTAACACTGAATCGTGTCGGAGATTAAATTGAAAGTTACGAGCCATGCAAAAATAGAACGGAATACCTCGGTGGGGGCTTGCTCACACAAGAGGTTATTTCGTTCTATTTTTATACGGCGACAACCGTCAATGAAATAAATGTGGAGTGCCCTTTACGACACATTTATGAATTGAGTGCATGGCTCGTAACGTAGGGGTGCCGTGATGCGGCGAACGCCGCGAAGAGAAATACGATTGGCAGAGCCTTTTGCTGACAATCTTATGAATAGCGTGGCTCATTGCGGAGAACTGCCAATAAAT
>ERZ1026990.1-NODE-1-length-185623-cov-15.676367_pt1 | contig 185623 bp, 164 predicted proteins | sample MGYA00519557_ERZ1026990 | MGnify/ENA primary metagenome ERZ1026990 (study PRJEB26926, sample SAMN06164797) | human gut metagenome | biome: ENVO:00009003; feature: ENVO:2100002; material: ENVO:00002003 | host: Homo sapiens | place: USA | collected 2012 ... | reverse complement strand
TCTGGAGCAGCTGATCGGCAGTGACGCAGATATTCTGATCTGCACAAAGTCGGATATTCAGTTGCAGAACTTACCGATATCCAAAATGAATTGCGCTGATTCCACGGAGAGGCCGTTGAAACTGCCGGAACCTGTCTTTCACTGCGTGGACATATTTCATCATCAGCCGGATAATATCGATGTGCCTTCCAGAATCCCTGCGCATGAAGAACTTTCTGGCTGTTTTTAATGCTGAAGAAAAGTCAAGTTCATAGAGATACTTGTTGCTGCCATCCCGTTTCTTTTTCAGGTTTTCTTCTGCCGCTTCGTTTGCGATAAAAATGCCGAAATTGCATTGGAACAATTGGTGCCTGACACAATAAACTTGCAATAGGCTGCTTTTTTCTGTTGAGCAAGAAGTATCTTTTAATTCATATTTAGGTGGTTTGTCAATAGCAATAATATTTAATGCATAATCTGATTTAAGAGTGAATTTCAAATTTTAGATTTTCAATAATCATGGGATAAAAATAACAGGGAGGATTATAGTTTTCGGAATAAAGCCGATATATAATATTAGAAACAATAAATAATAAAGAACGGATTCAGAGAAGGAGGACAAAGGATATGTCAATGAATGTGAATACAACGGGTACTGTTTATGGAAGTTATCAGAATACCTACAAGGCAGGTACAGTAGATAAGAAAAAAGAAACAGCGAAAACAACAGAAAATGATAAGGTCAAGAAAAATGTGACAGAAAGTATAGCCGAAAAAAATCTAAGTAAAGAGGCACAAAAAATGCTTAAAGATATGCGTGGCTCAAGAACAGATATGGACTTTATGGTTGCAGATTTTGAAAATGGTGATAATGCTAAAGATATTTTAGCACAAAGTGATAAAGAGTTTACGGTTATTTTCTCAAAGGAAGAAATGGAGAAGATGGCATCCGATCCCAAATATTATGCTGAAAAGATGCATAGTATTGAAGGTGCTTTGCGTATGTCGGATGAAATCAATGCTCAGTTTGGATTTGAAAGAGCATTTGGTAAGACAAACGGAATAGAAAACAGTGCAGATACTGATACAAAAATAACAAAGTTTGGTATTTCTTTTAATAGTGATGGAACTACAACATTCTTTGCTCAATTAGAAAAAACATCAGCTAGTCAGAAAGAATATCTTGAAAAAATTCAGGAAAAGAAAGCTGCGGAGAAGAAAGAGGCGAAGAAAAAGGAACAATTAAAGCAAATTGAAGTAAAAAAAGCTACTGTTCAAGCAAATTCAAAAGATGAACTTTTGGATAAAATTAAAAATATTGAATGGAATTCTATCAAACCAGAGGATAATAAAATCGGTGGAAGATTTGATTTTTCAATTTAGTATATTTAGATGGGGATGATTACATAAAGTATGGAGGTAGATTCATTATGAGAAAACGTTTTTTTTCTATTATTGTATGTGTTGTCATGCTTTTTACAATGAATGTCACAGCTTTTGCGGCAGAAACTCAGGAAAATTATTCGGAGACGGAGAAAACAATGACATTTGAAATAACTCCGACAGCATTAACTTCTGGATCATCACGACATTCTGTTGGAATGTTAAATTCCTTTTTTGGAACAAATGATACAGTGGCAACTTCCGCTCTTGGTTCTTTTACAATCAGCAGCACATCTGTTCCGTCAGGCTCCACAATCAGTAAAATAGTGGTTACATCCACAAAAAGTAGTGGAAGTAGTGGAAACATCGAATTATTTGTTGCTAAAGATGAGGATAATGGAGATGGCACATTTGACAGATATACAGACAGCAAAAGTTGGAATAGTTCTCTTACTTTTGCAGATTTTGGCAATTATAATTTAAGCCCTGTTGGAAATTATTATGTTCAATTTGAATCTACAAGGTATTCAACGGGAACTGTTGCAGCAGCAACATTAAAAAATATTTATGTCACAGTATACTATCATTAAAATTTTATAATCCCCATTCTAAACAAGCAAAGATGTTGTTATTCAGTTAGCAGCATCTTTGCTTTTAATTGTATAATTGATATGACTATTGAGTTAGAATGACATTGATAGCGATAGAAAGCTATATATTACAGAAGCAGACTTTGATAAAAAAGCATTTGAGAGATTATATAAATTGAATATTATATAATCAGAGGTATATAGAACATGCACAGAGACACTATATTTCAATATGAAACAATGGTGCCTGACACAATAAAAACGCATAGCCAAACTTCGCTCGGTATAACTGCCTGATTGTGTCGAAATTCGTATTTTATCAATTATATCTGATAAAACTGGATTTGCGGTATTGAAAATCAGTTATAGCCGTGGTACCATATAGACAGTTTCAGAAGGGAGGCTGGTCTACATGATTAAACGAGAAATTTATATGAGCCGTATCCGTCCTTTTATCGGAAATGAGCTGATAAAGGTTCTGACAGGGATTCGCCGTAGTGGAAAATCTGTCATGCTGAGCCTGATCCAAGAGGAACTTGCCCAAAACGGGGTCCAACCAGAACAGTTTATTTCCCTGAATTTTGAGAACATGAGCAATGCACACCTTTGTACGGCTGTTGCATTGCATGATGAAATCCTTCGCAGAACAAAAGAAATCAGCGGCAAGGTTTATCTGTTCTTCGACGAAATCCAAGAGGTGGCTGATTGGGAAAAATGTATCAACTCTTTCCGGGTGGAGCTGGATTGTGATATATACATTACCGGTTCCAACGCCAAGCTGCTTTCCGGTGAGCTTGCCACTTATCTTGCCGGACGGTATGTGGAGTTCGTGATTTACCCGTTTTCATTCAGAGAGTTTATGGAGCTGTATCACACCGTTTACGAAGGTGCAGACGAAAGACAATGCTTTACAAAATATCTGACGCTGGGAGGAATGCCCTATTTGAGCAACCTTCGCTACGACGATGCCGCCAGTCGTCAGTATTTGCGGGACTTGTTCAACTCCGTAGAGCTGAAAGATATTATCAAGCGAAACAATATCCGTGATGTGGATATGCTGGAGAGAATTATTGCTTATATAACTTCCAACATCGGCACTACCTTTTCTTCCACAGCCATTTCCAAGTATCTGAAAAGTGAAGGGCGCTCCGTTTCACCAGAAACGGTACTGAACTACATCAAAGCCTGCACGGACGCATTCCTGTTTTATCAGGTGAAGCGCCAAGACCTCCAGGGAAAGAAAATCCTGACCGTCAACGAGAAATACTATGTTGCAGATCATGGTGTCCGGGAAGCCGTGTACGGTGGCAACATGAAGGACATTAACCTTGTCCTTGAAAATGTTGTCTACATGGAGCTGCTGCGCCGTGGTTATTCTGTGACTGTTGGGAAAGTCTCTGACAAGGAGATTGACTTCGTATGTGAAGATCATGGGAAAAAGCTGTATGTTCAGGTTTCCTATCTACTTGCCTCGGAGGAAACCATCCAGCGTGAGTTTGGGGCGTTTGCCGGTGTTCGTGACAATTTCCCGAAATACGTTGTAACGATGGACGAACTGGATATGAGCCGAGATGGAATCAAACACCGCAATATTCGTGACTTCCTGCTGGCAGAGGAATGGAACTGAAATGTTCTTCTTTCACCAGAAGATATGCAGAAGTTCTTCCAATGCCGAGAATGAAAAAACAATGGTGCCTGACACAATAAATATTATGATATGTCTGTATTTAACCGCTGTATAGAAACCGGGAATGTTCTCTTAATACTGGAATGTTGGCAGGATGTCCACCCGGCGCTTGTCAGTATCCCAGTGAAATGGGAATACAGCTCGCCGTATGGACTTTTGTATGCTCTGAATCCGCCGGATGATGTTATGCAGTTTGAAAACAATGGTGCCTGACACAATAAATATTGTATAAATGTCAATGCTGTTGTGGTACATGTTGTATTCTGCGTAAATGGTATTCATGTTGTGTCTCCTTTAAACCAATAAAAATATAGAAGCATTTCAATCAGTTCACAATGTCACTTTTATTTTGTGTTATACTGTTTTATATAATTTTCTTGCCCTTGTTTTTGCCCTTATCAGAGTTCGTAAACACTGGTGGGACGATATAACGCAAGGGAAACAATAAGGGAAAGCTCACCTGCGATAAACTTTGTGTTTTCAAGGGATTGAGAGATATTTGATAATAAAATATAACAGTTATTAAATCCCTTGGAATATATGAAATCTCAATTCAAGTTTGACGAGGAGGTGCTTTACATGAATAAGAGTATATCAAGGATTATCGGTGTGATAATGCTGATTGTAGCTTTTGTATTTATAATGTTTGCATTGAACCATCCAGAAAAGAGTTTTCCTTGGAACAATACAATTACGTGGTTACTGTATGGTGTATATTTTCTTGTGACAGTAGTGCTGCTTATTGCTCCTAAAATGAAGAAGTGAGAAATTCCCGTTTATTGGGAAGTCACAGAGAACGAAAATCGATATTTATAGGAGGTAAAGCAGAATGAAATGTCCATATTGTGGTGAAGAAATGATAAGAGGATACCTAATGAGCTCACGAGACATTACTTTTGCAGTTGATAATCTGACAAAAGTTTTTCGCATTAAAAAATCGGACGATCTGGAATTAAGTAAAGGTTCAGAAGGAATCCCTCATTGTGAAGCTTATCGTTGCAATAGTTGCAAAAAGATTTTGATTGATTATGCGAATAGATAACTACTTCACCAAGCACATTTTTCAACCGGAATGTGTACCGCCCATGCAGAGCCAACACATTCCAGTCTGTTAAGGAACAAATCAGCCCTTACTACGATAGCAGACACCGAACCAACTATGCGCAAAAGACAAGTTTAACGAATAGTTCTCTGCGGAAAGATGACTCTGTAACGCTTCATAAAGCTTGTTTTGTCTGTTTTAGCAGATTTCCGCGGAATCCAGCAATATGGTAAATGGGCCGTCATTTAGCAGGGATACTTTCATATCAGCACCAAAGATTCCTTTTTCTACCTTGGGAATACTTTCGCGGCACCTGCTGATGATATATTCGTACAGTTCATTCGCCATATCCGGTTTACCGGCGTTGATGAAGGACGGACGATTTCCTTTTTTGCAATCTGCGTACAGTGTAAATTGTGATACCAGCAACAATTCACCGTTAACGGCATGCAGATCCAGATTTGTCTTGCCCTGGGCATCTTCAAAGATCCGCAGACCAAGAAGCTTTTTAATCATTTTATCGGCAATTTCCCTGGTGTCTGTCTCAGCCACACCGATCAGCACCAGAAAGCCTTTGCTGATGCTGCCGGTTACCTCACCATCTACCTTTACCTCTGCATGCTGTACCCGCTGTATTACAAATCGCATCTGCCTACTTCTCTCCTACGTTTTTCTCTTCTTGATCTTTTTTATCCTGTTCAAAATCAACTTGATCTTTGATTTCATGATCCCTTTGTAGCCTGGAATCCAACTGATGGAATCCTTCCTCATCAATATTCTTAAGATAAGAGTACTTTACAGTCTCTACCGGCAGATCCTTTTTCCGAAGAAACGTATTGACTACTGCCTTAATCGCCGCATAAATTACCGCAAAAATGGGCACACCGACGATCATGCCAAGGATTCCGAACAATCCTCCGAATACCGTGATTGCAAAAATAACCCAAAATCCCGTAAGTCCTGTGGAATTGCCAAGGATCTTGGGGCCTAAGAAGTTGCCGTCAAACTGCTGTAATACCAGAATAAACAGTACAAAATAAACACAGTTTAGCGGATGCATCGGATCGACCACCAGGATCAGAATAGCACTGGGAATCGCTCCCAGGTAGGGACCAAAGAAAGGAATAATATTCGTTACACCTACGATTACACTGACTAAAGCTGCATAAGGCGTCTGCAGTAAGGTGGTTCCGATAAAGCAAAGACATCCGATAATAATGGAATCTATGATTTTACCGCCAATGAATCCGATAAAAGTATTGTGGGTAAAACGAAAGCTTCTGATCAGACGGTTTGCGGACTTCTGCTCAAAGAAAGCATATGCCATTTTCTTCGCCTGTCCGGCAAACTTTTCCTTGCTTGCCAGAACATAAATAGAAATAACAAATCCTATAATGAAATCCCACAGACCTTTCAGAATATTTATCACACTTAAGGATACTGTCATGAGCACTTGACTGGTCTTGGTCAGCACCGTGTTATTTAACCAGTTCTCCAGCTCTACGGAATATTTATCGATCAGTAAAGTAATCTGACTTCCCAACTCCGGATTATCATCCATGATCTTACTGATCCATTTTGTAAAGTTACTGATATAGGTATCAAAATTAGATGCAATGTTTACAATACTGGGAACAATCTGAGAAAGCATCATAGCAACCAGACTGTAAATCAGGGCAATAAACAAAAATGCTGTGATCAGAATACCGATTCCACGGACAATGGAATTGCGCTTCTTATTTTCCTTCACCTTCAGTTTCCGGCACAAAGGGAATAACAGCTTTGTCTCTATATAATTCAATACCGGAGTCAACAGATATGCTGTCACCAGACCATATAACACGGGCATAAGAATTCCTGTGATCGTATGGAATCCTGATTTAATACTGTTCCCATGGAATAACAGATAATAGAAGCAGATACTGGCTGCAATAGTCAGAAATGCGGTCAGACCCCAACGAAAATACTTATTGTTTTTTAAGTCGTATTTCATTCAACTACACCTTTCTTCATAAAATCTTATCTCTTTTAATATACTATGGTTTTGACCTTACCACAAGAAGAAATCTGTCGTTTTTGTTGAAAAAGAATTCCCGGCAGTATAAAATAGATACCAGTAAAAGAATGGAGTGAACAATGACATTACAAAAAGTATTGAGCCGTGTCAGACAGGCCGTGGATGACTATCATATGATTGAAGAAGGCGACCGGATCGCCGTGGGAATCTCCGGCGGCAAGGATAGTCTTACTCTCCTGCTGGCTTTAAATGAACTCAGCAAATTTTATCCGAAGCATTTTACGCTTATTGCAGTAACGGTCGATCTTGGATTTGACAATCTGAATTTGGATAAAATCCGTACACTGTGTGCTGACAGAGACATCCCCTATACCGTAGTGAATACCTCCATTGCCAAAATCGTATTTGAAGATCGTAAGGAAGACAATCCCTGTTCCTTATGTGCCAAAATGCGAAAAGGAGCCTTAAACGATGCCATCAAGGCTGCCGGATGTAACAAGATCGCATACGCACACCATGAGGATGACGTAGTGGAGACTATGATGCTGTCCCTCTTCTATGAAGGGCGTCTGCATACATTCTCTCCGGTAACTCATCTGGATAAAACAGACTTAACCGTGATAAGGCCTCTGATCTATATGCAGGAATCGGAAGTCATCGGCTTTGTGAACAAATATCAGATCCCTGTCGTAAAAAGTCCCTGTCCCGCCGACGGACATACCAGGCGGGAATATGTCAAAGAACTGCTTGGGCAACTTAATAGAGAGAATCCCGGCATCAAGAACCGTATCTTTACCGCGATTCAAAAAGGAAATATGGAAGGATGGACCGATTACTTTGGCAGTCATTAAAGAAGAAAATTACCACGATGAACAAAATAAGAACAATATTCTCAAGCTTCGTAAGGTACTGGATACGCTTCCGCCGTTCTGCCGAGATTTCTTCCGTGGGATCGAACCCTATACCTCCACTAGAACCAGGCTTGCTTATGCCTATGACATCCGTCTCTTTTTTGAATTTCTCCATGAGACGAACAGCTATTGTAAAAAAAGAGAGATTACCGAGCTGCCTTTGTCCGTCCTGGATATGGTACAACGGACGGATATCGAAGAATATCTGGACTATATGAGCCTGTATCATAAGGACGGAAAAGATATCACCAACGATGAACGTGGTAAGGCAAGAAAGCTTGCCGCTCTACGGAGTTTCTATAATTACTATTTTCAGAGTGAACGCATTGAGAAAAATACCGCGGCACTGGTTCCCCTTCCGAAACGCCACGAAAAAGAGATTATCCGGTTGGAGCCCAACGAAGTGGCTATTCTGCTGGATCAGGTGGAGGACGGCACTAAGCTGACCAAAAAAGAGCTGGAATATCATAAGAAAACAAAACTTCGCGATATTGCTCTGCTGACCCTTCTTTTGGGAACCGGTATTCGTGTATCGGAATGTGTAGGACTGGATATTAACGATGTGGATTTCGATAACGGTGGCATCAAGATCCGGAGAAAAGGTGGGTATGAGGCAATCGTCTACTTCGGAGAGGAAGTAGAAACCGCTCTGCTCGACTATCTGGAACAGCGAGAACATATCATCCCCGCGGAGGGACATGAAAATGCACTGTTTTTGTCCTTACAGAACCGGCGTATGGCAGTCCGCTCCGTAGAGAATCTGGTGAAAAAATACGCTTCCCGCGTCACCACCCTGAAGAAAATCACACCCCATAAACTACGCAGCACCTACGGTACCGAGCTCTATAAAGAGACCGGCGATATCTATCTGGTGGCGGATGTCCTGGGGCATAAGGATGTCAATACCACAAGAAAACACTACGCAGCGTTGGAAGAACAGCGTCGTAAGCAGGCAGCCAATGCCTTTCATCTGAGGGAACACTCTGGCAGACATTCGGAGCATCCGGACAGCTAATCTCCTGCTATAAATAACAATACACCGAATCACATTACACTTATGATCCGGTGTATTTTATATTATTTCATCTTAATTACTTCACAAAGTCATAAGAATAATAGGGTACGATCAGTGTCTGTCCGGCACGGATGCTGTCCTCTTCCGCCAGATGATTGATACTCTGTACTTCTGCAATATATTCCTTCTTATCCTTATATTCATCATAATCGATGTAATCATCGGACAGATCCCATAAGGTCTCTCCGTATGCAACAGTTACCTGTGTATAATATTTGAACTTCAGCTGATCATCCCCGGAGCTTGCCAAAGAACGGATTCCGTGATAAGACACTGCACAGAATGCAATCACACAGATGGTAGCAAGCATGGTAACTATTCTGCGCTGCAGCTGACGTCTCCGTCTCAGCTGTCTCTTATATATTCTTAACTCTCTGTCTGTCATATAGTATACACTCTTCTGTACTCTCATAACTCATTCACCTCATATAAGAAAACGTGTTCGGGAACGTTTGTTCTTTATGCTTGTATTATATCGAACATGTATTCTGATGTCAAGTCAAAAATCGAACATATTTTTGGAATATATGTTTGCTTTTTGTTTTTTGCTATGCTATAATCGTTATATAAAACAACAAGAACCAGCATTTATCGGAGGTCATTTATGGGTTATGGAAAGATCACTGCCAAGCAGCAGGAAATATTAGATTATATCAAGGATGAGATTTTGAAGAGAGGTTATCCCCCTACCGTCCGTGAGATCTGTGAGACGGTGAATCTAAAGTCTACTTCTTCCGTGCATTCTCATTTAGAGACTCTGGAGAAGAACGGCTACATCCGCAGAGACCCGACCAAGCCCCGTGCCATTGAGATCTGTGATGACAGCTTTCAGATGGTACGTACCGAGATGGTAAGCCTCCCTGTCATCGGCAATGTTGCTGCCGGACAGCCGATCCTCGCTGAGGAGAATATTCAGGACTACTTCCCCGTTCCCGCCGATGTAGTTCCCAAGGGAGAATCCTTCATTCTGAATGTTCGTGGAGAATCCATGATCAATGCCGGTATTTTTAACGGCGACCGTGTCTTCGTACATGCCCAGAACACAGCACATAACGGCGAGATTGTCGTAGCTCTGATCGATGATTCCGCTACAGTTAAGACCTTCTATAAGGAAAAGGGACATATCCGTCTCCAGCCGGAGAATGACACCATGGATCCCATCATCGTCGATGACTGCCAGATCCTTGGCACTGTGTTCGGCGTGTTCCGATTCTACAAATAGCTTGATCACTTTGCTATTATTCTCTATCTGATTTTCTATAATGGTATTAAAAAAATTCCTCTGTATCTTTACAGAGGAATTCTTAATTCAAAAAAACTACAGTTCTATGAAATTATATATACATTATGTAATCTGTCAGATATTACTCCTCTGGGAATCGTACCTTCATATATGAAATGATCTCATCCACGCATCTTTCGTATCCCAGCTTGGAGCTGTCCAGACACAGATCATAGTTCCTTGCATCTGTCCATTCCCGTCCGGTATGGTACTTATAGTACTCCGCACGGTGCTTATCCGTCTTATTGATAAAGCGCTCCAATTCCTTCGGGCTCATGCTATGCTTCTTCGCTGCGCCTTCCAGACAATATTCCTTCGGGGCATGAATAAATACACTGAGGACATTAGGATAATCCTTCAGCACATAATCCGCACAACGTCCGATAATGACGCAGGATTCCTCCTTTGCCAGATCACGGATGATCTTTGCCTGATAGTTAAACAGATTGTCTGTAGATGTGAAATCATCGCTTTCCGGAGGGATCAGTTCTCCGTGATATTCCTTCTTTGCAATATGGAACAGACTGGTGTTTTTCACTTTTTCATCCGCATTCACGAACAGAGCCTCATTGATTCCGCTGTCATCGCTGGCAAGCTTCATCAGCTCTTTGTCATAATAATGGACATTCAGCTTCTTTGCCAGCATCTCGCCGATGGTTCTTCCTCCGCTTCCATACTGTCTTGCAATGGTAATAACTACATTATTCATCCCAATCACCATACCTTTCTGTCTCTGCTGCTTCCACCCGCAGCGACTTACATCAAGGGTTATTCACCCAGATATGCTTTCTTAATGGAATCATTATTCAGAAGGTCACTTGCTTTGCCTTCCAGAACGATCTTACCGGTCTCTAATACATACGCTCTGTCAGCGATAGACAGTGCCTTCTTCGCATTCTGCTCAACTAACAGAACCGTAGTACCGCTCTTGCTTACCTCCTGAATAATATCAAAGATCTCATTGACGAAGATCGGAGACAGTCCCATGGACGGCTCATCCATTAAAATGATCTTGGGATGAGACATCAGGGCTCTGCCCATTGCCAGCATCTGCTGTTCACCGCCACTTAAAGTTCCTGCCATCTGGTTCTGACGTTCCTTTAAACGGGGGAAACGCTCAAATACTGTCTCTAAGGTCTGAGCGATCTCTTCTTTATCTTTTCTGGTGTAAGCACCCATCATCAGATTCTGTAATACGGAAAGCTGTGCAAATACTCGTCTTCCCTCCGGTACATGCGCCATACCCATGGATACGATCTTGTGTCCCGGAATTTTGACCAGATCCTGACCTTCAAAAGTAATGGAACCTTCCTTCGGCGTCAGCAGTCCGGATACGGTGTGCAAGATTGTCGTCTTACCGGCACCGTTGGCGCCGATCAGTGCAATGACCTCACCCTCATCTACATGGAAGGACACACCCTTTATGGCCTGTATCATGCCGTAATATACTTTGATATCATTTACCTCTAACATTGCCATAGCCATCTATCCTCCTATTCGCCCAGATAAGCCTTGATGACTTCCGGATTGTTCAGCACATCACTGGTCTTACCCTGACACAGCACACGGCCGAAATTCAACACCGTAAGTTCCTCACAGATTCCGCTTACCAGTTTCATGTCATGCTCGATCAGAAGGATCGTCATATCAAAATGCTCTCTGACAAAACGAATGGTATCCATCAGTTCCTGCGTCTCGTTGGGATTCATACCTGCAGCAGGCTCATCTAACAGAAGAAGCTTCGGTTTGGTAGCCAGTGCTCTGGCAATCTCTAACTTTCTCTGTTTACCGTAGGGAAGATTATCAGCCAGTGTATCTGCTTCCGCTTCCAGTCCGAATACCTTCAGAAGCTCCATGGCTTCCTCCGTCATCTGCTTTTCTACTTTATAATATTTGGGCAGACGTAAAATTCCCGTAATGGTACTGTAACCCATATGGTTGTGCAGTCCTACTTTTACGTTATCGATCACGGACAGATCCTTGAACAGTCGGATATTCTGGAAAGTTCTTGCAATACCCGCCTGGTTGATGTCGATAGTCTTTTTGCCGGTGATATCCTTGCCATCCAGGGTAATAATTCCCTCTGTGGGTTTATATACACCGGTCAGCAGATTAAATACGGTGGTTTTTCCGGCACCATTGGGACCGATCAGTCCATACAGTGCACCTTTTTCAATACTGATATTAAAATCATCTACCGCACGAAGTCCGCCAAAAGAAATGCCTAATTTTTTTGCCTCTAATAATGCCATGATTATTCAGCCTCCTTTTTCACAGACTTCTTACTCTTAAATCTGGCTGCTACTTTCTCTCTCCATTCAATACATTTCGGAGCCCAGTTAAACAGCATCATAACGATCAGTACGATGGAATAGATCAACATACGATAATCGTTCAGTCCACGTAAAAGTTCCGGCAATAACGTCAGAATTACAGAAGCAATAATGGAACCGCGGATGTTACCGATACCGCCCAGTACAACGAACACCAGAATCATAATAGACATATTGTATCCGAAGTTCTTAGGCAGTGCTGTCAGGGTAGACAGATTGTGTGCATACAATACTCCTGCCACGCCTGCGAGAGCTGCGGAGATAGAGAAAGCCATCAGCTTATATTTGGTAATATGAATTCCCACGGATTCCGCTGCAATGGTATTATCACGAATAGCCATGATTGCACGACCGTCTCTGGAATGAATCAGGTTCAATACAATAAACAGCGTCACAAGTAATAACACAATACCAATGGTAAAATTGGAGTCATGAGGAGTACCGGTGATACCCTGCGCTCCTTTAATAATGACCTGACCGTCCTCTGACATATTCAGATCCATGGTGTTGGTAAAGGAAATGTGGAAGCCATTCTCATCCAGTCCCACAAACAGAATATTGACCAGGTTCTTAATGATCTCGCCAAAGGCCAGCGTTACGATGGCAAGATAGTCACCCTTCAGACGAAGTACGGGAATACCGATCAGCAGTCCGAAAATACCCGCAAACGCGGCGCCAATCAACAGCGCACAGAAAAAGCGAAGCCCGGAAGGCATTGCGGTATTTTCCATGACTTTGGAGAAAAAGGCACTGGTAAAGGCACCGATACACATAAATCCGGCATGACCGAGGCTCAGCTCTCCCAGGATGCCTACCGTAAGATTCAGAGATACCGCCAGAATCGCATAAGTACACAGAGGAACCAATAAGCCCTGGATCAGACTGCTCACCGCACCGGCAGACACCAGGATCTGCATGATCACATAGGCAACGATCACCATTCCGTAAGTAATAAGGTTATCACGGAAGGTTTTATTCATTTTCTTGTTCGATAATTTCTTCATATTATTCACCTGCCTCTTCCCTTAGACTTTTTCCTGAATATTTTTGCCAAACAGTCCGGCAGGTTTTACCAAAAGTACAACAATCAATACCGCAAACACAATAGCATCTGCCATCTGGGAAGATATGTAGGCTTTGCCGAAGATTTCAATAATACCGAGCAGAATACCGCCGACCAAAGCACCGGGGATGGATCCGATACCACCGAATACAGCAGCTACGAAAGCTTTGATACCCGGCATGGAACCGGTATAGGGTGTCAGGGAAGGATATGCAGAGCATAACAGCACACCTGCCACTGCAGCCAGACCGGATCCGATCGCAAAGGTAAGCGCAATGGTTCCGTCCACATTGATTCCCATCAGCTGTGCTGCTCCCTTATCCTCGGATACCGCCAGCATGGCCTGACCGGCTTTGGTCTTATTAATAAAGAGCATCAGGCCGGCCATAATAACCAGACAGGACAGAATCGTCACGATCGTCTCTCCGGTAATATTGATCTGTCCGTCTGCCAGCTTCAGTGCCGGAACAGATACTACAGAAGTAAATGCCTTCGCATTGGCGCCAAAGATCAAAAGTGCCACATTCTGCAACAGATAGCTGACACCAATGGCAGTGATCAGCACCGCCAAAGGAGAAGCTGCCTTTCTCAAAGGCTTGTAGGCTACCTTTTCAATAACCATTCCAAGCAGAGTACAGGCAACAACAGCTGCCAGAACACCAATCACAGGAGAAAGCCCCATGGTACTGCACATTGTATAAGTAATAAATGCACCGACCATAATAACATCACCATGTGCGAAATTCAGCATTTTAGCAATACCATATACCATGGTATAACCTAATGCGATCAGCGCATAGACACTTCCAAGGCTGATACCGTTGATCAGATAACTGATAAAACTCATGTGAACTACCTCCATTCATGCGAATGCACAAATTATCGTATAAAATAAAGTATATCTAAAATAAAGTATAACAGAACATACCGGGAAAAACAACTGCTCCCTATTATTGCAAAATCTCTGACATTAAGCAAAGAGGGCTACCCTGCGGTAACCCTCTTTGGAAACTTTGTCAGCAAAATTACATAGCCTTGTAAGCACCATTCTCGATCACAACAGCCTTAGGAGCCTTGTTAGCCTCACCGTCTGCGGTCCAGGTCATGCCGTTACCGGTCAGACCATCTACAGTGATCTCTGTCATGGCAGCCTTCATACCCTCACAAATATCAGAAACACTCATATCAGGAGTAACACCGCTCTTCTCGATAGCAGCCTTGATCACATAGATAGCATCATAGCTGTCTGCTGCGAACTGGTTGGGAGTCTCACCGTATTTTTCCTTATACTTAGTTACGAAAGACTGGGTCAGATCATCGGTTGCATCAGCTGCGAAAGGAGTTAACAGCATAACACCTTCGGTCAGAGATACATCAAAGTTATCTACACCACCGAGAATACCATCCATACCGTCACATGAGAACCACTTGGGAGCATAACCCATAGCAGCTGCCTGTGTCAGGATAAGTGCGGATTCCTGATAATAAATAGGAAGGAATACCATGTCTGCTCCGGCATCCTTTGCCTTCTGTAACTGTACGGAGAAATCCGTCTTGTTATCAGCGGTAAAAGCTTCTGCTGCTACGATTTCAAACGGCTGATTCTCAGCTTCTTTTGCAAACTTCTCGTAAATACCGGAAGAATATACATCGGAGCTGTCATAAATAACGGCAATCTTCTCAGCCAGACCGTTCTCACCAATATACTGTGCGGATGCAAGACCCTGGTTAGGATTGGAGAAGCATACGCGGAAGTTGTTATCATACTGAACACATTCTACTGCAGAACCGGAAGGAGTAATCTGGAACATATTGTCCTCTTTGGTCTTGTCGGTAACTGCAATACATGCACCACTGGTGGTAGAACCATCAATGATCTGAGCGCCCCAGTCCTTTAATGCATTATAAGCATTTACGGATTTCTCAGCATCTGCCTCGTCATCCTGGAACTTGAATTCTACCTGATAACCGTTGATACCGCCTGCTGCATTGATCTCTTCTACTGCAATCTCTGCACCGTGCTGTACAGCCAGTCCATAAACTGCTGCGCCACCGGTAGTAGGTCCGATACCACCGATCTTAAATACGCTGCCGGATGCTGCACTGTCGGAAGCTGCTGCACTCTCAGTTGCTGCGTTTGTACCGGTTGCTGCAGAACCATTGTCTGTATTACCACAGCCAGCCATAGCCATTACCATAGCAGATGCTACGGCAACACTTAAAAACTTGTTAAATTTCTTCATAATATCTTCCTCCTTTTTAACAATGTATACAAATATACAATGTATAATTGTTATTTTTGTATATTACTCGCTTCTATTTCCTTTGTCAATGGATTTTATTTTCTAATTTGATGTTTTTTGGCATTAAAATAGATCAATCAAGTTATATTTTAATATAAATGTAGTATATTTTTGACTTTGGGGGAAAGACTATCTACGAAACAATTATTTAAAAGAAACTTCAAAAAAATGCCTGTATGGATTTTGCAGCAGCAAATTTCATACAGACAGGATAAGGAGATTTTATGGGTAATAAATATTTGGACGGAACCGCTCTCACCATTGCAATAATCGGTGCCGTGAACTGGGGACTGATCGGACTTTTCCGCTTTGATCTTGTAGCCTTCCTGTTCGGTGACATGTCCTGGCTTTCCAGAATTGTATATGTGCTGGTGGGAATCAGCGGGCTCTATCTCGTCAGCTTCTTTCTCCATCTGGGAGACAACGAAGCTTAAAGTTCCTCTACGGGAATCTGTACGCCATCTCTCCAGATACGTTCCAGATCATAGAGCAGACGGTTTTCCTTGTCAAAGACATGTACGATCACGTCGCCAAAGTCTAACAGTACCCAGTTGGCTGTCTCATAGCCTTCGGTCTGTCTGGCAGGGAAACCGGCTCTTCCCAGTTTCTCTTCCACATTATCACATAATGCCTGAATCTGACTGGAATTATTACCACCGGCAATAATAAAATAATCTGCGATCACAGATACTTTACTGATGTCTATTACTTTAATATCTTCTGCTTTTTTATCATCCAATGCTTCTACGGCAAGCTTTGCCATTTTTCTGGATTCTTCGCTCATGCTTACTCCTCACACTTTCTATTTTATTGATTCATTCTTCTTATAATAGTTATAGGTTTCTTCTGTCATGGGATCCATCTCACCGTCTCCCGATTTCAGGTATTCCAGCGTATCCTCTAAAATCTTCGTCACGGCAGCATCCAGATCCGTAAATGCCAGGTGGCGGATCTGGGTAAGGTTCGGTGCCTGCTTTCGACCCGGTTCAATATAATCTGCAGTAAAAATGATCTGCTCCAGAAGAGTCATGCCCGGACGCCCTGTAGTATGATACAAAATTGCACTTAAGATCTCAGGATCTTCGATTTTATATTCCTTTTTCGCCAGATAGCTTCCCACTCTTGCATGTAAAAGATAGGGATTGCGCTTTTCCACATCCGTCGCGGGAAGATGATACTTTTCGCAGGCAGACAAAAGTTTATCATTTTCCATGCATTTGGCACAATCATGAAGCAGACCTGCGATCTGTGCACGCTCCACATCTTCACCGTATCGCATGGCAAGGGCCGCTGCCGTGTATTCCACACCTAATGTATGGGTAAAACGCTTGGGATCCTGTACTTTTTGCATCTCTTTGGTCAGTTTTTTTAAGATATCACTCATCCAGGTAAAGCCCCTTTTCTTCCATATATTCCCTCACTGCTTCCGGCACAAGATAGCGCACGGAAAGACCTTCGGATCTTCTTGCACGGATTTCCGAAGAAGATATCTCAATTCTTCGAAAAGAGATCAACTGTATCTTCGCAGAAAAATGTTCCTCTAACTGCCTGATCTTCTCCTGCATTCCCTTCATATCCGCATCTCCCCGCACTGCAGCTATAATCTCGCAGGCAGCAAACAGGCGGTCTGCGCATTTCCATTGTTCCATGGTAAACAGGCAGTCAGCCCCACAGATGAAATAAAAAAGATGTTCCGGATATTCTCTGTGCAACAGCTCCATGGTCTCATAGCTATAGGAATTTCCGGGACGCTTTATCTCAATGTCCAGGCAGCGGAATCTGTCATTATCTGCGATAGCAAGTTGTACCATATCATAGCGTTCTGTTCCGGGCAGAATTGTAATGCCCTCTTTTGTCTTCAGATAAGAACAACCCGTCGGTATCATCCAAACCTGGTCTAAGTGTGCCGACTCCAACGCCTGTTCAGCCAGCATCAGGTGTCCTATGTGGATTGGGTTAAAGGTGCCACCCATAATGCCTATTCTGCTCATGCTTCATCCCTCTGTACGGATTCCGATTGCAATATAACGGTTAACGGGGCAGTTCGATCTTCGGCTTGTCCTTGTCCGGCTTATACAGTACGATTTTTTTGCCGATGACCTGTACCACCTGGGAGTGGGTACGTTCTGCCACCATCTCTGCGATCGATCTGGGGTCATCGAAACAATTCTTCAGCACGCCGATCTTGATCAGTTCGTTATTGTTGAAAGACTCACCGATGGCTGCGGTAAGTTCCGGAGTCAGACTGGATTTTCCCACCTGGAAAATCGGATTCAGATTGCTTGCCAGACTCATCAAATAGGCTCTCTGTTTGCTCGTCATAATTTATTCCTTTCTCAAACGTTTCCGTGTTTTACTTATAGTAATCAAAGGACAGACCATACATACGGACCGTATCACCCTCCTGGATACCTAAGCTTTCCAGTTCTTCCAGAATTCCGGCATCCTTCAGGAAATTCTGGAAGAAAGTGAATCCCTTCTCGCTGTCCAGATTTGTATAACCTAACATCTTCTCGATCTTAGGTCCTTCTACTACATACTCGTCCTCTTCCTCATCATAGGTTACGGTATAAGCATCGTCTACAGATCCCGTCATGCTATCCGGGAAGTACTCCTGTGCGAAGACCGTAGTCTCTTCTCCAATTCCCTGAAGCATTTCATTTACTTCATATAAAAGCTCCTTTACACCTTGACCGGTTACTGCAGACATGGGGAATACCTTAATCCCCTTCGGCTCGAACTCTGCACGGATCGCCTCCACGGGGTCGGAGCCGTCCTCGGTGTAAATAGCATCAATCTTATTCGCTGCAATGACCTGGGGGCGTGCAGCAATCTCCGGATTATAGGCTTCCAGTTCCTTATTGATGGCATAGATATCCTGAATGGGATCTCTGCCTTCCGTACCTGCCGCATCCACGATATGGATGATCACCTTGGTACGCTCAATATGGCGCAGGAACTCATGTCCCAGTCCCACGCCTTCGGAAGCACCTTCGATCAGTCCGGGGATATCCGCAATAACGAAACCGCCGGTTCCCTCCAGATCCACCACACCCAGATTCGGATTCAGAGTAGTGAAATGATAGTTGGCAATCTTGGGTCTGGCATTGGTTACTCTTGACAGAAAAGTGGACTTACCCACATTGGGGAATCCCACCAGTCCTACATCGGCGATGACCTTCAGCTCCAACAAAAGCTCCAGTTCCTGCGCTGCCTGCCCCGGCTGTGCATACTTCGGAGCCTGCATGGTGCTGGTGGCATAGTGTTGGTTACCGTTGCCGCCCTTACCACCTTTTAGAAGAACAACCCGTTTGTTGTCTCCCGACATATCCGTAATTACCTGCCCACTTTGTGCTTCTTTGATTACGGTTCCCGCAGGGACTTTGATAATAATATCTTCTCCGTCCTTACCACGGCAATTCTTTTTGCCGCCTTCTTCCCCGTCTCCGGCCTTGTACTTACGGATGTGCCGGAAATCGATCAGGGTATTCAGTCCCTCATCCACAACAAAGATCACGTCTCCGCCGTGACCACCGTCTCCACCGTCAGGGCCGCCACTGGGAACATATTTTTCACGGCGAAAGGACACATGACCATCTCCGCCTTTACCGCTTCTTACGTAAATTTTAGCTCTGTCAGCAAACATTTTGTTCTCCTTTCCGACAAAATCCTTTACGGACTAAAAGGGCTTCAAACAATCAGTATGTTTGAAGCCCTGGTTAAATCAACTTATTTCTCTACAGGATATACAGAAGCCTGCTTCTTGTCTCTGCCCTTTCTCTCGAAACGGAGAACGCCATCAACTAAAGCAAACAGAGTATCATCTCCACCGATACCAACATTGACACCGGGATGGATCTTTGTACCGCGCTGTCTGTAAAGAATATTTCCAGCTTTTACAAACTGGCCATCAGCTCTCTTCGCACCTAATCTCTTGGATTCGGAGTCTCTACCGTTCTTGGTAGAACCAACTCCCTTTTTATGTGCAAAAAATTGAAGGTTAAAGTTAAACATGGTCTACACCTCCTCGATTTTTACTTGCAAATACTGTTCCCCATACTGTCTGCTGAGATTCTGTAGTGAGAACACCATGGAATCCATCAGAAATACGGATTTGTCCTGCAGAACATCCTGAAAATCACATTTGATAAAGCCCGTCTCCTCGTTCTGGGTCAGCTTGAGTTCTTCACCTGCCAGTTGCGAAAGTGATCCGATGGTACTTTGTACCAGTACGGAAATCGCTGCACAGAGGATATCCGGTTCCGTACCGAATAATCTTTTCTTGGCATATCCTGCATGTCCCATGCAGTAGAATCCACGATAGATTCCCTCATGGTCCTTACGAATGATAATAGTCGTCATAACGATTACGCGTTAATCTTTTCGATCTTAACCTGAGTGTATGCTTGTCTATGACCATTCTTCTTGTGGTAACCGGTTTTTCTCTTGTACTTGTATACAATAACCTTCTTACCTCTACCCTGCTCCATAACGGTTGCGGTAACAGTTGCGTTAGCAACGTCAGCACCAACCTTGAGGGTATTGTCACTTACTGCGATCACCTGGTCAAAAGTAACAGTATTACCGGCTTCTGCATCGATCTTCTCAACTTTGATCACATCACCCTCAGAAACTTTGTACTGCTTTCCACCTGTTGCAATAATTGCGTACATAATAAGGCACCTCCTATTATTTACTCGCTAACTTTGGTGGTGAAAGATCCTAAAATCCAACACACTTATACCTAGTTATGCGGCATACCGTAGTATAATAGCATGAGGTGCCCTGATTCGTCAAGACATATTTTTTATTTTTTTGAAAAAATAGCAGAAACTACTTTTCTAAAATATCTGCATTATTTTTCTTCTCGAAATCTTCCACATACTGGATGATCAGCCTTACGGTGCCTTCGATTCCAAGAATGCTGCTGTTGATACACAGATCATAGCTGTCGGCTCTGCCCCACTTCTTGGAAGAATAATAGTTGTAATAGCTCTGGCGCTGCTTATCCTTCTTCGTGATCATTTCCTTTGCCTTGGCCTCTGTCAGATCATATCTGGCCATGATACGCTTAGTCTTCACATCATCATCACCGAAGATGAACAGGTTAATGCAGTTCTTGTAATCTGCCAGTGCATAGTCTGCGCAACGGCCAACGATAACGCAGGGGCCTTCATCAGCGATCTTCTTAATCGTGTCGAACTGTGCCAGGAACACCTTGTGGCTGATAGGCATATCTACAAAAGAGGATGCATTGTAGCCGAAAGAATAAGTATCCATAACCAGATTATACAGGAAGGAATTGGTAGGTCTCTCATCATGATTCTGAATCATTTCCTCACAAAAACCACTTTCCTGTGCTGCTCTGGTAAGGAGTTCCTTATCGTAGCATTTGATTCCGAAATACTCTGCAACCTTTTCTCCAATTTCACGGCCTGCAGAACCAAACTGACGTCCAATTGTAATAATAGTATTCATACACACACCCACTTTCTGCTGAACTTGATAACTAGCAATTTTTGTAATTTTATTATACGTGATATTTAACAAAAAATCAACTAATTATCAGATTTTTTAGTCGCAATTCAACAATTATTGTGTGATGAATGCATTTTTTCTGCTATTTTCATGCCTTCTTCCGTACGCGCCAATCCACCAAGTGCTGTTTCCCGCAGGGATGCATCCATTTTATCTCCCACTTCTTTCATGGCATCCATGACCTGGTCCGGAGGAATCCGGCTTACGATTCCCGCCATGGCCATGTCTGCACAGGCCATGGCATTCACTGTACCGATTACATTCCGCTTCACACAGGGTACTTCCACCAGTCCCGCCACCGGATCACATACCAGTCCCAACAGATTTTTCATGGCCATAGCCGCTGCTGTGGCGATTTGCGTGCAGTCACCGCCCTGGAGATATACCAGTGCTCCGGCTGCCATGGAACTGGCCGCTCCGATCTCCGCCTGGCATCCGCCCGCCGCTCCGCTAATGGAAGAACGGGTGGCTATGATCTGCCCGATTCCGGCTGCCACATACATAGCTTTCAGAATTTTATCCGTATTCCGGCACCTCTTCTGAAAATAGGGAACCAGCACCGCAGGTAATACTCCACAGGCCCCCGCAGTGGGAGCTGCTACGATTCTCTTCATGCAGGCATTGGATTCCCCCATCTGCAATGCTCCGGCAATGCAGTCATCCATGTATTCCCCACACAGTGACTCTTCACAGGTATTATGGGCGTATTCCTCCATTCGTCTGCCATCGCCGCCCACCAGTCCACTGGAGGACTTAAGGTCTCCTTCATATGTGACAGCCGCCAACAGCATGGCATCCCAGGTAGCACGCATATGTTCCATACTCTCCTGCAGGGACACATTCCGTTCCGCCATATCATCTTCCAGGATTACCTGCCAGAATTCTTTTTCTTCCGTATGACATTTCTGTAAAACCTGTTCAAATGACTGATAGGACATACCCACTATTCCTCCACATTGATATAGGTTACCTTAATAATTCCATCCAGCTGCTCCAGCCACGTCACTGACTCCTCCGGTACTTCCTGGTCCGTCTCAATGACCATGACAGCATAACCGCCCCGTTTATCCCGGTAGAGTTGCAGTGTGGCAATGTTCACCTGTTTTTCTGCCAGCATGGTTGTCACCTGTGCCACATGTCCCGGTTGGTCCACGTTATGCACGATCAGCGTCGGTTTTTCCGCGGTGAAATTCACTTCGATGCCGTCTAATTTTGCGATCAGGATTCGACCGCCGCCAATGGAAGCTGCCTGAACCTCTATTTTCCGTCCATGTTCCCCGGTCAGCCGCAGAACCGCTGTATTTGGATGAGCATCCTTAAGAGTAACGGTGGAAAACGAAAATTCCATTCCGTTTTTTTTCGCAAGTTCAAAACTTGTGGGGATCCGGATATCGTCCGGATGCATCCCCAAAAGTCCGGCGATCAATGCTTTGTCCGTACCGTGTCCGATTCCCGTGGTAGCAAAGGAACCATGCAGAAGGATCTCGGCCTTCATCACATGGTCCTGAAGTAATTTTTCTGAAATATAGCCGATCCGGACCGCACCCGCAGTATGAGAACTGCTGGGGCCGACCATGACGGGTCCTAAAATATCAAACAGATTCATAAGCGCCTCATTTCTGCACAAAAATAATCTATAAGACCTATTTTTGTGTCAACACAGCCAGAAGGTGTTCAAAATATTCCGGCAGTGGTGCGTCAATTTCCAGATACTCTCCGGTAGTAGGATGGATAAATCCCAGAGTCTTGGCGTGAAGTGTCTGCCCTTGCAATTTAAAAGGACTTTTCCGATTGGAATACACCTCATCTCCCAGAAGCGGATGGCCGATGCTTGCCATATGCACACGGATCTGATGCGTTCGACCGGTCTCCAGTACACACTCTATATAAGTATATCCCTGAAACCGCTGCAATACACGATAATGCGTCACCGCCCGTTTTCCGTTCTGAGGATTCACCGCCATCTTCTTCCGGTCATTCGGATGTCTGCCGATAGGCTGATCAATGGTGCCCTCTTCCTGTTCCAGTTCCCCGAAGCAGATGGCACGATATCTTCTGTTGATGGAATGCTCTTTGAGCTGTTCTGCAATGCATCGGTGAGCTTTATCGTTCTTACACGCAATCACGGATCCTGTGGTATCTCTGTCAATGCGATGGACAATGCCGGGACGAAGTACGCCGTTGATTCCGGATAAATCTTTACCGCAATGATACATCAGTGCATTGACCAATGTCCCTGTATAATGTCCTGCCGCCGGATGCACTACCATTCCCTTAGGCTTATTCACCACGATCAGATCCGCATCCTCATACAAAATATCAAGCGGAATGTTCTCCGGTTCAATATCCGGTTCCACAGACTCCGGAACGGAAAACACCACTTCATCCTCGCATTTGACCCGATAGCTTCCCTTCACCGGTTTCCCGTTTACCAGCACATTTCCGTCTTTGATCAGTTTCTGGATAAAAGAGCGGGACAGATTCTCCACAAGCAGACTCATGCACTTGTCGATCCGTTCGTCTTCCGTTTCTTCCGTAATCTGAAATCGGAGTTCTTCCATTTTTCACTCTCCTATTTCATCTCACGATAACGGTTCTGCTTAAAATTAAGGAACTCCAGATCCTTTTCCTTATAAACAAACAAAAACAGAATAAACAGACCGATCGTAGCGATTACCACATAGATATCCGCCACATTAAAAATCGGGTAATTGATCAATACAAAAGAAATAAAATCCACCACATAGTCTAGACGGAATCTGTCGATCATATTACCGATTCCCCCGGCAATGATCACCGCAAGCAGAATATGAACGATACGGAATTTCTTCTGTTCGGGAAGCTTGAGCAGGAAAAACAAAAGCACTGCCAGGAATACGATTCCAACGAACAGAATAAATACTTTCTGATTCTGCAGCATTCCAAAAGCAGAGCCTCTGTTCTCCAGATACTGCAGTTCCAGTACGCCGTCAATGAGTACATACGGTGCCTGACCCTTCAGATGTACGACAGCCAGATGTTTCGTGAATTGATCAAACACTAAAAGTACCGCAGTGATCAGCATATCTATAAGCAACATAATCATACGACTATTTTTCTTTTCCTTATTCATGGGCATCCTCTTCACTAAAATTGATTTCTTCGATAGCAGCCAGAATCTCATCATCTGTAACGGTTCTGTCAATGACTGCCTTACCGATCTTTTTAAGCAGAATAAATTTAATCGTACCGGCTTCCATCTTTTTATCGGATCTGGTAAGCTTCAGAATCTCCTGCGGATCAATATCGTCCACGGAGATTGGAAGATAAAACGGTACGAACATATCGCGGATCTCATAAAATTCTTCCATGCTGAGCATTTCCTTTTTCCATGAAATATATGCCGCTGCCACCGTACCAAGGGCAACACATTCGCCGTGATACAGCTCAAAATTCTTGTATTTTTCAATGGCATGTCCGATGGTATGTCCCAGATTAAGGAGTGCCCGGTCTCCCTGCTCGGTAGGATCCTTCTCTACAACCATTTTTTTGATGGAGCAGGTACGCATGACCATCTCTTCCAAAGTGGCAGGATCTCTCTCGCAGATCTCATACATATTCTCGATCAGCCACTCGTAAAATAAAGCATCTTTGATCAAAGCAGATTTCATGACTTCCGCAAAACCGGAATAGAACTGTCTCTCTTCCAGTGTCTTAAGTACCGACAGGTTCATATATACCAGTCTGGGCATTTTGAAAGCGCCGACCATGTTCTTATAGCTGTCAAAATCCACGCCGGTCTTGCCGCCGATGGAACTGTCCACCTGCGCCAGCAAAGTAGTCGGAATCTGCACAAAATCAATGCCTCTTAAATACGTTGCCGCAACGAAACCGGTCAGATCGCCGGTCACACCGCCGCCGAGTGCCAACAGCATATCCTTTCTGTCAAAGCCCTCTTCGATCAGAAAACGATATACATCCTTTACCGTCTCCAGATTCTTATTTTCCTCTCCGGCAGGAAATGCATATTTTACGATTTTACGGCATTTTCCTTCCAAAAGTTCTGCGACCTGCGCTCCGTACAGTTCATCCACTCTGGAATCTGTGACGATGCATAATTTCTTCTCGGCAGCGCCCAGTTCCTCCAGTTCTTCCCATAAGCCGTCAAAAGACTTCTGAAATACAATATCATAACAAGGCTTTTTGTTATAAAGCACCGGTAATCTCTGTGCCATGTTTTCACCCTCCGGTCTGATTTCAAACCGTTCTTTCTGTGTTTTCATTCTTTTCTTTTAAAAAACTTCCTACAGCCCGCTGCAGGAAGTTATCCGTTTATGACATTTTATGACATTCCGTTGTTAATAGGCATTTCAAAGGATCCGGCACCGCCGAAAATATCCTGGAAATCACCGGAGATATCTACACTTGCCGGTGTGATAATAAATATATAATGCGATATTTTCTGTAAATTACCGGAGATTGCAAAACAGGATCCGGAAGTGAAATCAATGATCCTCTGTGCGATATCCACATCCAGGCCTTCCAGATTCAGTACCACTGTCCGGTTCGCCAGAAGTGTCTCGGTAATCTCCCGTGCATCCTCTACGGAAGTAGGTTTGATCACACAGACTTCCATGCCGGTTCCGGGCATTTTCTTGGTAACAGTACGATGGATCGGAGTAACCTTGGGCTGTGAAGTACGCTTCCCTTTATCATCCAGATTTTCCTCATCCTGTGCCTGCTGTCTGTTCTTGGCAGCGCCGAACTTTTTCACCGGCTCTACTTCTTCCTCATCATCCAGATAATCATCATCATAGAAACCTTCATCTTCTTCATCGTTCAGTTTCATATAATTCAGAAACTTATCCATTACACCCATTCTTACGAGTCTCCTTTATTAAAATCTTCTTAAAATATTCTTTATATCGTCTTACTGTAATCTCGCTCTCCGAATATACCGGTTCCGACTCTGACGATTGTAGCGCCTTCCTGTACTGCCACTGTATAATCTCCCGTCATCCCCATGGAAAGTATGCTCATAGACACATTATCAATGTTTTTATTTCCGATGTCAACAGCTAATTGCCTAAGTTTCCGAAAATATGTCCTGTTTTCCTCCGGGTCTTCCACAAAAGGTGCGATGGTCATAAGTCCCTTAATATGTACACCGGGTAAAAACGAAATATCGCGAACCAGTTTTTCAGTCTCTTCTGTTGTGGTACCAAACTTGCTCTCTTCCTGTGCCACATTGACTTCGATCAGAATATTGACTTCCACCTGCTTCTTCACAGCCTCCCTGCTGATCTCCTCCGCCAGTCTGAGACTGTCCACACTGTGGATCAGGTAGACCTTATCTACAATATATTTTACTTTATTGCGTTGTAAATGTCCGATCAGGTGCCATCTGATATCCGAAGGCAGCTGTGGTATCTTGTCCACCAGTTCCTGTACTTTATTCTCTCCGAAGTCCCTGGCACCCGCATGGTAGACATCCATAAGCATGTCCACCGGCTTTGTCTTGCTTACCGCAAGCAGGGTCACTTCCCGCTCCGATCTGCCAGCCTTCTCACAGGCTTTTCTGATATTTTCTTTTACCGTATTATAATTTTGTGTCAGTTCTATACTTTGTATGGTCTGTTCTGCTCCCATTTCTGTCCACCGTCCTTTCTGTCACCTTTAAGCTTCCGGGGTATTCTCCGGTTCAACACTGTTTTCCGGTTCCGGGCTGTTCTCCGTCGTTTCCCCGGAAGTCTCTGCCGTCGATTCCGTCTGTGTCTCCTCTGTACCTGCCGGAACAGTTTCCTCCGATATATCCGTTGGCTCTGTCGCTACCATATTGTCCGTGGATGCATCTGTTTTGCTGCTGTCTGTCTTCCGGATGTTGGTAATGATCTGGTCATCCGATACTGCGGATCCGTCCAGCACAATATAATCATATACATTCAGTCCATAGGTCGTATTCGCCTTTACAATAGAGTACTCATCATTCTGATACAGGATATTAATCTGCTTGAAATCCGCATATCCCTTATTTACATTATATACACCGATCAGGGTGGCCCGTTTGCTTACCGTATAGGTATCCTGGCTGTTCGTCTTATACAGGACATCTCCCGTCTTAAGTACGGAAGTATCCATATAATACACACCTTCTGTCTCATCATAGCTGTAGGCATCCGTCTCCACGAATTCACTGGATATATTACCGTTTTCCAGATAGCACTGTCTGATGACGCCCTGGGTTCCCGCATTTTCATCGGTCGTAACGAAGTCTTCGTCAATCAGGAAAAACTCCTTCTCCACGATAGAGGAATTCGGGATCTTTAGTCCTGTCTCATCGTTTAAGATCAGCTCAATATCCAGAAACCGATCGGATACAAACGTTACCATAGAATTGGTAAAGGTAAGAGACAGAAAAGTATTCCCGTCACTTCCGGTGAACAGCTTCGCCTGCCCCCAGGATTCATACTGATTCTTCAGAAAACGGACCTTTACATAATCTTCCTGCTGGATCTGGGCACCGCGCTGCGCATCTATGGGGATCACAACAGACCAGTTTTCATCCGTGGACAGCTTATATACCGGATCTCCTACCGCCATCAGTTCGTTACCCAGCATCTGCTTTTTCTCATAATCTTTATTGTCGAATACTGCTTCTGTCACCGCATCCACGGTCAGATCTTCGTATCCGTCGGTCCAGTATGCCACGATTCCCGTCTCCGGGGCATAGCAGAAGTTCACGATATTGGCGGCTGAACCACCGTTTTCATTTTCAATACTCTGCAGCATATTGACATTCGCCAGCTTCAATACTGTATTTTTTAACGAATATTTGAAATCATAGGTATTCTCGTAGTTCCTGTCATCATACCCATGCATAAAATTCACGATCTCATTTCGAAATTCCGAAAGTTCCTGATTGCTCAGAGTATTCTCTCCCAGACTGGCATCTTCCAGTTCCTGGCTTAATCTTCCGGTCTCGTCTACGATATATACCGTATCTCCTTTAGCGACACGTTCGCCCTCTCTTGCATAAAAATTTACATATCCCGCCGTATCGGTGTTCACAACACTCTCACTGCGGATAGCGATTCCCCGGTAAATATTGTTCGTAGCCAGGGATCCTTCCGTTACTTCATAACGGACAATATGATCCGTCTGGTAATACATGATCACACAGATGATCACATAAATAAAAATAGCACCGAAGATCAGCATACCGATATTGAGGTTCAAAGGTTTTCTGTACTGTTTTACTTTGTTATTTTTAGATTTTCGCTGCTGTGCCATAAGGAAAACCTCCTTTCCTCTTATTTTTTATCCTCTTACATTTGAGAAGCCTCGGTTGACATCCGAGGCTTCTCATACGTGAAAATTATAATACGTTTTCTTACAAAGATACGATGATCTTATCCTTAACAGCCTCCGGTAATTCGGATTCATCCATTGATACGCTGAGGATAAAATCTACCTGGAAGAAATCGCTCATTTTGTCCAGTTTCTCAATCACTGCGGAAATATCTTTGCCTTCCAATGCTGCGATCTTCAAAAAGCTGTCAAAATACATCTGTTCCAGATCATGATCCTGAGAAATGATACCGCATACGAACCCCAAAAATTCGCTTTCATTCTCGATCATATAGCGGGAAACGTCAATCAGACGCACCTTGTTGTTCAGTTCATACATATGTTTCGTACTTTTGTCCAGATATACGATACTGCCCGAAATATCCTTTACCTCGCTGTTCACTTTGTCCAACAGCTGTTTTGTCTTGCCCTTACCCTTTTTGCCTACAATCAACTGAACCATTGGTGTAACCCTCCTGTCGTAAAATTTATAGGAACTTCACGCAACCTATTTACTTTATTATAGTTTATATACCCTTAAAAAACAACATCTATTTGTTGATTTGCTCCAGGAGTTGTACCATTTCCGGATACAGCACATCGCTTGCCGAAGAATTCAGTATCACGGAAATATACGGGGCTCCGCTCACATCCCGGGACAACAATATCAGACAATGTCCTGCCGCATTGGTGGTACCGGTCTTGCCTCCGATCACCGTAATATTCTCCGGTGCCTGAAAATCTCCCTTCAGGAAACGGTTCGTATTATTCACGGTAAGCTCTTTTGCCTTACCGTCCTTGTCATAATACGTGGTCTGATAAGATGTCATATGAATAATTTCATTGAAAGATTCGTATTTGACCGCTTCATTGAAAATCAGATACAGATCATATGCTGTGGTATAGTGGTTATCATCCGACAGACCGTGGGGATTGGCAAAGCTGGTATTGGTTGCACCAAGTCTTGCTGCTTCTTCGTTCATCATCTCCACGAAATGATCCACGCTGCCTCCAACATTCTCCGCAATCAGTATGGCTGCATCATTTGCGGAATACATCAGCAGAATATGTAGTGCCTGATCTAACGTCATGGTATCGCCGCTTTTCAGTCCGCAGAGCTGAGCACCGGACTCCGTGATCTTAACGGAATTCGTGGCAGTAAGTATCGTATCCAAAGATGCGTTTTTCAGTGCTACCAATGCCGTCATTACCTTCGTCAGGCTGGCGGGATAAAGCCGCTCATAGGCATTTTTTGAATACAGTACTTCTTTGTTATTCACATCGAACAATACCGCCGCCGACGCCTGGGTCATATCCACGCTGCCGTCTCCGGTATTGTCCCCGGTAACCACGCACAGATCCTGGGCGAATGTTGCTGCTTTGTCTTCTCCCGTTCCGGCGAGAACATTAAAACTGCTGACGTTAGAATCCACGTCATAGGGAAACACATAGGCTACATTACCACATCCCGTCAGCATTATCATACAAAGTACTGTCGAAATGCAGGAAGTAATCATACGAAATTTATTTGTACATCTCACGCCACTCTAAATCTCCTCTGTCTAAGGACTTGATCAACAGTTCTGCGCTGGCAAGATTCGTTGCCAGTGGGATATTATGCATATCACAGAGACGCATTACATTACTCACATCCGGTTCATGCGCCTTCGGTGCCAGCGGATCCCGCAGAAAGATTACCAGATCGATCTCGTTGTGTTCGATCTGTGCACCAATCTGCTGCTCACCGCCCAGATGACCCGCCAGATATTTGTGAACGTTAAGATTGGTAACCTCTTCGATCAGCCTTCCGGTAGTTCCGGTAGCGTACAATTCATTTTTGCTCAGGATTCCCCGATAAGCAATGCAGAAGTTCTGCATTAATTTCTTTTTGGCATCATGTGCAATCAGTGCAATGTTCATACTCTATACCCCTTCTTCTCTTCTATCTTTAGCCTTTCTTTAACCTTTTTTCGCCTGAAGCCGTACATTCATTACAACTCCCATACCAATATACAGACTGAGTAAGGATGTCAGTCCATAACTGACAAAAGGCAGCGGAAGTCCTGTGTTCGGAAGAATAAATGTTGCAACTCCGATATTTACAAAGCTCTGGAAGGCGATCAGGCCTCCCATAGACGCGGCGATAATGGTTCCTGCAATATCCTTTGCTTTTGATGCAATGGATATGCATTCCATCGCCGTGAAAAGCAGTAGAATAATAACCGCTATACTTCCCTTAAATCCGAACTCTTCCCCGATTACCGCAAATATGAAATCGGTTTCCGCTTCTGACAGGAAATTGCCGTTTTTCACCGATGTGATCTCGTTATTTTTATAGCCCTTGCCGTTCAGTTCCCCCGAGCCGATGGCCGTTACGGAATTCAGCTGCTGGTATGCCAGATCCGTGGAATATTCCTCCGGATTCACAAAGGCAAGAATACGATTTCTCTGATAGGTCTCCAATATGGTACTGTCCGGCCGCATCGCCAGTGATACCAGGATAATGATAACCGGAACGGCTACCGCCAAAGCTCCGAAGATCAGTTTATAACTGATGCCGCCGGTGTACAGAATCACGCAGAAAATAAAGATCAGTACAATACTTGTAGACAGTGCCGGCTGTTCCTTTACCATGATCCAGGGAACTCCCATAAGTACCGCAATCAAAGCGATCACACGGAAGGTGTTCAGCTTCTCCTTATATTTCATAATAAACTGTGCAAAGAATAAAATCAATAAAATTTTTGCAAGTTCCGAAGGTTGAAATTGCAGTCCGCCGATCTTCAGCCATCTCTGTGCTCCGTTGCCTTCTTCGCCCATCAAAATGACCAGTCCCAGCAGGACAAGATTGCCAATATACATCAGCCAGTATAGCTTCAGCAGAATGGAATAATTAAAAAAAGAAAGGACGATCATGATAACCAATCCGACTGCCACACCGGCAATCTGCTTGTTCTGCTGTGCCGGTTCGGCGCTGCCGATCGTCAGTATTCCGACGACCGACAGTGCAAGCACCAATATGATCAATTTAAAATCATAATCCCGTAATCTATAATTCTTAAACATTTATCAGCCTTTCTGTTTCTTATGTATTCATGGCATTTTTGCATTTTTCTGCAGATCCAGGATCGGTATATTGGCAATCAGGCTGGGAGTTTTATTCCGTCCGCCTTTATTATTGCCCTTCGCCTGTATCTCAATCTCCATATGGTCTGTGTCAATGCGCATATACTTGGAGATCACTTTGGTAATATCTGCCTTGATCAGTTCCATCATCTCCGGCGAACAGTTTACCCTGTCGGATATCAACAGGATTTTCAACCGGTCCTTTGCCACCTGGCAGGAACTTTTCCTGCGAAAAAAATGTTTCATATTCATCCGTCCCCTTCCTATACTTTTCGAAAAATACCGGTTACTTTTGTCCAGAAAGACATACCTTTTTCGAAGTCCAGGAAGGGAATTTCTCTTCCTCGCAGACGTTCCACCACATTGTAATATGCTTTTCCCGCCGGTGTATCATTCCCTACAAGCGGTTCTCCCTGATTCGTGGCGATCACCACGTTTTCATCATCCGGAATGATTCCGATGAGAGGTATCGCAAGAATATCCACCACATCATCCGCAGACATCATATCTCCCCGGCGCACCATATCCATACGCAGTCTGTTGATCACCAGATCCATCTGTTTGAATCCGTTGGCTTCCAACAGTCCTATGATACGATCTGCATCCCGGATAGCAGATACCTCCGGCGTGGTTACGACTAACGCCCGGTCCGCTCCGGCGATGGCATTCTGGAATCCCTGTTCGATTCCCGCAGGGCAGTCTAAAATAATATAATCAAACTGTTCCCGCAGGTGGTCTATGACCTTCACCATCTGCCCCGGGGTGACCGCGCTTTTGTCTCTGGTCTGTGCCGAAGGCATCAGATAGAGTCCGGGATGTCTCTTATCACGAATCAATGCCTGCTTGATGCGGCAGTTACCTTCTACCACATCCACCAGATTATATACGATACGGTTCTCCAGTCCCATGACAACATCGAGATTGCGCAGTCCGATATCCGTATCGATGAGGCAGACTTTACAGCCCGCCTTTGCAAGACCTGTTCCGACATTTGCAGATGTAGTGGTCTTACCTACACCGCCTTTTCCTGAAGTGACGACAATGACTTCGGAGCTTTTCTTCTCCGTGGAAACATTTTGTTCCATATTGGATTCCTCCTGTTTTATTTTGTCGTCCCCTGGATCCTGTTAAAAGGCACCCAGTAATTCTTTTGTAAGGGGATCAAATACGATCTTCCCACCCTTCAGGTGTGCAATTTTCGGTTGTACTTTGGGGTGTATTCCCCATTTCAACTGTTTCGCATTGGTTTTGTATTTGAAATCGCCGATTTTTAATCTTTCCGGCTCCATTTCAAGCGCTACGATATAGGCATCTTCTCTGCCGTCTCCTCCGGCATAAGCTTCGCCATACAGGCCTCCCAAAATGATAATGTTGCCTGCAGAAAACACTGCACTTCCCGGATAAACATCCCCCAGCACCACAATGCTGTTCTCCGTCTCGATCACTTCCCGGTTCTTCAGAGTTCCTTTATAGAATTGTCCTCCTTCCGTACCGGACAGCTTTTTATCCATATGTTGAAGTGCCTTGATGAAATTTTTATTGGTATCGTCATCATGCCCTACAATACAGGCGATCCTGACATTGCTGTTCACGCGGATGGTATCCAAAATAAGAATTTCTTCTGCTTCTGTCACCTTTCGCCCCTCCATAGACAGTGCCATGGTGGAGCTTCCAAAAAAGTTCCTTGCTTCTGTAAATTTTACCGTAAGTTCCTGTAAAATTTCCTCCATGGAAACATCCTCTCTCATTAAAAGCGTAATACCATTTGGAAAACTTTTAATCAATACTGCATCTTTCATGTTCTATACCTGTCTTTTTACTTTGTCTATATCTATCTTAAAGCCTCACATTCGCATAATTGCTTTTTCAAAGCTTACCCTTCGCGAATAGGATCACATCTCGTTCGATACCGCATTATCCAGTGCATCTGCTGTACCGGTGATCAGATCATCCTCTTCTGCCAGTCCGTAATAATACTTAATAATGTCTCTGGTGAACTGAGCCGCATAGTCGGAGGAATATCCGAAGGGAATTCGGGTCGCAATAGCGATCTCCGGATTCTCATACGGTGCATAGCAGATAAACAGCGCATGGTTCGGTCTGGACGCGGTCTGCTCTGCCGTACCGGTCTTACCTGCAACATTTACCGCCAGATCACTGAAATACTTTTTATTCTCCACCACCTGACGCATTCCCAGATGAAAAGCATTCCAGTATTCCTGCGGCAGATCGATCTGATTCCGCACCTCTGCATGATATTCCTTCAGCAGATTTCCCTGGGAATCTGTGGTCTTATCTAAAAGGGTCAGATTATAGCAGGTACCGCTGTTGGCAATGGTAGTAACATATCTGGCGAGTCCTACCGTCGTATAGCTGTTACTGCCCTGTCCGATAGCGGAACGTACCGGGTCCTTGGTAGACACATCCGGAGCATATTCGCCAATCTCCACGCCGGACTTATCCGTCAATCCATACAGATCCGCATATTTACTTAAAGTATCCAGACCTTCTTCCTCATTATAAGTTCCACTTCTTGTAGCCAGTTGATAGCCGACATTGTAGAAGAAATAGTTACAGGAATCTTTGATGGCTGATGTTACATTCTCATAACCATGTCCGGAGATCCTCCAGCATCTGGGAGATGGTGTGATCTCAGTAAAGGTTCCGACACAGTTCACTTTGGTCTGCAGATTGATCACATTCTCCATCAGCCCTGCCGTAGCAGACACTATCTTGAATGTAGATCCGGGCGCTGCCTTGTATTGTGTGGCAAAATTCAGCTGGGGGCTGGACTTGTCCGCATTCAGCTGCGCATAGTATTCCGCATCCACGGTATTTGCCATTTTATTGTTGTCATAGCCGGGGTAAGATACCATGGCAAGCACGTCACCCGTATTGACATCCGTAATTACCACAGAGGCATTGCAGGGATCCAGCGCCAGCTGTGCCGGTGTGATCTCCAGATTATTGATCCGGTTCATCATGAACTGATATGCCGACAGTTTTCCGGAATACAGAGCTTCCTCATCTTCCGCAGGAATATCCACCACCTGTTGTTCGCATAAAAGCATGCAGATCTGTCTGCCGGTGATCTTATCATTTAACAACATATATTTATAAAAACGTTTTTGAAATTCCGATGTATGGTCCACCTCATCAATGATGTAATCCAACAGTTTGTCATACACCTCTGCGGAATCGGAATATTTATCATTCAGTTCCAGCTTACTGACATCGATCCAGTTCATAGCAATGCAATACTGAAGGTATTCCTTCAAAGAGATGACCTCTTCCTTTGCCCAGGCATTCTGTGTGGCATCGTTATCATCCACCAGTTCTTTCATGATCACGCCATTCTCCCTAAGGAGGCTCACAATATTGCTCTGGTAGACCTGATACTCCTTGGATAGTTTATTGTACGGTGTTGCCCCGTCCGTAAGTTCGTATGTCAGCTTATCGTAAACACCCTGTTTATATTCCAGATAAGCTGCGTATACAGCCTGCTCCGTCTCTTTTGCGTCCTCTGCTTCAAAGTGCTTTCTGTTCAGAATATTGTTATTGATCATGGCAAAATACACATCGTAGATGGGTATCTTGATGGAAGAGCTTTTCGCATTTTCCGGCAGATTAAACTCTTTGGCATTGATGATCTTGCTGGCTACCAGACCGGCAAGCTTCTGCTCCACAATATTATAAACCGCTTCTGTAAGATCCTTGTCTATGCTCAGGTAGACATCTGCTCCCGGCTGTGCCTCCTTACGTTCCAAAATGGTGATCACCTTACCGGTAACATCTACCACCACTTTCTCACTGCCCTTGGTACCCTGCAGCGTTGTCTCCATATAGGCTTCCATACCGCTCTTACCTACCACATCATTGATAGTATACGAGTCTTCACTTCCGCCTTCCGCCACGACCTGCGCGTTTAATTCCGTCAGTTCATCGGAAGAAATCTTGCCGGTATATCCCAGCACATGTGCAAAATATTTACTGTCTATATAACGTCTCACCGTGTCTTCCACAATGGAGACACCGTCTAACTGGTCGGAATTCTCCATGATGACGGCTACCGTCTCCTCACTGACATTGGTCGCCACAGTGGTTCCCACGTATTTACGGAAAGAGGTCAGATTCATGGCATACCGGATGGTCACCATCTGCAGCCACTCTTCCTTCGTATAACCCTTTCCGGGTACAAAGACAGTCTTATTGTCCTCAGGATCCTCGTACTGACCGATGGCAAAGCCCTTGGCACGGCTTAAGTATTCCATCAGCTCCTGGGCAGTCATGGCCTTTTCTTCCTCTGACAGCTTGTCGACGGTCTTGTATCCAAGTACGTCCGCCTGGAAACGGAGCAGCGCCGTACCATCCACCGAATAAGTGAAATCACCGTCCTCATCGATCACAATCTTAAAATCTGTGATCACACTGTCCCCGTTTTTCTCGATCAGTTTGATCAGACGATATACTACATCGTTCACCTTGGCATTCTTATTCCGGCTGGATTCAAATACATCCTCGATCTTCACGGAGTACGCCAGCTCATTTTCCGCAAGGACATTGCCGTTGCGGTCTAAAATACGGCCTCTGGTACTGGAAATATCTCTGGTCTTCTCAATTTGGAGAATAAAATCATTCAGATATTCTTTACCGTTTACGATCTGCAGATTAAAACAGCGATAAACAAGCACTCCGGCAAAAAAAACAAATAAAATCGCCAACACTGTCAGTCTGCTGGTCACAATATTTATAATGTGATCTTTGATTTCACGAAACAAATTTCTGTGCGCTCCTTTTTTCCTTCTCCTCCAGCTTCTGATTGATCTTCAAAATCAGAGGATACAAAATAATCGTAACAACGATAGTGTAAAGTGCCTCCGGAAGGATCACTTTGGTAAAATAATACGGGAAATAAAAACGCCCTCTCAACAGGAACATCAGAATATAGCAAATCAATCCATAAGAAATATCACTTACCACGATCAGTGCCAGTGGCAGTTTGATGTCTTCCGGATAAAAGATCCGGCAGAATTTTCCGTTCACAAAGCCTATGTACATCATGACCATGGCATAAAATCCAAGAAAACTGCCAAAAAAGATATCACATAAAAGCCCACAGGCAAACCCGATCAGAAGTCCCGCCTTCTCCCCTCTCATGAATCCGAAAGAAGAAGTCAGAATGATCATCAGATTGGGAATGATGCCACCTAACGCCAGACTGTTAAACACACTGCACTGCAGGATAAAGAATACAAGGATCAGTAACACAACCACGATCTTGCGTAGAATACTGCTGTTATTCTCCATCTGTGCCTCCTCCCGGAACCTGCTGCTTTTTGTCGGTAATGACAAGCACTTCGCTCAGATGTTCAAAATCCACCACCGGAGTCAGATATCCGGATTTGGTCAGATTATTTGTATCTTTGTTGATGGTGCTGATATAACCGATCAGGATATTGGGCAGATATTTGTCACTGATATCGGAGGTTACGACCTTATCTCCCTCTGCGACCGCATCCTGACTGTCTACCAGCTTGCTGAAAGAGATCACTCCCTGCGCCATCAGCTGTAAATCTCCGGATACAATAAGATTATCCCCTGTTGCCAGTGTCATACCGCTGACATTGGAATTATCGGAGATGATCGATGTCACCCTGGACCAGTTTGGTCCCACAGAGGTAATCCGTCCTACCAGTCCGCCTCCGGCGATGACATTCATATCATCTGCAAGTCCGTCATTGGAACCCTTGTCGATGACAAAGGAGGAATACCAGTTCCCGGAATCTCTGCTGATGATCCTGGCTCCGATCTTATTGTAATCTCCGTATTCCTCATCCAGCTCCAATAAGCCTCTTAATTCATTCAGTTCATATTTATCCTGCTGCAGCAGGGTGTTCTCCTCCGTGAGGGATGCCACCTGTTCCTTCAGGGCGCTGTTCTCCGCTAAAAGCGTGCGGATCTGCACCAGTTCATCCGAACGGTTCGATAACCATTCTCCCGCCTTGGCGATACCCTGTTCAAAGGGAACGATCACATATCCCACCACACGGTTAAACGGGCGGTTAAACACATTGGTCCCGAAGGTCACCAACATCATAACAGTACACAGGATAGTTAAAATAAAAAGGAGATATTTACTCGGTAAAGTAAACCTCTCCCCTTTTCTTTTTACGACTGGGCTCATTTACTCATCCCTTCAATTGCGTAAGCTACAGTTTTATAGTTATCATCCTTGATGATCTTGGCAAGTCCCGTTGCCACGCTGGTCAGAGGATTCTCTGCCACATTAACGTGCAATCCGGTACCTGTTGCCAGTCTCTCCGCTAAATGGCTCACCTGGGATGCGCCGCCGGTCAGATAAATGCCGTGACGATAAATATCCGCTGCCAGTTCGGGAGGAGTCCTCTCTAAGATTACTTTTACGTTATCAATGATTGTATTGAAATGCTCTTCCAAGGACTCGTCCACCATTTTCGTGGGAATCTCACGTTCTACCGGAAGACCGGTTACAATATCTCTGCCGTATACAATGGCACCCTTGCCCTCTTCTTCCAGTTCTTTCAGAGCAATCTTCACATTCTCCGCGGTCTTGCCACCGATGATCAGTGAGAATTCTCTTCTGACCGCCGCACGGATGGCATCGTCGAATTTCATACCTCCCACCTTGATCAGACGGCTTAATACGATACCGCCCAAAGACAGGATGGAGATCTCCGTGGTCTCATAACCGACATTTACCACCAGCACACCCTGGGAATTTTTCACATCGATATCCAGTCCCAGACCGTCCGCAACTGCCTTTTCCACTACCATGATCTTCTTCGCCTTCACATTGGCACCCTTGATCAGATCGTAGAAAGCTCTCTTCTCCACCTCGGTAACATCCGTCGGCACCGCAATGAAGAAATCGGAAGGCTTGGTATTGCCTTTTTGCAGATCTCCGATAAAATACTTCACCAGCGTCTCCATATTCTTAATATCTGCGATCACTCCGTTGGAAAGTGGATAAGAAATATGAATATTGCCGGGAGCCTTCTCATACATTTCAAATGCGGAGTTGCCGTAAGCAAATAAAGTATTCTTATTCTCGATGGCAATCATATTCTTCTCGATCATAATATTGTCATCATTGCGATTATAGATCTTTATGTTGTTGGTACCGAGATCGATACCGAATGCGTTGTTTGCCACTGTCGTTTTCCTTTCTTATATCATCTCAATAATTTTTGTTCTTTAAAGCTAGTATACCTGTTATCCCCGATAATAATGTGGTCTAACAGTGGAATATCCATCTGTTCTCCCGCTCCGGCCACGTTGTCGGTAAGTTCTCTGTCCGCTCTGCTGGGCGTTGGATCACCGCTTGGATGATTATGAACAAGGATAATATTCACCGCTTTGTCTTTCAATGCTTCTAAAAATATCTCTCTGGGAGATATCAGTGCCATGTTCACACAGCCGTCCGACAGTTTTTTTTCCCGGATCAGCTGTCCTTTTGCATCCAGGCAGAGCAGATATACACACTCTGTATCCTTATGGCGTAGCTTCTCCATGAAATATTCCGCCACCATATCCGCTCTGGTAAAACAGATCCCGGTGCTTGCTCTCGCCCGGCTCATACGATTGGATAATTCGGCGATGCATTTTAATTTCACTGCTTTCACTATGCCGATCCCACGAATCTGTGTCAGTTCCTCCACGCTTACGTCGTGTAGGCCCAAAAGTCCCTCCCTGGGATATTTTGCCAGTGCCAGAACCTTTTCCGCCAGTTCCAATGCGGAAGTGTCTTTGGTTCCGGTTCGCAGGATAACTGCCAGAAGCTCCGCTTCCGTAAGGTTCTCCGGTCCGAAGTTTAAGAATCTCTCATAAGGCAGCTGTAAATCCGTTACATGTTGTGTTAATTTTGCAGGCATAAGTCTCCTTCTGCCTTCTCCGACGTATGTTCTCTAACGGATAAAACGGTATACCACAAAAGCAATGATCACACCGATCACGCTGGCAATGGTAATGTTAAACTCCAGCCCGAAGGTAAGAATGATAAAACCGAGATTCAGTTCCACCGGGCTGCTGAGTCCAAAATTCTGTCCGTAATTCAGAAAAGTACCGTCAAAATAAGTTCCTATAAATCTGCCGATCACAAATCCGATCAGTACCAGGACAATCAATACCCAATTAATTCTCTTCAAGGCATTTCCTCTTCTTTCTTTTCTTATGTACTCTCTGTATCCGTCCGGGTCTCCCCATAAGTCCCATCTTCCATACGTCTTTTTATACTATCACAAAAAGCTTCTTCTGTACACAAATTTAGTGGATTTTATTTTGCGCTTTTTCTACAGGATTCGTATTCCCAGGCAGGTTCTATATTGCCTGCCTTATCTGTTCTTCTGTCACAATTCCCTTCATAAGCAACGCCTGCAGGGATTTCAGAATGCCGAACTTGGCATGCTGCCAGGTCAGTCCACCCTGAAAATATACGGCATAGGGAGGCTTAATGGGACCGTCTGCTGACAGTTCAATGGAGGATCCGGATACGAATGCCCCTGCCGCCATGATGACCTGTGCATCATATCCCGGCATATCCCAGGGTTCCGGCGTTACATGGCTGTCTACCGGAGCCGCTGCCTGGATTCCCTGACAGAATCCGATGACGCCTTCCGGCTGTCCAAACGTTACCGCCTGGATAATATCATGTCTGCTCTCTGTACCGTTCGGTACTACCGCAAAACCTAATTTTTCATAGACATTAGCTGCAAAGATCGCTCCCTTTAATGCACCCGCCGTCACAGTAGGCGCCAGGAAAAATCCCTGATAAAAATCCTTCAGAATGCCAAGAGATGCTCCTACTTCCTTTCCGAGTCCCGGGGAAGTCAGACGGTATGCCGCATTTTCCACGCATTCCTTTTTACCGGCGATATAGCCGCCGATGGGAGCCAGTCCGCCACCGGGATTTTTGATGAGGGATCCCACGATCATATCCGCACCCACATCGGAGGGTTCCGTCGTCTCCACGAATTCTCCGTAGCAGTTATCCACCATGCAGATCACATCCGGCTTGATGTCTTTGATAAAGGCGATCAGCTCACCGATCTGCTGTACCGACAGGGTCGGTCTGGTCTGATATCCCTTGGATCTCTGGATCGTTACCAGATGAGTCTTCTCATTAATGTTTTCACGGATCTTATCATAATCAAAGCTTCCGTCCGGCAGCAGGTCTACCTGGCGATAAGTTACACCGTATTCTGCCAGAGACCCCTTCGAAGGACGGATGCCGATGACTTCTTCCAAAGTATCATACGGCTTGCCTACGGGGGATAACAGCTCGTCTCCGGGTCTTAAGTTGCTCATCAGAGCCAGTGCCAGTGCATGGGTGCCGCAGGTGATCTGGGGACGCACCAGGGCATCCTCCGTATGGAAAGTTGCTGCATATACTGCTTCCAGAGTATCCCTTCCCAGGTCATTATATCCATAGCCGGTAGTACCCAGCAGACAGGCTTCACTTACCTGATGCTGTTGCATGGCTTTTACCACCTTTAACTGATTATACTCCGCATTCCGGTCCACCTCGTCAAAACGCTCCCGCAGACTTTTCTCAATGGCGCATCCATAGTCATATACCGTCTTACTGATCCCCATGGAAAGATACATTTCTTCATTACTGTTATTGCTGTTTTTCATAGATCCCTTTTTCTCCTAATTCCTTTATCATATATTCTAAAATTTTCTCTTCGTCATAGTCAAATTGCTGTTTATCCAGCCAGGTAACTTCGTTCTCCCTGCGGAACCAGGTCAGCTGTCTCTTGGCAAAATGCCTGGTGTCCCGCTTCAGAGTATACACCGCTTCCTCCAGGCTGCATTCTCCGTCCAGGTACTCCAGGATCTCTTTGTACCCCAGTCCCTGCATGGATACCATTCCTCTGTGACAGCCTTTTGTTTTCAGGCTTCTGACTTCTTCCACCAGTCCTTCCGACATCATTTCATCAATGCGGTTTTCGATCCGCGCATACAGCTTTTCTCTGTCATCCGTCAGGACAAAATAGCTGAAATTATAAGGACTCGTCCGTTCTTTTTCTCGTTCATTATGAGTAGAGATCGGTTCCCCGGTCAATTCATAATATTCCAGTGCACGGATGGTTCGCTTGATATTGTTTGCATGAATGTTATCTGCTGAAACCGGATCAATTTTTCTGAGCATGTCATGTAGTACTTCCGGTCCCTTTTCTTTCGCAAGCTGTTCCATTTTTTCCCGATATTCAGTATTCTCTTCGTTCTCTGTAAAATCAATTCCCCGAAGTACCGCCTGAATATAGAACCCGGTGCCTCCCACCAGAATGGGAATATGTCCCCTGTCATAGATCTGTTCCATGCATTCCAGACACCGTTTCTGGAATACCACCACATTAAATTCTTCCCACGGCTCCAATATATCGATCAGATGATGGGGCACTCCCTGCATTTCCTCCGAGCGGATCTTGGCGGATCCGATATCCATATGTTTATATACCTGCATGGAATCTGCCGACAGGATCTCCCCATCTATAGCTTTTGCCAGCGCAATAGACAGTTTTGTCTTACCCACTGCCGTAGGGCCGGTCAATACGACTAACGGTCTTTTTATAGATTGTGTTACCGACATAATTCTTCTTCCTTACACATTATCCATTATTATTCCGGGTGCAGTTTGCCGCATCAATGGCGATGACTAACATCAGCCCTTCCAGTTCATCCTTCGGATCAGCAAAGTTAATCGTGTAGGTATCTCCCCAACGGAACAGTTCCTTAGAGATATGAATGATACTGCTGCATCCGCTGTACACATCGTAATCCCATCCCAGAAAATCTCCCTCCACGCGCCAGCCGTTGTAATCGATCTCGTACCTTGGCTTGAAAAAGGAGAACTGCTTGCGGATCTCGCCCCTTATCTGTCCGTTAATTTCGATTTCAAATGCCGGGAGCAGGGTCAACAGCCGCTGTCTGATAACACCCAGTTCACGATTGTTTCTGTCATATACATGCAGCTGATGTCCTAAGGAAAAAAACTCCGCCTTTACAAAATATTTTGCATTTTCATTTTCGTCATAGACGTCATAAGAATCTGTCCAGGAAAATACTCGTTGTTTGATCAGTAAACGCATTATACAATCCTCTTAAATTTCTTCTCCAGGTCAGTCTCCGTCATGGCAATGATGGTAGGTCTGCCGTGGGGACAGTTGTAGGGGTTATCCAGTGTCAGAAGTTCATCGATCAGCTGATCCGCCTCCTGAAGGCTTAATCGGTTGTTACCTTTAACAGCTGCCTTGCAGGACATGGATGCAATCTTCTCCTCGATGACCTGGAAGCTTCCGCGGTTGCCGGTCTCCTGGGACAGTTCATCAAGCACCGCTAAAAACAGTTCTCTCTCACTGCACCCGTAGAGGTCCACCGGAACACTGCGCAGGGCATATTCGTTGCCGCCGAAGGCTTCGATCTCAAATCCAAGCTGTGAAAAGGCATCCTCATAGGTGTGAAGAATGCTTTCCTCCTGTCCCGTGAGACTTACAATGATGGGCGGCATCAGGCGCTGGGATATCACACTTTTTTCATGGAACTGCTTCATCAGGCGTTCGTATTTCACCTTCTCATGGGCTGCATGCTGGTCAATGATGAACAGCTTATCCTCGAACTGGATCAACCAGTAGGTATCGAAGACCTGTCCGATGATACGGTAGCGGCTGCGATTCTGCACAGATAACAGTTTCTCTTCAAACAGATTCATCTGCTGAACAGCCTTCACCTCAGGTTCCTTATCTTCCGGCTGTGTCTGCGCAGGACTATCTTCCTTCGGCTCGATTACCTCAGCGGTCTCCGGGCAGATAACAGGCTCTGATGAAGTCTCAGCCCTTGGCTCCAGCGGTGCTGCCTCCACGAAGAAATCGTCCTCTTTCGTTTCAGGCGTTGCTGCGGTTACCGGGTTTGGTTCCTCTGTCCGCGCACTTATAGGCTCCGGTTTACGGATACTGGTCTGTATGCCTGCATGTGCCTCCTGCCAGATCGGCTTCTGTATAAATTCCCTCCGATCTTTCGGTACTGCCTCGTATTTGGCAGCCTCCATGACGCGGTAGCTTTCTTCTCTTTTTTTCTCGAACACCTCCGGCGTATGCTCCTTCCAGGAAGCTTTTCTGTCTTCCTGCTCCTTTTTCTGAATGGATTTTTCATCCTCTAAGGAAGCATCCGGGATCATTTCCCGGTTCCGCAGGGTTGTTGCTATATTCTCGCTCAGCATTCTGGCAAATGCCATGCCATCGGAGAACCGTACATCCATTTTGGAGGGATGTACGTTCACATCCACGGTCTCCGCATCCATCGTAATATGCAGCACGCACAACGGAAATTTATGCTGCATCAGATACTGCTTATAACCTTCTTCAATGGCTTTAGCGATCACACCGCTGCGGATAAAGCGACCGTTGATAAAATAGATCTCAAAATTGCGGTTGGAACGTACCAGCACCGGTTTTCCCAAATATCCCTCTACCTTAATGCCGTTTTCTTCCATCTGTATCGGTACCAGCTGTGCAGCGATCTCTCTGCCGTAGATCCGGTAGATGACTTCCCGCAGATCACCATTTCCGGAGGTATGGAATCTGGTCTGATTCCCCAGTACGAATTTGAAGGAGATATCCGGTCTGGACAGTGCCAGATGTTCCATCAGATCCGTGATATAACTGCCCTCCGTGGCAGGCTGTTTTAAAAATTTCCGGCGGACCGGCGTATTGAAGAACAGATTCCTCATGAGAAATGTGGTACCGTCCGGTGCGCCGATCTCATCGATGGACTGTTCCTTTGCCCCCTCTAACACCATGCGGGTTCCGGTGAGATTTTCCTTTCTCTTGGTGATGATCTCCACACGGGACACCGCCGCGATACTGGACAGAGCCTCACCACGGAAGCCAAGGCTTGCGATATGGTTCAGATCATCCGCATCTTCGATTTTGCTGGTGGCATGCCGCAGAAACGCTGTGGGAAGCTGTTCCCGTTCAATGCCGCAGCCGTTATCCGTCACACGGATGAACTCAATACCACCTTCTTTTGCCTCTACCGTAATCGCCGTGGAACCGGCATCTATGGCATTTTCCACCAGCTCTTTCACCACGCTGGCAGGTCGTTCTACCACCTCACCGGCAGCGATCCTGTCGATCGTCCGGGAGTCCAGTACATGTATTCCCATATATCTACCTATGCCTTTCCCTTATAACTAACCGTTCCAGCGGTTCTTTAGCTTATTCTGTAACCGGTACAGGGTGTTCAGTGCATCTAACGGGGTCAGAGTCGTCACCTCAATCTCCATCAGTTCCTTCAGAATATCTTCATCCGTCACAGTGTCGAACAGAGACATCTGTGCCAGATCCACCTCATCGTATTTGGGCTGTTTTTTTGCCTTGCCATCGTTTTTATTATCGATAGCGATGCTCTGCACCTTTTCCGTAATATCATTGTCCGACAGCTGTTCCACGATCTCCTTGGCACGGTCAATGACCATATCCGGCACTCCTGCCAACTTCGCTACCTGGATGCCGTAGCTCTTGTCCGCACCGCCCTTTACGATCTTACGTAAGAACACGATATCGTCGCCACATTCCTTCACAGCAATGCAATAGTTGTTCACATTATTCATTTTGCCTTCCAGCTCGGTCAGCTCATGGTAATGGGTGGCGAACAGCGTCTTGGCTCCTAAAAGCTTGCGGTTGCTGATATGTTCGATCACTGCCCAGGCAATGCTCAGTCCGTCAAAAGTGGAAGTTCCTCTTCCGATCTCATCTAAGATCAGAAGGCTCTTGGAAGTGGCATTCCGTAAGATATTCGCCACCTCATTCATCTCCACCATGAAAGTGGACTGACCGCTGGCCAGATCATCCGAAGCTCCCACACGGGTAAAGATCCGGTCTACAATACCGATATTAGCGGTTCTGGCAGGGACGAAGCACCCGATCTGCGCCATCAGTACGATCAGTGCCGTCTGACGCATGTATGTGGACTTACCTGCCATATTGGGACCGGTAATGACACTGATACAATGACTGCCATTATCCAGATAAGTGTCATTGGCAATAAACATATCATTGGTGATCATCTGTTCCACCACAGGGTGTCTTCCGTCCTTGATGTCAATAACACCCTTTTCATTTAACTTCGGACGTACATAATGATTGCGCTCCGAAACCAACGACAGGGACGCATACACATCCAGCTTTGCAATCGCTTTCGCGGTGTTCTGGATGCGGACCAGTTCCTGAGCAATGGTATCCCTTATTCTGCAGAACACATCATATTCCAACGTCTGGAGCTTATCCTCCGCATTTAAGATAGTGTCCTCCAATTCCTTCAACCGCGGTGTGGTATATCGTTCCGCATTTGCCAGAGTCTGCTTGCGGATATAGTCCTCCGGCACCAGATCCTTGTAAGAATTGGTCACCTCGAAATAATAACCGAATACTTTGTTATATTTGATCTTCAGATTCTTGATCCCGGTACGTTCTCTGTCTTCTTCCTCTAACTGTGCCAGCCACTGTTTTCCGTCATGCTTGGCGCTTCGCAGTCTGTCTATGGTCTCATCGAACCCATCTTTGATCATTCCACCTTCCCTTATGGAGATCGGCGGTTCTTCAATGATCGCTTCATCGATCAGCTGATAGATGTCCTCCAGTCCGTCAATCTGCTCCCGGATTTCCACAAGTTCTTCTTTTTCAAATGCAGACAACACCGTCTTAATAGGCGGCAGCATCTCCAGGGAATTCCGAAATGCGATCAGATCTCTGGGATTTGCCGTCTTATAAGTCACCTTACTGAGCAGTCGCTCCAGATCGTAGATGGGATTTAAGTATTCCCGGATCTCATCCCTGGAGATAGAGTCCTGATTCAGCTCCTGGATAGCATCCAGACGTTTCTCCATCTCATCCTTCTCAATCAATGGCTGTTCAATATAATTGCGCAGAAGCCTGGCGCCCATGGCAGTCTTCGTCTTGTCTAACACCCACAAAAGTGAACCTCTCTTCTGCTTCTCTCTGAGGGTCTCCGTCAGTTCCAGATTTCTTCTGGTGGAACTGTCCAGCAGCATATATTTGCTGGTAAGATAGGGATAAATATGGGTAAAATGCTCCAGATCCGTCTTCTGTGTATCATACAGATACTGCAACAGTGCTCCCGCCGCTAAAAGTCCCGTAGGGAATTCTTCGATGCCAAGTCCGATCAGCGTATTTACCTTAAAATGCTTCATAAGGATCCGTCTGCACCCGTCATCATCGAACATATGGGATTCCAGCGCATTGACGGAGATATGTAAGCGGGACTTTAAGTCATTCACATCAAAGCCACTGACTAAAAATGCCTCGTTGCAGATGATTTCAGAAGGTTCGTACTTCATCAGTTCATCATTTAATTTTTTCAAATCTTCAACTTCCGTCACATAATAATCACCGGTAGTTACATCTGCCGCGGAGATCCCGATACCGTCCGAAGTATAGGCGATGCTCAGCAGATAATTATTTTTGCCGGCTTCCAGTGATTGTACGTTTAAGTTGGTACCGGGTGTCACCACACGGATCACTTCCCTCTTCACCAGTCCCTTGGCAAGCTTCGGATCCTCCACCTGTTCACAGATAGCTACTTTATAGCCGCGGCTTACCAGTTTGGACAGATAGCCTTCCACGGCATGGTAAGGAATACCGCACATGGGCGCACGTTCCTCCAGGCCACAGCTTTTTCCCGTCAGTGTGATCTCCAGTTCTTTGGAAGCCACCAGCGCATCGTCGAAAAACATTTCATAGAAATCTCCCAGACGATAAAAAAGGATGCAGTCCTTATACTGCTCCTTGGTCTCCATATATTTTTGCATCATTGGTGTCAATTCAGCCATGATCTTCTCCTGTTCTGTAAAAAGGATCCACGACAAAGCGGACACGCAAAAGCTTGCGTATCCGCATCTATCTTAGCACAAAATATTGAGGTTGTAAATTAAAGAACCCTTATGAAAAATGATAGTTTTTCACACTTACTGCAGCTTTGCTGCACGTTCCAGTGCATCATCAATATGGGCACAGACATTTTCTCTGCCCACCTTATCTAAGAATCCGCTCTTCTCCATGACATGCATGGGCTGTTCCCCTACATGGGACAGAATGATCTGGATGTTTTTCTTCTTACAGTCTGCATATAACTGCTCCAGATTATGCATAGCTGTGGCATCAATGGCGCTCACACTGCGCATACGCAGTACCAGGCAGTTCATCTTCTCATCTAATGTGATCTTCAGGATCTTGTCCGCTGCACCGAAGAATAAAGGACCACTCACTTCGTAGACCATGGTGTTGTGAGGTACGACTCTTAAGGACAGACTGTCCGCATCATCATCCTCATCCACGTATTTCCAGCCTTCCACTTCCGTCACATCGCTCATACGCTTCATGAACAGAATGGCTGCCAATAAAATACCTACCTCAATCGCTACTACCAGATCGAATACAACAGTCAGTACAAATGTGGTCACCAGAACGATAATGTCACTCTTGGGTGCGGTCTTGCACAGACCTACAAATTTACGCCAGTCGCACATATTGTAAGCCACCATGAACAGAATAGCTGCAATGGTGGGCATGGGGATCAGTGCCGCATAAGGCATCAGTACTACCAGAATCAACAAAAGAGTCACGGAATGCACCATACCGGCAATAGGGGTACGTCCGCCGTTTTTCACATTGGCAGCAGTTCTTGCGATGGCACCGGTGGCGGGGATTCCGCCGAACAATGCAGAAGTAATGTTGCCGGCACCCTGGGCGATCAGTTCCATATTGGAACGATGTCTGCTGTTCACCATGCTGTCCGCTACCACGCAGGAAAGCAATGACTCAATGGCCGCCAGAATCGCGATGGTAAAAGCATCCGGCAGGACGTTCTGTACTGTTTTCAGGCTGAAAGCGGGCAGAGAAATTGACGGAAGCTTATTGGAAATCTCATACAGATCTCCAATTGTATTAACATTCATGTTAAGCAGTGCTACCATGGCACTTCCCACCAGTACCGCGATCAGAGAAGGGGGAATCTTCTTGCAAAATCCCGGCAGATACTGCCACAGGATCAGGATCAGGAGACTGATCACACCTACAAGCAGCGCCTGCACATTTGTGGTGGAGATGAACTGAAATACTGCTTTCAGTTTATCCATGGTCTCGATCAGCGGCTCTTCGCTGACAATGGTCAGTCCCAGGAAGTCCTTGATCTGTCCGATAAAGATCGTCACAGCAATACCGGAAGTAAAACCGGTGGTGATCGTATAGGGTATAAACTTGATCAGATTGCCAAGTCGTAAGAAACCCATCAGGATCAGGATCACACCCGCTAACAATGTCGCTATGATCAGACCGTCCATCCCGTTCTTCGCTACAATTCCTGCAACAATAGTGGCAAATGCCGCAGTAGGGCCTGCGATCTGTACACGGCTGCCACCTAAGAAAGAGATCACAAAGCCTGCCGTAATGGCGGTGTAAATACCTTTTTCAGGCGTTACTCCGGAAGCCAGTGCAAGTGCAATGGATAAGGGCAGGGCAATGATTGCTACAATGATACCTGCGATCACATCTTTTACAAACTGTTCTTTCGTGTAGCTTTTCATCACAGAGAAAAGCTTCGGTTTCAATTTTTCCATAACATTCTCCTCAATATAATCTCCTCAGTAAAAAAAAACCGTGTGAAATTATAAAATTTTTATAAAATCACACGGGTCTTATCATAGCTCTATTTTTTAAGCTTTGCAAGACTTTTTTATTATTTTAAAGCTATTTTAAACCTATTCTACAATACGGTTTTTACCGTTATTTTTGGCAGTATATAATTTCCGGTCCACAGAAGTAAACAATAGATCCAGCTGTTTATCAGCCTCATAACGCTCCATTCCACCGCTGATGGTAATATCTGTCTGTCTGGTATTCTGGGAATATCTCCTTAAGCCTTCCTGGATATTCCGGAATGAATGTAACACTTGTTCCCGATCATCCTGTTCAAACACCAGCATAAACTCCTCGCCGCCGAACCGGGCCGCGATTCCTTTTCCCTGCATTTCTTCCAGCATCAGTCTTCCGGCTTCCCGCAGTACATCATCACCGTATCCATGCCCATAGGTATCATTGACTGCCTTGAAATCATCTACATCCATCAATACGATCCAGAAGTTCTTGCCCGGCTTGCACATCCATTCATTCACCTGATTTACAAGATAGCGACGATTATACAGCCTGGTCAGAGGATCATGGTTCGCTGCAAAGTTCAGATCCTCACTCAGACTCAGCAATTGCTTTCGTTGTTCCTCGTAACTTCTGAGCAATTCAAATATCATGGCAAATACAGACACTCCCACAATAACAAAGGAGCCAAGCGTAGTTCCGATTTTACCCGCTTCATCCATATTTCTCCATACGGAAGGCCGTTCAAAGCTGCTCATCATGATCACCAGATATTCCAGCAGTGTCACCGTAAATGAAACGATCACCACATTTCTCGGAAAAAATATCGCCAGTCCAACGACCCCCAGGACCAGATATACGATAGAGGCATCCCCGTAGCAATAATACAAATAAGGAAATTCAAACCATACAAGTAGTAATATGATCAAGACCGCCGGTATTTGCACCTTTTTCGTAGTCCATCCGGCAATGCCGATGATCACGATCATCAGCAGGCATATCCCGCAGAGTATGGTCGGCAGTTTCGTACCGTGAATACAGAAATTGCAGATTGTTCCGATCAGATTTGCGGTGCACGCCGTTATCGTCAGAATCTGATACATTTTCCAGGACATGTCCTGTTCCAGTTCTATTCTTTTTACCTTCTCTTGTTCTTCCATTTTGATTTCCTTTTACAATTTATTCGTCTGTCATATCTATGATGCCAGGATCAAAAGGTCTAAGCCCACATGAGCTTGCTCATAGGTGGGTGAAAGACCTTAGGATCATCAGAGTCATGAACGAACCATATGCCCCATATAGTAAAATCCATGGCATTCATCCAGTGAAACATTCACAAGCTTTCCCACCAGTGATGCATCTCCCGGAAAATGTACCAGCGTATTATTTGACATTCTTCCGGTCACTAAGGAACTGTCATTTTCATTGATCTCTTCTACCAGCACATCGCAGATCTGTCCCTGATACCTGGATACCTGTTCCCTGGCAGTCTCCTGCACGGTCTTAAGCACCCGGTCAAACTGCTCCTTTACCAGTTCCTCCGGCACCTGCTCCATGGTTGCAGCCGGTGTTCCGGTTCGTTTGGAATAGATAAAGGTAAAGGCATTGTCGTATTTTACGCGACGGATCACATCGATGGTCTCGTCTACGTCTTCCTTCGTCTCTCCGGGGAATCCTACGATAATATCCGTAGTGATCGCCATATCCGGAATCTCCTTACGGATCTTCTCCGCCAGCTGCAGATACTGTTCCTTAGTATAACGACGGTTCATTGCTTTTAATATCTTCGTGGAACCGGACTGCAAAGGAAGATGGAGGTGTCTGCAGATCTTCTTTGAATGCTTCATCACCTCGATCAGCTCATCCGACAGATCCTTGGGGTGGGAGGTCATGAAACGGATCCGCTCCAATCCCTCGATTCTTTCTACTTCCTGTAAAAGCTGCGCAAAGGTAATGGGCTCTTCCAGATTTTTACCGTAGGAATTTACATTCTGTCCCAGCAGCATGATCTCCACAACGCCGTCCGCCACCAGTCCCTCGATCTCACGGATGATATCCTTCGGATTACGGCTGCGCTCCCTGCCACGGACATAAGGTACAATACAGTAGCTGCAGAAATTATTGCAGCCGAACATAATATTGATACCTGACTTGAAAGAATACTTTCTCTCCACCGGCAGATCTTCCACGATCTTGTCCGTATCCTTCCAGATATCAATGACCATTCCCTCATTTTCAAACAGGGAGCATAACAGCTCTGCGAATTTGAAAATATTATGAGTTCCGAAGATCAGATCCACGAAGCGGTAACTGTTTTTGATCTTCTCGATCACGGAAGGCTCCTGCATCATACAACCGCACAATGCGATCTTCATGTGAGGATTTTTCCTCTTGTAGCCGTTTAATACTCCCAGTCTTCCGTAGACACGCTGATTAGCGTTATCTCTCACCGTACAGGTATTATAGATCACAAAGTCCGCATTCTCATCCTCAATGATCTCATAGCCGACTTTTTCCAGAATTCCCACCAGTTTTTCCGAGTCCCTGGCGTTCATTTGACACCCGAAGGTAGTCACACAGCAGGTAGGCTTTCTGCCCAGTTCTTCTCCAAGCTTTGCCACATAACCGGAGGCTTTCTCCATAAAATAATACTGTCTGTCGGTTTCGTTCATTTGTGTTACATTTGTCATATAAAAAATATTGCCTTTCTAAACATCGGTATCTATTATCTGTCTGCGTATTTTGCCGCAATGGCGATCAAAAGTCCGGTCGTCTTTTCCATGGACTGTACACAGGCATACTCATATCTGCCGTGATAATTTTCTCCGCCGGTGCACAGGTTCGGGCAGGGCAGCCCCATGAAGGACAGTCTGGCGCCGTCGGTACCGCCGCGGATGGGAGATACCCTGGGTTCGATTCCCAGCTCTTCCATGGCTGCTTTCGCATTGTCGATCAGGTGCATGTGCTGCTCCATGATCTCCCGCATATTATAATAAGAATCTTTCATATCCACTATGGCGGTGCCTTCCCCATACTTCCGGTTCAGGAAATCCGCACAGGACAAAAACAGCTCTTTTTTCTGTTCAAACAGCTGTCTGTTATGATCACGGATAATATAGTCGGCAGTAACCTCCTCCACATTGCCGCTTATGGCATCCAGATGGAAGAAGCCCTCATAGCCTTCGGTATACATTGGATTCTGCTCCACCGGCAGCAGCTTCTGGAACTCCTGTGCGATCAGGATGGCGTTTTTCATTTTGCCCTTGGCGGAACCGGGATGTACACTTCTGCCATAGACATGAAGCTTCGCTCCGGCAGCATTGAAGTTCTCATATTCCAATTCGCCCAATGCGCCACCGTCTACGGTATACGCATAATCCGCTCCGAACAGCTTCACATCAAAATGATCCGCTCCGGCACCGACTTCCTCATCCGGGGTAAAACCAATGCGGATCTTGCCATGCTTTTTCTCCGGATGTTTTAACAAATCTTCCGCCATAGTCATGATCTCGGCAACTCCTGCCTTGTCATCTGCGCCAAGCAGAGTCGTTCCGTCTGTCACGATCAAATCTTTCCCCACATAATTTAACAGCTCCGGGAAATCCGCTGTCTTCATAATGATGTTCTCTGCTGCATTCAGTACGATATCTTTTCCGTCATAATTCTCCACGATCCGGGGCTTCACATTGGTATCCGTCACTGCGGGAGAAGTATCCATATGGGCAATAAATCCAAGCACCGGTGCATTCTCGCAGCCTGCGGATGCAGGAACGGTGGCATAGACATAGCAGTGCTCCCGATCATAAGTGATCTCTGTGGCACCCATAGTCTCCAGTTCACTGACAAGCAGACCTGCCAGGTCATGCTGCTTCATGGTGCTGGGGGTCGTGGTGCTCTCTTCACTGGACTGGGTATCGATCTTCACATATCGTAAAAAGTTTTCAATCGTCTTAGTCATAATCTCACTCCTAACGTTTCTACACAAATACAACTTATCCGGGCTTGTACTTCTCTCAAATCCGTATAGCCACATCTCATTTATCATATCATGGTGACCGCACCGCTTCAATATTTAATTTCATTTCAGGAGTAATTTCTGGGGTGATTTCCGGCGTGATCGTTCAGAGCTTATATGATCTTATTTCCCGACAGATTCCCTTCGACAACATCACTACCGCCAGAAGATTCGGTACCGCCATCAGGCCGTTACAGATATCCGAAAAATCCCATACCGCTTCCAGCGAACAGACCGCCCCCAAAAAAGCAAGCATTCCATAGCACAGACGGTACCACCCTGTCCGGCGACTATTTCCCGCCAGGTATTCAAAAGCTTTCTCTCCCTGATATTCCCATGCAATAATTGTAGCAAACGCAAACAATGCGATGGAGATCGTAAGCATCCATTCCCCCGCCCTGCCAAAGGTGGCAGAAAATACAGCGATCATAAGCGCTGTTCCGTTCAAAAGCTCCCCCTGCGCATCCCTCTGTCCCAACATACCGCTGGATGCTATGGCAAGCCCCGTCAGAGAACAGATCACAATGGTATCGATAAAAACTCCCGTCATGCTGATATACCCCTGACGTACCGCATCCGGTGTATCTGCACAAGCCGCACTGATACCGGCTGCTCCGAGTCCCGCTTCGTTGGAAAATACACCACGGGAGACACCATAGCGCATAGCCTGCCTGCCGGAACATAAGAATCCAATGGTTCCTCCTGCCATAGCCTCCGGGCAGAAAGCCCCCCATAAAATCTGCCAAATTCCTGCCGGTAGATTATGTAAATGGGTGAAGATCACCATGCCTGTTCCGAACAGATAAAATACTGCCATACAGGGCACCAGATATTCCGTGACCCTTGCTATTTTATCGATTCCTCCAAGGATTACCAGAATCGTAAGGATACCAAGCACCAGTCCTGTCACTGTCTGTTCGACTCCAAAAGTCACTGCCAGTGCCTCCGCAATAGAATTCCCCTGCGTCATATTCCCCATGCCAAAGGAGGCAAGTACTGCGAATATTGCAAACAGTACCGCAAGGATCCGCCCCATGCGTCTATACGGAAATGCATTTTGCAGAACATACATGGGACCACCCACTGGTTTTCCTTTGTGATCTCTTACACGATATCTGACACACAGCGTACTTTCCACCAGTTTGGTCGACAGTCCGATGATCCCGGACAAAAGCATCCAGAACAATGCTCCCGGTCCTCCCAGTACCATGGCAGTAGCCACGCCTACGATATTTCCCGTGCCTATTGTTGCTGCCAGTTCTGTAGTCAGAGCTGAAAAAGAAGAAACCCCTTCCCCATCTGTACCTTTCCGGCTCTTAGAATGGAACACCAGCCCAAGTGCCGCCAACAGGTTTCTCAAGGGAAAAAAGCGCAGACTTATCATCAGATAACAGCCACAGCCCAATAATAAAAAAATAAGCCAGGGTCCCCATACGATCCGGTCTGCCTGCTGTAAAAAGCCTTTTACCTCTGTGATCATAAAAAGTCTGTCTCCCTGACTTATTTTTCTAAAATATATTCTTTATTTTTCTATTTTATACGTTGATATCACTGTCCGGCTGCTTTTCCGGATTCCTGTATTTTCAGGAATGTATTTACTTGTTATCCGGCAGAAAACCCGGGATCTTTTCTGCGATCTCCCGAATCCCGAACAGATATCCGATGCCTTTCTCCAGTTGTCCTTCGGAAGCATTGAGCAGTGTTGCGGTCAGATGCAGCTTATGCTCTCCGTATGCAAGATCACACGTATACTCGTCGTTGTCGTTTTCCATGGTCGTCCGTGCCTTCGCTTCTATTTCAGCTTCTGTTTCAGCCTCTATTTCAGCTTCTTTATCCCACATGATCTGTGCATTGGTATCATAAGGCATCTCTCCTTCGATTTCAATATAGGTTCCGGAATAATAATCATGCAGATAGGACTGCATATAATCGGTGATAAAATAATAAGGGGCATCCGCACCGATATCATCCCATGTGACCGGTTCTGTCTCATCTTCCAGCATGACCTTCATGGCATAGAGTGTTCCGGTCTCAGAATCCACGACACACTCTGTACTGACTCCCGTAACCTCCTCTTCCTTCATGCGCATACAGATGTCATAGGCCATGATCACAACTCCATCCGACAGCTTTTCATCGTACAAAATATATCGTTTGATGGAAATGTTATCTGTATCCATATTTTTGAAAAAATAATCCTCCGGGATCACTCCCATATCCTGAAAAGTGTAATTCCATTCCGTATTTAAAATATATTCATCGATCAGACTATATATTTCACCATCCGTTGCAGCTTCATAATCCTGTTCAGAGATATAGTACTGTTTTCCCAAAGCGATACCATCTGCCAGATTTTGAAGCCTGCGCACGGTGTCGGTCTCATACTCTTCCTTCCAGACGGTATAATCCGTTCCTGTATTCGATATGCTGACTGACCGGGTCAGCCTGCTTTTATCCTGCAATCGTAACAACCCTTCCGGTCCTGCGAATGCAAAGACGATCAGCACAAGCAGTCCGCCCATACATAGCAGGAAATTCCTCCGGTTCTTATTCTCCTTTTTTTTCATATTCCGCCTTTTGCTCCCCTGTTGCTTTTATTTTTTACCACCTGCATTTTCCCGGGAAAATATAACCGCATTACCGTGCCTTCTCCAAGCTTGCTGTCAATCTTCAGTTCCCCCTGGTGCAGGGTGATGATCTTCTGACAGAGGGCCATTCCGATGCCGGCTCCGCCCTCCTTGCGGGATCTGGACTTATCCACCATATAAAAAGCCTCCGTGATCCTCGCGATCTCTTCCTGTGGGATCCCCCTGCCGTTGTCTACAACCTTGATCTCATAGCCCTGTGTGAGCTTACTTCCCTTCATCAGGATAAATCCGCCTTCTTCCACAGCCTTTACAGCATTATCCAGCAGATTATATAACAGCGACAAAAGTAGATCCCTGTCACCCAAAATCGCCCCTTTTTCCAGATTGATCTTTCCCCGGATCCCTTTGCGTTCAAAGGGGATCCGCATCGTATCCCGGATATTTTCCTCCAGTTCTTTCGTCTGAATCTTCTTGAATTCTAATTCCTGTCTGTCCATTCCCACCAGCTCCAGCAATTTGTGAGACAGGCTTTCCAGACGTTTTCCCTGACTGAAAATATAGTAGGTGGCTTCGCCCCGCTCCTGCTCTGTCAGTTCATAGGAGTTCAGCATATCCGCATATCCGATGATGGAAGTTAACGGTGTCTTGAGTTCATGGGCAAACGCTGCCGTAAAATCCTCCTTTTGTTTTGCTTCCAGCTCTTTTTCCGCCATCTGGCTTACCAGTCTGTCCGTCATCCGGTTAAAGCTCCGGGACAGTTCTCCAATCTCATCTGCACACTGATAGACAGCTCTCTTCTCCAGATCTCCCTCGGCAATCCTCCCCGCCGTGCGGTTTAACTGCTCTATGGGCCGGGTCAGATATCTGGACAGCAAAAAAGCTGCCAGGCCACCGATCACCATAAGGCCTGCCAGAGCAATACCATATTGCCGCATCATATTGCTCCGTTCTTCATAAATGCTGCTCAGATCCTTCAGAATTCCAAGATATACCGTATCTGCCGAATCCGTCGCCTGATCTGTGATAATGCTGAGCAGGTAATAACACGTTCCTACCTTGCGGACACCGTAGACCTGATCTGCACCGGGATCCATAGTCCGGATCATTTCTTCCGCAAGGCTCCTGATCTCATCCTGCGGCAGCTTCAGGCTGCCCTCCAGAGTGATCGTGCCATCCGTTTCAAGGATCATACATTCCGTACCGTTCTGATCCGTCATCCGTTCTGTTGCAGAATTTCCTGCCTGTATCCCTGCAAATTCCGCTCCGTATTTTTCCATGTTCTGATACACCATATCATAAATGGTCTGAAAGAGAAGGTTCTCACGTTTTCCCTGCTCCGTCTCCCGTTCTAACATACGGTTAAAATAAGAAAACAGCATAAAGCTTCCAAACAGCATAAAGGCTGCCGTAAGGAGTGCTGTGATGGAAAAAAATAATTTATGCGTGAACTTCATTCAAACGATACCCCACTTTATATACCGCTATAATAATATTTTCCCAGTGTAACTTTTTCTTCAGCCGCTGCACATGCAGATCCACAGTCCGGCTCTGTCCCATATATTCGCCACCCCATACAGTCTCGTATATGGTTTCCCGGTACAATGCCCTGTTTTTATTCCTGGCGAATAATAACAGCAGATCGAATTCCTTCGGTGTCAGATAGATTTCCTCCCCGTCCAGAGTCACTCTGTGGGACGCCGTGTCTATGGTGACATTGCACGCCTGGATGACCGTCTCTGTCTTATGATATCTGCGCAGCACCGCCTCCACTCTGGCAAGCAGCTCTACGATCTCAAACGGCTTGGGCAGATAATCATCCGCCCCCATTCGGAGTCCTTTCACCTTATGTTCCGTAGATCCCAGCGCCGTCAGGAAGATCACCGGCAGTTCACAGGCTTTCGCATAATCCATCAGCTCATACCCGTTGATCCCCGGCAGCATAATATCTAACAGTGCGAGATCAAATTTCTCCCGTTCCATAAGATCTGCCGCGCTTTTTCCATCCGGCGCCCAGGTACACAGATACCCTGCCTTTGTCAGATTCATCCGGATCAGATTAGCGATCGGCTCTTCATCTTCTGCAATTAATATCCTGAACATTTCTTCTGCCCCTCATTCTATAAATTCTCATATTACTTTAACTCCTGATTGTATCCATTTTGTATCATCCAAAGCTATGCACTCTTTTCTCCTTAGTTCATACCATATAATAAATGTTTTTACGGAAAGGACAGTTGATCGCTATGAAAGATTATTCTTTCGAGGAACCGTTTGAAAAATATCCTCTCGCCATGGCTTATGTCCCCTGGCAGCATTTTACCCAAATGTATGAAAATCTGGAAAAAGGATACAGGGCCGGTACTATTTTCCCCGAGCTTGACAAACCCTTTACAGGAAGGAGATGCGTCAAATGAACAGCGAAGAAAAAAAACTGTATGATATCGGCATCGCTGATTTCGTCCTGACAGATCTGATGCTGTATCTGGACACCCACCCTTCGGACCAAAAAGCCATGGAATACTTCAATCACTACGCACGGATCAAAACACAGATGGAGCGGGAATTTGCAAGAGATCATTACCCACTGCGCAAGGATCTCGCCGAAAGTAACAGGGACTGGCGCTGGGGCAGTGCCCCTCTCCCCTGGGAAGGAGGCTGTAACTGATGTGGAACTATGAAAAAAGACTGCAATTTCCGGTAAATATCAAAGAGCCCAACGCGAAGCTGGCGCAGGTCATCATCTCCCAGTACGGCGGACCGGACGGTGAAATGGGCGCCAGCATGCGTTACCTGTCCCAACGTTATTCCATGCCTTATAAGGAAGTTGCCGGACTGCTGACTGATATAGGGACTGAAGAACTGGGGCATCTTGAAATGGTAGCCACCATCGTCCACCAGCTGACCCGTAACCTCTCCATGGAAGAGATTGAGAAGAGCGGATTCGCCAACTATTACGTGGATCATACCATCGGTGTCTGGCCCCAGGCAGCAGGCGGTGTTCCCTTTAATGCCTGTGAGTTCCAGGTAAAGGGAGATATCATCACCGATCTGCACGAGGATATGGCTGCGGAACAGAAAGCCCGCTCCACCTATGACAACATCTTACGTCTGATCAAGGATCCGGATATCTGCGAACCCATCAAATTCCTGCGGGCCCGCGAAGTCGTCCATTACCAGCGCTTCGGAGAAGCCCTCCGTATCACACAGGACCACCTGAATTCAAAGAACTTCTATGCCTTTAACCCCGGTTTTGACCGCTGTGAATCCTGTGGCAATTAACTCTTCCACAAAAAGAGAATCCCTCACGCAAAGAGGGATTCTCTGATCATGATCTTATTCCACATTAAATACCAAGAAAACTTTTTACGGTATCCTTCATTTTATCCACATCACACTGCGTATCATGAAGTATAGGTGCGGTACGGATCTCTTCGATAGCTCCGGGTACCTTCACCTTAGCAATTTTGGATAATTCATCCACCAGTTCAAAATCACCCATTACATCATATTTGGTATCAATCGCATCCATGACGCTTCTGGTGAATTTGAAGGGGCTTGCAGTAGAAGCAATGACGGTGGTCTTATGATCCCCGGTCTCTGCCACATATTTTCCGTATACTGCGGAAGCTACTGCGGTATGGGTATCGATCACATAGCCGCATTTCTCATACAGACGGCGGATTTCTGCTGCTGTCTCTGCCTCACTTGCGAAGTTACCATAGAAGTCAGCCAGCTGTGCCTTCATTTCTTCGGTGATCTCGTATTTGCCGTTGCCGGTCAGCGCACTCATCAGCTCCCGGTTTTTATCCGCATCATTGCCTGCGATACGGTAAATCAGACGCTCTAAGTTGCTGGAGATCAGAATATCCATGGAGGGAGATGTCGTCAGTACGAACTCTCTGTTGCGGTCATAGGTTCCGGTACGGAAGAAATCATACAGTACCTTATTATCATTGGAAGCACAGATCAGTTTATCAATGGGAAGCCCCATATTCTTCGCATAAAATGCTGCCAGAATGTTACCGAAGTTACCGGTGGGAACTACAACATTGATCTTCTCACCCTCTGCGATCTTGCCGTCTTTACATAACTGAGCATAAGCATATACATAATAGCAGATCTGAGGTACCAGACGTCCGATGTTGATAGAGTTGGCCGAGGAGAACTGGAAGCCCTTCTCATCCATCTCTTTTGCCAGCTCCTTATCGGAGAAGATCTTCTTCACGCCGGTCTGGGCATCGTCAAAATTGCCGTGAATGCCTACTACGAAGGTATTGGCACCCTTCTGGGTCACCATCTGCTTCTCCTGGATCGGGCTGACACCGTTCTTCGGGTAAAATACAATGATACGAGTGCCTTTTACATCTGCAAAGCCTGCCAGGGCTGCCTTACCGGTATCGCCGGAGGTAGCGGTCAGGATCACGATCTCGTTCTTAATATTGTTCTTGCGGGCAGAAGTGATCATCAGATGAGGTAAAATGGAAAGTGCCATATCCTTAAAAGCAATGGTGGATCCATGGAACAATTCCAGATAATATGCATCGTCTGCCTTCACAAGCGGAGCAATTTTTTCTGTATCAAACTTGGAATCGTAAGCACTGTTAATGCAGTTCTTCAATTCTTCTTCCGTGAAATCCGTCAGGAATAATTTCATAACCTCATATGCAACCTGCTGATAGGTCATCCCCGCAAGCTCCTTAAGGCTCTTGTCCAATGTAGGAATATGATCCGGTACAAACAATCCTCCGTCATCGGATAATCCCTTCAGGATCGCCTGTGATGCGGTTACCGGTGCGCTGTTGCTGCGCGTACTGCGATAAATTACTTCCATTTCCTCTCCTCCGTATCTATATGTATCTATGGATGATAATCCACCTGTAATTTCGTAAAAGTATAGCATATTTTAGGTACTGTTGCAAGGTGAATTGATAAAGTATCCCTGCATTGTATTACTCTTTAAAAAACTCGTGCCCTCCGTAACGGAACAATAACGTAAGTTTTTCATCAAACCACCGCATTCTGTCATCCTCCGCGTATTTTCTGGCTGCAAAATACATTGCTCCGTCAGATATGTCTTCGCCTTTCAAAGCCCGTCCCACTGCTTTTACCGTCTCTTCACTGACTTCTGCACAGGCATAGCTCCCGTCATAGACCGGAGAGAATTGTGCTACTCCATTCTCCCGCTGGAACACGATTTCCGTAATGCTATCCGGGAATTTTGGAGAATTTAATCGGTTCAATATCACATTTGCCACCAAAAGCTTCCCCTCCTCATCCTCACATCCCGCTTCCGCCTCTACAATCCGAAGCAATACCTCCAGCTCCTTTTCTGTCAGCTGATATTTGCTGTTTCTCTGCAATTCATTGCAATCCACTACTCTCTGTCCGGAGGAGGTTCTGGAAGCGATCCCCATAACCATGCTCTCTCTGTCTGCCAACAGTCTCTCCTCTGCCTGTGTCTGACGGACCGTCTGCTGCATTTTCTGTTTGATGTCCTCCATTCTGCACAGGCTTAAGACTCCCAGCAAAAACAGCAGATTTATCGTCAGTAGCCCGCTCAAAGCTTTTTTATACATCGCTGAAAACTGACCCTTTCTCATTTTCTTATTTGGACTCTAACTTCATTCTATGCAGCTCGTCCGAAAAATATATCTGTTGTTCTTCCGGGAAAAATGTTAGTATAAGAATATGAGTGTAAAAAACAGTGAAAAAGAGCAAGTATATAAAGGAGTGTTCCGTGCCGTCAAAAAAGACGGGACGGTCTATTATCGTGCCTCTTTGACCCGGCATGGGAAACATATCAGTCTCGGCAGCTACCCTGTGGCAGAGGATGCCCATAGGGCTTACGAAGAAGGACTTCGTCTGCTTTCAGACCTTTCTACCTCTCTTAAATCCTACGAGCCTAGCTCCCCTCTTCCTTTTGAGAAGTGGGTCTGCCTTCTTAATTTCCGGGACAACGGGATCTACCTTGGGAATCCCATCTATATGGGACAACAACTGTTTTACTATTATCTGTCTCCCCATCATGTATTAAAGTTCGATCTGGAGGATCTGTTCTATTATTCCTCCCACAAGATCATGCGCCGGGGTAATCATTACTTTGTGGCGGATTATGGAATGCAGGTCACTCTGACCTCCCGCTACGGGATCAAAAGTTATGCCGTTCCCGGCACAGACTACTGTTTCCGCAACGGTGATCCGACAGATTTTAGGAGGGAAAATTTAGAGATCCATAATATCTATCAAGGTGTCCGCAAAACCGCAGCAAAAAACGGACAGTACATTTATACTGTCCGCATTCATATTCGCGGTAATTATCTGGTGGGACGCTATGCTAACGAGACAGAAGCCGCTATCGCCTATAATAAAGCCATCGACATTCTGCGAAGCAAAGGTGTCACAAATAATTTTTCATACAATTACGTGGAGGAAATCGCTCCCAGCCGCTATGCCGAGATTTATTCTGCCCTCACCATAGCGCCGGGGATTCTGAATTATCCGACTATTTCTCCGAATAATCAATAAAGCTGATATTCATATTGGCATAGCCCGCGATACCGTCAATTGCCACATCGCCTGCATACTGCCACATGGTAAAACGGTACGGATAATCCGGGATATCTGTAAACTGCGACAGCCATACATCGTATGCCGACAGCTTGGACAGGTCGATTTCCTTTATCAGCCATTCCTTGTCTCCATAGAGCAGTGGCTTATATCCCGCTGCAGCTATCGTGTCCAGAAAAGCCTTCGTAATCTTCGTCTTATCCGCCCTGTTTACGCTCTCGATTCTCGCCGTGTCATTCTCCACAAAGCTCATATCAAACGCCACAGGATAAGTAACCTTGTAGTCTTTGATATTCTCCAGGACCACGTTCGCTTCCTCTATCGCTTCTTCCTCTGTGATTGCCTGGGAAGTAAAATATACGCCGATCCGAAGTCCTGCATCGGTGGCTCTCTTGATGTTATCCGTAAAATAATCATCCAGCACGATCTGTCCGCTGCCGTAACCTCTGGCACCTACCCGGAGCATCACAAAATCCACACCGGCTTTTTTCAGTTTCAGAAAATCTACATAATCCTGATATTTGGAAATATCCACTCCTACATAGGAAGTTAATTTTCCGTCCTGATAGTATTTCATCAGATCCGACTGGCACACCAGTTTGGTAAAATCATATTCATGCTTCGGAAGATACGGACTGATCAGCACCCATTCTTCCTTGCCGTCCCGGTTGGTCACCAGGGTGTGTTTCCCATCCGTGGAAGAATCTGCTTCCACCGTCTCCTTTTTCCCATCCTGTGCGGAAGGATCTGCAGAAGGCATGGGTGTAGCCGTCGCTTCCGGGAACTTGTCCCAGAAGTCCAGATCCGAGGGAGATAACGTGCTTCCGGTGATCAGGTCCTGCGTATCCGGGTATTTATCTGTCTGATCACTTCCCGTCAGAGAAGTATTCTCTGTCTGTGCAGCCGAAGTATTCTGTTGGTGGGATGTGGGTCTCCTGTTTATGATCAGTACCACAGCAAGAATCACCGCCACGAAGATCGTGACAGCTACAATGGCACTGATCACCGTAGGTGTCAGCCCGCCTCCGTGATCTTCATAATCGTCCGGAAGACGCATACCTTTTCTCCTCTTGTACTTTTTATTATGATGTCGGGGGTAAAAGTCCCCGACTTTGATGCTATGCCTTTACGATACATTTCTTCGGACACTTCTCCATGCAGGCACCACAACCTACGCATTTCTCCGGGTCAATGACCGCATGGAAGTTCTCTACTTTCACAGCATCATGCTGACAGTTCTTCACACAGATACCGCAGCCCACACAGCCTGTTGTACAGGCTTTCATGGTAACGGGACCTTTGTCTGTGGAACTACATGCCACCTGCACGGTATTGGAATATGGTCTTAAACTGATCAGATGCTTGGGACATACTTCCACGCATTTTCCGCAGGCTTTACATTTTTCCTTATCTACTACCGCCACACCGTTCTCTACATGAATGGCATCAAACGGACATACCTGCACACAGGTTCCATATCCCAGGCAGCCACTGTTGCAGGACTTCGGGCCACCACCGGGGACAAAGCTCATCATACGGCAGTCCTTGATGCCGTAATAATCATAATCCGTCTTCGTCCGATCGCAGTCTCCCTGGCAGTGAACATACGCCACCTTACGTTCGGAAGCTCCAGCCTCCACTCCCATGATCGCAGCAATTTTTTTGCCGACTTCTTCTCCTCCTACCGGACAGGTATTGACCGCAGCCTCTCCTTTTGCAATGGCAGCTGCCAGTCCGGAACATCCGGCAAATCCACAGCCACCGCAGTTATTACCGGGAAGGGCGGCAAGCACCGCCTCCTCCTTCTCATCTACTTCTACTTTGAATTTAATACCGGCCACGCCGAGGAACAGTCCCACAAAGATGCCGACGATTCCGACACATGCCGCAGCAATCAGAATTCCTGTTATACTCATCTTTAAGTTACTCCCTTCCTAAATCAGACCGGAGAATCCGCAGAAAGCAATTGCCATCAGTCCTGCTGTCAGCAGAACCATAGGCATTCCCTTGAAGGATTCCGGAACTTCATTGTATTCCATCTTCTCACGCAGTCCCGCTAAGATCACGATGGCAATGGTAAAACCAAGTGCCGTGGCGAAACCGTTCACAATACCGGTTAAAATACCGTATTCCTTCTGTACATTGGTAATGGCAACACCTAAGACCGCACAGTTGGTGGTGATCAGAGGAAGATATACGCCCAGTGCCTGATACAGAGAAGGCATTGCCTTTTTCAGGAACATTTCCACGAACTGTACCAGCGCCGCAATGACAAGAATGAATACAATGGTCTCTAAGTACTCAATGTGTAACGGCTGTAAAATGAACTTATAGATCACACCAGCCACCGCACTCGCAAGGGTAATGACGAAAATAACCGCCGTGCCCATACCGCCTGCCGTCTTGATCTTACGGGATACCCCGAGGAAAGGACAAAGTCCCATGAACTGGCTTAAGACGATATTGCTGACAATGGAGGAACTGATCAGTAACAGAAGCATATCTTTTACACTATCCATTTATTTGTCCTCCTTGTCTAAGTCTATCGTTTCAAGTGCATCTGCCGCAGCCTTTGCATTTTGCATCTTAGATACTGCAGCTTCTGCTGTCTGTCCGGCATTCTCTGTTGTATCATAGAACCGCTCCGAGCAGCCGCTCTCCCCGCAGTGGAGACAGTCATGACCACAGCCGGACTGGATCTTCTCGTAATCTTTGCCTGCCAGTTTTCTCTTGTTCTTCACATAATTCTGCAGAGCTGTCAATACCGCCAGTACGAAGAACGCACCGGGTGCCAGCCCGAAAATGTTTATCGTCACATAGGAATCCGGCATGATCTGAAATCCGAAGATGGATCCTGCCGCCAGGATCTCTCTCACTGCACCGATGCAGGTCAGTGCCAGGGAAAATCCAAGGCCCATGCCAAGTCCGTCAAACAATGACGGAATGGGAGGATTAGAATATGCATAACTCTCCGCTCTTCCTAAAATAATACAGTTTACCACGATCAGTGGAATGTACACGCCCAGGGCATCGTTCAGTGACGGCAGATATGCCTGTAACAGCAGCTGTACAGCAGTTACAAAGGATGCAATGATCACGATAAATGCAGGAATTCTTACTCTGCTGGGGATCACTTTTCTGAGCAGGGAAATGATCAGATTACTCATGGTAAGTACCACCGCTGTCGTCAGTCCCATTCCCAGTCCGTTCATGGCAGATGTGGTAACCGCCAGTGTGGGACACATTCCAAGCATCAGTACAAAGGTAGGGTTCTCTTTTATAATACCGTTATAAAGTCTTTCTCCCGCTTTATTCATTGCCTGCACCTCCCTGTACATAATCATTAAATGCCAGAAGGCTTCCGTTGACGGCATTGGTCACTGCCTTAGTCGTAATGGTCGCCCCGCTGATGGCATCGATCTCACTGTCGGAGGCAGCGCCGGTCTTCGTATAAGTAAAGCTCTTCACATTCTTATTGTGGAACTGCGGTACCAGCACATCGCCGGCTTTCATACCAAGTCCCGGAGTCTCGGAGATGCTTAAGATGGAAATGTCATTTACTGTTCCATCCAGACGGATACCTACGTACAACACGATATTACCGCCGTATCCTTCGGAAGTCGTCGTCTGGATCACATAACCCAACTGTGCTCCGGAAGCATCCTGTGCCTCATAGACCGTACCGATGGTGATTCCGGTATCGGATAACTTCTGTGCGGTATCCGCGGAAGGCGTATAAGCATCCAGTTCTTCAAACTGTTGTGCATCCGCAAAAACTGCCCGGCAGGCTTCCTGCACTGCCTTTTCCTCCTGCAGGCGGATGGGCTCCTTAGTCAGTTCATAGACAAAACCAAGCAGCAGTCCTGCAATCAGTGTGATTGCGAACAAAATGCCTGCTTCTTTTAACATTACCTGAATATCTTTATTATTTTTCACGTCTCACACCTGCCTTTCTGCCAAAAGCTGTCGGCATGGTGAATTTCTCAATCAGAGGTACGAAAAGGTTACCTAAAATAATCGCATAGGATACGCCTTCCGCACCCGGTCCGAAGATACGGAAGATTCCGGTGAGAAGTCCCAGAACAATGCCGTATACATACTGTCCCTTGCTCGTGACAGGTCTGGTCACATAATCCGTTGCCATGAAGAAAGCTCCCAGGATCAGACCACCGCCGGCAAGCTGTGCAGACAGATATGCCGGATCAAAGCCGTGTCCTCCAAAAATTCCGGCAAACAGGATCACGGTAACAATGTATGTACCGGGAATCCGAAGGTCGATCACACCGATCAGGATCAGAAAACATGCGCCGATCAACAACGCGATCATGGAAGTCTCACCGATGGTACCGGCAGTCTTACCTACGATCATGTTCATAACATTGACACTCTCTCCTGCCTTCAGTGCTGCCAGTGGGGTCGCTCCGGTATAGGCATCACAGGTAAAGTTCGTCATCTGCGAAGGGAAAGAGATCAACAGAAAACATCTGGCTGCCAGTGCCGGGTTCATGAAATTCTGTCCCAGGCCACCGAACAGCATTTTTACTACCAGAATCGCAAACACACCGCCCAAAGCCGCCATCCACAGCGGAATGCTCACCGGCAGGTTCAGTGCCAGTAAAAGTCCCGTTACTACCGCAGACATATCGGTAATGGTAATTTTTTTCTTCCAGAGCCAGCCGAATAACAATTCTGTCAGGACTGTGCTTGCAATGGTCACAGCCATCACTGCCAATGCTCTGGGACCGAAGTTATAGATTCCGAAACCGGCAGCAGGCAGCAGTGCAATCACCACAGCTGTCATAATACTGCTGGTCGTTACTTTTGACCTTATATGAGGATTTGAAGATACTTTCAAAAGTCCGCTCAATGTTCTTCCCTCCTACTTCTTTTTCTTTTTGGCGAGCTGGATCTTACGCATGGATTTGATCTCCTGCGTCAGAGGACGCTTTGCCGGACATACATAACTACAACAGCCGCACTCACAGCATTCCATGCCATTATGCTCTACGAACGCTTCCTCATCAAAGTGCTCTGCATAAGTTGCTAAGAGACTGGGCACAATACGGCCGGGACAGGCTTCCACACAGCGTCCACAGTTGATACAGGGACTAGGCTCCATAGCGGATACATCATCCTGGGTCAGTGCCAGCAGTGCTGTGGATGTCTTGGTCGTAGGCACATCCAGCTGGAACATGCCGAAGCCCATCATGGGACCACCACAGATGATCTTCTCCGGCTCCTGTTTAAATCCACCTGCCACATCCAACAGCTCCTGATAACTCATGCCGATGGGTACGCGGAAGTTCCGGGGATTCGCCACGGCATCACCGGTAACGGTTATGATACGTTCCATCAGAGGACGCCCTTCCGTCACAGCTCTGTAGATAGCCACTACGGTATCCACATTATCCACGATACATCCCACATCCGCAGGAAGCATGGAGGAATTGATCTTACGCCCTGTTGTGGCATAGATCAACTGACGCTCCGCACCCTGGGGGTACTTCGTCTTCAATGCCTTGACTGTGATCTGCGGATCATTTTTCGTCAGCTGCTTCAGCAGTGAAATGCAATCCGGTTTATTATCTTCCACCGCCAGAATACCATGGGCATTGTCGAACAGCTTCAGCATGATCTTCAGACCACCGATCAGTTTGTCCGGTTCTTCCATCATTCTGCGGTAATCGGAAGTCAGATAAGGCTCACATTCCGCACAGTTGGCGATGACATATTCAATTTTATTGGGATCTTTCGGTGACAGTTTCACATGAGTCGGGAATCCGGCACCACCCATACCTACGATTCCGGCTTCCTTCACAATGTCAATGATCTCTTCCTTCTGCAGCTTATCCACCGGTGCATACGGATGAAATTCTTCGCTCTCATACAGACCGTCATTGTCAATTATAATACTCTGTATCAGATCTCCCGTTACCACTCGTCTCGTCTCAATGGCTTTCACAGTACCCGACACAGATGCATAGATGGGTGCCGACACGAAGCCGCCGCTCTCCGCGATCTTCTGTCCCGCCAGCACTCTGTCTCCCTTTGCCACAATAGGCTTTGCAGGAGCACCGATATGCTGGGACAGAGGATAGACCATTTCTCCCTTGGGCAGGACATCCTGGATCGGTTTGTCCTTGGACAGATCTTTTCCATCATAGGGATGTATTCCGCCTACAAATGTCAACTTTGCCATTTCCTAACATCCTTTCTAAATAGTTACTTATATTTCAATGTACATCATTGTAATTGTACTATTTTTATCAAATTTTATCAACTTTTATCAACAAAATGCTACTGCAAATTATAAAATTATGGTAGAATAAATTCATCTATAACGGACTGATCAAATTGCCTCATACGGCAGAAAGAGGTCATACATGAAAAAATCAGAAGAGACTCTGGAGAATTTTGCGATCTCCTATCCCCTGAATAAGCTGGCGCCTCTGGAGCAGATACTTTTTCTCGATATTGAGACCACAGGCTTCACTTCCCGTACTTCTTATTTATATATGATAGGCTGTGCCTATTATCAGACAGGCAAATGGCATACCATCCAGTGGATGGCAGAGGATTATTCAAAAGAAGGTGAGATTCTCACTGCTTTCTTTGATTTTTCCAGGGATTACCGCTATCTCGTACATTTTAACGGTAATAATTTTGATCTTCCTTTTATTACGCAAAAGTGTACACAGCTAAAGCTTCCCTTCTCCTTTGAAGGATTCCGGGGAATCGATATTTACCGCAGGATCTCTCCCTATAAGTTCTTTTTAAAGCTTCCGAACTGTAAGCAGAAGACCCTGGAACAATATCTGGGAATTGCCCGTACCGATGTCTTCTCCGGCGGTGAACTGATCGGTCTGTACCATGATTACGTGAAGAATCCTTCGGAGTTCACCGAAAAGGCATTGTTCTTACATAATGCAGATGATTTAAAGGGGATGTTAGAGGTTCTTCCGATCCTGGCATATTACGATCTGTTCAACGAAAACAGTGTAAAGGCTAAGAAGGTACAGGCAAATTACTATAAAGACGTGAACGGTTCCAAGCGCAAGGAGCTGCTGATCACTCTGCAGCTCCCCACTCCTCTGCCCAAGCCCGTAACTGCATCCGCCGCGAACTGCTACTTCCGCGGCGAAGGAGACAATGCTACCTTAAAAGTACCGATCTATGAGGAAGAGCTGAAATATTTCTATTCCAATTACACGGATTACTATTATCTTCCCACAGAGGATGTAGCACTGCATAAATCCGTTGCCGGTTTCGTCGATAAGGAGCATCGGATCCAGGCCTCGGCAGCAAATTGCTATACCAGGAAGTTCTCCTGCTATCTGCCGCAATGGGAGATCTTATTTACTCCTTTCTTTAAGAGAGATTATAAGAGCAAAGAATTGTTCTTCGAGCTAACCGATGAGATGAAGAAAAACAGAGAAGGTTTTACGCAGTATGCCAACCACGTTCTGTCCATGATCGCATCTACTTACTAAAATCAATTTGTCAGCCAAAAAAGAGGAAAGCGAATCCGCTTTCCTCTTTTTTTGTTATAACGGTTTTACATAATAGAAAGAACTCTTTCTGTCAAAACCAATCTCACGATAATTCATAATCTGTTCCGTACTTCCGATAAACAGCATACCGCCCTTTGCCAGGGACTGGTAATACTTCCGGAATACCTGATCCTTTGCTTCTTCCGTAAAGTAGATTAGTACATTTCTGCACACGATCAGATCACAATCGGTAGGATACATATCCTTTAGTAAATTATGCTGGTGGAAATCCACTCTCGCTTTGATCTCATCTGCTATCTTATAGGAGGGGCCAATCTTCGTGAAGTATTTCTTCTTCAGATCTTCCGGCACTCCTTCTATGCTCTTCTCACCGTACAGACCAGCCTTTGCCTTCGCAATGACCTGCTTGTCCAGATCGGTAGCATAGATGTGGATCTGCTGTAACGGAATGTGCCGTGACAGAGCCATTACCAGTGAGTAAGGCTCATCCCCTGTGGAACAGGCAGCACTCCAGATCTTAAGATTCTTACCAAAACGTTGGATCAGCTCCGGGATCACGGTGTCTTCCAGATATTTCCACTGTTCCGGATTACGATAGAATTCTGAGACATTAATCGTAATATATCCCACAAACTCCTCGAATAAATCTTTATCCGTCTTCAGTGCCTGTACATACTTATCATATCCTACAATCTTATGTTTAGCGATCAGGGTATCGATACGCCGCTTCATCTGCTTCTCTTTGTAAGCATTCAGATCAATCGTAGTCAGAGAATAAATCTCTTTTTTAAAATACTCATAATCGTATATCACGAATATCTACCACCTAACGGTTACTTATTCCTCAGTGTCTGCAGCTTCTGCAGCGATTACAGCGTCGATATCCACAGATACTACATCTGCGTCAGACTCTTCCTTTGCCTCAGCGGGTTCAGGAGCAGTCAGTGCCTTAACGCTAAGGGAAATCTTATGATCTGCCTCATTAAAGTCTACAACCTTTGCAGTTACTTCATCGCCTACGCTCAGTACATCAGAGGGCTTCTCGATATGCTCCTTGGCAATCTGAGATACATGAAGCAGTGCGTCCACACCGGGCTCTAACTCTACGAATGCACCAAAGTCAGTCATTCTTGCAACCTTACCGGTTACTACATTGCCGACTGCATACTTCTGTGCAGCGTCCTTCCAAGGGTTAGCATCATCGAATTTGAGGGATAATGCGATCTTATTGCCGTTGATCTCCTTGATCAGGACTTTCAGCTTGTCGCCAACCTTGAATACCTTCTTGGGATGTTCCACTCTGCCCCAGGACATCTCAGAGATATGAAGCAGTCCGTCTGCACCACCCAGATCGATAAATGCACCGAAATCGGTTACGTTCTTAACAACGCCTTCTACGATGTCGCCTTCTTTGATCTTCTCGAAGAGTTCCTTCTGCAGTTCAGCCTTCTTAGCTACGATGAGCTGCTTACGGTCGCCGATGTATCTTCTTCTCTTGGGATTGTACTCGCTGATCACGAATTCGATCTCCTGTCCGGCATACTTGGTCAGATCCTTCTCATAAGTATCGGATACCAGGCTTGCGGGGATGAAGATTCTTACTTCGTCCACGATTACACTTAAGCCACCGTCCAGCACCTGGGATACGGTTGCTTTAAGTACTTCGTGATTGTTAAATGCTTCTTCGATTCTCTTGTTGCCTCTGTCTGCAGCAAGACGCTTGTAGGTAAGGAGAACCTGACCCTCACCATCATTTACTTTCAGAACCTTGACTTCCATGGTGTCACCAACCTTGGCAACCGTGGTAAGATCCACGCTGGAGTCGTTGGTGTATTCGTTCTTGGTAAGAATACCGTCAGATTTGTATCCGATGTTCAGAATGATCTCTTCCGGTTTCACATCGATGACTGTACCTTCGACTACCTCTCCTGCATGTATTGTCTTTAATGATTCTTCCAGCATTTGTTCAAAAGTTAATTCTGACATAATTTTGAACCTCCTCAATTAATTTATTTGGGGTGGAAGCCCCCGCGGTAATACCCACTAGTCGAACAGCTTTAGGTAGATCTAAATGCAAGTCATCCAGTGTCTGTATAAAATAGGTGTGCTCACATTCCCTTTGGCAGATTTCGTAAAGCTTTCTGCTGTTGGAACTGTGCTTCCCTCCTATTACAATCATAACGTCAGCTTCCGCTGCAATGGTCTTTGCCGATCGCTGTCGCTCTTCTGTAGCATTACAGATAGTGTTCACAACACTATCATTGTAACCTTTTTTTTCAAAAATTTCAACTATATATTGAAATTTATTGTAGTTATATGTCGTCTGAGAAACAATACAGAGTTTTTCGCCTTCTGTTTTTACAAAATTTTCTGCCTGATCCGGAGTCTCCAGAACGGTAACGGGACCCGGACACCAGCCGACGATTCCCTCTACCTCCGGGTGTTTCGGATCTCCCACAACAATTACATGATACCCCTCGGTGCTTTTTTGTTCCACGATACGATGGATCTTTTTCACAAAAGGGCAGGTGGCATCGATACATTCCAGACCGTTTGCTTCCATGATGTCATAGATCTCTTTTGCCACACCGTGAGCACGGATGATCACGGTGGGAATGTTCTCCCCGGCTTTCAGATGTTTCAATTCCTCTTTATTCTCCAGAACCCGTACACCCTTTTCCGACAGTTCTCTGACCACTTCCTCGTTGTGTACAATGGGACCATAGGTATATATAGTCTTCCCGTTTTTTAATTGTTCATACACAGTATCCACGGCGCGCTTTACACCAAAACAAAAGCCTGCACAGTCTGCCAGTCTTACTTCCATATATCGTCTCCCATTTAGCCAATCAATGCCACGATCCGGTCAATGACCTGTTCAATGGTCATGTCGGAGGTATCCACAAGTACCGCATCCTCCGCCTGCTTTAACGGAGAAGTCTCTCTGTGCATATCTCTGTAATCTCTGTCCTCGATATCCTGACGGATCTTTACTAAGTCACAGGTCTCTCCCTTGGCAGTCAGCTCGTCATATCTTCTTTTTGCCCTCACCATGCTGCTGGCAGTCAGATAGACTTTTACCTGTGCATGAGGAAGTACCACTGTACCAATATCACGGCCATCCATGATCACATCGCTTTTTGCAGCCAGTGCCTGCTGGAGTTCTACCAGTTTGGTACGTACAGCCGGCTGTGCGCTGGTGGTGGATGCCATATTGCCCACCTCCTCGGTACGCAGATAAGCATTGACGTTTTCGCCGTTTAATAATACAACCTGTTCTCCGTCCACATACTGAATGGTAATGTCTGCTTCCTTACATTTATCGGCGATAGCTGCCGCATCCGCAGGATCCACGCCCTCTCTCAACATGAACAGTGCCATGGCACGGTACATTGCTCCGGTATCCACATAGATAAATCCCTTCTTTTTTGCCACGGCTCTGGCAATCGTGCTTTTACCGGCACCTGCCGGTCCGTCAATCGCTACATTAAAACTCATATTCATATCCTCTTTTCTTTTTATTTTCTTGTATACTGTCTCCCGCCAGATGTCCCGTAGACCAGGCGATCTGTAAGTTAAAGCCACCGGTCATGGCATCCAGATCCAGTACTTCCCCTGCAAAATACAGATGCTTTACCAGCTTGGATTCCATAGTGGAAGGATTGATGTCCTTTACAGAGATTCCGCCCTGGGTAATAATTGCTTCCGCAAAAGATCTCGTCCCCGTCACCGTCATGGGCAATGCCTTGATCAGCATACCGAACGCTTTTCTCTCTTCCCTGCCAATCTCATTGACCTTCTTCTCCGGAGAGATTCCGGACAGTTCTATCATAACAGGAATCAGCTTCGCAGGAAACAGATGATCCAGTGCATTTTTAAACTGCTTGTTCTTCGCTTCCTCAAAATCCCGAATCAGACGTTTATCTAACTGTTCCGGTGTCAGTGCCGGTTTCAGATCCAGGAAAAGCTTTACCTCATCGTCACCTTTTCGTTTAAAAATATTTTTGGAATAAAAGCTGCTGGCGGACAAAATCAACGGCCCGCTGACACCGAAATGGGTAAACAGCATCTCTCCGAAGCCTTCGTACCAGGTCTTCTTCCCACATTGCATCCGGATCTCCACATTTTTAAGAGATAATCCCATCAGAGCTTTGCACCAGCTCTCGCGGATCACTAAGGGAACCAGTGCCGGTTTTCGCTCCGTTACATTATGACCGGTCTCCTCTGCGAACCGGTAACCGTCTCCGGTAGATCCGGTACTGGCATAGGAACAGCCGCCGGTACAAATAATGCAGTCATCCGCCGTCATTTTCTTATGATCCGCACATTCCACTCCGTAAAAGTAAGACTTCCCGTCACTTTCCTTCGTCAGGATTTTTTTCACTTCTGTGTGCAGATGAATATCCACATGATATTTATGCAGTTCTCTCTGCAGAGCGGCGATCACATCCGAAGAATGATCGGATACCGGAAATACCCGGTCTCCGCGTTCTGTCTTCAGGGGGCAGCCCGCCTGTTCGATCAGATCGCACACCTGTGTATTGTCAAAGCTATAAAAAGCACTGTACAGGAACTTTTCATTGGTGCAGACATTTTGGAACAGAACATCCATATCCGCCCCATTAGTCACATTACAACGGCCTTTTCCCGTAATAAACAGCTTTTTCCCAAGCTTTTCATTTTTTTCCAAAAGGGTTACATTATGTCCGCATTTTGCTGCCGCAATGGCAGCCATCATACCGGCAGCACCGCCGCCGACTACTATCACATTACTCATTTTCATCCTTTTTTGCCGACATATCGACGTCACTGCTCCTTGCGTCGCAGAGAATAATCCAACATCGGTTCATCATCTATAAAATCAATCTCGTCATTCAGATACACCTGATAATTGTTCCAGGTCTCTTCCAGTGTCTCCAGATTCTTACGAACCTGCTCCGGGCACTTCAGGCAAAGCGCTACCACCAGCGCATTGATCACACTAAGTGGTGCCACCAGAGAATCCACCACCGACACCATGTCACTTCTTGCCAGCAGATTGCAGGAAGAATACAGATTCATAGGGGAATGGACACTGTCGGTGATCGCAATCACTTTGGCATTCCTGTCATTGGCGAACTCCATTGCCTTTAACGTCCGCATGGAATATCTTGGAAAACTGATGCCGATAAAACAATCCTTCGGTCCGATATGGATCATCTGTTCAAACGTCTCGCTGACGCTGGTGGTGTTCAGTAAAAATACCTTTCCGCGGATCATATTCAGGTAAAAATGCAGAAACGCCGCAAGCGGCTCATTACTGCGGAGTCCCATGATATAGATGGTCTCCGCTTCTAAAATAGTAGTTACTGCCGATTCAAATGCCGCCGGATCCAGATTGTCTATCGTGTCCTGGATCTTCTCGATATCCGCACTGAGCACAGAGGTCAATATCTCCGACTGAGAACTTTTACCGTATTTGGCATCCATTTTCTGAATATCATTTAATTTTCCCTGCACACAGCCTTCCAGCGCTCTCTGGAACTTCGGATATCCGTCATAGCCGATGCCCGCAGCGAAACGCACCACGGTAGATTCGCTGATCCCCAGCGTCTCCCCCAGCCTGGCTGCTGTCATAAATACCGCCTGATCGAAATGCTCTAAAATATAATCCGCAATGGCTTTATGCCCCTTGCTCATTTTTGCATAGTGTTCCTTGATCCGGGTAAAAACATCATATTCTGCCACTGATTTTAACCTCGCATTGTCTCATTGTAAAAAGCATAATAGGAATGTTCCAAAAGCTGCATCGTCTGTAAATCTGTCAGATCATAATCTCCGGTCAGAGACATGCAGGCAGCTCCATGGATAAAAATCCACATTTTCATAAACAGATCTCCGGGGTCCGGACATCCTGCCGCTCTCGCCAGATTGATCTCATAGACCACATTTCCGGCATCACCGTTCAGGATCTCATACATGCTTTTCGTCTTATGCTTGCTGCCCTGATCACCGGATACAAACAGAAGTTCAAACAGGTGTCTTTCTTCCCGTGCAAAAGCTATGTACGCCATTCCCAAGTTGGCAAAAGGTGTCTTCCCGGTGCGGGGATACAGGCTGTAATAATCCAGAAAATACGCCGCCGCTCTCTCATAGACCGCATCCCACAGTTCTTCCATATTCTTATATACTCTGAAAATAGGCTGCGTGGAACATCCTGCCTTCGCCGCAACTTTTCTCGCGGTCACATTGGCAAAACCTTCCTCTCTGGTCATGGCGAATGCCGTATCCAGGATCCTGTCAATCGTGATCATCTCTTTACGAGCCATAATCCCTCTCATTCCGCTGTTTTTACAGCAAACAATGTGTCCTTCTATAACACTTGTTATTTTAGTTGGTGAGAAGCACTTTTGTCAATATGTAATTAAGCCCATTCGCAATCCGGGCTGACCGGGGTTCGACCGGTGGCGACCCGGGGGAATGTCTAAATAACGGCTTCTACGCGCTTCGCGCTCCCGAAGCCGCAACCACATTCGCAATCCGGGCTATCGCCCTACTTGCTCATGTGGTTTTGTTCGTCTAATAAAAAAGCCGCACTGACTGCGAGCAGTCGTGCGACTTTTTATTGACGAATTATTTAGACAGGGTATGCACCGTTTTTGGTGTCAGCCTGGGTCATATCAACCTTTTCCTGCTGTGCCTGACGATATTTGAAGAAGTCGGTAGCAACCTGAGGGAACAGAGCGTAGCTCAATACGTCCTCATCCTGCTGTTTCCATTCCTTCATTTCGCCTTCCAGCTTATCCATCTCGTTGTCAAGCAGATCAGCGTAACGGCAGGTGATTCTCTCCTCACCGGGGATAACCTTGTCGATAACTTCCTGGCTCATGGGCTTAACGGTCTGGCCGTACTCACCACGGAGCACTGCCTTGGTCTCCTTGGTAGCCATCTTGTAACGCTCACCGAGCAGTACGTTGAAGACTGCCTGAGTACCAACGATCTGAGAAGAAGGAGTAACCAGAGGGGGCTCACCCAGATCCTTACGAACCTTGGGGATCTCCTTCAGTACATCGTAGTATCTGTCTTCTGCATTCTGCTCCTTCAGCTGGCTCACCATGTTGGAAAGCATACCGCCGGGTACCTGATACAGCAGAGTCTTAATATCAACACCCATAACCTTGGGATTCAGCAGACCGTTAGCCAGACACTCATCTCTGTAAGGTCTGAAGTAATCAGCGATCTCAGCCAACAGGTTCTGATCCAGACCGGTATCGTAAGGGGTTCCCTTGAAGGTCTCAACCATAACCTCGGTAGCAGGCTGTGAAGTACCCATAGCGAAGGGGCTCATAGCGGTATCGATCACATCAACACCGGCCTCTACTGCCTTCAGGTAAGTCATGCTTGCAACACCGGAAGTATAGTGGGTATGCAGCTGGATGGGAAGCTTGGTAACTTCCTTCATAGCCTTGATCAGTTCAGCAGCCTTGTAAGGTACTAACAGACCTGCCATATCCTTGATACAGATGGAATCTGCACCCATCTCTTCGATCTTCTTGGCCATGCCGGTCCAATAATCCAAGGTGTAAGCATCGCCCAGGGTATAAGCCAGAGCAACCTGTGCTTCACCTCTGCCTTCCTGTGCCTTGAACTTATTGGTAGCATTTACTGCTTCCTGTAAGTTGCGCAGGTCATTCAGACAGTCGAAAATACGAATGATATCAATACCGTTGGAGATAGACTTCTGTACGAAGTAATCTACCACGTCATCTGCATAAGGTCTGTAACCTAAAATGTTCTGTCCACGGAACAGCATCTGTAACTTGGTGTTCTTGAAGCCGTCACGCAGCTTTCTCAGTCTGTCCCAGGGATCTTCCTTCAGGAAACGAAGGGATGCATCAAATGTAGCACCGCCCCAGCACTCTACGGAATGATAACCAACTTTATCCATCTTATCTACGATAGGAAGCATGAATTCGGTCGGCATTCTGGTAGCGATCAGAGACTGATGTGCATCACGTAAAACAGTTTCCGTAATCTTAATCGGTTTCTTTTCAATTTCTGACATTACGAATATCCTCCATAATATTATTTTCTATAATTAGTTTGACGCGATGCCATTCATAAGTCCTTCGGACTTATTTCATCGCGCTTCGCGCGAAATACATCTCACAGACATCATGTGCCGATGCAAGCAAGCTTGCCCGTCCCATGATATTTGGAGATGTGCATCGCTTTAAAATACACCGAAAATTGCCATGAATGTACCGGCTGCTACGGCAGTACCGATAACACCTGCCACGTTAGGTCCCATAGCATGCATGAGCAGGAAGTTGGTAGGATCGGATTCCGCACCAACCTTCTGGGATACACGTGCTGCCATTGGAACTGCGGATACACCTGCAGAACCGATCAGAGGATTGATCTTGCCGCGGGACAGTACGCACATCAGTTTACCGAACAGAACACCTGCTGCGGTACCGAACATGAAGGCGATCAGACCCAGAGCTACGATTTTCAGTGTATCAGCATTCAGGAATGCTTCTGCACTGGTGGTAGCACCTACGGAAGTACCTAACAGAATAACTACGATGTACATCAGAGCATTGGATGCTGTCTCAGTCAGCTGACGAACAACGCCGGACTCACGGAACAGGTTACCCAGCATCAGCATACCTACCAGAGGAGCTGTGGTGGGAAGGATCAGACATACAACAATAGTAACAACGATGGGGAACAGGATCTTCTCCAGCTTGGATACCGGACGAAGCTGACCCATCTTGATCTTTCTCTCCTTCTCAGTGGTGAGAAGCTTCATGATAGGGGGCTGGATAATGGGAACCAGTGACATATAGGAATATGCTGCCACCGCGATAGGTCCCAGAATCGCCGTCTGTCCCAGCTTACCAGCAAGGAAGATGGAGGTAGGGCCGTCAGCACCACCGATGATGGAGATGGCTGCAGCTGCCTTGTCGTTGAATCCCAGCCAGATCGCACCGAAGTATGCTGCAAAAATACCGAACTGTGCAGCTGCTCCCAAAAGGAAGCTCTTAGGGTTTGCGATCAGAGGACCGAAGTCTGTCATGGCACCTACGCCCATGAAGATCAGGGACGGCAGGATTGCCAGTTCATCCAGCTTATAGAAATAATACAGTAAGCCGCCGGCACCGTTTGCTGCATTTTCAGGGTGCAGCATGATATCGGGGTAAATATTAACCAACAGCATACCGAACGCTATCGGGAGTAAGAGCAGTGGCTCAAACTCATGACGGATAGCTAAATAAAGGAAAAAGCATGCAACCAGAATCATGACATAGTTTCCCCAGGTCAGGTTAAAAAACGCTGTCTGATGAATCAGGTTGTTAAGCGTACTAGCTATATATTCCATTTGATGACCTCCTGTTGTTTATAGAGCTGATAAAAAGATTAGTTCAGAGTTGCCAGAACTGCACCAGCCTCAACAGTATCACCAACTGCAACGTCAATGCTTGCTACGGTACCGTCTTCGGGAGCTACAACAGGGATTTCCATCTTCATAGCTTCCAGAATGATGACTGCGTCACCCTTCTTAACAGCCTGTCCAACATTTGCCTCTACCTTGAAGATCTTACCTGCTGCACCGGCCTCAACCTTGATGCTGCCTGCTGCGCCGCCTGCCTTGGGAGCTGCTGCGGGAGCCTTGGGTGCTGCCTTGGGAGCTGCGGGAGCCTTTGCTGCTACGGGTGCTCCGGTAGATGCGCCCTCTTCTACTACTACATCATATACGTTGCCATTTACGGTAATGGTATAATTTTTCATTTTAATATCCTCCTACGATTTTAGATTATCTAACTTTGCGGATAGAACGAACTACAAATCCGTCAGTGCTTGCCGCGCCTTCGCTTGCTGCGATCGCAGCTGCGATTACGGCTACCAGCTCAGTGTCATCTGCTTCGGCTTCTTCCTGTGCAGCGATCTGAGTTACTGCATTATCAATACCTGCGCTCTTTGTCTCTTCCTTCTTGCCCTTTTTGCTGAATGCAGCCTGGATCCTGGGAATGAAGTTGAACAGGGAAATGATCAGCGAGATCATGATCAGCATTACGAATACAGTTCCCATACCGATCAGAGTATTCAGTGCAGCCTTGGTCATCAGACCACCCATGGATTCAACGGGATTCAATGCTGCGGACTCCATGCTCAGGAACATATCATTGCTGAAGATCACTTCTGCCTGTGCGTTCTGGTTTGCTCCGGTCACATCTACATGTACAATGATCTGATCATCATCGATGGTAGCATCTGCATCACCGACAGCAGTGATACCGCCGATGGTTTTCTTCGCGGAATTGAAAGACTCGATAGCAGTCTTGTATGCATAACCGTCAACGGTGATACCTACATTTTCCTGTACCATGTATGCCACTTCATCAGCGGTATACTCGGAAAAGCTCTCAAGGGTAGCTTCGTCTTCAAAGTTCTCAAGAGAAGGGATCACATACTGGGTAGCGATCTGGATCGCAGTATCCATCTTACGCTGCTCATAATCCGTATAAGTCTCCTCACTGCCGCACGCCGTCAAACCAAAGATGCAGGTAATCATACATACTAAGCTTAAAAATTTCTTCATTTTATAATCACCCTTTCTTATACAGTTCCGTGTTTCTTGGCAGGACGGTCTTCACTTTTGGTGAATAACATCTCAAATGCGCCGATCACATATTTTCTGGTATCAGCTGCATTTACGATCTGGTCCACATATCCTCTCTTGGCTGCACTGGTTACATTCAGAGTCAGAGCCTCGTACTCTGCAGCCTTCTCATTGATCACATCAGCGCCCTGACCATCATACATGATCTTGGCAGCAAGCTTGCCGTCCATAGCACCGATCTGTGCATCCGGCCATGCCATAGTGATGTCAGCACCGATTGCCTTGGAGTTCATTACCACATAAGCGGTTCCTAAAGCCTTGCCGATCACAACGTTTACCTTGGGTACGGTAGTGTTAGCGAATGCGTAGGTCAGCTTTGCAGCAGCCTTGGCAATCGTCTTCTCGGAAGCTAAAGTTGCCTCGTAACCCTTGACATTGGTCAGAGTCAGTACGGGGATACCGAAAGCATCACAGAAGTTCACGAACTCGGCAGCCTTCTCGCAGCCCTCTGCGGTCAGCACAGCGTCTAACTTCTCTGCTACTTTGCCTTCCTCGTCGCAGATCTCGGAACGGTTAGCTACCGCACCTACGGTAACACCATCGAGACGTAAGAAACCGGTTACCATATTCTTGGCATATCCGGACTTTACTTCGAAGAAATTGTTGTCATCTGCCAGAATGGACAGAGCAACGGAAGTGTCGCCGACACAACCTGCGATCTCAGGGTTCACACGATTCAGATCATCGGTGCAGTCCTCTAAGAAGCTTGCATCATCTTCGTTGTTGGCAGGCAGGAAGCTTACCAGCTCTCTTACCTTCTCCAGAATGGTTGCTTCGTCAGCTACCACATCAACGATACCGCTCTCTTCTGCCTGGAACTTAGCGGAAGAAGAATCACACTTGGTGATCACATTGCCGTCCAAAGCGTTGGGAGCATTCACGAACAGCTTGGCGTTCTTCTCTTCCATGAAAGTGAAATCCGTCATGGTAGGGAACAGACCTAAGCCGCCGCCACAGGTTCCGAATACAGCGGTGATCTGAGGGATCACGCCGGAAGCCATGGTCTGCTTTAAGTAAATCTCACCAAATGCAGCCAGTGCATCGGTTGCCTCCTGCAGTCTTAAACCTGCAGACTCGATCAGTCCGATCACAGGTGCTCCGGTCTTCATAGCCAGATCGTAGAGGTTTGTAATTTTCTTGGCATGCATCTCACCAATGGTTCCGTTCAGTACGGAAGCATCCTGGCTATATACATATACAAGATTACCATTGATCACTCCATAGCCGGTAATACAACCGTCAGAAGGAGTTTCATTGGGTTTCAGATTGAAATCCGTAGCTCTTGCGGTTACAAGTCCGCCGATTTCAACGAAACTGTTGTCATCGAGTAAAGCTGCTATTCTTTGACTCGCTTTTGAAGTAGTGCTCATATGTTTCAGCCCTCCGTTGATAATATAATAAAATAAATATAGAAAACTCTATTAATATAGAAGCACAAATGCCCCCATGATTAACAGTCGTTAGTATAACATAAAATCTGCAACTCGCAAAGAACGAATTGCAGATTTTTACAAAAAATATACATTGTTCCTTATTTTGAACAATTTCCCCGTCATTTTTTCATAGGGGATTTCACCAGAAAGCGTAGGAGTATCTGCCTGCCACACCATATGAGGTCTATGGCTTCCACATCCTTTGCTGCGATCAGGCGCTCTCTGTGCCATACCCTGCCGTCTACCAGATAGCTGATCTCTCCCACGTACTCACCTGCCTCCACGGGTGCCGTAAGGTACTGTTCCTTACGGTAGAGGATCTCTACATTCTCATCAGGACGCATTAGGAGTCCCTCCATGCCTTCCGCCTCCGGATCCGGTTCCACAGGCAGCAGAACCTCCTCTGTCAGTGCATCATTCTTTGCCCAAAGCACCGGAATCGGCACAAGTAGCTGTTCTCTGCCCGAAAACGGTTCTTCTTCAAAGTTTCGATACCTATAGTTCTCCAATCCATAGGTAAACAATTCCCTGCTGTCGCTCCATTTATAGGTCTTATGGTTCGGCCATCCGCAGGCAAGCAGCGCCACGATCATGCATTTTCCGCCCTGTTTCAGTGCTCCCACATAGCAGTATCCCGCCTTGTTCGTAAATCCGGTCTTGCCGGTGAATGCTCCATCCATCATCTGCAAAAAAGCGTTGTGATTGTGACACTGAAAGGATCGCCCATTCTCCGTAAAACTGTAATCCTGTGTCCCTGTGATCTCTAAAAACAAATCCCTCTGCGGGGAAGCTTTTATGCAGTACCTTAAGATTTCCGCCAGATCTTTTGCTGTGGTATGGTGTTCCTTCTCTAATGTACTTCCGTCCGGCAGCGTCAGAGTCTCCGTGGCATCCAGCCCGTTTGGCGTAATGAACCAGGTATCTTCGCAGCCGATCTCTTCCGCCTTTTCATTCATTGCCTGCGCAAATCTATGTAATGCCGCCCTGCTCTCTTCGCCGGTATGCTCTGAGATCTCCCCCGTCTCTCCCAAGAGCTTTCCGCCGATGTATTCCCCCAGCACCACAGCAGCATCGTTATGGCTTTCCAGCATCAGCGAAAACAATAATTCTCTCACGGTATAGTGCTCCCCGCATTTCACATACAGCTTTACCTTGGGCATGGCGGCTGCATAGGCAGAGACGCTGACGATTTCATCCACCTTCGCATTTTCCAGCACCAAAATGCAGGTCATGATCTTGGTGGTACTCGCCATAGCCATGGGCGTAGTTTCGTTTTTTCCATATAGCACACGTCCCGAGTCCGCATCCAGCAGCACCGCTCCCTGTGCATACAGCATAAGCTCCTGTGGCAGATCGGCTTCCCCGGTCTCATACAGAATCCCGGATGTCGGTTCGTGTTTTTTTATAATATCTTCACGGAATTGTAATCCACATAGACTTTCCAGACATATAATTCCCGCAAAAAGGGCACAAAAAAAGCCTCGCATAATCGTTGCTCCCAAAACAGGGTTACTTATTATTATGAGGCCGGTTCTTTGTCCTATTCAATGATATGATGTTAGGATCATTTATATATTCAAAGTAAGCTGTACTTCCTGTTCCGCCTGCTGTTTGAATTCCTCCACCTGCACCGGATTCAATTCCGGCAGTTCTTCCAGACTCTTTACGCCAAAGCAGCGTAAAAACTGCTCCGTGGTACCAAACAGCAAGGGTCTTCCGGGAGCATCCAGACGTCCCAGTTCCGTGATCAGATCGTATTCGAGCAGTTTGTTAATGGCATGGTCACAGCTGACACCTCTGACTCTCTCAATCTCAAGTCTCGTTACCGGCTGCTTATAGGCGATAATGGACAATGTCTCCAGTACCGTATCCGTCAGAGTCATTTTTCTCGGAGTCTTCGCGATCTTGATCAGATATTCGTACATATCCGCCTTAGTGCACAGCTGTACGGAATCGTCGAACTGCGTCAGACCGATGCCTCTGTTCTCTTCCTCGTACCGTGCCGCCATGTCTTTTAATATAGACTTTGTCGTCTTCACATCCTCCCCGATCACTTCCGCAAGCCTGCTGATCTCCACGGAATCTCCCATGGTAAAAAGGATGGCCTCTATCACTGCTTCTGCTTTACTGCGTTCCATGCTAAAACCTCACTGTATCCTAAACATTAGATGTGATCATAATATCATCAAATATATTTTCCTGACTGATGTTGATCTTACCGGTCTTCATCAGTTCCAGAATGATCAGGAATGTAACGATCACTTCCATTTTGCTGTTCTGCTTCTCCAAAAGCTTCCGGAAGCTGAAGGTCTTATGTTCTCTGGCATAAGCCTCCACGTACAGCATCTTGATGTCCATATCTACCTCGTCCTTCTCGATATTGCCGTACTGGCTGCGGACGGGGTCAATCTTGTCCTCCTGCTTCTTCACAATGGATCTGAAGATCTCATGAAGCTTGTTCAAATTCATATCACCGATGAGTTCTTCGTAATCTATGGGCTGTCTGTAAGCTTCCACTTCCTTCGGAAGTCTCTGCTCTCTGTACATATTCCTGGCAGCATCCACCTGGCGGTCTCTGAGTTCAAAGGACATGTATTTGTACATCTTGTATTCCAGCAGTTTCTGGACCAGTTCCGCTCTGGGATCTTCTTCCTCGCCGTCTTCGTTGACTTCCTTGGGCAGCAGCATCTTGCACTTAATGTCGATCAGTGTCGCCGCCATTACCAGGAATTCGCTCATGACATTCATATCTTCCCGCTGCATTTGTTTAATGTAATCCAGATACTGTGCCGTGATCTCTACGATAGGAATATCATAGATGTCTATTTTATTTTTCTCGATCAAATGAAGCAATAGATCCAGTGGACCTTCAAACGCTTCCAGTTTTACAGATATTGCCATGTGATAAAACTCCTATTTCCCCTCGTCAGGCATAAGCTCCACTTCTAAGATCTCGCCCGGATTGAACAGCCGGATCGGGATCGTGTGCATTCCCAGTCCTCTGCTTAAGAGCATTCTGCTCTTCCCTATTGTAAACTCTCCGCCATCATATTTTGGAAAAAATCTGATATTGGGAGACACCACACCTTTGCCCCAAAAAGGAACTCTCACCATGCCGCCGTGGACATGCCCGGCTAACACCAGGTCTGCACCCCAGTCTGCATATTTCGGAAAATAATCCGGATCGTGGGCGATCAATATATTGAAATATGCTTCGGAGGGCTGTCCTAAAAGCCCCGGCAGATATTCCGGATTCATGGGCTGTATCCCAAAACGTTTGTAGTACAGCCTGTCTATCTCAGAACCATAGATGCAGATCCCGTATTCCGGAAGAAGCTTATGCTCGTTGACAAGCCTGTGAATACCGATCTTCGTAAGAGCTTCTTCATACCGCTCCGCCATATCTCCATAATTTTCGGGATATAGCTTCAGGCGGTGTTCATGATTGCCGTTGCCGTAATAGACAGGATACTTCTTCGCAAGCTCCGTAAGGAATCCCACCGCCACATCCAGTGTTGCCTTTGGCTTCGCCGTCAGCAGATCCCCGGCTATCAGGACCATGTCCGGTCCGATCTCATCGATTGCCTGCAGCAGCCTCTCATTTTCTTTTCCGTATCTCTTATTGTGCAGATCCGCCAGAACCACTGCCTTCACAGACTTTTTGATTCTCTGATCCCGCAGGGAATAATGCCGCACTACAAAACGGTTACTGTCGTACAGCATTATCCACAGCATTATCACAAGGATTACTGCGATCACGGTAATCACTACATCCAACTCTTTTGCCCCCATGGTATGTTGCCAGATTATTGCCAATATGTTCTTTAGTATAACATATTTTTCTGCCTTACAAAAGATAAAATTCCATTATTTTTCGCAGGTAATCCTTATAAAACGCCTTCGCCACCGCATTTTCATACAGAATCGGTACGCTGCCGATCTCCACACCGTTTCGCAGATAGACTGCTCTGCCTGCCATATCTCCTTCCGCAAACGGTGCCATGGCAATCTCCGGCAGTTCAATTCTCTTCTCCACGCCATCTAACGAATTCCCCTCTGTATCCAGATACCGGAATTCGCTTTGGTATTTCACTGGCACCGTATCCTCTACACCGCCCTGCACCCGCATATTCGGCAAGATATCTGTATTCTCATCCAGATACAGATCGCTTATATTAAAACCGTAGCTAAGCAATGTCCTGGCATCCTTAAAACGTGCCTTATAGTCCGGTGCCCCCATGATCACCGCGATCAGATCAATGCCATCCTTCGTTGCAGTGGCGGACAGACAGAATTTTGCTTTGGAGGTGGATCCGGTTTTCAAGCCCGTAGTAAACGGATACTGTTTCAGCAATTTATTGGTACTGTTTAACGTGAACTTTGAGCTTCCCTGTCTGGTCTCATGGGTGATGTCCTCCATCCAGATTCCGGTATATTCAAATATTTTCGGATATTTTACCGTAAGCTCCCTGGACATGACTGCCACATCCATTGCTGTCGTATAATGGCCGTCGGAATCCGTCAGTCCGCAGCAGTCTTCGAAATGGGTATCCGTCATGCCAAGCTCCGCAGCTTTCGCATTCATCTGTTCCACGAAAGCTTCTTCGCTTCCCGCTATGTATTCCGCCACCGCCACGCTGGCATCATTGCCCGAAGCAACCGCGATACATTTGATCATGGTCTCTAAGGTCTGCACTTCATTCTCTGCCAAAAATACCTGGGAGCCCCCCATGGAACTGGCATAGGCACTCACCGTCACCGGATCCTCCAATTTGATCTTTCCCTGATCCAGAGCTTCAAAAGTCAAAAGCAATGTCATGATCTTGGTAATACTGGCAGGGCTTCGGCGTTCTCTTGCATTCTGCTCAAAGATCACCTTCCCGGTGGAGCTCTCCAGAAGCACCGCGCTGGGAGCTTCGATCGCTGCCGGTTCCGCACATACATCGATTTCGCTCCACCAGAATACCTGCATACTGACACTGAAAAGTAAAATCCATGTACAGATATATTTTCTGATTTTTTGCATAAAAAAGCCACACTCCCCTATCCTTTTCTAAAAGATATGGTCGTGTGGTCCTGTATATACCTGCAAACCTGATGTTTTACGTCTTACCATCTGGCGATCAATGCCTGGCAGCGTTCCTTCAGTGCTTCTCCCTTACTGCGGACGTCAATGTCGAATACCTTGATCAGTTGTACCGTATAATCGATCGCTACAGCAACCAAAATCACCTGGATCATACGGGTCCCTATCTGTAGCTGTACCCTGTCAATGATATGATACATGGCATCATGGACAAACTGCACGATGCCTATCGCATAAAATCCCCAGGCGACGGTACTCTCCAGGCAGATGATCCCACGATAATTGAAGGGCTTATTGTTATAATCCCACCATAGCTCTCCCAGGAAACGGATCATACCGACCCCCACCAGATATTCAAAGACTGTTGCCAGGATAGCTCCCAAAAAATATAATTCCACAAGCTTATCACGCAGAGGACTTAAGATCAGATATCCCAGCACTCCGCCAAAACCATAGATCGGACAGAACGGTCCCTTGCCGAATCCCCGGTTGGTAAGCTTACGATTACATAATGACATATATGCAGACTCCAGTGCCCATCCGAGAACACTGTACAGTACAAATGCTGCTAACAGATGATAGATATCTGTTCCCAGTATTTCATAACTCCACATTTGATTTCCCTCACAAGTACAAAGTCCCCGGTGATCACGCCGAGGACTGTTGTTTAACATTAGTTATATTTACGTTTTCTTGCTGCTTCAGACTTCTTCTTACGTTTTACGCTAGGCTTCTCGTAATGCTCTCTCTTACGAATCTCCTGCTGGATACCAGCCTTAGCGCAGCTTCTCTTGAAACGACGTAAAGCGCTATCTAAAGTCTCGTTCTCTTTTACGATTACGTTTGACATCTTACACCCGACCTCCCTTCAGTCCCTTCAAGTAACATGACTGACTGGGTTATTCTAATGCGCAGTTGTTCTACACACATTTGATATTATAGCATAAAAAATACATTCGTCAACTACTTTTTTGGGGATTTTCAAAATCTTATTTAAAAAACTTATCATAAATTCCAAACAGGAAAATAAAGATTACGATCAGGGGCAGTCCGTAGGTCAGATAACCGCGCATCCAGTCGTGGACTTTTAAGCCCTTGCCGGTATTTACTTCTGCCTTATAGTTCTCCCATCCCCAGCCGTATCTGGTCACGCAGAACAGCAGGTATACCAGGGATCCTAAGGGCAGGAACAGATTACTTACCAGGAAATCTTCAAAATCCAGTACTGCTCCGCCGAAAATGGAGAAACCATCCCAGCTCCATACATTATATCCCAGTACGCAGGGTACGGACAATGCAATGATCAGGAACAGGTTCACCAGAGAAGATTTTTTGCGGCTGGCACCGGTCAGTTCCATACCACAGCAGATGATATTCTCGAACACAGCCAGCACCGTGGACAGTGCTGCGAACGCCATAAACAGGAAGAATAAGCTTCCCCACAGGCGGCCGTAAGGCATGTTGGCAAAAATATTCGGCAGGGTTATGAAGATCAGGCTGGGCCCTGAGGTCTGATCCACGCCGTAGGTAAAGCAGGCGGGGAAAATGATCAGTCCTGCGGTAATTGCCACAAAAGTATCCAGTACCACAACTCTGACGGACTCTCCCATCAGAGAATGCTCCTTGCCGATGTAGCTTCCGAAGATCGCCATGGCGCCAATGCCAAGGCTTAAGGTAAAGAATGCCTGGTTCATGGCACCTACCAGCGTAGCTACCACACCGACTTCCTGCATACGTCCAAAATCAGGTACCAGATAGAACCTAAGACCTTCCTTTGCTCCCTCCATGAAGAAGCTGTTGATGGCAAGTACTACCATGATGGCAAGCAGGGCGATCATCATGACTTTCGTCACACGCTCCAGACCGTTCTGCAGTCCACCGGCACACACAACGATACCGATGATCACCACCAGTACCATCCAGAACATCATGACCCCCGGATCTGCAAGCATCCGGGTAAACTGTTCCGCTACCGCATCTGCGGAAAGTCCGGAAAGTCTGCCGGTAGCCGTCATATAAAAATAGTGCAGCATCCAGCCTGCTACCGTAGTGTAGAACATCATCAGCAGATAGCAGCCTGCCAGTGTAAAATATCCGTGGATATGCCACTTCTGTCCAGGCTTCTCCAGTGCATGGTAAGCCTTTACGGGACTTTTCTTACTTGCCCTCCCCACAGCGAATTCTATGGTCATAATAGGCAGACCCAGGATCACCAGGAAGATCAGATAAAACAATACAAATGCGCCACCGCCACCCTGACCGGCCATGTACGGGAACTTCCATACATTGCCGATACCAATGGCACAGCCGGCAGACAACAGGATAAAGCCTAAACGGGATTTCAGATTCTCTCGTTCCATTATGCGAGCTGACCCTCCAGTACTTTAGACGCTTCCGCGATCGCTGCGGGAATGCCTGCGGGATTCTTACCGCCGGCCTGCGCCATATTGGGGCGTCCACCGCCGCCACCGCCTACCAGTGCGGCAATTCCCTTGATCAGGTTACCTGCATGAGCACCGGCCTTTACAGCACCGTCAGTTGCCATAGCGATCATATTTACCTTACCGTCCTGTGCAGACAGCAATATGACAACGCCTTCGCCAAGCTTATCCTTGAGCTGGTCGCCCAAGTCTCTCAAGCCATTCATATCCACACCGTCTACACTGGTTGCTAAAAGCTTTGTGCCCTTCACTTCCACCACCTGATCGAGTACATCGCCCAATGCAGACTGCGCCATCTTTGCCTTCAGGGATTCGTTCTCTGCGGTCAGAGTCTTCAGATCTGCCTGCATATGCTGGATCTTCTCAATCAGGGCTGCAGGAGTTGCCTTGGCTGCTGCGGCTGCCTTATTGAAGCTCTCTTCCATTGCCTGATAGTATGCCATCACATTGGCACCGGTCAGTGCTTCGATTCTTCTGACACCGGCTGCGACACCGCTCTCGGACAGGATCTTGAAATAGCCGATCTCTCCGGTGTGCTTTACATGGGTACCACCGCACAGTTCTCTGGAGAAATCTCCCATGGATACCACGCGGACGGTCTCACCGTATTTTTCACCAAACAGAGCCATAGCTCCGCTCTTCTTCGCATCTTCGATATTCATGACATCGGTAACGACTGCAATATCCTCTGCGATCTTCTCATTGACCAGAGCCTCTACCTTAGCGAGCTCTTCCGCAGTCATAGCCTGTCCGTGGCTGAAGTCGAAACGGGTTCTTGCGCCGTCCTGGTAGGAGCCCTGCTGTTCTACATGGTCGCCCAGCACGATCTGCAATGCCTTCTGTAACAGATGGGTTGCGGAATGGTTCTTACATACGCTCTTTCTGTTGTCGGTATCCACTGCCAGCTCTGCCTTGTCTCCCACAGTAACTGTTCCGGATACAACCTTACCCACATGTCCGATGCGTCCGCCTGCGATCTTCACGGTCTCAGTCACTTCAAAAGTACCGTTTTCGGTGCGGATCACACCAAAGTCACCCTTCTGTCCTCCCATGGTAGCATAGAACGGAGTAACATCAGTGATCAGGGTACCGGTCTCTCCCTCATTTAAAGACTTCACAAGTTCGGTCTCGGAAGCCAGTCCCACTACTTTGCCCTCCGCTGTCAGAGCATCATAACCTACAAATTCGCTGGTAATCTTGTCATCCAGTCCATCGAATACGCCTGCGGCGGTAGTAAGCTTCTGGGAGAAATTCTGTCCTTCTCTTGCCTTCTGCTTCTGCTCTTCCATGGCAGCAGCGAAGCCATCCTCATCCACAGTCAGGTTCTCTTCCTGTGCCAGCTCTACGGTCAGCTCCAGAGGGAATCCAAAGGTATCGTATAAGTAGAATGCAGACTTACCGTCGATCTCCTTTTTACCTTCGCTTCTCTTCTGCTCCAGGATCTTCTGCAGCTCCTTCATACCGTTCTCCAGAGTGCTCTCGAAACGAGCGATCTCCTTCTGTAACTCGGTCAGGACGAACTCTCTGTTCTTCTTCATCAGAGGATAGCTCTCTGCGTAGATCTCATCGATATACATAGCAGCAATGTGCAGCAGCTGCTCTGTGGTCATATTTAAAGTACGGCCGTGTCTTACCGCACGACGGATCAGACGACGGAGAATATAGCCGGCACCTGTATTGGAGGGAAGCAGCTTCGCCTCATCACAGATCAGCATAACACCGGTACGAAGATGGTCTGCCAGGATACGCATGGATCTGGTCAGCTTTTCATCCGCATTGTATTTCACACCGGAAGCCTCTTCAATGTAAGCGATCACCGGGGCAAACAGGTCTGTCTGGTATACATCTCTGGTACCGTTTAAAAAGGCCAGAATACGCTCCAGGCCCCAGCCGGTATCCACGTTCTTCTGCTTTAAGGGGGTCAGATGACCGTCATGATGCTTCTCATACTGCATAAATACATCATTACCCAGCTCCGTGTATTTACCGCAGTCACAGCCGGGTCCGCAGTTCGGTCCGCAGTCCGGTCTGTCTGCAATATAGAACATCTCACTGTCGGGACCGCAGGGGCCGTATTCCAGTCCCCACCAGTTGTCATCGGCAGGCAGATAATATACATTCTCCTTCTTGAAACCGGAAGCGATACGGTAGTGTGCGCCTTCCTCATCTCTGGGTGCATTCTCGTCACCGGCAAATACAGTAGCAGCCAGATGGTCGGCATCAAATCCGAATACCTGTGTCAGTAGTTCGAAACTCCACTGGCAACGCTCTTTCTTGAAATAATCTCCCAGGCTCCAGCTTCCCATCATCTCGAAGAAGGTTACATGGCTCTTGTCACCTACGGAATCGATATCGTTGGTACGAACGCAGCCCTGCACATTGCAGAGTCTGGTACCCAGAGGATGCTTCTGTCCCAGCAGATAAGGCATCAGAGGCTGCATGCCCGCTACGTTGAACATAACACCGGTGGATCCGTCAGATACCAGGGATACTGCTCCCACATCCACATGGCCACGGTCTATATAAAATTGTTTCCAAGCTTTTCTCAGCTCATCAGAAGTGAATTGTCTCATTCTCTCGGTCTCCTTGTCTAAAAATTACACCTTTCGGAAAATAAACCTACATTTCTACATTATAATGTTATCGTTTCGCCGCGTCAAGGATAAAACATCACTCATCCTCGTCTTCCAGGATCTCGTTCAATGCCTCTCTGGCCTCCTCGATCTCCTCTTTTTTGCCCTTTTTCAATGCAGCCTCGAAAACAGTGATATAACGATCCAGTTCTTTTCTCCGGTCTCCCAGTGCTTCCTCATACATCCGCTCCGCTCTGAGAAGCACCAGACGGTTCTCCTCCAGGTCTCTGGGCTGGATCTTCAGGTAGGACAATTCTTCCATTCGCTTCTGGATCTCATCATCCGTCATCTGGTTGTCCTGTCCCTTGATGATCATTTTCTGGGTCAGTCCGGTGGATACCACCTTGACTTCCACTTCCAGCAGGGAATTGATGTCATAGGTGTAAGTCACATCCACGGCTTCACTGCCTCTGGGCCCCTTGGGAACATCAATGTTCAGTTCTCCCAGAAACAGATTATTTCTGGCGAAACGGCTCTCTCCCTGCAGTACCCGGACGCGCACCTTGTCCTGATTGTCTCTGACAGTGTACAACTGCTCCGTATGACTGGCAGGGATCACGGTGTTGCGCTCAATGATGGGACAGAAACGGCCGTCTTCAAATTTGCCTTCCTCGTATTCCACCACGACTTCCGTTCCCAATGTAAAGGAGCATACATCCGTCAGAATGACTTCCTTTACCTCCGCCCGGCGTTCCTTCATGGCCGCCTGGATCGCCGCGCCCAGTGCCACGGCTTCGTCCGGGTTCAGTCTTGTATCCGGGAATTTGCGGAACAGCCTGATCAGGAAATCCCTGACCACCGACAGTCTGGTGGCTCCGCCGATCAGCAATACCTCATCGATGTCCGACAGCTTCAGTCCTGCATCCGCCAGACTCTTCTTCACCGGTTCCCTGATCTTCATTAGCAGTTCTTCGCACTCTTCCTCATATTCTTTTAAGGTGATCTCTGCCGTTTTGTTCTCTTCACCCAGCATAAGTTCCATGGTCACCGCAGTCTGATCACTGATTCCCCGCTTGGCTTCTTCTGCCTTTTTATAGAGACGCACCTGTTCTTTCTCCGACAGATGCTTATAATGCAGTCCTGTCTTTTGCAGAAAAAGTTTCGACATCACTTCCGTGAAATCTTCACCGCCAAGATAATTGTCTCCGGCTACCGCCCGCACCTCCAGAATATTGTGATACAGCTCCAGAATTGAGACATCAAAAGTTCCGCCGCCCAGGTCAAATACCAGAAATCTGGTGTCTTTTTCTTTTTCGTACAGGCCGTAGGCCACCGCCGCTGCGGTAGGCTCCGAGATCATACGCTCCACCTTCAGCCCGGCCAGTTCTCCGGCCCGCTTGGTGGCTTTTCTTCTCTTGTCGTCAAAATAGGCCGGTACACTGATCACGGCCTCTGTGACTTCTTCCCCCAGATAGACTTCCGCATCTTCTTTCAGATAACGCAGGATCATGCTGGACAATTCTTCTGGGCGGAACTTTTTGCCGGACAGGTCATAAGTGCGATCCGTTCCCATGCTGCGCTTAAATGCCTGCGCCACACTGTCGGGATAGAGGTTTCTGCGTTCCTGTGCCGTCTCCCCCACATAGACATTGCCGTTCTCATCCACGCTGACCACAGAGGGGGTCAGATGTTTTCCCAGACGGTTGGGGATGATCACAGGTCCTTCCTCCGTAAATACTGCCACCAGACTGTTGGTGGTTCCCAAATCGATTCCGACTATCATATGTTTTCTTCTCTCTTCATTTTAATTTTTTACTTCTTCCCGAACAGCCTCTGCCAGAATCCCCGTTTCTCCGGCTGTGGCTTTTCCTTGTGAAAAGCGGCTACGGCAGGATCCGTATCCTTCGTCACCTGTTCCGAATGATACCAGTGCCAGATGGCCTGCAATCCCATTCCGGGATGTTCCTGCATCTGCTCTTTCAGCCGCTCCAGCGCTTCTTTCTCCCGACCCTTTTTCAGCATCTGCAGTATCCGTACCATCTCCAGTTCCTCGCAGACGGGATGTACACAGCCATGGCAGAAGGAACAGTCTTTGTCCAGTTGCAGGAGCGTATCCTGTTCCTCATCGGTGGCCGTATAATATCCCGCCAGATATTCGTGTACGATCCGAAGCTTCGGATATTTCAGATACACATCCTTGCCGCTTTTATCTTCTCTTTCCATGCAGGCTTTCAGCGCCTGTGCATAGTCAGCACCTTTCTTCTTATCTCCGTACAGGATGCATGCCAGGATCAGGTCCGCAATGTCATCCTTTTTGCTGAGATCCTCCTTATGGAAGATCAGTGCCTTATCCATATTCTTGATGGCCACTTTTCCGGAACCACAGATCAGCCCATACCATCCCAGATGGAAAAAATAATCTTCGAAATACTCCTGAGTATTCCCGGTATTTTTCCCAAGCAGTTCGATCTTCTCCGGCCACGATGTCAGAATATTTCCGGCGATCGTCTTTTCCCCGCACCAGACACACAGATCCAGCTTTTCTCCTGCCGCATCCAGTACATTGACGAATGCCTTCTCCAGAACTTTTAATCCCTCCGTAGTCTTGTCATTGCAGACCAGACATCTGGCGAAATCCCTCATACGGTTCCGGTCCCGTTCTCCGGCACTTCCCGTCATCTCACGGTATCTCCGGTAAAACTGTTCCGCCATTTCCGTATTGCCCAGTAAAAAATAAATTTCTGCCTGTTCCACAATCAGTTCCGGCCAGGCATGATTCTGTGTTCCGCTCTTTTCATAGAAAAATACACATTTTCTCAGGCAGATCATGGCTTCATCGTATTTGCCGCGGCATCTGTGGATCCGTGCCAGTCCCTTCCAGGCAAAAGGATTGGCCGGGTTCGTGGAAAGCGCCTTTTCATAATCCGCTTTTGCCGCCTCCAGACAGCCTGCCGCATTATGAAAATCTCCCCGCTCCACCAGTAAAAATTCACAAGGGTAGGCATACAGATATTCCGTAATGATCGGAAGTCCTCTCCGATAAAATATGGTCTTGCCCGCTTCCAGTTTGCTCAGATATTTCTTCCGGAATTTATCTATGGCGTCGTTCATCTGTTCCTGGGGAAGCCCCGTATTGGTCAACTGCCATTCATAGGCATCCAGGATCACACTTTTGACATTATTATCCTTCGCCTGTTGTAACAGTTCCTTCAGTTCCTCCGGATGTGTCAGATCCATGTACACCTTTGCCATCATTTCATAGGCCTTGACATAGGTTGGAAAATAATTTAGACAGGCTCTGCCGTTCTGGATCACCCCTGCTGCATTCCACTGCCTCTTCGCCGCTTCCAGTTCGTTGGCATATGCAGCGTAAACCTGATAATCCCCGATCAGTTTCTTGGATATCTCCGCACAGCGTTCATACTCTTCCATCTCCACATAGATCTGTGCCTTTTCGATCAGCATACCGATATCCTTCGGTGTTCCGGTCTCGGCTTTTTCCGCTTCCGCAATGGCTTCGGCGAATTTTTCCGGCTGTACATAGCCATAAGCCCGATAGCACTGCATCCGGATCATATGTGACTGTCGGATCCGGTCTCTGTCTTTTTCCTCCTCTTCGGCATCCGTATCCCGGAGGATCTTTTTCTCCAGGCTTTCTTCCCATTTGGCTGCCGTGGAAATTGCCTTCTCATATTCTGCCGCTTCTGCCAGCAGTTTTGTCATAAGTCCCAGATATTCCTCACGCCTGTCCGCAGGAACTTTTGCTTCCAACTCCCTGACCGTGCGGATTCCCAGATCGGTCCTGCCATCCTGCAGATAACACCAGCCCAGATCCAGTCCCAGACCGGGATCATGGTTCTGCGCATATTTCCGTTTCATTTCCCGTTCCAGTTCGGTGTTGATCTTCTGCAGTGTCTCCAGAAATGTGTTGTCTCCGCCTACGGAAAGAATCTCTTCCGCACATTTTTTTGCCTCTTTATAGTTCCCCTGCTCATAATACCAGTCCGTCAGGCGCAGGTTCGCCATGTAGTGTTTCGGCAGCTTCTCCCGAAGACTCTCATAAATAGCAGACGCTTCTACGCGCCCTTCATTTCTCCACAGTATTTCCGCCGTATTGTAAGCGATCAGATCATCCTCCGGATATCTTGCAGACAGTTTCTTTAACAAAGTAATGGCTTCTGCGGTCTGTCCCTTTCCTTCATAGAGGGACGCACGGCAGATCTCCATAACAGGGTGGGTAATCCCCAGAGCATCCCCACATCCGATCATCTGCTCCGCTTCCTGTAATTTTTTCTCCTGCAGCGCCTGATAAGCTCTGTCATAATATTGCAGAAACTGATCGTAATCCGCATCTTCCGCACCACGGAACTCGGAAAAATCCACTTCTTCCCCGGATTCGCACTTATGTACCATATAGCTTACAAACTGTGCCGGAAAGCGCTCTCTGAAGGCCCCCGCATTCTGTACAATGTGGATTTTCTCATCCAGAAGCTTCCAGATTGCGGTCGGCAGCTTATAATGTTCCATCAGAAAACGAAGCAGATAAGTGGTGCAGTTTTCCTCTTCCTCCAGAGAAAGAAAGTCATCCGCCTCAAAAAGCGCTTTCCATTTTTCCACATCACAGCGGTCCGTAATATTCTCATAGACCTTCCGAACACCACGTACCCACTGTCCAGCCGGAGTATCGTCCTCCAGCGTCGGTTCCGCCTCCTCGTTCTCTTCTGCATCCGGCGTTCCGGCATAGCGGCAGGCCTCCTCATAAGCCATCCGCAGTCGCTTGAAGCCTTCCGGATCATCCTCCGGATTCGTTACCGTCAGCTTGTCACGATAGGCATTCTTCAGTGCCCTTTCGTCTTTTGTCTGTTCGATTCCCAGAATCTGAAACACTTCGATCGGTTCCACGCTGTCCCCTCCACTGTAAGTATCAAAGTTTTCATACCAATAGAAAAAGATATTGAAAAGGAGCAGAAAAATCTTTCTGCTCCTGAATAGTGATCTTAGAATGTAAACTTATCTGCAAAGTAAGCATCCAGATCTTTGATAGCAACACGCTCCTGCTCCATGGAATCACGGAAACGTACGGTAACGCAGCCATCTGTCTCGGAATCAAAATCGTAAGTTACGCAGAAAGGAGTTCCAATCTCGTCCTGACGACGATATCTCTTACCAATGTTTCCTCTGTCATCAAATTCACAGTTGTATTTTTTGGAAAGCTCTGCGTAGATCTTCTCCGCACCCTCGTTCAGTTTCTTGGACAGAGGCAGCACACCGATCTTTACCGGTGCCAGTGCAGGATGGAAATGAAGCACAGTACGAACATCGCCGCCCTCTAACTCTTCCTCATCGTAAGCAGCGCACAGGAAAGCCAGAACAACTCTGTCCGCACCCAGGGAAGGCTCGATAACGTAAGGAATATACTTCTCCTTCTTCTCATCATCAAAGTAAGACATATCCTCACCGGAGGTATTGGCATGCTGGGTCAGATCGTAATCGGTTCTGTCCGCAATACCCCACAGCTCGCCCCAGCCGAAGGGGAACAGGAACTCGATATCGGTAGTTCCCTTACTGTAGAAGCACAGCTCCTCGGGAGAATGATCACGAAGTCTCATCTCGTCTTCCTTGATACCTAAGGACAGCAGCCAGTCACGGCAGAAGCCTCTCCAATACTGGAACCACTCCATATCGGTACCCGGCTCACAGAAGAACTCCAGCTCCATCTGCTCGAACTCTCTGGTACGGAAAGTGAAGTTACCGGGAGTGATCTCATTACGGAAGGACTTACCGATCTGTCCGATACCGAAAGGAATCTTCTTACGGGAAGTTCTCTGTACATTTTTAAAGTTAACGAAAATACCCTGTGCGGTCTCGGGTCTTAAGTAAACTGTATTCTTAGCATCCTCGGTAACACCCTGGAAGGTCTTGAACATCAGGTTGAACTGACGGATATCGGTAAAGTTATGCTTGCCGCAGGTAGGGCAGGGAACCTTATGCTCCTCGATGAAATTCTTCATCTCTTCCTGACTCCAGCCGTCTACACTGCCTTCGATGGCAATACCGTTCTCCTCACAGAAGTCCTCGATCAGCTTATCCGCACGGAAACGCTCATGACACTCCTTACAATCCATCAGAGGATCGGAGAAGCCGCCAAGATGTCCGCTGGCTACCCAGGTCTGGGGATTCATCAGGATCGCACAGTCCACACCTACATTGTAAGGGCTCTCCTGAACAAACTTCTGCCACCATGCCTTTTTCACATTATTCTTCAGCTCTACGCCAAGATTACCGTAATCCCAGGTATTAGCCAGTCCGCCGTAGATCTCGGAACCGGGATATACAAAACCTCTTGCTTTTGCCAGAGCTACGATCTTCTCCATTGTCTTTTCCATGTCAGTACCAAACCTTTCTTACTCTATATATTTGTATTGCTGTATAACTTACCTTTTCATCAGTATCGTAACGACACCATCGGACTGGGAGGCATCCACAGAGCCATCCTCACCCATGACCACGCCCTCACTGATATACAGTACGGGGTATGGACAATAAATGTATGCACTGGCATTCGTGATGATCAGATGTCCCTTCTCCAGTGCTTTCTCCAGCTTGTCCGGATCTGCCGGAGTGCCATCTGCTGCATTCACCAGCTCCTTGTTCACAGGATTTCCCTGTGCCAGTGCTTCCACCCTGGTTCCATAGAACAGATCCTGGTCGTTATATTCGGCATAACTGTCTGCGCTGTCGAATTCCTGCACGACCTGCACCATGTCTCCGTCGCCTAAAGCCTGCACTGTCTTCACAGTCAGCGCTTCTTCCGGTGTATCCGTATGTGCGGCATTGAACTCTTCTGCCTCGTTCTTCACCATCTCTTCCAGTCCGTCTAAGCTATAGAAATCTTTATCAAAGGTATTGACCAGGTAAGAGATCACCTTCCCGTCCTTCTCCACCACCAGAGACGTATTCACGACCTCCTCGGGAAGCTTCGCGGTCTGACCGCAGCCGCTTAAGGACAGTACCAGAATTCCCGACAATACTGTCGTAAGACACTTCTTCATTCTATTCTGCCTCATAAATGAGTCTCCTTTTTTGGCATCAGCCATAACCGATTTTAACATAGAGTTTTCAGTATTTCAAGACTTTTGAACGACCTGCCCATGAAACGCCTGCGATATTCCGATGCGATCTGTGAAAGTTCTGACAGTACTTTATCCGATACGGTAAAAGTATACAGTTTCTCCACGGGGCTCTCCGCTATGTAATTCAGTGCATACAACGTAGATTCTTCCAGGCTCCGGCCTTCGGGCGCTCCCGGATATTCTCCATTCACTGCGATGGATTTCAGTTCAAAAATACTACGGATCAGTTCATTGGGAAGAGACGGTGCACACAAAGCTCTCAGCGACTGATACAAAAGCTTCAGCATTTCTCTCTCATCATTGTTCTCCTGGCAGTAATAATCCGCCACCTCTGCAAAATACATGCCGTAGCAGGCTCCCACATAGTCCGTCATCAGTTCTTCAAAATAGTTCTTAATATCCGCTTCCGATACGGTATAGGAAGTCCTTCCCTCATACAGACGAAAAGTCCCAAAAGCAAAAGGGTTGGTCGCTGCCGCCAGCCGGTTGCCCGGTTTTCTCGCCCCTCTGGCAAAAGCAGTGATCTTCCCCTTTTCTCTGGTAAGCAGGCTCACAAGCCTGTCATATTCACCGAACGGTGTCTGTTTTAATACAATTCCTGTTACATACAGGGATTCCTGCATGATCTGCCCTCCCCGGCGTCAGGTTTTCACATCCTTCCGCCCTGCAGTCCGGCAGGCAGGTGTCCGGCGTATCGGAAGAACTCCTATTCTCCGCATTCTGCAGATAATTCAGGTAATCCTCCACTCTGCCGGTATGTTCAAATTGCTGCCAGTAATTTATGAACTGCATCTTACGCATCCCCCTCTTTTTATCAGTTTATCGGTGTATCATCCTCTGTAAAAATAGGGTCTGCAAATTTTGTTTTTCTATTCGCCCATCTCGATGTCTTTCGGATTATATCCGAAGTTTTTGAGTAAGATGTCGCTGTCTCTCCAGTCCTTCTTCACCTTCACCCAAAGCTGTAAATTGACTTTCATTTCCAGCATATCTTCGATCTCTGGGCGCGCCTTTGAGCCGATCTTTTTCAACATCTGGCCACCTTTACCGATGATGATGCCCTTGTGGGAGTCTCTCTCACAGATAATAGTGGCCTCGATGTCGCAGATCTTACCTCTCTCCTTCATACTTTCCACGGTTACGGCAATACCGTGAGGAATTTCTTCGGACAAAAGTCTGAGTGCCTTCTCTCTGATCAGTTCTGCCACGATCTGGCGCATGGGCTGGTCGGTGATGGTATCCTCATCATAAAATGCAGGACCATACGGCAGATATTTCAAAATACACTGGATCAGTACATCTGTGTTGTCACCCTTTAATGCGGACACCGGGACGATCTCGCAGAAATCCAGTTCCTTGCGATAAGTATCAATAAATGCCAGAATATCATCCTTTTTCACGGTGTCCGTCTTATTAATGACCAGGATCACAGGAGTCTTGGTCTTCTTCAGTTGCTCGATGATATGACGTTCTCCGGCACCGATGAAATTCGTGGGCTCCACCAGCCATAGAATCACATCCACGTCATTTAACGTATGCTCCGCAACATTCACCATATAATCGCCCAGTTTGTTTTTCGCCTTGTGGATACCGGGGGTATCCAAGAATACGATCTGTCCCTCTTCCAGGGTCAGTACCGTCTGGATACGGTTACGGGTGGTCTGCGGTTTGTTGGATGTGATGGCGATCTTCTGTCCGATCAGTCGGTTCATCAGAGTGGACTTACCTACGTTGGGACGTCCGATCAGTGTGGCAAAGCCGGATTTATATGCCGGATTTTCGTTCATTTTCTATTTCTCCTGTTCTTGTCTTTTTCCCTGACACTTTTATGTTTCCTTACTCATTACTTTTTTGGTGCTTCCGATGCGTTACTCTCTTCTGTACCTGCCGCATTTAGCTGAGTCTTTTGCTTTTTCGCATCCTCTTCAGCTTTTCTCTTCTGTTCCTCAGCGCGGATGCGCTTCGTGCGCTTTTTGATCTTCTTCAGGATCAGGATGATGATAACGATCACGATCGCCCAGATTACCAGATAAGGAATATGGATCACGAACCAGATCGCTGCTTCCTTTAGTCCCTCGCCGATATTTTTCAGGCTGTCTACAAATCCAGTGGAAATGCGCTCCCAGACGGTCTCTTCTTCCACAGGTGTATAGACTTCTACTTCATCAATATAAAGGTATACGGTACTGTAGTCAACCCGGTTATCATAGCTGCGAAGCTGGGATTCCATGCTTTCTAACTGGTATCTGACATCGGACAGACGCTGTTCGATGGTAATAATATCTTCCACACTCTCTGCCTGCTCTAAAAGCTGTAATAATCTCTCCTGTTCCGTCCGCAGGGCATCCCGATGACTTTGCAGATCCACATAGGTCAGCGTCACATCCTGCACATTCTCCGAACGACTGGTCACATTGCCCAGCTCTGAGACCGTATTCTGGAACTCCTCCAGTCTGTCCTTCGGGATGCGGATGGTCAGATTGGCATTCCTTGTAGAACGATAACTATAATATGTACTGCCGTTATAGGCATCCAGACTTTCGATATAGCCGCCGAGCTCTGTTACTTTATTCTCTACCGCACTTAACAGCTTATCATACTCCCTGGTCTCGACATCCATATTCACGGTCTTGATCAGCTTCCGGTCTGCTGTGGCTGCAGTCTCCTCAGGCACTGTATTACCTGTGTCCTGAGGATTTTCTGCGGGATCGTACCCCTCTGTCATACCGAAGCCATCTTCATAAGCAGCTGCCTCCGATGCAACTGCCTCATTGGAAGCAACAGAATAATCCGCATCCATGAGATCACTGATGCCGTAACTACCCTTCGATGAGCTGCCGCAGGCAGTCAGCGATAATATCATGCCGGCAGTGAGTAACCCTGTAATGATCTTGGTTTCAAAATTTCGTTTTTTCATAACCCTCTCCGTTCTGCGGACGGCATCCGGACACCCTGCCGGATCCGCCTGCTGTTGACTTTTTATTGTTCACCCCTATAAACGAAATAATAATATAAAAGTTCTTTATTTTTCTTTATTTTTAATATTTAATATTCAGAACCTTAATATTCAGAACTACATTTGCAAGACCGCGGCTACGCGCTATTCGTATTAAAACAGATTTTCCACCTTCAGGAATCTGTCCTGTTCTTCCTTTACCTTAGAAGCCGTGCCTACGACACAGAGCAGATCCTCCTGCATAAATGCCCGGATATGCGCGGACAGTGCCCGGATATCCTCTACGGTAGCAGACAGCAGTTCCTCCCGTTCTCTCTGTAATGCTGCATCGTCCAGTCCCGTCATATAGGCACTCAGGGAATACAGTCCCTTTGCTGCCGGATTCATAGGCACATCCAGATCGCTGACTGCACCGATGATATACTGGGTCATGGTGCGTTCATCCGCGGTAAATTCTGCGATGGCATCCGCTGCCTTTTCATATATATCGATCGTTCTGCCCAGGTTCGGATCTCTGTAGGAGACAAAATAGCTGTCACCGGATCTGCCGAAGCTGCACATACAGCCGTAGGCGCCACCCTTTACACGGACATTGACCCACAGATATTCATAGCCCAGCATGACCTTCAGCACTCTTAAAGCTCCGGTATATTTTAGTCCGCTCTTGCGGAAATTACCGGCACGACATACATAATTGACCTGTCCGGAGGTTAAGAACCCTTCATTCTTCCGGGAGACCTCCGGAATATAATGTTCTTTTTCCACGGATCCGGTATAGAGTGCAACCTTGAAAGCTTCCACCGGGGCATCCAAAAGTCCCACTGCCTTCTCTTCACCGACGAAATCCACCATAAGATTCTCCGGACGGAAGATCATTTTTAATAACGTCTGTAAGATCTCCACCAGTTCTTCTTTTTTCTCGTCAAAATGTGCTTCCAGGTCGGTGATCAGGCGGTAGAACGGGATGCCGGAGATTTCCTCACTGACAGCTCCGGGAATACTGCCGTAGGACATGGCTCTTCCGGCTGCCACACTGTGTCCGCCGCTCGTCATCTGTGCCTGCATGCGGGACTTGCCCTCCGCCAGGATCTCATAGAGACGCTTGGTGTCCGTGAAATCACTGGTCATGACAATCTCACGCATCAGATCGATGGCATCGGCAATACGATCATAGAACACCTTCGTCTTCAGCTCCAGGGTCAACGTAAATTCATCCGTATCCTGCAATCTGCCATAGACATTGTTCACCGCAGCCATGCCGCCGGTGACCAGGTTCATCTCATTATAGAGATCTCCATACGCATAATGCTCGGTATTCAGCAGTCCAAGACAACCTTTTAAGATGCCGATATACGGGAAATATTTTCCGGGGATCTGATCCAGTTTGAAGATTAGTCGTAAGTATCCAATACCGTTTGTAAACAGATCATGATATAAAAGTGAGGTATCCCCAATACTCCTTACCTCGTTCACCGGGAGATTTGCCTCTTTTTTCATATCTTCCCGCTTCAGCAGAGGAATCTTCTCCAGATCTTCCTTCGCATCCTCACTCTCCTGGAACTCGGTCAGCTTACGGAAGGTCTCTTTTACAGCTTCCAGTTCATCCGGACTCATAGCCGCTTTCACCTGTGCCATTTTCTTGCGCTGCTTCTGTTCCTGCTCCTCTAAGAGTCCCGACTTCGGCTGCAGGATCACCACGCTGCGGTGCGTATTATCCAGCAGGTATTTTTGCACCAGGCCCTCAAAATATCCGCTCTTAACTTCCTTTCTAAGCTCGGCAAAGGTATCGTTCGCCTCGATATGAATGAACGGAAGTCTGTCGTCATACAGCCAGCTGTCCAGCACCTGTAAGCCATACATCAGTCCCTTGGGATAGGAACCGAAATCTGCCTCTCTGTATTTGAATTCGTAGTAATTGATACCGGCAAGCAATGCCTTCTCGTCGAAGCCTTCCGCTGCCAGCTTCTTTAGTACTTCTTCTGTTACCTGTAAAAAGTCCTGTTCTTTTTCTACGGAAGTGTCCTTCGCCACGACACTGAAATATGGCTGACGGATACCGTTCTCGTAAATGATGTAAACATCCTTGCCTATGCCGCGGTCTACCAGTACCTGCTTTAAGGGTGCACCCGGTGCGGAGCACAACGCATAATCCAGGATCTGAAATGCAATGTAAAGCTTCGGATCCAGGCTGTCACCGACGCAGAAGTTCTGGGACAGATAGGTATTCTCTTCTTCGTCCTCTCCCTCGCCGATGGGACAGTCTCTGACGATGCGGCCGGGCTTATCGAAAGCCGGCTCCTCGGTCACATCGGAATCCACCTTAAGAGCATCGTAGGCAGACAGATAATGTTCGTCGATAAAAGTCAGCTTCTCCGCCATATCCATGTTACCGTAGAGGTAGATATAGCTGTTGGAAGGATGATAGAACTTCCGGTGGAAATCCAGGAACTCTTCATACGTCAGCTCCGGGATCACCTCCGGGTCACCTCCGGACTCACAGCCATAGGTGGTGTGAGGATACAGAGAGTTCATGATCTCCCTCTCCAGCACATCATCCGGAGAAGAAAATGCTCCCTTCATCTCGTTGTAGACCACGCCGTTGACCTTCAGCTCTTCCTCGTCACCTTCCAGCTCATAATGCCAGCCTTCCTGCCGGAAAATGGATTCATTTTTATAAATATTCGGGTAAAATACGGCATCCAGATAGACATGCATCAGGTTCTGGAAATCCTTGTCATTACAGCTTGCCACAGGGTATACAGTCTTATCCGGATAGGTCATGGCATTTAAAAAAGTGTTCAAAGAACCTTTTACCAGTTCCACAAAAGGATCCTTCACCGGGAATTCCTTCGAGCCGCATAATACGGAGTGCTCCAGGATATGTGCCACGCCGGTGGAGTCCTTCGGGGTGGTACGGAAACCGATGTAAAATACTTTGTTCTCATCGTCATTGGATACCAGTGCCACTCTTGCTCCGGTCTTCTTATGACGGCACAGATAAGTCACACTGTTGATGTCCGGGATCTGCCGTTTCTCTATGATCTCATATGTGGATAAATCTTCTACTCTCATTTTTGTTTCCTCTATTATTCTATCTCAGTTTAATTCTGGCTTAAACGATTTCTTCGTTTGCTCCCCTCATAGAAAGCCTTCGCTGCCTGCAAGCAGTCGCGTATGCTTTCTATGGGTGAGCTTAATCTATCAAAAGCCCGCCAGTGCCAGCTTGCTCATGGAGATTTCCTGGATCACGACGCCCTTTGCCTCCTTTTCTTCCGGAGTCATGGCGGTCAGTTCCCGGATGTTCAGTTCCTTCGTCACATACCGTTTCTTCCCTCTGCCGAAGATCCCCTTTTTCTCCTCGATGATATTGATCTTTACTCTTGCCTTGATCCGGTCGTAGATTTTGACCAGAAAGCTGTCCGGCTTCAGATAATACAGATGGGTCTCCAGCGTATCCTCGGGATCCACTTCCTTTTCCGCTAAAATATAGCGTTCCACGATCAGGCGGAATTTAAACGCCACCTCGTCCTGCTCCAAAAGCTCTGCAAAAGTATATTTCGCACCTATGTAGACTTTTGCCGTGTCCTGCAGGCTGTATTTATAATTCTCATAAACTGTCTTTTGCATTGTTGTCGATATCCTCAATCTTGAAACCGCTCATCCGCACCGCATCCTCGATCATTTTGCGGGACATGCCGGTCTCCTCCATCAGTTCCTCTATGGTCACCTTGCGCTGCAGCTCCTCTGCCAGTTCTCTCGCTTTGTCCGCCACCTTGTTGACCTTGTCTTCCACACGCTTGTCGATCTTAGAGTTCTCTGCATGCTCCGCAATGTACTCTTCCATGGCATCCATGATCATCTTGCCAAGCATTCCCTCGACTTCCTCAGGCTTCTCCAGACTGCCTAACATAGTCACTCCGAAGGAAAGCGCAAGATTCCCTTCACCTACCAGATCCTCTAACAGGACACCCTGTCCAGCGTAAAGCTTCGCGATCTCCGCCACATCCGCCAGATAGATCTCGATCAGACGCTGCTGGGCGTCGGTCTCCCCCGCCATGGCAGCGATGGAAAATGCCTGTTTCTCTCCATCCGTGTAGACAGGCAGAGCTGCCACTTCATCCAGATATTCCTGTAAATAATCCTTTTCCTCATCCGTAAGGAATTCGTCAGGATCCATGGGCTGTCCGATACCTATTTTATGTTTTAACAGATAGTCAAATACCATCTGCAATTGTTCACCGCTTAAGTCAAGTTCCGCGAAGGCTTCCTTTACCTGTTCTTCGCTGATGCAGTTTCCCTGCTCTTTGGCAGTCTTGCGGACCTCCTCTAAGGTCTTGGCAAATAATACTTCTTTGTTCATATAGGGTCTCCTTTATAATAATACACTTTCTCCGTGCTCAGCACTCTGCCTGCGAGCAGTTATGCATCTGCCTCTTGCAATAATACACTTTCTCCGTGCTTCGCACTCTCGAAAGTGTACATCCATTCGTGGTCCGGACGATTCGTCCTTCTTGCTCATGTCTGTTCGATTTGCTAATATCCGCTCGGCATTGCCTGCGAGCAGTCATGCCGTAACGGATATTACAAATCTTTATTTCACATGTTCGTGCGTAAACAAATGATACTGGCAATATTCGTAGTTACCGTTGCATTTGGAGCAGAAACGGAACTCCAGGCTTGGATCGTCCTCTTCCGTCCTGCCACAGATCGCGCATTTATGTCTCGTAACTTTTGCCCGTCCGGCATTTGATTTTTTCTCGAACTGCGCCCTGCGGTGCATCTGCTTCGGCGAGATGCGGCTTCTGTGCATTCTGTAAAAGTATAACACAAAATTAAGTAAAGATGCTATGATCGCAAATTTGGTGAACACACCACCTTTGATCACGTAGTACAGCATTAAGACTGCATCCAGGATTCCCATCCATTTTACCTTCACAGGGATCACGAACATCAAAAGCACCTGCATATCCGGATACGTTGCCGCAAATGCAAGGAAGATCGACAAGTTAATATAATATGTGCTGAAAGCATAAGATCCACTGTAAAAATATGCGGATGCAATTTCCGTAGGCAGACTGCCATACATCAGATACACCACGCCCATACACAGGAAGCTGCCGACTACTGTAAACAGGATTCCCGAGAAAATATAGACATTATACCGGTAGGTTCCCCAGGTGCGCTCCAGGGTGGTTCCCAGGCTATAATAAAAGTACAGCATAATTATCGTAAAAACATCAAAACTGTCAGGAGGCACGATCACCCAGGTCACCAGTCTCCAGATCTGTCCGTGCAGGATCCGGTAAGGGTCCAGCGTCAGAAATCCCAGCATATTCACACCTGCCGCACTTCCCAGCAGTTCTATTACATATCCCGCCACATAACTTAAGATAAGGATCAGTGTCAGATTCGGGATCGCATATCTGCCGAATTTTTTCTCAAATTTGCTCATAAAGTCATTTCTCCGTTTCTATCTAATTACCCATTCGTTTTTCTCTATCGAGATTGTAACATCCACAGGACAATAAGTAAACCGCACGTTCAAAAGTTTATAGAATTCCTATTTATTTCATTTTTTCTTTACACAATTTTAACGACAGCGTTTTATCTTTGTTCGTTGCATTATGTTTTTTTTTGTCGTATAATGAAAAAAGTTTTGTGAAAGAAAAGTCGCATATATTAAGAAGTAATTCTGTAACTCATCATTGACCTTCTGAGTGGTTACAGCATTTTATCAGGAAGGATGTATCACATGAATTCACAGGAAAAATACGCAACGCTCGGCATAGATATCGGTTCTACCACTGTCAAGATTGCGATTTTAGATGAAAACCACAATATTTTATTTTCCGATTATGAGCGTCACTTCGCCAATATCCGGGAGACTCTGTCCGGTCTCCTTAAGAAAGCCTATGATCAGCTGGGAGAATTGCAGCTGCACCCCATGATCACAGGCTCCGGCGGACTGACGTTAGCCAATCACTTAGGCGTTCCTTTTACGCAGGAGGTCGTAGCTGTGGCTACTTCCTTGCAGGAGCTGGCACCCAAGACCGACGTAGCCATTGAGCTTGGCGGTGAGGATGCGAAGATCATCTATTTCGAGGGCGGTAACGTGGAGCAGCGTATGAACGGCATCTGCGCCGGCGGTACCGGTTCCTTCATCGACCAGATGGCGAGTCTGATCCAGACGGATGCTTCGGGCTTAAACGAATATGCGAAAAATTATAAATCCCTCTACACCATCGCGGCCCGCTGCGGTGTATTTGCGAAAACCGATATCCAGCCGCTGATCAACGAAGGAGCTACCAAGGAAGACCTGTCCGCTTCTATTTTCCAGGCTGTGGTGAACCAGACCATTTCCGGCCTGGCATGCGGTAAGCCGATCCGCGGTCATGTAGCATTCTTAGGCGGACCGCTTCATTTCCTGTCTGAGTTAAAGGCCGCATTTATCCGTACCCTGAATCTGGATGACGAGCACATCATTGATGTGGACAACTCTCATCTGTTCGCAGCCATCGGCTCCGCACTGAATGCGAAGGAAGATGTCTGCATCAGCCTGTCCGATATGGTGAAAAAGCTGTCCTCCGATATCAAGATGGAATTTGAAGTGGAACGCATGGAGCCCCTGTTTGCAGACAAGTCTGCATATCAGGAGTTCGTAGAGCGTCACAGTAAGCATCATGTAACAACCGGTGATCTGCAGTCCTATCAGGGCAAGGCATTCCTGGGTATCGATGCCGGTTCCACCACCACGAAGATTGCACTGGTGGGTGAGGACGGATCTCTGTTATATTCCTTCTACTCCGGAAATGACGGAAGTCCGTTGAAGACGGCGATCCGTTCCCTGAAGGAGATCTACTCTCTCCTGCCCGAGGGTGTGGAGATCGTGCGCTCCTGTTCCACCGGTTACGGCGAGGCGCTGATGAAGGCTGCTTTCCTGTTAGATGACGGCGAAGTAGAGACCGTGGCACATTACTATGCCGCTGCTTTCTTCGATCCCAGCGTCGACTGTATCTTAGACATCGGCGGTCAGGACATGAAGTGCATCAAGATCAAGAATCAGACCGTAGACAGCGTGCAGTTAAATGAGGCTTGTTCCTCCGGCTGCGGTTCCTTTATCGAGACCTTTGCGAAATCTCTGAACTATACCGTGCAGGATTTTGCTCAGGCTGCCCTGTTCGCAGAGCATCCCATCGACCTGGGTACCCGTTGTACCGTATTCATGAACTCCAAAGTAAAGCAGGCACAGAAGGAAGGCGCTTCCGTAGCGGATATCTCCGCAGGACTTGCTTACTCCGTTATCAAGAATGCTTTATTTAAGGTGATCAAAGTCTCCGATGCATCAGAGCTTGGTAAAAATATCGTGGTACAGGGCGGTACCTTCTACAACGATGCCGTTCTGAGAAGCTTTGAAAAAATTGCCAATTGTCAGGCGATCCGTCCCGACATCGCCGGTATCATGGGTGCTTTCGGTGCAGCGCTGATCGCCAGAGAGCATTACGAGGACGGTTACGTAACCACCATGCTGGATTATCAGAAGATCTGCGACCTGCAGTTCGAGACCAGTATGGCAAAATGTAAGGGTTGTACCAACAACTGCCGTCTGACCATCAACAAATTCTCCGGCGGCCGTCAGTTCATCTCCGGCAACCGTTGCGAACGCGGTATCGGTGGACAGAAGAATGCCCACAATGTACCGAATTTATACGAATATAAATTACATAGATTATTCTCCTATGAATCCCTGGATGTCGACAAGGCTCCCAGAGGTGTGGTAGGTATCCCCAGAGTACTGAATATGTACGAGGACTATCCGTTCTGGTTCACATTTTTCACTGAACTGGGATACCGCGTGGTACTCTCTCCCAGCTCCAACCGCAAGATCTACGAGCTCGGTATTGAGTCTATCCCCAGTGAATCCGAGTGTTACCCGGCAAAGCTGGCTCATGGTCATGTGACCTGGCTGATCCGACAGGGTATTAAGTTCATCTTCTATCCTGCGCTGTTCTATGAGCGTAATGAGTTCGAAGATGCGAACAACCATTACAACTGCCCCATCGTTACTTCTTATTCCGAGAATATCAAGAATAACGTGGAGGAAATTGCCGGCGGTGAGATCACCTTCCGCAATCCGTTCATGTCCTTCAGGGATCTGGGAACGGTGACGGATGCACTGACGAAGGAATTCACCGAGATTCCCGCTGCTGAGATTGCTGCAGCCTGCGAAAAGGGCTGGCAGGAGCTGGCGAATGCGCGCCATGATATGGAGAAAAAGGGCGAAGAAACGCTGGAATACTTACGTCAGACCGGCAAGCGCGGTATCGTGCTGGCTGGCCGTCCTTATCATGTAGACCCGGAGATCAACCACGGTATTCCCGAGCTGATCACCTCCTACGATATGGCAGTGCTGACGGAGGATTCCATCTCCCATCTGGCAAAACCGGAGCGTCCTCTGATCGTATCTGACCAGTGGATGTACCACTCCAGGTTATATGCAGCTGCAAGCTATGTGAAGACGGTAGAGAATCTGGATCTGATCCAGCTGAATTCCTTCGGTTGCGGTCTGGATGCCGTTACCACCGATCAGGTGAACGATATCCTCTCCGGCTCCGACAAGATCTACACCTGTTTAAAGATCGATGAGGTCAACAATCTGGGTGCGGCGCGTATCCGTATCCGTTCCCTGTTGTCCGCGATCCGTGTCCGTGAGAAACTGGGCAAGCACCGCACCATCCGTTCTTCCGCTATTGAGAAGGTACCGTTCACCGAAGAGATGCGTAAGGACTACACCATCATCTGTCCGCAGATGTCCCCGATCCACTTTGAGATCTTACAGCCTGCGTTCAATGCCTGCGGTTACAATTTCGTCGTATTGGACAATGACAACAAGCACTCCGTGGATGTAGGTCTGAAATACGTTAACAACGATGCCTGCTATCCTTCCCTGCTGGTAGTCGGACAGATCATGGAAGCTCTGCTGTCCGGGAAATATGACCTGAACAAGACCGCCATTATCATGAGCCAGACCGGTGGCGGATGCCGTGCGACGAACTATATCGGCTTCATCCGCCGTGCCTTAAAAAAAGCAGATATGGAGCAGATTCCCGTTATCTCTCTGAATCTCGCGGGTATCGAGAGCAATCCGGGCTTCCATCTGAATGCGGATCTGCTGCTGCGTGCAGCAGTAGGTGCCGAGTTCGGTGATATCTTCATGCGTTGTGTCTACCGGATGCGTCCTTATGAAGCAACTCCGGGTTCTGTGGATGCCCTGCACAGAGAATGGCTTAAGAAGGTACAGGATTTTGTATCTGCGAAGCATATCAGCATAGGCAAGTTCCGCAGGATGTGTACCGAGATCATCCGGGATTTCGATGCGATTCCGGTACTGGATATCAAGAAACCCCGCGTCGGCGTGGTCGGCGAGATCCTGGTGAAGTTCTCTCCTGCAGGCAACAATCACCTGGTGGAGCTGTTAGAGAGTGAGGGTGCGGAAGCTGTGGTTCCCGACCTGATCGACTTCATGCTGTACTGCTTCTACAACCAGATCTACAAGGCAGAGCACTTAGGCACCAGCAAAAAGACCGCGAAGATCTCTGCACTGGGCATCTGGGCGATCGAGCATATCCTCCGTGGCTCTGCCGTGAAGGCATTTGAAGAAAGTAAGCATTTCGATGCACCCACCAGCATCTACAAGATCGTCTCCTATGCGGAGCCCATCGTATCCATCGGCAACCAGACCGGTGAAGGATGGTTCTTAACCGGTGAGATGGTGGAACTGATCAAGGAAGGCGTACCAAACATCGTATGTACCCAGCCCTTCGGCTGCCTGCCGAACCACGTTGTAGGCAAGGGCGTTATCAAAGCCCTGCGGAAGGCTTATCCTTCCTCCAACATCGTGGCCATCGACTACGATCCCGGCGCCAGCGAAGTCAACCAGCTCAACCGCATCAAGCTCATGCTCTCCACCGCCCAGAAGAATCTGAAAAAGGGCGAGGGTGTGGAATAAAGAAACTATTTTTGATATGTGGCGGTAATGGCGGCACGGTGCCGAATGTGTGATAACGAATAGCGACTGTGCGATATTGACGGCACGGTGCCGGATGTGGCACTTACGAGGTACATACAGAAAGTAGCCTACCCAGTCGATAGCACCGTCATAAGGCAAGCTACACCCGCGGCAGGGGATTCGCAGAATCCCTGCTGCGGGTGTTTTTTTCTTCCATTTAAGCTTATCCTCAGCACAGGGGGATATTAAACTGCTTCTCCTTTTTTATTTTGTTTCTTCGTGACATGCTTTTTCTTATAATCATATAAACAACGGTTTTAGTAAAAAAAATCACTAAAATCTTCAAATTTTTTTATTTTTCTGCTGATTTAAATACCTTTCTCAAAAATAATGCCTTTCACCCCGTTGATTTTTTACTATTTTGAAGGATTTTAAGCACTTTTTAAAAAAAGATTTGATATTTTCCGCCTTGACGTCTCTTATTGTTCAAGTTATAATGAGCACATTCATAGTTTCTTTTGTTCTTAAATTCCTATGAAAATTCTTTCAGTTAATCCCTGTTTTCATTATTTAAGGAGGTCATATTATCAACAATACCGAATTACTCAAATACAAAGAATGCCTATTTACAAAAAGAAATATTCTTCTCGAGAAAATCCGCAAATTGCCTAAAGGAAATCTTTCCTGCACAGTTAGCAAATCAGGTTATACCAGTTGGTTCTATCTGAAGGACGGTACTAGAAAGTATCTTCAGAAATCTCAAAAGGAACTGGCGCAAGCTCTTGCATTAAAGAAATACTACGAGCTTATGCTGCATGAAATTTCAGAAGAAATAGCATTTATTGAAACATATCAAAAGAAATTATCCTCCACGCTTCCAAGAGAAAAGTCCACCGACTTGTTGACAGACTCCTCCCCTTATTACCCATTACTGCAAGGATATTTTGCGAAGGACAAGCTTCCTGTGTCTGCACAGAAATGGTGCGCGGAGAGCTTTGAAACCAATTCTTCTCATCCGGAGCATTTGATCCATACTACGCTGGCCGGGCATAAAGTCCGTTCAAAATCAGAAGTCATCATTGCGAATCTGCTCTATACCAACCATATTCCCTATCGATATGAAGCGGCGCTGCCGTTAAAGGAATTCACGGCTTATCCGGATTTTACGATTATGCATCCGGTTACGAATAAAATCTTCTACTGGGAACATTTCGGTATGATGGATAATGCGCCTTATTGTGATACTGCCTGCAATAAGCTGAAAACCTACTGTTATAACGGAATCTTCCCATCCATGCAACTGATCACCACTTATGAGACAAGCAAATGCCCCATTTCCACAGATCAGGTGCAGCAGATCATTACACAATATTTCCTCTAAATCCATAATTCCCTACATGAAAATTCTCCTGGCATTGACTAAAGGTAATCAAGAATATTCAAAAAGCCTCACAAGATGTTGCTCCATAGTGAGATGGGCTCCGCGGTGTGATCACTCCGCAACATGATCACTCGCAGCATGATCACTCGCAGCATGATCCACTCGCAGCATGATCACTCGCAGCATGATCACTCGCAGCATAATCACTCGCAACGTAGTCCATACGGGACGTTTTTACGTATGGGAACACATTTTCTATACAGAAAAAAGGACCGGTTCGTCCGGTCCTTCTGATGAAACCACTATAAGCAATTATGATGCATTTGCTCTGCGGCTCTCAATATACTGTTGTAAGACTTCCGTGACTTCCTCCGGTGCCAGACCGGCATCTTCGATGATGTCACTCACCGCTTCCAGTTCCTTGCGCCTCTTCTGTTCAAACATTTCCTCTAACTCACGCTGTTCTGATTCTATGCGAATGTTTAACGCATTGATCAGCTCCTGCTTCGCCTGGATCTTTTCCTCCAGGGATTTTCTCTGTCCTCTTGGCATATACTGTGTGCTCCTTTCCTGATGGCAATCCTATGGATCTGCGGATCAAGATTCCTGCCGCGTGATCCGATAAAGCATGACCATTCATCAGGGATCACAGGTTCCGTAGGAACTATCATAATCTATCATGAATGGCCTGATATGTTACAGTATATGGACAAGAATGTAAAAATATACCATATATCCGGCAATATTATCCTGTTCCGGAACGGTCTCGCGAATCTGTCGATATATTTACTCTCCGGAACGGTCTCGCGACTCTATCAATATATTTACTCTCCGGAACGGTCTCGTGAATCTGTCAGCAAATATCATTCTCCGGAATAGTCTCGCGAATCTATCTGAATATTCCGGCTTGGATGTTCCTGATGTCTAGTGCTCAAGAAACCGATTAGCAAGTATATAGGATACAAGAAATCTCACCAAGGTAATCCGGTTAACGCTCTGCAAAGCGGTTCTGGACTTGACACTGGTGCTATTCTTGTAAAAGATAATCAAGCAAAGGTGGTTTCCGTGTCCAAAATGCAGGTTTCCACCACAACGGAATCACGGTTTCTTGACGCAAGAATATTCATCTGTCAATATATATCATTCTTCGGAATGGTCTTACGAGTCTGTCAGCAGATATCATGCTCCGGAACGGTCTCGCGAAATCGCTCGAATCCTCATTTCAAATTATCTACCGCTGCTTTTAACTTATTCAAGGCAAGTTCCAGCGTAGCTTGGGGGCAGGCGATGTTCACGCGCTGAAAAGCGGCTCCGCTGGGTCCGAACATGGATCCTCCATCCAGCCAAAGTCCTGCCTTGTCCACAATGAACTGATCCAGCTCCTTACCGGTGATTCCCAGTTCACTGCAATCCAGCCATACGAGATAAGTGCCTTCCGGCTCCACCAGATGAATCTGTGGAATCTTCTCCTGCAAAAAATCCCGTAAGAAATTCAGATTCTTAAGCAAATAAGCTCTTAACTGATCCAGCCAGTCTTCTCCCGCACGGTAAGCTGCCTCACATGCCACCACACCTAAGGCATTGGGCTCATCATAGCCGGTTTTGTCAATTTCTGCTTTGAATGCCTTACGCAGATTTTCATTTGGGATAAAAATATTGGAGATCTGTAAGCCAGCCAGGTTAAATGTCTTGCTGGGTGCCGTACAAGTCAAAGTAAACTCCGCAAAACGGGGATCTACGTTGGCGAACACTGTATGTTCGTAACCGGGATAGACAAAATCGTTGTGAATCTCATCACTGACCACAATCACTTGATGGCGCAGACAGATCTCTCCCAGCTGCTGCAGTTCCTCTACCGTCCACACTCTGCCCACCGGGTTGTGAGGATTGCACAGAATAAACAGTTTTATATGTTCCTGCTCAAGCTTCCGCTCAAAATCTTCAAAATCAATCCGGTATCCATTCTCTCCGCTCTGTGCGGTCGTTTTCTCATAGATCAATGTATTGTCTATTACTCTCCGGTCATTATCACGGATAATATTGGTAAACGGATAATACACCGGATTCTGAATCAGTATAGCATCTCCCGGATCAGTAAATGCCTTAACCGCTGCGCCGAGAGCAAATACCACACCCGGAGTCTTCACGATCCATTCCCGCTCCGTCTTCCAATTATGATTCCTCTCCATCCAGTTCATCACAGCATTGTAATAAGCATCCTTGGGCTGGGTATAGCCGTAGATTCCATGTTCTACCGCAGCATGAAGACTTTTCGAGATCTCTTCAGATACCGGGAAATCCATATCCGCTACCCACAGGGGCAGCACATCCGCCGGTTTTCCTCTCTCCACCGCAAAATCATATTTCAGACAATTCGTTCCCTTCCGGTTCGTAATCTTATCAAAATTGTATGTAGTCATACTTAATCCTCTATCCTTCAATAACTGAATATTCTCATAGCAAGAAACCATAACAGAACCACTGTCAAGCCCGAAGCCACCTTAAGAGGCTTTAGTCGGCTTTATAGATTCTTCCAGACCTTCTGCACGCCCTGACACGTCGCATCGTTGCCGGCCCTCTGTGAAGCTCTCCACAGAGCTGGCTGAACTACTATGTATACCAGGTTACACCCACACTAAGCAAAGGCCTGCTCTAAATCTGCCAGCAGATCATCAATATTTTCAATGCCCACTGACATTCTCAGAAGCTTCTCATCCACTCCCAAAGCTTCACGTACCTCAACCGGTACATCTGCATGTGTCTGCTTCATCGGATAGGTCAGAAGGCTTTCCACGCCGCCCAGACTCTCCGCAAAGCGGATTAGCTTAACACTCTCCAAGATTTTAACAGCTTTCTCCGGGGAATTCAACCGGTATGAGATCATTCCGCCGTATCCGCTGCACTGTCTGTCGATCAGAGCCTTATCCGGTCTCGAATCCAGACCGATATAATATACCTTCTCCACTTCCGGTCTCTGTTCCAGCCAGTGTGCAATCGTCAGGGCATTTTTCTGATGCTGCTCCATACGGACTGCCAGTGTCTTGATACCTCTGAGCAACAACCAACTGTCAAACGGAGAGAGACAGGCACCTGTCGTCTTATAAATATTGTTCAGCTGCTGGTACAGGGCATCATCCTTTACTACCAGGAATCCGGATAAAGTATCGTTATGGCCTTCCAGATATTTCGTACCGCTGTGCACTACAATATCTGCTCCTAAGGTAAGCGGCTTCTGAAAATACGGGGATAAAAAAGTATTGTCAACGATCAGAAGACAGCCATGCTCGTGTGCCAGTTCTGCGATTGCCTGAATATCTGCGACCTTCATCATAGGGTTGGACGGAGTCTCTAAATAAATCGCCTTTGTCTCCGGACGGATCGCTGCCTTCACGGTCTCCACATTTGAAGTATCCACACAATCTACCGATATTCCGTTCTTATGACTGATCGTGTTCCACAGTCTCAACGTACCGCCATACAGATCATCCGTAGCAATCAGATGATCCCCGGGAGAAAAAATCTCCATCAGTGCGGTGATTGCTGCCATACCGGTAGAAAACGCAAGAGCTTCCGTTCCCTGCTCTAATAAAGCAACCGTCTTCTGCACTTCATCTCTGGTAGGATTACCGCAACGGGAATAATCATATCCTGTGCTCTGCCCCAGTCCCGGATGAGCATACGCCGCATTCTGATAGATGGGCATGCTGATGGCTCCAAACGGATCCCTTCTCTCATTACTTCCCTGGACACAAATGGTCTCTGCTGCAAATGCCATCTTTTTCTCCTCCTATGCCTATGTATAATACTATGTTTTTATATTCCTACTGTTCCAGTAGGTATAGTATATTTTTAGCATAGTAAGAAATAAAAGTCAATATCTTTTTACCAATAAAGCTTCATCTGTTCTTCTACTTCTTCTTTTGATATATTCAATTCCTTGCATAAATTCTGCAAAATATTTTCATATGCTACATTATAACATTTTCCTGTAATGGTATATCCTTGAATGTATCCTTGAATGTAACCTTTTCTCCAATATTGATCAAACAATTCGCACATATTCAGTACACCTTTCTGCTAGTTATCAATTCACCAGAATTTTTTCATGCCTTCTATTGCTTCACTCTTTGAAATATTCAAGTTTTTTCTAAGTTTCAGCATAGTATCATCATAATTTATATTAAATTCCTTACATGTTATAATTATCCCTCTCATTCCTTCTTCTCTTCCCCGCCTCGTATACTGGTCAAACAATTCGCACATGCTGATTTCATCCTCCTCTGCAATATCTAATCCTTTTAAGATTTCTTCGGTATCATCCACGTTTTATCCCCGGATAATACCCGTAGCATTTTGATAGTAGCTTCTTTATGAATTACTTTTCGGTCTGAACGATATGCGTTTCCTTCTGCAAGATAATCCAATACAATGCGCATATCGCTATGAAAGCGTTCGCGGGTCTCCTTCGGGAGATATCGCATTTCCCACACGTGAAGCTGCATATCATCTACATATTTCCATGTAGTCTCTGCAATCTTGCCTTTGCCACCGTCTATTAACTGTCGCAAATTGTTACTCGCCTTCCATCTGGTCCTGCCCCAATATAGCACCAGTTCTATCACCGGATATAATCCGTGATTCTGCTTTTCGTACTGCCTGCGGTATTCTCCGCCAATGTATCCCGCTTTGCGCAGTATCATGCCTTTATCCACTTTCATTTGATTTGCAAACAGATACAAGGCTCTTGGCATTCCGCCTGTCACATGGTATTTCGCGACATCCTCCAATTGATTGTGCAATGTATTCGTGCTGTCTGCATATAGGCTCTCGGTTGCAGCTGTAAGCATCTCCTCACCGGTCACCACCACAGCTCCCTCATGCAGTAATGCATTCACTATATCCGCCGCTACATCCGCATAACTTTCAAAATTCTTCGTTACAATATCGTTCAGTTCCAATAAATACTCCTTTCCTGCTCATTCCTAATTACATTGTAAAAAGTGAATTTCACGGCGATATGCCTTGAACTGCACACAAGGTGCGATAAAATGATGCCCATATATGATGAAATCCTAATATATGGTATCTTCGAAATCTTATCTATACAGACTTTCTATAGATGAGCTTACTATATCACAGAGGTATGCATTCTGCAAGGAAATCCGGCAAAACAAGTGCTGAAAAACTACACAAAAACAGAGCTGTGGAAATTGGTTATTTCTCACAACTCTGCTTGTTATATAATATTACTTTTGCATAGACTTATTTGTGTCCAGATCTATTCTTGTACAGAACTGAATATTCTCGCGTCAAGAAACCGTAATTCCGGTGTGATGAAAACCTGCACTCTAGACACGGAAGATATCAGTAAAGTTAATCCAGTTCGAACAGTTCTTCTGCGCTGATGGATAACTCAGCTATTCCGCAAGGAGTTACTTTTGATCCATTATCATACACGGTATAGACTCTTGCGTAGATAGTAGATGCCTGCGCTCCTTCGTTCAAAATCGTCCCGGAAGTGTCTGTACTAAACAGTCCCATCTCATCCGAAGAAAATTTCAAGGAATACGTCGCACCATTTGTAATCGGGTAACAATTCATAACTCCATTGCGTTCTATCGGTAAAATTACATTTCCATTGCTATCCGTGATCTTGAGGCCATCCTCTCCATCCGTCTTTAACCGCAATACCTTTCCTGTAATTCCGTCTACACTGATGGCTCCGGATGTATCATCTGCACAGGATTTGTAAAATTCAACGCATAACTGCTGTCCACCTGCCAGAATATTGTAGTCATCTGCCTGGAAGTTGACACTGATGGTTCCGTTATTCTTATCATCCAATACAATATGGTTGACCGGGTCATACAGCATATACACGGATTGGATCTTGCTGCCGCTTTTATCCTTAAAGCTTACGGAAGGTGCAGTCACACCTGCATTATACGCTGCAATCATCGTATTTATAAACAGTTTGATCTCCGATTTCTTACTGGGCTTGGAATGTCCCGCTCCGGAATATGTCACATTTCCCATGGTATAGATATAATAATTATTTACCACATCATTGGGTGTAATGTTATAAATATTAGTATCTTTATAGTTACCGCCAGCCACACCGGAAATACAGTACCACACCACAATGTCGTTTTTACCGTCACCGTTACGGTCCAGCTCCATATTGGGCTGTAACCACTGGTAATGCGTATTACTAATCTCCAGCCACTTGTAAGACGTATTATTGATCTCCATCAGTTCCTTTGAAGATATCTGATATGGATACTGCGTAATCTGGCCATCATTTACCTGTGTTGCGATCAGAGAGCTGCCTGCGTAATCACCCATCAGCAAATTACTGGGGTGGTTCCAATCAGGACCGTTTCCATTGTCATATCCAGCCTTTTTCAGCAATGAATTCTCAACCGGGAACTTTACTGACGAACTGCCATTTATCCGCAAATCTTCCAGATAGCTTCTCAGGAAACGAACTACCGTATATTTAGTCACACCTTCCTTTTGCCAGAGCTCATTATCCGAATTCGGTTCCTTGATTTCGTCAAATGTATAGGACTCTAATGTTTTAAGATATTCCTGGTCCCTCTTTTGCTCCTCTCCCGTTGAATTTTCAACTCTCTGCTGATAATACTCTTTCAATGCTCCATAGCGATCCAGTCCTACGGATGCACGAATGGTCTTATTAAATTCATATCCCCAATACCAGTAGTTAGAATTGTTTGGTTCCGCATTTCCATTATCGTTATACTGGACCACACTTTGAATATTATTGACATATGAAGTAGTATCATGGGTAAACAAAATACTCTTGCCGGATTCTATGTAGTCTCTGACAGCCCAGCCAACAGCCAGATTTCTCTTAACATTCGCCATAATTCCTGCGGGAATTCCTTTGCTAGGATCATATGCGCCATAGGTATACCCAAACCGGTAGGCGTCACCGAAGCCGAGTATCAACATATCATATTGCTGGAACAGATTGTAGGACTCCTGGTATATCTTCTGTATATCAGTATCCGAAGTCCCGCTAATTTTCAGCTTATTATTTATAAGGTAGGTTACAGTCATACTGTCAATGCTTTTGGACGGAGTTACCTTTCCATCTGCACCGACTTGATCCAATCCTACTACATTCCAGTCAGTTAATCCATTAATGCACTTGGAAAAAGTAGAATTACTATTATTCTGTTCGTCATGAAGATTCCAGTTATTACGGTTATCATCAGACAACAATTGCAATACACGGATTGTCTTTTTTCCACTTTGCTGCGGCACAGAGGTATAGCCTGACTTGGCAGTTCTCACCAGTCTGTCCGCATTATCGTAAAATACCAGCTTCCATGGGATAACCCCTACATATTCCTCCGGCAGAGCCCGGATCACACGATAGATCTCCCCGGTACGCAATTCATATCTTCTTCCATTTGCCGTCGCTATCGGATCAACCTTAATCCACTCATCTCCCTTTCTTATATACACAGTAAGACCGCTGACTTCTTCCGATGACGTATATGTCTTACCTTCTACATAATCAGAGCCGGAGAATCGACCATCAGCATTTTTATCTACGAACAGTTTACAATCATAGGTAGTACCTGTCTGTGATATTGCAGCATCATTCTGCAGATTAAAGATATATTGCAGCTGATATTTTCCGTCTATCTTCTCCAGAGAGCCACCGTTGCTGGCACCGTTCTGATCAGAATTATATTTCAGCTCCTGCGGATATGCCGCTCCGTAAGTAGTTACCCAGTTGACGGAAAGCTTTGACAGATTCAGATAATTACAAAATAAAGATCTACGTGCAGATAATGTGGTTCCTAATTTAGCATCTGCTGTATTATCTTTCAGCTGACTCTCTGTAAAAATATTTTTCTGCCAATATAAATACTGACCATTTGCATCTTTCTTCAGAGCAAATTGAACCAGCTTGTAAAAATAAGAATTTTTGTCCAGCGTATCTGTTGATGCCACAGGTATATTATTGTTATCCACCTTAATAAACGTATCCGCAATGACCACCGGGTATCCCGCCTCAATGAACTGACAGAATTCCTCATATCGGGTAGAGTTCATATCATTGCCGGGACCGCGATAGACATCTGCCTTCTTATTATTTTCATCATCATCGTTAGTCTTACTGTGATCCAGTGAAGAATCCTGCAGTCTATGCCTTGCATTATACGTCTCCCTAGCCTGCGTAACATCTTTCGTATCCGTTTCGGTGGCATAGTTATAGTAGTCTCCTACGTGAGAATAAATCAACCCCTTCATCTGCTCATCATTATAATCAGTCACCCCATCTTTTGTGTTCATCTTGCCGACACGGGCTCCGAGATAGATCATGTCGTACTTTTCATTCAAGTCCTCGATCTTACCTATAAATTCCGCAGATGACATTTGTGTAATATTGATCGCAGATGCCTCATAAATTCCAGTCATCCCCATCATATTGACAACATCATTCTGTAACTCACTTTCTAACGTTTTGTTAAAATCACAGCAGGGTTCCAGATCCAGTACACGGATGGAGGATTTCACCGTGACTCTGTGCATATACCAGTTCAGAATATATCTGGTCACGGATGCCTTGGTAATATTCTCTGCCAATTTATTGCCGCCGGAACCACTTTTTTCTGTCAGGAAATTTTCATACTGAATTTCCTTTTTCACTGCACTGTAAATCCATTGCTTGGAGCTGTCAATATCCGTCAGGTAATCAGAAGCCACATAAGGTTTGTTTCCTTCATTATCATCATACAGATATACATTTTCCGTCAGGAACTCTTTCAGCGTTCCCAAGGTATTCTCATTATATTTCTCTATTCCCGCCGTTTGTGCAAAGGTTGTGAAAATAGTATTCACCTTATCCTTATATGTTGTATTATCCAGGGCCTGCTCAAACATATTTCTTTTCACAATAGCTTTTGCAAGGCTCTTATCAGGGTCTGCCTCTGATACGCGCAACAAGGTCAGAACCAGATTAGTCATAGCCTTATGTCCAGCCTCCGAATTTTTCTTATAAAATCCGTAATCTATGATAACCGGAACTCTTGCGGCATCGGAACGATTCCCCTTATCGTCTGTAATACCGAATACCATCTGTGCAATTTTACTTGCGGCATATTTCATGTTTTTCGGTTCATCTCCGGAATAGTCACCCTTCCCAGATAGATAGATCAGATCCACATCATCTAGATCAACACCGCAATAGCTTTTATCAGCAGACACCTCGGGATTCGTCAGATCCGCCAGTTCCTGCAAAGTAAGTGTAGTCACTTCAATCTTTAATTTATCTACATCACCACTGACAGAGGCAGTACCTTCATACTTCCCTTCTCCTGATAAATTCAAAACCTGCTTTTTGAACCATTCTTTATTATTAATACCACCATTGTACCTGATGGTCTCCAGTGCATTTTCCCTGTCATCTCCGATAAAGTCATAGGTCTTTGCACTGTCGAATCCGGCATCTTCAGCTGTCTTTATCTTCACGCTGGAGGCAGTTACCCTAATATAGCTTCCTGTCTGGTTCTCGACATAACTGTCTTCTATCCGATAATCACCATCTTCGCATAAACATAAAGTTGCATTAGATACATAATAATCACCGTTTTCCGTTACCTTAACAAAGCATGCATCTGCAATGGATTTAAAATTATATACATTGTTAACAGAGTCACAGACAGCCCATAATATAGCCGGCTTTGAGCCACGATTCAGCAGATATAAGTTATTATCTACATTTTCACCCGATGCAGCATAGGTCTGTACCGGAGCAGCAGTATTCTCTTCTGCAGAAGATATCGCAGGTGCAGTAACTGAAGTCTCCGATTTATATGACGGGTCATTGCCGGATGTTGTAGCTGCTGAATATGCTTTACTCTCTCTACCTTCTGCCTGGTCTGCTGCTTGTGCCTGTCCACCGGCTTCTGCCTGGTTTCCTGTTTCCGTCTGCACACCAGTTTCTGCCTGGTTTCCTGCTTCCGCCTGCACACCGGCTTCTGTCTGGTTTCCTGTTTTCGTCTGCACACCGGCTTCTGTCTGGTTTCCTGTTTCCGTCTGTCCACCGGTTTCTGCCTGGTTTCCTGCTTCTTCCTGTTCTCCAGCTTCTATCTGAGCCGAAGATGTCGTCGAGTTCTGTCCGGTCTCCGCTGCAGGGCGATATTCTTCAGGAAGATCTTCACCTTTTACAACAGTTCCCAGATACGTATAAGAATCCAATGTTGCATTTTTCTTATACATTTCTCTACTAATATAATCATCAACATTAAATTCCGATGTGTAAGAACCTGTGGGCACCGCCATAGAAGTATCCAGTCCATAAGTTTTCTTCGTCTCAGCTATCGAACCATCACTCAGGCGGATTTCCAATTGTCCACCCGTTCCGCTAATTTTAGAAAATGTCGGAATAATACTTTGTGCATCCCGGTTCAGATCCGTTGCCTTAACCATCTCCGTATAACGGGCATAGCGGGGCTCCGAAGTAGTCTCATTGTCATTCAGCTTACGATATGTTGCACCATGAAGTTCATAATTATATCTACCGCCAACTCCTCGATAGACAAATCGCCCCTTCAGATCCTCGGAACGACTACCATTCTCTGTTTCCGTATATGGCGATACTGTAATCAGACCATTGGCTCCAACAATGTCACTTCCCGCATTTGTCGCAAGGTTCTTCATTGCTTTCACTCTCTCGGACGGAGACGGCAGCTCTGACAGCTTCCTGCCACCGGCAACCGGTTCTTCTCCGCCTATGAGGTAGCCAATACTGGCATCTTCTTTTGACGGAACAATCTCCAGAATATGAAAGGTATCTCCGGAAGACACCGTATCATATACTAATTTCTCAATCCCCGGGAGTGTCTTCTCCTTCGCCTTTACTTCCATAGAGCCATAGCTCTGGCAGACACCGGCTGCCAAAGCTATGGTAAGAATTCCTGCTATGTACTTTTTTGAATTGCGTTTCCAATTCATGGTCATTTATTATCCTTCCTGTTCCAATAAATTACCAATGCTCGTTTGATCTCTAATTGATGTTCCGATCTAGGATCGCTAAAGGTCAGATACAACATCTTACTGGACTCATTAGGCTGTATCGTAATCTGTAATTCTCCACCTTCTGTTGATATTGTAGATTCACTGACTTTTGTATCCGGATTTATCGGTTCATCCGCTTCTATTTTTGCGTCAAATTTCGTCAATCCAGCACCGCTCGTTGCCAACTGAGACTTTTGATCTACTGTGTTGGTATTTGCAAATCCATACATGTTGATTATTATCGGGCAGGAATATAAGCCGGGATTTTCCCCGTTACCCCAATGCTGTTTTTTATCTTTTATAAGATTAATATCTATGTCTTCTCCCTGATTGATAACCAGATATCTGTTTCCGTTGGGGAAATAAATGTTACATTGAGGGATCAATATTTCTGTTTCCGCTATGATCTTAATCGGCTTACCTTCCTCATTCAGTACAATATTGGACCCGGTCGTCCCTTCCGGCACATCAATATATGCCTGTAGTTCCAGACGGTATTCCGTATTCATGTCAATATTATGCTTTGCCCATACAAATACCTTTTGTCCGGTTGCGGAAGCACTGACTCTTCTTGTAGAGTTCGTCGAGTCATACTGACTGTTGCTGTTTCCATAGCTAAAATCAAAATTAAGTTCTCCATTAGCGTCATAATAATATTTACTGAACCCAACCAGTCTCTTTGATTGTTCATTAATATCCCACGCATGCTTCTCTGCTTCGTCTTTTTCAGCAAAATACTCAGGTGCAAGTCCGTTTTCTCTGTCATTTGCAATGCGCCACTTTACCTGACTCGCATCTCCGGTATAGTTCACTAATTCGCATTCTACTCTTCCGTTCCTGAATAAGACAAACTGATCACTCTGGATATAAGGATTACTCTTCTTCTCCGTTGCCAGCAGATTCGGGATATGGATATCAATAGTCTTATACACGATATTATCTTTATCCAGTTTTATCCATGCTCCTACGGTAACCGTCTCATTCAAATGTGTTCCACATTCCAGAACAATCTGGTACGGATTTTTATCTTTTGTTTCCACAAATTGGTATCCGGAACTGTCACCATCTATTACCCATTCAATAATGGGATATCCATGTGCATAATCCGCCCAGGAGGTCAGACACTCAATAACCGCACAATAACCGATCTTACTATTATCATCGTACTCATAAGTAGTCAGTCTCTCTGCAATCAGTTCCACTGTATACTTTCCTTCGATCTTTGCCACGGTAACATATGCAGTGTCCGACATAGAAGGATCGGCTATGGAAGTACAGGTCACCCTCAGCACTCCGGCGCCCTGTTTTTCTGCAAATCCTGCCGTAAGTAATGCTTTCAGATCAGCAACCGCTCCCGTAGAAGCGATTCCGGTTCCTGACGCAAGTGCAGAACCGTCTTTTCTGGTTACGACCCAGTTGACTCCCTGATCAATGGCTGCCTGTTTTCCTGTCATGGTACAGCTGAATGCCAGTGTTCCGCCGGGCTTTACCTCACCGTCCTTGGGACTGATCACCAGAGAATCAATCTGTTGTGCTTTTACTGTCACCGTAGCCGTTGCCGCTATGGTAGGGTCTGCCACAGAAGTACAGGTCACCTTCAATATATTATCGCCAAAGTTCTCATCATCCGCTACGCTCAGTTTTCCATTTACATTGATGGTGCTCTTACATGCGCTGCCATCCTGCTTGCTGACTGACCATTCCACGCCCTTGGCTTTTGCTTCGGCTACTGCCTCGGAATCACCGGTAAATTCAAATGTAAATACCGCAGTCTGACCTTGTTTCAAATCCGCATGCGTCGGATTGATCTTCAATCCGGTGATCCACATATATGATTCGCTGTTCTCTTTGGACAGATCATTTCTCAGCTTAATTGTCTCAGCGATGGTATATGTCTTCTCCATATACGCAAAGGTCATCTTGAGCACAACCTTCCGGGTTGTCTTGGCTTCGCTGATATCCACATTAAAAGAAGTCACATGTTCAGCCATTAATGCCGGTTTCACATCCTCTGCAGTCAAGTCACCCCAGACAATGGTTTCATTGCCATCGGCATCTGTTGTCACTGAGTTTTTAGCTTCATAGAGGTAAATCTGATTGGCAGTATCATAGCCACTGCCGTCATCTCCCTGCCAGCGGATCATATAGACATTGTCATTGTTATACAGACGAAGCTCGCTGACATTCGTACTATTGATAACATTGCCGGAGGCATCCTGCGCCGGAGTACCATCCAATGCAACCGCTGCACCGGTGCTATCCAAAAACTGGATATCCTTCTCAACATCAATGATCAGATCGATCATCTGATTTGCTGTCAGCTGTGCCTCTTCCTGCAGTGTCAATTCCTTGCTTCCGCGCAAATAGGAATTATTACCTGCAACGATAAAAGCACCGACAGATCCTGCAACGATCGTCATGATAGCCAAAGATACAATGATCTCTACCAGTGTGAAACCTTTTTGTCCAATACGCATAGGAACCTCCTTACTTCGTCAGAATCTTTCCCGTTCTGCCGACAGTTGTAATCTCTATAGTTCTGGAACCGTTTGTAACAACAATCCGCCTGCAATATTCCTTCTCGTATCCACCGGCCTCATTCGTATTCTGCTCAAAAGCACCGGATGCCCGGTTAAATACCAGATGCAGACCTTTTTCACCGGGTGTTGCATATGGGGTCTTTCCGTCTATTTCAGCTAATGTATACCCTGTTGCCGATGCTCCGTCCTCAAAATATACTTTAATATCGATCGGATCTTTTCCCACGATACGATCTGATACAAGGGTGCCTTTCTGATAGATTTTGGCATGATATTCCTTTCCTTCATAGGTCAGGACACATTCCACATCATTCTGCTCCTTGCCCAGCGTCAGTACTCTGGTTCTTTCGATCGTGGACACGATCTCATCTGCACATTTTTTTACTTTTCTGCCTGTCAACGAAGACGCCGATATCGCCATCACTCCTACCAGAATCGCCATAATCGCGATCACGATAATCAGTTCTACCAGCGAAAAACCTCCGTTATTACTTTTTCTGCCAGTTCTCATATACAATCAGTTCTCCAAGCTTTATATCACTGTTTATGTATGCCTTGCCATCTGAATGGAGATAGCCTTCTCCACCCTTTAAAAACTGTGCTACGGAATACTCTGTCTCAGTTATTCCCGCTTTATTGGAATAAGTCATTACATGTAATACCGCATCACGGTCAGGTTCCACATTGACATTCTGTCCCAGCGTAATATTTCCTCCCGCCAGTATGGTTCCGTGGAAGTTACTGCTCACTTTTACATTTCCGGTAGCAATGATCAGGCCACGGAAATTTTCCGCGGAAGTATATTCATAATCTCCCTGAACCACTACTGCTTTATATTCCGAATCCGCACCGGTAAAATATTTTGCACCGGACTTATCTACAATATTAGTGTCAGCTCTTACAACTCCCCAATAGGTCAGAATCTTTCCTTCATTCACCAGATTGGTGTAGGCATTTGCTGTATCAGCAGTCTCTGAAGGCAATAATTGCTCGTAACTGTCTATCATCTTCTTAGACAAAGCCTTAAATTTGCTCTGATCTGCGGTAAGCAGAGCCTGGTATCCCACATTATTTTTATCGGATCCCAGTGTAGAAGGATGAAGCTCTGCGGAATGATCCTCACTACATACCAAATTTCCGGATAAATGCATGATATAAGCTCCGGAGGAGGCTTCACGCACCTTGACCGCCTTGGTATACAGGCTGGCATACGCATCCATTGTTTCTTTATTTACACTATAATAATCCTGATAATACCGTGCCGCATTGGTTCTGCCTTCTTCTGTTGTACTGTCAAAAGCTACATAATAATAAACCAATGTAATTTTGCTGTTAATGCGTTTAAAGTACTTCTGCACATTACTACTGTTTAACCCATAAGAAGCCAGTGTATTTCCGTTTAATGCCGCACAAGGCACATCAAATACAACTTCCCTCACACCGTCTCTTACTTTTTTATTTGACTGGTCCCAGATCAGATCATAATACTGTTCTTTTGTCACCGGATTACTGGATCCTCCCAGAACAGACTTGCCGGAAGCATCCAATGCAATACACTGTGCCGGGATCAGATATGCCAGCTGATCACTCTTCACAGCTATGGACTGCCCCATCATAATATCTTTCACGCCGGTATTCAGAGCTGCATCTTCTCCGGACAGACCGGACTTTGCCGTGTTCAATGAAATATAGGAATTTCCCGCCAGTGTCAGATTGCGAAGTTCATTCAGATATATCTCCGTATCTGTTCCATTCACGATCACTGCACTGTTATCCGCATTATTGCGTCCCGTACCAAATCCAATATATTGACCGGTATATTCTCCGGCTATCAGTGTTCCGGCTTTAAAACTATTCCGCTGACCATCCATCCTCAGATCTCCGGCTACATAAATACTATTACCGGCAAAATCAATTTTTCCCACGCTTGCCGTGTTATTACCGCCGCCGTGCATCCGTATGGTTCCTGCCCATAGTTCTCCGTATTGGTCACTTGTCAGAGTGGCTCCTCTTCCCAGATACAGATCCTTCGCCACTACCATTCGTTTATCTGCATTTTCATTGCCTGCAGTTTCCTGTAAATTCACCGTTACCCCGGTACCATTTTCGGTATCCGCTTCTTCACTTCCAATAATAAGCCTGTCAGCGTAAAAGCTTCCACCGATGGTATTATTGCTCAAATTCATAGGTGCATCGGGAATGACCTGAATATTGTTCTGTGCGACCATGGAAATTCCGGTGATGGACGGGAGTGTTACTGCCTGTGCAAATTCCATATCCGGAAGCTTGACTCTCAGATCTGTCTGGATCACAGAGACATACCCTGCATCATCCGTATATGTAACTCTCAAATTGCAAAAGGACAGACCATCTGTATACAGCTTCAGATCTCCCTTAGGAATTCCACTCCAGGTAGGATCTCCTTCCTTCTCCTGAATGAGATTACCGGAAGCATCCTGATAGACACGATAAGTATCTGTTCCTCTGACAGCCTCAAGCACTGTGTTCTGTGCCAGCGTTGTATCAGCACTGATATAGTTATACAGCTTGGTCAGATCATATACCGTAGTATCATCCGCCTTATAATATTCCTGCATACTACTTAAAAAGTAGTATCTCATTTTTGAATTCTTCTGCTCTTCGGATGTCGATTCAAAGCTCTCCAGTACCTTCGTGTAGGCTCCTGATACAGAGGCGGAAATCTGCCCTTCCATCCCCATCCGGATCTCGTCCAGCACAGTCTCCGCAGAATAAAAGTTATCCTTTGCCTGCAGGTTGTTGGCCTTCATCTGATAATTTAACAGAGACATATACATCAAAACACTGGCTAAAATGCCAATAAAGGCCATAGCTATGATCACAACGACCATAGCCGAGCCCTTATTCGCAGCTTCTTTATGATTTTTTTCAAAATGTCTCCGGAATATATTCATGGTTCTCTTCTTCCTTCCCTACTGTGTCACTGTTCCCGTCATAGTGATCACCGGGTTTTTCGTACCTATGGTACCTTGTGCATATACCTGTACCGTAATATCATACATACGATCAATCTTCTCTGAAGGCGGGGTCAGTCCGCTAGCTGACATAATCGACTTTGCATCAGCTCCCGTTGCCGTTCCTGCCGCTTCAGACACACTCAGATTTCGGAATTTATAGTCTGTATATCCGTTCAGTATCAGGTTGGTTCTTAACTTACATGCTGACTGGATCGATGCACCCGCAGATGACATCCAGCCGGGATAGCTCTCCCGAAGTTCATAAGCCACACGATATGTATTGTTGATCATATCCCGGTAAGCCGTTTCCGCATTTGTCACCCCGGCAGGTAATTCGTCTGTTGTAGGCAATTGCATCACAAGATACAAATTGGTCTCTACATTATCCGGATTGTTTACAATGACAGTATCTCTGACCTCACTACCGGATACGCTTCCCATACGCGTAGGGAGACACACAACAATATTCGCCAGATCAGATATCACTTTACTCTGTACAGCCGCGCCGGCTTCCTTCTGTGCCTTGATCTGTGCCGCCTGTCTTCTCACCGTGTCTTCATTGGAAAAGATCACATAATCCGTGCCGTTCTGCGGATAATCACCACTCAGAGAAGGGTTGTTAAAAATACTGGTGTCGCAGTGATATCGCGTTAATGCAGTCACCAGATATACATCGGTCTCCAATGTCTCCCCATCCCCCAGATCCAGACTGATCCGGTTGGTGTCTATTGTGATTTCCACTATTTTTTTAACATATTTCGGAATATTTTCCAGCGCAGTATTCGTTGCATAATTGGAAAAATACAAATATGCCCCGATATCTGAATCCGCTTTCTCCGAGTACACAGCATTCAGATTGCCTGCAAGATTCTGTATATCAATCAGGTCTTTCTCATTGATAGTCGTATAAGCAGAAGGATCCAGCGTAGTCACCACATCATACGCTCCGGATGTAGTGCTGCTGTCACGAAATGTATATACCCATTCCAGGTCACCATCGCTGTCGATATCTTCTCCGCGTTTTACCGTGTTGGTAAAGCCTTCCACACTCGCTGCTTCGTAAGTATCTGCCATTTCCCCTAAAGTGTGCGCTTCAAACTGTTCCATCACATCTTCGGCAATTGCTGTTGCATGCATGGTATTGCGTGATTTCGCATTTGTTCTGGCTGATGTAACGAAGCTGTGCAGCAGTGGTACCACTATGATTGACAGGATCACAATAGCGATCAGAAGCTCCACCAGGGAAAAGCCTTCATTATTCAGTTGTTCTTCCTTGGCATGCTTCATACGAATGTCCTCACTCTACATTTCCAAAAAGAGTGTCTACTCCCATACCCATTGCAGGAATATCAGGCTCACTGTATACCTTATCTGTACCTAACAGATAATAGGTATTCAGCGTCATATTACCGGACAGCATTCCTACCGCTTCATTATAGCTGATATTTACACCCTGAATGCTCTTACGCTCCTGCAGGTTATAAATATATCTCACAAGTCCCTTAAAATCGTCATAGGTACATTCAATGCTGATGCTCAAAGGCACCTCATACATATGGGTGTCAGCATAAGCAGTTTCTTCTGTTGTAACAGGGCTATCGGTTACTGTCGTATCAGCTGTGGCAGCCGCATCTGATGCAGCCGCTGTTCCGTCTGTTGCTGCCACTGTTCCATCTGTTGCAGCTGGAGTTTCTGCTGCATACGGTACCTCTGCCTCTGTTCCAAATGCGATATTCGCTACGTCCGTGCGAGTATAATCCTCTAACGTCTTCACCATCATGATGCTGTCTTCCGGTAAAATATCTGCCGGGAAACGATTCTCGAATCCAGTAATATATGACTGCATCTTCTCGGTAGCCTCCAGATAATCTGCCTTACGCTGCTCCAATATCTCAAGCGTAGATACCTGGGATCTCAGGGATGCATTCTGCGTCTCTATCGTCTCCGACATATCATTAAACTTCGCATATACCAGGAAATAAGTCACCACGGCCAGAAGGACTCCTAGTACAGCAATCAAAAGTTGGATTTCGCTTTTCTTAACTTTCATCTTCCCCTACCTCCTACTGTACTGTCAGAGTGTCAGTCTGTTCTGCACTCTCGTCTGTCAAAGCTTTATAGGTGCCTGTAATAGAAAAGGTAACGGTTGAATTGCCAGCTTCGTCCTTGGTGTCTGTAATACCGCTGATCTGCACATCCTCGATGCTCTGCATATTGCGGATATTCAGAATCGTTCTCGCTGCCGCAGCCTTACCTCCCACAGTTACAGACATGCTGATTCCCGTCTGATCCGAACTAAAGCTGTTGGTCCAGAAGCTGTCCGGTAATATCTGCTCCAGCTCATTGATGAATTCTACAAGATTCTCGTTAGGTGTCTCAGTATATGCATACAGGTACTCATATTTATCATACTGTGCTGCCGCTGAGAGGTATTCATTATATACCGTCTGCGCGGGCTGTAATTCCTCAACCCTCGCCTGTAGAGCCACATTCTCTGCCACGGTGCCGAAGTATCTGGTCAGGGAAGTGACTGCCATGGCGATGGACAGGATCACGCCCAGTACCAGGACCGCCACACTGACGAAGGTGTAGTTCGTGCCGCTGACTACGGTCATGCCCTTGCCCTTCTGCTGGCTCTTATCGATCAGTCCCACGGGGGCAAGTACTGCGCCCAGGCAGGAAATATAGGCTGCGGGTCTGGTGGAACGGATGGCCTTGCTCATACCGATCTTGTCATCCATATCGGACAAGGTATGTACCTTGCGCTCCAGGCAGTTGGTGAACAGCTTGCTCATACCGCTGAAGCTGCCGCCGAGGCCGGTGACGTAAGTTCTCTCAATAGGTGTATTACTGTTTCTGGAATCATAGAAATCAATGACACGGCTGACGCCGACGATCAGGGGCTCCAGAGAAGAGGTGATCTTCTGTCTTGCTGCTGTGACTTCCGCATTGCCGGCATCTTCGTCTTCCCAGCGTCCGGCATTTTCCTCCCAGAGCTTATCTCCCTGATGGAGTACTCTGTTCAGGCAGGTCTTCTTCTGGAAACGCTCTACCGCGCTCATGGGATCGTTCACGGCATAGGCACCGGATGCGATCATAGTCTCAATGGCATCCTGCACGCCGTATGCCACAGTTCTCTGTAGCAGCACCTTGCCGGCGGAAAGCACGGTCACGATGGTGCTGTTCTCATCGATCTTGATCATCATGGTAACTTTTTCGGACTTCTCATCACGCAGGATCTGGTATAAACTGTTGCTGCTGTAATCGAAGCACTCAACCTCCCAGCCGCACATCTGCGCCAGCTGGTAATAGCTGTCTAACAGCGCCTTGGGCACTGCCAGTGCCATGACACGCAGCTTTCCTTCCTCGGTCAGTCCGCCTGCCAGATAATGTCCGATCTCATACTGGGTCAGATCCACGGGGAAATAATCGTTCGCGTTGGTCTTCACCAGTGCCTCGATCTTGTTCGCCTTCACGTTCGGGATCTGTACCTCACGGCTCGCCACTCTGGTAGAAGAAATGGTGAAGATCACTCTCTTCGTGCGGATACCGTTCGTACCCAGTGCGTTCACCAGGTGATCCGCATACTCCTGCGTCGGCTGCAGCATACCGTCCACCACGACGCCTTCCGGGGTCTCGACGGTCAATACCTTGTAGACCTTCGGTTTCTTCACCTTATAGTCGATCTCGCAGATCTTCGTAAAGGAGTTACCGATCTCAATACTCAATACGCGATTGTTCATTGCCATGCTTCTACCCTTCCTCTTATCGGTTCTTTATCGTATTTGGGACAGAAAAAGTGTCCCAAGAACTTTCTAATCTCATATCAGATGTAAGTACCAAGTCTTAATGATACAGACTCAGATACCACTGTAAGAATTCATTGCCCCACAGGACAGCGACTGCCACCCCTGCGGAGAGATACGGTCCCATGGCGAGGACATGCCCTTCGCCGCTTACTTTCATACGGATCAGATGGATCACGGAACCAATGATACATCCCAGTAAAAATGCGAAAATAATCAATTTCCAGCCGAGTAACAGTCCGCAGACCGCCATCAGCTTCACATCACCGCCGCCAATGGCTCTGCCACCGGTAACGTAGTACAGAATAAGTAAAAATACACTGACACACAGGAAGCCGATCAGGAAATCCAGCCACCGTGTATAGTGGAAGACTCCATGGATCAGCCCCAGTGCCAGTATAAATAAATTAAATCCCACAGGGATCTCATATGTTCTGAAATCAATCACACTTAAAGTAAGAAGTGCACTAAACAACAAGCAGTAGACTAGGGAATCCACGCTCATCCCAAATTTCCAGAATACGAGCAGGTACAGCACTCCGTTCAGTGCCTCGATAATGGGGTACTGAGCGGAGATATGTGCCTTGCATTTCCGACATCTGCCTCCCAGCGCCAGGTAGCTGAACAGCGGTACGAGGTCGTACCACCGCAGCTGATAACCGCAGTTCATGCAGTGAGACCTGGTCGTTACAATATTCTCTTTTTTCGGGATACGGTAGATCAACACATTGAGGAAGCTACCGATCACGATTCCGTAAAGGAAAATCACTATGTAGAGTAAGATTGCTGGGAGCATGTCAGGTGCCTTTCAAAAATTATTTAATTTTATCATATGTGGTTTTTGCTGTTGTACCTAATTCAGGATACAAATCCGTAGCAGCAGTAGCAGCGGCAGAAGCGGTACCATAGGCAATATGTACAATATTGTTACTATCAATTGAATAATAGAATTTTGCACCACTAACTTTCTTAACAGCAGGTACTGCACTAACCAATGTAGTTGTAACCTCATTATAAGTTCCATCAGATACATAAGTTGCAGTTTTGGTTCCAGCTTCAACATCAGCAATTGCAACTCCAATTTCAGTTGCTAAAGACTGAGCATTCTGAACATCAGTGGATTGTTTTGACTTTTCAACATATCCAATATACTGAGGTGCTAAAACACCAATCAGGACTGCCATAATGGCAATAACGATGATCAGCTCTACCAGGGAGAAACCTTTGTTTGTTAAGTTCTTCTGTTTCTTGTTCATAATTACATTCTCCTTTTTATGTGTTTTTTAATTTCAGGGTAGTAAGTTTTCCGCCCCATTTATTAATTATCGTCCTGTCCCTACACAGGACGGATAATCCAATTTTAGAGAGTATCCAAAGCCTGATACATGGATACCATGGGTGCCATGCATGCTGCAATCAATCCACCCACTACGATTGCCAGTACAATGATGATCATAGGTTCCAGTGCTGCCATCAGCGACTGAATTTCCATTTCCACTTCTTCATCATAGTAGTCTGCAATCTTGTCCAACATTTCTTCCGTACTACCGGCTTCTTCCCCGATACGGATCATCTGGTATACCATCGGCGGAAATAGTCCACTCTCCTGCAATGGTCTGGATAAAGGCATACCAATGGTAATTTCTTCTCTTGCATCCTGCAAGGCTTCTTTAAAATAGATATTACTCATGACACCAGAAACAATATCTACGGCCTCAATCAACGGTACGCCCGCGCCAATCAGTGTACTCAAAGTTCTCGCCATCATAGCAGCTGCCGATTTCACGGTAAGTTTTTTGAAAAGCGGTAGCTTCAAAGTAATCTTGCCAAATACATGTTTTCCGGGATTCGTTCCCGCAAAATATTTAATTCCGATTGCTATTGCTATGACTATAGGAATAATAATAAACCAGTAATCTCTGATTCCATGGCTCATATTTACATAAAATTTAGTAATCCATGGCAAATCCGTTCCTAAATCCTTAAACATGTCTTCATAAGAAGGGATTACCTTTACCAACATTACAACGGTAACAATGACAGCCACTATGCATACAACCACAGGATAAATCATTGCCTTTTTCAGCATTGCCTGTGTTTTGCTGTTTTTCTCCAACTGCACCGCCACTCGGTCGAGTGCCGTTTCCAGGCTACCGGATGCTTCACCGGCAGCCACCATATTCACCATGATCGCCGGGAATACTTTCGGGTGCTCTGCCATGGAGTCCGCCAGGGTCTCACCCTTTTCCACGCTGATGCGGACTTCCTTCAATGCATCCTGTAATCTCTTGTTCTCTGTCTGTTCGCAGAGCATTTTCAGGGATTCGAGGATGCTGACGCCCGCTTTGGTCATGCTGACGAACTGGCGGCACATGACGCTTAGATCCCTGGCCTTGGGCCATCCGCCGATCTGGATGTCGATGTCTTTTGTCAGGAAGCTCTGTTCTCCCAGATCGATAACGGTCAGCTCCTGCCTTCTCAGTTCTGCCATTGCCAGATCTTTGTTATCCGCTTCCAAACTTCCCTTTACTTCTTTTCCAGCCTTTGTGATGGCCTTGTAACCATAGGTCGCCATGTGCCTTCCCTCCAATTACGTCTCTATCTTTAACTGTCTCCCCAACTATGTAAGACGGGCCCCGGTCCTAAAAAGGTCCAGGTATTTGAAAAATTTTTATAAATTTTGATAAATTTCTATAAAATCTTGCGGTTTTTATAGAATTATACGTCAAAGGATACCTTTACCATCTCGGAGAAGGAGGTGGTGCCATCCAGTACATAGTCCGTGGCACTCATACGCAGGGTATGCATTCCTTCTTTTAATGCTTCTTCCTTTAAGATATCGGCACCTTCCCGCTTGCTGATGATCGTCTTCAGCTTCGGAGTGATCTGCATGATCTCGTAGACACCGATACGACCCTTGAAGCCGGTATTGTCGCATTTGCTGCAGCCGCAGGGTTCATAGATGGTTACGTTTTCCTCTTCCTTCAAGCCCATGAACTCCTTTTCATCCTTGGTGGCCTGCTTCGGCTTTTTACAGAAGGGACAGAGTCTGCGGACCAGTCGCTGTGCGATAACGCCGATGACGGAATCTGCGATCAGGTAGGATTCGATACCCATATCCTCCAGTCGGGTGATGGTGCTGGCGGATGAGTTGGTATGCAGGGTACTTACGACCAGGTGTCCGGTGATGGATGCCTGTACGGCGATGCTGGCGGTCTCCTGGTCACGGATCTCACCGATCATGATGATATCCGGGTCCTGTCGCAGGATGGAACGCAGTGCCGTCGCGAAGGTGAGGTCTGCCTTGGTGTTGACCTGTACCTGGTTGATACCGTCGATGTTCGCCTCGACAGGATCTTCGACGGTGATGATGTTCACGTCTTCTTTGTTCAGCTCGCTCAGTGCGGTATACAGGGTGGTGGACTTACCACTTCCGGTAGGTCCGGTTACCAGGATGATACCGTGAGGATTTTTCAGAATGTAGTCAAACTGTTCTAATTCGTAGGGCTTGAAACCTAACTGGCTCTTGTCGCGGTTCAGTGCACTCTTCGCTGCAAGACGCATTACGACTTTTTCCCCGTATACGGTAGGCAGGACGGATACACGGATATCGTATTCCACGCGGTCTACGATCTGGGTGATACGTCCGTCCTGGGGTTTTCTCTTCTCGGAGATATCCATGCCGCCGATGATCTTGATACGGGCGATGATGGCGGACAGTACGTTGACACCGTATCTCGCTCTCTCATAGAGGGCACCGTCGATACGGTAACGAACACGGATGATATTTTCCATAGGTTCGATATGGATATCGGATGCACGCTGGCGGACGGCTTTTTCGATCATGTCCTTGACCAGCATAACGATCGGGGAGCTGTTGATGTTCTCCTCCGTAGCGATATCTTCCACCACATCCAGCTTTTTCTCTTTGGCGTAGGCTGCCAGTGCCTCGGTTACTTCTTCCTGACCGAAATATTTATCGATCGCCAGCATGATGCTGCGGGTGGTGGCTACTACGGGCTCTACCTGGAAGTTGGTGATGATATTGATGTCATCGATGGCGTTGTAATCCAGGGGATCTGCCATGGCGACCATGAGAACGTTGAAGTTATTCTCCTTGTAGGCGAAGGGGAGGACCTTGTTCTTCTTCAGGACGTTGACCGGTACCAGATTCAGCACTTCCTTGTCCACAGTGGTGCTCTGGAGATCGATCATATCCAGATCCAGCTGTTTGCTCAGTGCTCTCGCCAGGTCATCCTCCGATACGATGCCTTCATCTACCAGGAATTCTCCCAACTTCTTACCCTGACGGGCGGGATTGTCCAACGCCTGCTGCAGCTGTTCATTCGTGAGAACACCGCTGTTTACCAGTAATTCGCCTAAACGGACCTTTTTTCTGCCTAATTCCATGATCATTCACCTGTTACTTTTACATATTTGGGATATCTGTATAATTGTAGTATTTTTCGTTACAACTTACAATTTTTTTGGCTCAACACTAAAATATTATAGCATATTTTAGATTTATGTAAATTGTTTTTAGTACTTTTGTTGCAATTTTTCTAAAAGCAAAAAACGAGAGACTATCACGCCTCTCGCAAAATTCTTCATCGCTCGGTCAATTTTTATTTTACCGTCCTGTCAGAACCGTCACAGGGAGAAAAAAACAATCTGTTTTTAACTTTTGAAGCAATTTCAGTAAAATAATTTTTCTATTGTTTTCTTCCATATTTCATCGTACAATAGATTTGTCTTATTTATAGTTTTTTCACATGCCGATTCTAAGGCAAAATTCCCACCATTTATTGACATTACGTACTATACGTGTTATTTTAGAAAGGAGAAGTAATCTATGCGCTTTCGCGAATTAGAGCGAATCGTTCTTGACGATGGATGGTTTCTGAATGATGTCAGAGGATCTCATCACCAGTATAAGCATCCCACAAAATCAGGAAAAATAACGATTCCCAATCACAGAGGTGATATTCCTCTGCGAGTTGTGAATTCTATTTTAAAGCAAGCAGGGTTAAAATAGTAAAAGGTAACCCTTGAAAGGAGAATGTTTATGAATTATGTATATCCTGCTATATTTTATCCGGAAACCGATGGCAAATACTCCGTTATTTTTCCGGATCTTAATGATCTTGCTACTTACGGCAACAATCTTGCCGATGCATTTGTCATGGCACAGGAAGCCTGTGGTCAATACTTATTCACCTCTCTAAAAGACGGTGAATCACTTCCCAACCCTACAACAATTAATGCAGTGAAATCGGATGATCCCACTGCATTCATAAATCTTATCTGTGTAAATTTAGATAATTATGCCCGCGCCTATGATGATAGGGCTGTTAAAAAGACCTTAACTATTCCGGCGTGGTTAAATACTGCCTGTGAAAACTACGGCATCAATTATTCTAAAGTTCTCAAAGACGCCTTAATTGCTAAATTGCAGCAAGTACAAATGTAATCTTACAACAGTGTCACCGCGTATTCACTGTCGTACATTTTCTTCAGATTTTCTACGCTGTTATATTTTTCACCAATGCAGAATTCCTTGGACCAGGTCATATAGTAGGCCCAGGGGATTCTGCTTTTTTGCAGAAGATCCACATCGGGAAGGTAGCATAATAATCGAACATCAATCGGTATAAGTCTCTTGCGACTTTCGCGCCCTTTGCTCCCCACCAGAACCAGGTGCCGTAGGATTCGTGGAAGGGGCGCCAGAGGATGGGGATGTTCTCGTCCTGGAAACGTCGCAGGATGTCTGCGATCACATCCATGTCTGCGTAGAACGCTGCGCGCTCCGGGGTGCCTTCCTGTAATACTTTCGTCGCATCGAAATCGGTATGCTCGGTGTAGAAGCTTTTGTCTCTGCCGTGCCTTTATTCTCTTCCACTTCCGTCAGGCATTCCGGGGAAGCGTCTGCATAATTGATATTCGGAGAATACCCCAGCAGCTCGAAGCCACGCAGCTTGGGCTCTTTTCCGGTGGTCTGCCGGATATAGGTAATCTCCTCACAGGGGATGGTCTGGGTGTGCTGACCGGTGATGATCTGCTGTCCAGCTGTATTTTTGAGGTATTCCAATAATTCTTTTGCTTCTTGTGTTGCTTTTGCATCTGCTGTTGTCATATATTTTGCATTCCTTTCATTTTCTGTAGGCATTATATCTGCTTATCCGGAGCTAATAGCAATTTATCTATTACCGGATGAATCATACTTGTTTCTATTATTATATTTATCGCACAAAGCTTTTTGCCTGCGTCCTTACTGGATGCGCCACAATGGTATGCCTGTTCGGTAGGTTCACCATAATCCAAAACTATCAATCTATCATGGCAATCTGCATTCGGTTTTATTCTGAGCGGAGGATATTCTTGTAAAAAGTCATTTACAACCGCCGTTGACAAAAAACCTTTTTTACCATGACCATTTTCTGTAAATAAAACAATTTCTACACCCTCTTGTTTCTGTGATAAAAGTTGTAAAGTCTTTGTATTCACATAATTATCTACCACATAAATGCTCTTTTTAGCCTGCTGATATATATCTATGTACGCAGCATCTGCCTCAAACTTTTGTCCTTTGTAAATAACAAAATTTTTAAAATCCTTCTCTAAAACAAAGTTTTCACTGAGAGCGTCTATACTTCTTTGAATATTATCAAACCTGTCTTCAGATTTGTTTTTCCAATCTACAATACCTGCAACCTGCACGGATATTTCCGAAACTTTTGCCGTAACAAGTCGTAACTCCGATGGTGTAACAAATTGTTGATTTTGCTTTATATAATGACGCATCTCACGAAATGCACGCATAATAAAAATACTCTGCTGTTCTGCCAGTTGTCCTTTCAAAACAGTTGCGAGCATGTATATTCCCTGCTCAGTAAAAGCATACGGCATTTTCTTGATATTAGTGCCCCTTTTATCTCCTTTTTCATTCAAAGTCACAATTTGTGACTTTGAAAAATCTTTTGGCACTTCTTCTTTTTTTAGTTGAAACATAAAATCTTCTGGAAATCTGTCAATATTTCTTTTTACCTGCTGATTTAGTGCCTTGACTTCATAGCCATAGAATTCAGCCAAATCATAATCCAACATCACTTGCTGACCTCTTATGACATAAACTCGATTACATATATCATCTATTGTCATTAATTCTGTATTATCTGCCATAGCATTCCTCCTACAAATTGTACAATAACCTGTGGCACAATTATCAACAAATCATCTATCACTTACGTTGTCTTCCTTATCATCCTTATTTCTTTTATCGGCCAGCTTCTCTATTTTAATCTTATATGCCATCAACCGCAGAAGATACTGTGGAACCCTTCTGTTCCCCAATTCCCAATCTGTTTCCGTCATATATGGAATTTCAAAATACTCGCAAAATTCTTTTCGGTTCATTCCAGTGCTTTCTCTTAATTTTCTTAATTCTTCTCTTGCTTCCATAAGTTCTCCTTTTTTATGCATTGCATAAATTTATTTTATATTCTTTAATTCATATGGTCAACAATTTATTACAAAAAAGAAGGTATAGAGACTAATTTTCCGTCTCTATACCCTCAGTTTATAACAAATCGTCAATCATTATAAGCCACACGCCGGCTCTATACTTCCTGATAATCGTTACCGGTGTCGTTCTTCTCTACATTCTCTACTGGCTTTGCATCGTCTGCCTTTTCCTTGGCGAAGCCCTTTGCCAGCATCTCATTGATATCGAGTCCGGTGGACTCTTTGATACCGTCGGTGACCTGGGTCACGGTGGTCATGATATCGCCTGCCAGCTTGCTGGAATCGCCGCCGAACATCTTGATGGAATCTACGTTCATGTAGCCCTTAGCCACAGCCTCTGCGATCTTAGGCAGCTGCTCGAAGTATACCTTCAGAGTATCTAACTCCATCTGCTGTCTTGCTGCGTCGCCGTACTGTTTCATAGCTTCTGCTTTTTTCAGGATACCGGCTGCCTCCGCCTCTGCCTTCGCCTGGATGGCTTCTGCTTCCGCTTTACCTTTGGCTGCCACAGCGGCTGCCTCTGCCAGGCCGGCTGCCTTGACTGCCTCTGCCGCCTGCTCCTTGGCGAATCTCTCTGCCTCGGACTTTGCTTTCTCAGCTTCTGCCTGTCTCTGGATCTCGAAGAGTTCTGCCTCCGCTCTCTTCTGTCTCTCGTACTGCTCGGCATCTGCCTTCTGCTGTGCTGCGTATTTATTCGCTTCTGCGGTCTTCTTGACCTCAGCTTCCAGAGCTTTCTCCTTGATGGATACTTCTCTCTCCTTTAATTCCAGTTCCTTCTCCTGACGGGCCAGGTTCGCGTTCGCTGTGGTGATCTCCACAGTCTTACGCTGTTCCTCTTCCTGAATCTTATATGCTGCGTCGGCTTCTGCCTTCTTGATATCGGACTCTTTCTTCAGTTCTGCCTTCTTGATAGCCAGTTCGGTCTGCTTCTGGGCGATCTCGGTCTCTGCGATGACCTGTGCATCATTGGCATCCTTCTGTGCCTGTGCTCTGGCGATGGCCACATCTCTGTCTGCCTGTGCCTTTGCTACGGAAGCATCCTTCTGGATCTGGGACATGTTATCCTGTCCCAAAGCAGTGATCAGGTTGTTCTCATCCTCGATCTTCTGGATGTTGCAGGACTCGATCCAGATACCCAGGGCATTCATATCCTTCTGCGCCTTCGCCTGAACCTCGTCACCGAAGGTCTTACGATCATTACACAGCTCCTTCAGGCACTGGGTACCGATGATCTCACGCATGTTACCCTGCAAGGAATCGGTCAGCGCATCGCGGATCTGATCTTCGTTCATGTTCAGGAAGTTCTTCATGGCTGCGTTAGCCATCTCGGTGGTGATCCTCTTATTAGAATCGGCACCTGCCACTACTTCCCCTTTGGCATTCACGGTGACATCTCTCTGGGTCAGGACTCTGACCTTAGCCACGGCGTCAATATCTACACCGATGAAATCCTTGGTGGGGATATAGCCGTTGGTCTTGATGTCGATACTGATCTGCTTCAGGATCAGTTCATCCTTTTTCTCCAGGAAGGGGATCTTGATACCGGCACGTCCGATCAGGACCTTGGGTTCTCTCTTAATACCGGAGACGATGAAGGCTTTGTTCGGTGATGCCTTCACATAACCGGATGCCAGGATGGCCAGAATGGCAATGGCCAATACGACGATTGCGATAATACCAATGTTAATTTCCATATGTACTCCCTCATTCTTTCTGCTTTTGTAATATATGAAAAGCTGCTTGTATGATATGTATTTTACCATACAGGCAGCTTGACGAACAGTGATATCTATTATTTTTTTATCAATTTATTGTAGCAAAATGCGCACGATATTCCACGTGTGTTACCGGATCTGAGCCAGGTCGTACGGTGTTGCCTGATATACGTAATAATTCAGCCAGTTGCTGTAAAGGTTATTGCAATGAGATCTCCACTGTAACAGTGGTCTCTGCTCCGGATCATCATTTGGATAATAATTATAAGGAATCTGTATCGGCAGTCCCTTGTCCAGGTCTCTGTGATACTCATTGTTCAACGTATAACGGTCATATTCCGGGTGCCCCGCCACGAAGATCTTCTTGCCTTCCTCTGCGATAGCCAGAAATACACCGGCTTTCTCGGATTCCGCCAGGATCGTCAGATCCTTACAGGCATGAATGGCTTCGGAAGGAGTCTCCGTATGGCGGCTGTGCGGTGCCAGAAAAATATCATCAAAACCACGCACCAACGGTATTTTACGGTTGGATACTTTATGTTCGTAGACACCGAACAGCTTCTGTGACAACTGCCTCTTGTTAATACCATAATAATGGTAGAATCCGGCCTGCGCCGCCCAGCAGATATGCAGGGTGGATGTCACATGGGTCTCCGCCCAGTCCAAGATCTTACAGGTCTCCTCCCAGTAATCCACCTCTTCAAAGGTGATATCTTCCACTGGTGCTCCGGTGACGATCAGTCCATCGAAGGTGCGGTCTTTGATCTCATCGAAGGTGGTGTAGAATTTATTCAGATGGCTTGCAGGGGTGTTCAGTGACACATGGGTCTTGGTGTTCATGAAGGTCACATCCACCTGCAAAGGGGTATTTGACAAGGCTCGCAGCAGCTGCAGCTCCGTGTCCTGCTTTACCGGCATATTGTTAAGGATCAATACCTGCAGGGGACGCATGTCCTGATGCAGAGCACGGAATTCGTCCATAACGAATATATTTTCGTTCTCCAGTATCTCTTTGGCAGGCAGATCGTTTTGTGTCTTAATAGGCATTTCATTTTCCTCCAGGTCTACTTATTCCTCGTAAGGAATATTATAAGTCTTCAGGAAATCCTCCTCTGTCAGGATCGGGACCTGAAGCTCTTTCGCTTTTTTATTCTTGGAAGAAGTCGAGGTAATGTCATTGTTGATCAGGCAGGTGGTCTTCCCCGTCACACTGCCGGTGACTTTACCACCTCTCTCCTCGATGACTTCTTTCAGATCATTACGGCTGGCGTAATGGTTCAGACTTCCGGTTACGACGAAGCTCATACCGGATAATGTCTGTGCATTTTCATCCACCTGAGGCACCTCAATGGTCAGGAACTGTTTCAGATGTTCGATCTGTTCCAGGTTCTCCGCATCGGACATATACTCCGTAAATGCCCTCGCAAGTACCTCTCCCACACCGGGAACTGCGCTTAACGTCGCTGCATCCGCTTTCTGCATTTTCTCCAGATCATAATCAAAATATCTGCAAAGCACCTTGGCATTGGCAACACCGATCCCGGCAATTCCCAGTCCATAGATCAGCCGGGGCAGCGTCGTATGGCGCGCAGCTTCAATACTGTCCATCATATTCTGATAGGACTTCTCGCCGAAGCCCTCCATCTGTGTGATAACTTCCTTATAGCGATCGAGCCGGAACAGATCCGCATATTCATGGATAAATCCCTGATCGATCATTTTCTCCAAGGTTGCTTCAGAGAGTCCGTCGATATTCAGGGCATCACGGCTCACAAACAGGGTGTATGCCTTAATCTCCTTCGCCGGGCATTTCTCATTGGTGCAATACAAGGTCTGTACTTCATTCATCTGACGGATCTCGGTGGGTTGTCCGCAGACAGGACAGACCTTCGGGATCTCCACGTTGTCACTGCCGGTCAGATTCTCCGCGATCTGCGGGATGATCATATTCGCCTTATAGACCGTAATGTGGTCTCCAATTCCCAGCCGAAGGGAACGTAATATGCTGATATTGTGCACCGAGGCACGGCTGACTGTGGTGCCCTCGAGTTCTACCGGTTCGAAGATCGCCACGGGATTGATCAATCCGGTGCGGCTGGCGCTCCATTCGATCTCTTTTAAAGTGGTCTCGCGAAGTTCATCCGCCCATTTAAAAGCAATGGAATCTCTGGGGAATTTCGCAGTTCTGCCCAGGGACTGTCCGTAGCTGATGCTTTCATAAGTAAGTACCAGTCCGTCGGAGGGAATATCGTAGTGTTCGATTTTGTGTTCAAAATCTTCAATGGCTGACAGAATATTTTCTTCAGTCACCGCCACATGTTCCACCACTGCAAATCCCTGCTCCTGTAAAAAGGCAAACTGTGCTTCCTTGGAATCGTGGAAGTCCACATCGTCCGCTTTTACCAGGGTAAACGCATAAAATCTCACGTTACGTTTTGCCGTGATCTCGTTATTTAACTGTCGTACCGAACCGCTGCACAGGTTTCTCGGATTCTTATATTTTGCCTCTGCATCTGCGATCTCACCGTTGATCCTCTCGAAATCACTGTAAGTGATAACCGCCTCGCCTCTTAAGATTAATTCTCCCGGATAGGAAATATTTAACGGCAGATTCTTAAAAGTACGTGCGTTATTCGTGATGACCTCACCAATCTCGCCGTTTCCTCGGGTTACCGCTTTTGCAAGTTTTCCATCACGATATGTGAGTACAATGGTGAGTCCGTCCAGTTTCCAGCTTAAAATTGCAGGATTCCCCTGCAGCCACTCCCGCAGTTCTTCGCGGCTTTTCGTCTTGCCCAGAGACAGCATGGGGCTCTCGTGACGCTCCTTGGGAAGCTCATCCACCGCTTCGTAGCCCACATTCACCGTGGGACTGTTCGCCAGGGTAACACCTGTCTCTTTTTCCAGCTCCACCAGTTCATCATAGAGCTTATCATATTCATAATTGCTCATGATCTCCCGGTCTTTGGCATAATAGCTCTCCGAAGCCGCATTCAGTTGTTCTACCAGATATTTGATCCGGTCTATCTTGGAAGACTGCATGTTGTGTTCCTGCCTTTAATAGATTTATTTACGATTTAACATTCCGGTGTCTGTCAGAAGCGTTTCCAGCTCTTCCCCTGTGACCTTGCGCCACTCTCCGGGCTTCAGATCTCCCAGGCGGATATTCATGACGCGGATTCTTTTTAAGGATCTCACTTTCGCTCCGCAGGCTTCGCACATCCGGCGGATCTGCCTGTTGACTCCCTGAGTCAGTATGATCCGGAATGTATATTTTCCTATTTTTTCTATCTTACATTCTCTGGTAGTGATATCCAGATCCTTCAGATAGATGCCTTTTCTCATCATCTCCAAAAAATCGGGTGTTATTTCCCGGTCGATCTTTACAATGTACTCTTTTTCATGGCGGTTAGCTCCCCGCATCATGGCATTGATGAGTTCCCCGTCGTTGGTCAGAAGGATCAGTCCTTCGGAATCTTTGTCCAGGCGTCCGGCGTAAGTCAATCTCTCCGGGCAGCGGATCATGTCCATGATCTTTTTCTCCGCATGTGGATCCCGCTCCGTACAGACGACGCCAACCGGCTTGTAGAAAGCCAGGACTTTGCAGGTCTGTTTTCCCTGTAAAATCTTCTTTCCCACCTGTACGGTATCCGTCTCTTCCACCTGCTGTCCCATTCCCGCGATCTGACCGTTGACCAGGACTTTTCCCTGTTCGATGAGTTTGTCCGCATCTCTTCTGGAGCATACACCGCACTGTGCCAGATATTTATTCAGCCGCATCCTGCATCCTCTCTGCGGCATCCGCCGCCTCGAAATCGCTAAGACTCTTCACCTTGGGAATTCCGTTACCATTTGCCACGCCGAGTTTTGCTGTCTCGTCCGCGAGTTCATTGTATTTTACCTTGGAATGTGCCGGCACTTTCGTGAAGCGGATCTGTATCTTCTGTCCCCAGCCTCTCATGGTCTGTGCGTATTTCTGTGTCAGTTCATTTTTGCTCTTCCACGCACCGGTGACCCATTTCTCGATCCCTTCGTAATCGTAGCGGATCTCAATGGCTCGAAATCCACTGTTTAAGGCAAATCGTACCGCATACATGGCTCCCAGCATCTCTCCGGAGACATTTCGCTGTTTCAGAGAGTCCGGGTTATCGCCGTTACCATATTCTGTATAGATTCGCCCGTCGGGAAGGATGAAAATACAGCCAAAACCATATTTTTTCAGTGCATCCTGATAGCTTCCGTCCACGTAAGCCAACAGTTCTCCCGCTGCGGGGCAGTCCTTTGGATCTGCATTTTCCGGATATCTTCCCAATCCCTGCCACTGTGCCATAGTTTCGTCTGTCTCCTTTTTTGTCCGGTCTGTCGTATTCATCGGATAAAGTTGGTCTTCTGCGCCGGTTCTCTCTCCGGGAAGCTCACACCGGCAGCTCTGCCTGCTTCTATACATTTTAACAGCCACGCCATATTATTTCCCAGGGTACGCATGGTCTGCATACCTTCCAGATCCTGTTTTACCTCTTCGGGGGTATTGCCGTGTACCTGGTTCCAGTACTGGCTGGATACCACCGGCATACAGTTAATGGTGAAGTATTTGTTCAACTGATCGAAAGTTGCGGAGGCTCCGCCACGTCTGCAGCTGACAACGCAGGCGCCGGGCTTGCCCTGGAAAAGTGCGCTCTTACCGTAAAAAGCCCGGTCTAAGAAAGAAGTGATCATACCGGATGCCGATGCATAATGCACGGGAGATCCGAACACGAATCCATCTGCGGTCTTCGCTTTTTCTACAAATTCATTGACGCCGTCCTCACGGAAGCATTTTCCGGTCTTTAAGCAGGCACCACAGCCGATGCATCCGGCGATGGGCTCTACGCCTACCTGAATGATCTCTGTCTCGATACCGTTCTTCTCCAATGCACCCGCCACTTCTTCCAGTGCGGTATAGGTGCATCCCTTCGCATGTCCGCTTCCGTTCACCAGTAATACTTTCATATCATATCCCTCTTTTTCATCATTTATAATATGTTCTGTTCTTGCATGATCTGTTTTAGCATGCTACTATATCCGTAAATTAAGCGGTTTTAAGAAAGGAGCCCTCATGCCGTCTAAAATCTCTCACTATTTACTGTCTATACTGTGTATCGGATGCCTTATTTTTCTGGTCAGCCACTACGGAGTACAGCTTTATCAGGTCTCCGGGAGATCCATGGAACCTACCTGCCATTCCGGATCTTTTTTACTGGTACAAAAATTTGGCATTCCCGAACAGATTTCCCGTTTTGATATTATCACCATCCGCTCAGAAGCTCTTGACAACCGAATAATTCTAAAACGTGTGATCGGTCTTCCCGGTGAGACTGTTCAGATCATGGACGGAACTGTCTATATCAACGGTTCTTCTCTCTACGAGCCCTATTTTTCAGATGCTCCGGCTATAACCGATCCGGGAAACGCCTCTGTTCCCATAGTTTTGGGCAGCAATGAATATTTCGTATTAGGAGACAATCGTCCGGAAAGTATAGACAGCCGTTCTGATAAAATAGGACTCATTCCTGCCGATTCCATCACCGGAAAAGTAATTAATTTAACTTCTTTTTAAGAGCCGCTACCAGTTTTTCATTGTCCTTTTCATCTCTGATCGCGATCCGGATATAATTTCTGCCTTCAAATCCTTTTTTGGTGGACAAATCTTTAATTAAAATATTATCTTCATCCAGGAGATCTTCTGCCAGCTTTGTTGCAGATTCTCCATTTGTTAATTCACAGAGCAGATAATTAGCCTGAGAAGGAATCACGCGTAATCCCCGCACTTCTGCCAATGCATTTACGAAAGCTCTTCTTTCCTGTCGGAACTTATCCATAGCTGCTTTATAATCTTTGGCATATTTTTCGTAGATCTGAAGATAGAATTCTCCAAAGGAATTAATATTCCATATAGAGACATCCTTTTTCAATTTTGCAATCATTTCTTTATTATCTCCTGCTAAAATTCCCAGACGGATGCCCGGTACTCCATAGCTCTTGGAGATACTCTTCATTACGAACAGATGAGGATATTGTGTCAGAACTGCCTGTTCCAGAAGAGAACTGTCAGCTTCATCCGCAAAGTCCACAAAAGATTCATCCACAACGAGACAGATCTCTCTTTCTTCTGCCCACGCTGCCAACAACAACACATCTTTTTTCGGTATATAATTGCCGGAAGGATTATCGGGATTGATCAACAGCAATGTTTTAATATCTTTATCTGCATAGTAGTTCATCAGATCCTCTGCTGAATAAGAATAGTCTTCATTCGATGGCAGAAAAGCAATGACATCCTCTGCATTTTTGCGATTCGGATATTCTTCAAAGGTAGGCTTTACCACACCTATTTTCCCCGGCAGTTGCTCCATAAGAGACTTGATCAGTTCGCTTGCTCCGTTGCCGACAACAATCTGATCCTTATGTAATCCGAAATCCTTCGCCGCGATCAGGCTGTTTACACCCATTCCGGAAGGATACTCCGTCAAAAGTGTCTCAAAATTGCTCTTCATTTCATCAATAAGCTTACGGCAGGGGAAGTACGGATTCACAAGATAACAGAAGTCCAATAATTTGGGATATCTCCAATATCCGCCATAGCGGCTCTGCATTCTCTTCAGACGTTCTTCCTTCGTGGCAAACAAGGTCTCTGCGATGTCCAGATCCTGAACATCATCTATTTCATACCATTTTTCTCCATTCAGCTTAACAGCCTTGATCTGAGGATCATCCAGGAATGTAATGACCTTCAGCACCTGTTCGTAATATTCATTTGTTCCAAGTGCCTTACAATATGCTTCCAAAAACGGAACATAATGCTTCTGGGAGAATTCTTTACTGAACTTATATAAATTTACCGTTTTATAGTATTCATCTGTCTTGCTGAAATCAAATTCTCTCTTACTCAAAAAAGCTGTAATATTGTCATCTTCATCCAACGTAACACAGGTTCCGTCCATCCAGCTCTCAAACTTATCCACCAGTGTCAGAGACGGATACGGATGATCTACCAGTTTACGGATCACGGCTTCTTCATAGACAAGATCAGATTCCAGCAACAGGGTGTCATCCTCTGTAAGTTTTTCCTTTGCAAGATATAAGGAATAGATATTGTTGGTCTTATAATAGACATCATTATCAATAAACTCTAACGGGGTTTTGATATTTAAGCTTTCGACATAACTTTTCAGTTTCTGCCCTTCATAGCCGATGACAAACACAATGCGCTTAAGCCCAAGCTTTTCTAAATGTCCCAGTGTCTTTTCTATCATGGTGACACCGTTTACTTCGACCATACATTTGGTGGCATTGCTTGTTAATTCCTTTAACCGTTTTCCCATTCCCGCTGCTAAAATAATCGCCTGCATATTCCTTCTTCCCTTCTTTTCATTTGCTTGTTTTATTTATCAAAAACTTTTCCTGTCGGTACCATGGTTGACATATCCTGCGCATGCCCTGTCTGCAAATATTCAACCATGTAATACTCATTGCCAAACGAATAATATAAAAAGCGCCTGTTCCTGCCATCTCCTTCCTTCCAGTCAAAAATAGCATCCGACTGCTCTCCATCCATCAATCTTTCATAGGCTTGTGGAAGATCCTCATAGCTGACCGGAGCTTGTGATACCTGCATAGTATCATGATTCTCTCCTCTTCCCTTTGCCATAAAAAGTGCTGCCTGTCTCATAAATTGATCTTCATGAGTATAATCACCATTATACCCATGATCAGCCATAATGATCAAAGCTGTATTATCAAATGTTCCGCTTTTTTTCAATTCATCGATATACATTGCTGCCAAAGTAAGTGCTGCTTCCGTATTCTGGCGGTATGTTCCGTCCTTTTCATCAATCACATTACAATCTTTATCAAACATAAACGGTGTATGTGCTCCGTCCAGATGAATAAATTTAAAACGTTTCTCTACCGCATCTGCTGTTATCCCGGATTCTTCCAGGTTATTTTTAAACTGAAGATTCAATTCCGTAAATCCTCTATACCCACACTCAACAACGATTTCTTCATCAAAGCCCGCCTTTTTCGTTACGCAGAAGCGCTTCAGATCAAAAGGCGCATAGCGGAAACCGATCAGTTTGAGTTCTTGTTTTGCCAGACGTATCCAGGAATTCACTTTATATTTCGCAATGATTATATTATCAAAATCCGAAAGAACACTCTCGTCCTGCGTATGAAGCTCGTCTTCATACAGGTCGATCAGATAGCCCCGCTGCTTAAGCCCCTCAAACAACGGAGACTCCGTATACACTTTATTTACATACTCTGTAAAGGGTTCTTCATTTTCATACCAGTCGCCTCCCAGAATAAAGGGGATCGATCTCTTGGTGCAGGAATACGCACCTGTCATATTTTCAAAATAAGTAAAATCCGAAAAAATGTCTCTGTATTCCGGATGTTCTGTAAGCAGATCCGAAAATTCTCTGGAATCAACACTGTCTAACAACAGTATTACAAAATTCTCATTCTCTGACATCACAAATTCGTCTTTTTCTGTTACATATAGCTGCGTTGATTGTTTGAACGGAGGGTTAGTAATCACAACCCCGATTCCCGTTACCAGCAGCATGAGTGTCAAAAAACTACTTACAAAAATAACGAATTTCTCCAGCCACTTGTTTTTTAACAGAATAAACAAAAGTACAATGACCGCACCGGTCACTCCCCATAAAATAACTGATTCCCGGCGAAGTGCCAGATAATCATTCCAATTGATATTGGTGCCATCAAGGGGTGGCAGATCTGCTATCAGGAAATTCCCCTGTATATACGTGCAGACCAACAGTAGTAAACCTCCTGCCAATCCGATTCTATACAGCATAGGATGTATCAACAACAGAACAACATAGAAACATACCATAAGAAGCAGACCGGAAATAAACATTCCGAATATAAGAAGCAATAATTTTCCAAAATCAAACCAGAATTCATCCAGATTCGTACAATATAATTCTATCGGTGCATATAAAAATAAAATAAAACTAATAGCCAGGGATAAAATCATCCCCGGCATTATGTTCTCTTTTGACAGTTTTTTCTCAGTAGTGGTTTTATGCACAGTCTGTCTCCCCCTGTATTCTTATCGATTAAATTCTCTTCCGGTAAGAACCATTGTGTCTCTGTTGAACGCATGTCCTGTCTGCAGGTATTCCGTTATATGATCTTCGTCCAGGAAAGAATACTTCAGGAAACGGCGTTCTCTCACATCTCCTTCTTTCCAGTCAAATGCAGCTTCACTCTGCTGTCCGTCCAACAGGCGCAAATATGCCTCCTGCAGATCTGCAAAGCTGACCGGTGCCTGTGATATCTGCATCGTGTCGTGGCTTTCACTGCGACCCTTTATCATTAACAGCGGGCACTGTCTCATCCAGGCTTCGTCTCCGGATTCTTCCAGGCTGCCGTTATATCCATGGTCTGCCATGATAATAAGTACTGTATTATCATAAGCTCCACTTTTGCGCAGCTGTTCCACATAATCCGCTGCCTCCAGCATTACAGCTTCCACGCTCATCTCAAAGGTTCCCTCATGTTCATCAATGATATTCATATTCTTATCATAGATGAAGGGAACATGCGCTCCATCCAGATGGAAAAATTTGAATTTAGGCTTTGAATTCTCAGTTGTAATTCCTACGGTGTCCAGATGCCCCTTGAACTGATAATCCGATGTGGTGAAGCTATAAGTTTCACCTATATTTTCCACTCTGACCAATTCGTCAAAAGCCGCGGATTTGAAAATACACTTTTTCTTCAATTCAAACGGTGCATATCTGAAACCTATCAGTTTTAATAAAGGTTTGGCAAATTTCGTATAAGAGCTTAATTTAAAGTCAACTCTGTACACATTGCTGAACATCTTGGCAATATCGTCATTCATGTACAACTCAGTATCGCAGAGCTCCATGTTGTAGCCCTTCTCCTGTAAGGCATTAAATAACGGTGATACCTCATACATATTGCGCATGTATTCATCGAACGGCTCATCGTTTTCATACCAGTCTCCGGATAGAATAAAGGGAATTGAGCGTTTTGTACAGGAATAAGCTCCAACAGTATTTTCAAAATAAGTAAAGTCCTGAAAGTCTTTGTAGTATTCCGGATGATCTTCAAGCAACTTTGAAAATGTTCTGGCATCTACTGTATCCAATAATAAGATCACAAAATTCTGATCGTCCGACATTACAAACTCTTTGTCCGCGCCGATCTGATAATGCGCTTTTTCCTGCAATACGCCACTGGTAAGTGTAACACTCACCGCTGTCACAAGCAGCATCAGAGTAAGGCATGTGCTAAGATACATGACTGTCTTCGTAAACAATTCCTTCTTCAGGAATATGCACATAGCAGCCGTAATAACCGCCACGACTATCCAAAGGATAATCCCTTCTGTTCTCAAAGCAGTATAGTTACCCCAATCGATCGTAGTTCCATCCAGCGGCGGAAGCTTTTTGACCATAAAGTTACCCTGAACATAGGTACAGATCAATGCAATAAATCCACCTGCCAGTCCTATCCGGTATGCGACAGGATGTATCAGCCATAGCACAATATATACAAGACTCATGACAGCCACGCAGACTGCAAATAACCCCAATGCCGCAGTAAACAATATTCCAAAGTCAAACCAAAATTCATCTGCATTGCTACAATACAAATCTATCGGTGCATATAAAAACATTAAAAAACCAACAGCAACTGACAAAACAATGCCCGGCAGTAATTGTTTCTTATCCCGTTTTTTCATTTCTAAATATTTCTCCTGCTTACTTGTCCTGCTTGTCCTGCGCCTGATCCAGCATAATATCGTCGGACTCTACTTCTTTGTTTCTGTTCTCATCGATACCGAGGCTCTTGTCGATCTTCTTTTTTGCCTTTCTCCAATAAATACCGGCTGCAGCGCCTACTGCGATAACGACTCCCGCTACTGCCTGAATGGCGTAGTTCATAACGGAAGGATCGATATAGGCATCTGCCGTACCGGAGAACAGTACTGCGAATGCTGCTGCGAAAAATGTTACCTGTGCGATTTTGCTTAATTTCTTCATAATTTTACTTACCTCTTTCTTTTACTTTTTATTTATTTGTAATTTCTGTTTTACAGTTTATTGTTCTTTTGCTTTTTTGATCTGTTCCTGAACTGCCTGTACGATGTATTTCGCACCTACTTCGGCACTGTTGCCCAGGTTGTATACATACTCTTCTACAATTTTTTCAATTTTATCATGATAAGCATCTTTTTGCTCCAGCAGATTTCTGACCTTACTTTCGGTCTCCTCTGTCTTCGCAGGATCCAGGCGGTCTCCGATGACATCACGCATCCAGATATTGATAGGTATGGTATCGATCTTCTGATACTCCGGATTCATGACCTTCATGGGAGTATCCACGAAGAGTACCGGTTTGTTCGTGGCAAACGCATATTCATAAGCGATACCGGACCAGTCGGTCACTAACAGGTCTGCCTCAAATACAGTACTGTTGGAAGAAAAGTCAGTCTGGATCTCGATATCCGGATTATTCGCATAACGCTCTTTCAGACGGTCCATCTTGTCCTGCTGTAAGCGTACCTGCTGGGGATGAGGACGCACTACCACTTCATAGCCCTTACCTGCCAGATCATCCAGCATACCTTCGAGACAGCTGTCCACAATATTGTCCTTCTGCCAGGAGGGGGCGATCAAAATATGTTTTTTCTCATGAGGTGCCTTGTCTGCCTTCTTGTAATCTTCGATCATGCGGTCTAACAGACAATATCCCCAATCAATCAGCTTCTTGGGTGGCAGACCGTAGGCTTCCTCCGTTTTGCGGATCTCCTCGGTATGATGTTTACCGACACAATATACCGTATCGTAATGATCCATGGATCCGGTACGCATGGTCATATTCAGGCTGTCCATGCCATGTGGGATGTAGATATATTCAATATCTTTTCTCACATAGCTGCGCTTGATATGAAAATTCTCAATATCCGGCATGGTCATAACAACCACATCCGCATCCATCTTCATCATCAGAGTGATCAGCTTCTTCTCCCCGATATAATAGGCACGGATCTTATTCTCTTTCTCTGCCAGTGCGAAGATCTGATCCTCAGGGTCACTGGTAATATAATGAATGGTCAGATTCGTATGAGCTAACAGCCATTCAATAATTCCCTGATAATATTTATAGAAACCACTGCTCTCGGAATAAAATACCAGATGCTTATTCACCACCGAGAAGAAACGCTTGAAGTCCTTCTTCTCTCTCTTGGCATAAGGATTTCTCGCAAAAGGCTTTTTCCTGCCTCCGATAGACTGTAATTCATCCAATTCCTGTTTACTGGCCTCCAGCGCTTCGTAATCCACATAGTCTTTTGGATTAATGGCCCAGTTTAACAGATACTGCTGTAAGATTGCAAACAGATTGCTGGCGATCCAGTACAGTGCCACACCTGCGGGGACAAACCAACCCAGATACAGGGAAAGTCCTACGGAAAATGCCATCATACCGTATTTGTTCAGTTTAGACTGTTCTGCCTGAATGACATTGGCCGCATTCTGCGCCACACATAACAACCATGCGGATACTCCCGCTGCAATGGGCACAATAATATCAATGCCACCCACTTCGGATGGTACCCAGCTCAAGTTAAGGCCGCAGAAATCCAGAGATATGCTCTCTACCTGCTGTAATACAGAAGCGATATCCACACCGGCAAGACTGCTCTGCAATGTTGCGAACTGCTCTGCGTATTTGCCGCTCTTGATCATCTCCACTACCGTAAGCTGAACGGAAGAGCTCTCCGGATTCACCCCTGCCAGACTGATCGCCAGACCGTTAAATGCAGTGATCACATCCTGAGACATATGCAGCAGATAATCTAACGGATGATAGATAACCTCCACCAGTCCCATCAGCAGAATAATCTGAACCGCCAGAGGAATCAGAGATGCCAGCGGATTATACTTCTCTCTCTTGAATATTTTAGACTGTTCGTCTGCGATCCGATCCGCATCACCAAAATGTTTTGCTTTGATCCGGTTGATCTCAGGCTGCATTTTTACCATTTTAATGGAATTTTTCTGTACCCATACCGATACCGGTAAAAGAACGATCTTACTGATCAGAGTGAACAGAATAATAGCCAGGCCGTAATTATGTACCAGGTAATAGCAAAAGTACATAACGTATCCCAGTGCATCTGAAAGTATTCGCATGATATCTTTCTCCTTTTAGTCAATAGTACTAATTATATACATAATCCTGCTATTTTTCAACCTTATGTTCAAAACAGGCAGAAAAAAACAGGCAATATTTGCTGTTCATAGAACAGAAATATCCGCCTGTCTGATATTTTATTCCTCTGTGGACTTCTCATAGTATGCGAAATCGTTTTTGCCATTCTTTTTCACCTTATACATGGCGTCATCCGCACATACGATCAGCTGTTCCAGATTATCGGTGTCCTTAGGGTAGCTTGCAATACCGATACTGCCTCCGATCCGCCGTTTCGTTCCGCAGAGTGTCATATCTTTGGCAAATACCTGACGACACTGGTACGCCGTCTTCTCCACCAGCATGCTCTGACTGCTGCGAAGGATCAGGATGAATTCATCTCCTGCAAAACGATAAGAGGTAAGTATCTGGGACTGCATGTCCTTCAGCCGGTTAGCTACCTGCTGCAGTGCCTCATCTCCCGCTGTATGTCCGTATGTATCGTTGATCTTCTTAAAGTTATCGATATCCAACATCATGACCGTACAGGGAATCCGGGCTCCGATCAGCTGCTCCAGATCCTTCATGAACTTGCTGCGGTTCGGCAGTCCGGTCAGGAAGTCATGCTGGGCTGCCGATTCCATGATCGCACGTGCCTGCTCCAGCTCCTGTAACAGCTTTCGTCTGCGGTAATTATCGAAGCACACCCAGCAGATAATAACATCGAGTGCAGCGATAAGTATAAGTGCCGGGATCAAAGCCTCACGGTTCCTGGCAAAAAACCCCTCGCGGTGATTTACAAATTCGGTATCTTTCGGAAACTGTGATGCCTCCAGTCCGAACTTTCGCATGACATCTTCGTCTACACAGTAAATGTTGGGACTGTCTTTTACCACATTGATCTCTGCGCTGTCGGTACCATTCGCGATATCCATGGCCATCTGTGCTGCGATCTCTCCGGACTTATACATGGATACCACATTACCACCCAGCAATCCGGCACCGATCCCATCCTCCACCATGCGGTACACCGGCACCTTCGAATAAGTCACGACCATACGGATCGCCTGCGCATTGGTATACTGCTTGCCACTGCCATCATTTGACATTACAATGTAGATCAATATGGTATTCTCATCCACCTTGCTGACTGCCTGCTGCAGCTTAGCGGTTGTCAGTTCGGAAGAATTGATCTCAGAGAATTCCAGTTCCGGATATTTTGCTTCGGCACTGTAAAAATTCTTACGCTCTGCCTCACCGGTCACAGAATCATCCAATATAGCCACTACTTTGTCCGCTGACGGGTTTACCTTTAATGCCATATCGATATTTTTTTCTACTGACAGTTTCTCCAGTATCCCGGTTACCAGAGGGTTCTTCGCTGCTTCCAGGGCATATTCCTCATCATTGACACCTTCAAAGACAATGGGAATACCATCAAACAGATCCTCTCTGAATGCCATTGCAAAACGGAGTGCGGCATCATCTCCCACGATCACGACATCATAGGGATCTGAATGATCCAGATGATATTTCAACATTGTATAAAACATTTCTGTAGACTCTTTCGTCCGGAAACGCTTCGTATCCATGAATTCATAATCCACGGTGGTTTTCTCGTCGACCCCCGCCTTGATTCCTTCGATCTGCGTCTGGACTGTGTCCCAGCCATAAGAATACGAGCTGATAAACAATACCCGCTTTCCCTGATTCAGATTCTGTGCTTCTGCCGTTACTGACACCGTCCCAATAGTCCCAATGCCTATGAGAACAGCCAGCGCAAACAGCCATGCCTTCCACTTTCTCATATTCTGTTTCCCCCTAATTCCAACATTATGCTATCGGGGTCAAAAGTCTGAACTCAATACCACGATATAAGGAATTACATCACTGGTACTATTGTACCACACCGTCGGTTGAAAGCAAAGAGCTTAATTCAATCTTGTAATAATACCTTCTTCTTTTTTCTCTTTCATTTTTCCGATAACGGTAGGGATTGCTCCGAGCGCCACAAACAGATACTGTAGAACCAGATTGCCTATGTAGCTTCCCATATCAATAATTTCTGCGGAAAGTGCCGCAGGGATCAGTCGATAACACTCGAACAGACTATAACCGGCTTCCGCACCGCCGCCCTGATTGAACAAAATAATCGCCCAGTCCACACGGTCTGCAAAATAGGTCATAAGGATCATGATCGCAACGCTGATGACTACTGCCTTTTTGGTCAGTTTTCCGCCCAGCATCTCATATCCCTTCAACACACACACCGCCATGATCACACCGGATAATGCTGCTACATATCCCAACTGGCTTAAGATCAGAACACTGAGCATTCCCAACAGGGATCCTAACAGGGCACCTACAATACCTCCTACAATGTTTTCTTTCTTCTGCGCCTTCTGCTGTGTCTTCATTGCGATGTCACTGCGCATCTTCATCTCGCAGTCTGGACATAAATGATAGTATTCACCGCCCATTCTGAACGCTCCGGTCTCTACATTCTGACCGCACAGATCACAGCAGGGACTGTAACTGTTTGTACGCAGGAATGTCGTTGTAGCTGCAAGTGCTTCGTTCAATGTATCCTTACATTTTTCCGCATTGGACTGTGCCTTCAGTGATACTCTGATATCCAGATTCTTCTGACCAAAACTCGCGATCTTCTTGCTGCTTTTCTGAAACCCTTTCACAGCCTGCTTGTCAAATGTCGACCCGTCAGCGCTTTTTGCCGCCGTATGCAGTACCATCATATACGGATATCTTGCATCGGGTGCATAGACGATAAAGTCAAACCCATCCCGTTCCCCATGAAACAAGTCATTGGTTTCATCATAACGCAATCCGGTTCCCATGGCAATCTGCTGATAATTTTCAATCTTCTTTTTCTGATTCATTTTTCTCCCATCCTTTGTAATAAAAAATTAGTAATCGCTCTAAAGCGTTACGGAAATCATACTTTTCCATTTTACACTTTACCGTGTTAACATGCAACCCTATTAGGGATTTTTAGCCGATTAACTTATTTGCTATGAAAAAACTGTAGGCACATCTGTGTAACCTACAGTTTTTGAACTTCCTTATAAATAGAACAAGGTAATCGAAATCACGCAAATACGGATTTGCATTCCATCAGCATTTGATCTCAAGGTAACCTAACAGCTTGCTCATATCGTACTCTTCCAGCACACCCAGATTGGAATCATAGAATTTTCCATCATAGTGTACCAGATAGTGGCAGAAACGTCCCATTTTTTCCATCATGATACAGCACTTCGGCAGCACTGCGGGTCTTCCCTCGGTATATACTATGATATCAGAATGATCGATACCATAGTAGTTCAGTGCGGAAATCACACGTCCCATGGTAGCCTGCCACTCTCTGCAGTCCATAACGCTGATGACTTCTGCAATGGTAACACCGGCTAACATTGCGACACAAGCCTGACCGCACAGACCGTCTTCTGGCTGGATGATCACGTTCATGCTGTCGATCTTGCGGATTGGATTCTCAAAGCTGTAAGGGCTGTTCTGATCCATGCGGATCAGGGAACCGTTGACATGTAACAGGATCTTATGGGTTACACCCAGTTCTACCTTTACAGCCTCCTCATCAGTGATCACTACTTCATAATTGCCCTTCTCCTTGGGATGCAGTTCGCACTCGATGATATTGTTATCCAGAACGATATCTCCCTTGATGACTTCTCTCTGATGACATACTTCCCATACATTAAAAGGAATCTGAATGGTATATCCGGCATCCTTTTTTTCTACTTTAGATTCAAAAAAATATCTCATGATTCATTCCTCCGTTGCTTTTGCTGTTCCCGAGTATTCTCTTAAGAAAGATATTTACGAAAGCGGTTACATTTTCTATTTTCCTTGATTCTAGCAAAAATTTCCGCCCTTGCAAAGAGCTTGTGGAAAAGTACTAAAAAAAAAACATCCTGTCAAAATTTTATCATAATAACCGCATATAAAATAAGCCATGCTCCGCAAAAAAATGTCTTGCAGGCACATGGCTCATCCTTGTTTTTATAAATTCATATCTCTGATATTGTCTGCTGTCTATAGACCCATGATTGCAGATGCCACCCGGAAATATACCAGCAAAGACAGTGCATCCACGATGGTAGTGATAAAAGGACTGGCCATGACCGCCGGGTCGAAGCCCAGACGCTTTGCCAGAACCGGCAGTAAACAGCCGATAATCATGGCGATCACTACGGCAGCTATCAATGTCAGGCATACAGAAACCGCCACCAGCACTCCTACTCTGTCCAGCAGCAGTAATTTTACAAAATTGGCTGCGGAAAGAGTAATACCGCAGATCAGTGCCACGCGGATCTCCTTGAATACAACCTTCGGCACATCCCGGTATTCGATCTCATTCAGGGACAGTCCACGGATGACCGTAACGCTCGCCTGACTTCCGGCATTACCGCCGGTATCCATCAGCATGGGGATATATGCCACCAGTACTGCGCATACGCTTAATGCGTCTTCAAAAGAAGAAATGATGGCTCCGGTAAAGGTAGCTGACACCATCAAAAGCAGCAGCCAGGGAATACGCTTTTTGAAGGTCTCAAATACTCCGGTCTTCATATAGGGCTTATCGCTGGGCACGATAGCCGCCATTTTTTCCATATCCTCCGTGGTCTCTTCTTCGATGATATCCACGATATCGTCCACGGTGATAATACCTACCAGCCGGTTCTCATTGTCCACTACCGGCATGGCTGTAAAGTCGTATTTTTTGAACTGTCTGGCAACTTCCTCCTGGTCCATCAGCGTATTGATGGAGATGACATTTTCATGCATGATGTCACCGATGATCTCGTCGCCATCCATAAGCAGCAGATAACGCAGAGCAACCGTTCCCACCAGTCTTCTCTGGGCATCTAAGACATAACAGATATTGATGGTCTCACTGTCGAGCCCCACCTTGCGGATCCGCTCGATGGCCTGATTCACCGTCAGATTCTCCTTCAGGTCTACATATTCGACCGTCATGATACTTCCTGCGGAATCTTCCGGATAACGCAGCAGATGATTGATATCTCTGCGCACATCGGGGCTTGCGTTGGTCAGAAGCTTTTTGACAATGTTGGCAGGCATCTCCTCCAGCAGATCGGCCGCATCGTCCGCCATCAGGTTGTTGATGATGTTCGTTGCTTCCTTATCTGACAGGGACGTGATGATCTTCTGCTGATTGTCCATATCTAAATAGGAAAAAACGTCTGCCGCCAGGTCCTTGGGAAGGATGCGGAAGACCTTTAACATCTCTTCCTCTTCCAGTTCTTCCAAAAGTCCCGCAATATCGGCATCGTTGAGTTCAGCCAGATACTGGCGCAGCTTGGTGTACTGCTTGGTGTTAAGAAGCTCTAATACCTCTTCCAGTTCTTTGATCTGTTCCATGATGATCCTCCTTATGATGTTTTCTATGGGTGTAACTTACATGGCAACTTCGCCCCGGAAGTGGGTTGTCAGAGCTCTTCTGTGTACACTTCATAAAAACCACCACCTTTCCTCATGGAATCCTTAAACCGATATTTTTATTTTATTTCATTGACTATTCTTTGTCAACGAAATAAGTCTCTTTCAATTTCTCAATTTTTACCTTTCCACAGGTGGTTTCTGTCAGGTTTTTCCTGACTTTTTCCTCTTTTTCCACCGGGATAAGTAAAATAAATTTTACGTTTTCGGCATAGATACTGTCTGTGGGAACGATGCCCTGCTGTCCGAAATAGTATTGCAGCTTTCCTACATCATTATAATCTGCTGCAACTTCCAGTTCACAGCCTTTTCGCATGATACCCGTCTCGCAGTGGGCAAGGCCTTCCTTCACCGCCTGGGTATATGCCCGCACCAGTCCACCGGTACCCAGCAGAGTGCCGCCGAAGTACCTCGTCACCACCACCGCGATATTGCGGAGCCCGGAGCCGGTCAACACCTCTAACATCGGTCTGCCCGCAGTGCCGGAGGGTTCTCCGTCATCACTGCATCTGGTCAGCTCTCCTCTGCTTCCTATTATAAATGCAGAACAGTTATGTCTGGCATCCCAGTACTTTTTCTTCATTTCTTCTATAAAAGCTACGGCCTCTTCCTCGGTTTCGCACTTGCGGATCGTTGCGATGAAACGGGATTTTTTCTCCACGATCTCTCCTTCGCCGCCGGATAATAATACTCTGTAGCTGTCTGTTACTGCCGTATCGCCCATGTTAACCTCGCTTACTTTTTGTTTTCCTTCAGATTCTTTTCCAGTGTAGCATAACTTTTCCAAAATGTGAAACAATTCTAAAGACTGGAAAGAAAGCCTTTATTTACATAGCATTATTTGGTATAATATTTTCGTCTGTATCTCAGACAGAAAGGACTTATTGTATGAATTATGGTAAAAAAGGTGTCCGAGCGAAGCAGAAGGCACTCAACTCTAAATCACAAAAATGGGGAAGGAAGCTCGCACTGACCTGTGTCAGGATCATGCTTGTTGCTGTCGTAGGCATCGGCATCTGCGGTGTAGCCGCCGGTATCGGTGTTTTCCGCGGCATCCTCTCTTCCACTCCCACGATCCGGCTGTCCGATGTCGTGGCGGTAGGAGAAGCTACCATCGTCTATGACAGTGAAGGCAATGAGATCGACCAATATGTCAGCACCAACTCCAACCGTCTCTCCGTAGGCATGGATGAGATTCCCGACTACATGGGCAAAGCCTTCGTGGCAATCGAGGACGAGCGTTTCTATCAGCACAACGGTATCGACTTCAAGAGCATTCTCCGTGCCGGTTACCAGTTTTTAAAGACCGGCGGTGAAGAGGCCCAGGGTGCCAGCACCATTACCCAGCAGCTTCTAAAAAATACCGTCTTTACGGACTGGACCTCCGAGGGTAATAACAAGATCAAAAAAATCAAGCGTAAGATCCAGGAGCAGTATCTGGCACTGGAAATCACCAAGTATTATTCAAAGGATGAGATTCTGCTGCGTTACATGAACGCCATCAACTTAGGGCAAAATACTCTGGGTGTGGAATCCGCTTCCCTACGTTACTTCGGTAAGCACTGCAGCGACCTGACGATTTCCGAGTGTGCTGTGATCGCTAGTATTACGCAGAACCCTTCCAAATACAATCCGATCCGGCATCCGGAAGAAAATGCAAAACGTCGTGAGACCTGTCTGAATAAAATGCTGAAGCTTGGATTTATCAGTCAGGCACAATACGATGAAGCCGTGGCAGATACCGATGCGGTATACGAGCGTATCGGTCTGTACGACATAGATTATCAGGAAGCCAACGCCACCACCGGTTCTTACTTCTCGGATGCAGTATATGAACAGGTAAAACAGGATCTGATCCTTGCAGGTTATAACGAAGCCATGGCAGAGACCCTGCTGACCTCTGGCGGCTTACGTGTGGAATCCACACTGGATCCTAAGATTCAGGCGATCCTGAACGAAGAATACGCAGATCCGTCCAACTATCCGGAGAACGTGAAATGGTATCTGAACTATGCTCTTACCATTATTTCCTCCGATGGTACAAAGAATAATTTCAGTAAAGAAAATATGATGACCTGGTTCAAGGAAAATCAGAATAAAAAGTTCAATCTGATCTTCTCTTCCCAGGATGATGCTTATGCAGCTGTCGATACGTATCGTTCCGCCATGTTAGCCCAGTTAGGCGTGGAAGACAATGCGGATAACTACGAAGAGACGATCACCATGACGCCTCAGCCACAGTCCGCAATGGTCATCGAGGAACAGAGTACCGGTCATATCGTCGCTATGATCGGTGGCCGTGGTACCAAAGAAGGCCGCCGGACCCTGAATCGTGCTACCAGCGCAAAGCGTCTGCCAGGATCTACTTTTAAAGTAGTTGCTTCTTACGCTCCCGCTCTGGACAGTGCCGGCAAGACTCTGGCAACTGTTTATAATGATGCACCGTTTAACTACGCAGACGGAACTCCCGTACGTAACTGGTACAAATCCGGTTACCGCGGCATCCAGAATATCCGCAGTGCGATCCGTGACTCCCTGAATATCATCGCTGTAAAAAATATTACTGTGATCACCCCGAGACTCGGTTACGATTATCTGTTGAATTTTGGTTTCACTACTTTAACAGATGGCGTCCAGGTCGGCAATGAGATCAAGTCCGATGTGAACCAGTCCCTGGCTCTGGGCGGTCTGACCTATGGTGTCACCCCTTATGAGCTGACCGCTGCTTATGCGGCTATCGCAAACAGCGGTACTTATGTAACACCTAAGCTGTACACCAGAGTCACAGATTCCGATGGCAACGTGATCCTGGACAACACCAATCCGCCTACCCGTCAGGTAATCAAGGAAACTACCGCTTTCCTGCTGACCAGTGCCATGCAGGATGTTGTTACTTCCGGTACCGGCGGAAAGGTTAATTTCGGAGGAATGGCCATTGCCGGTAAGACAGGTACCACAACAGGACCTACCGACGCATGGTTTGCAGGATATACCCCTTATTACACTGCTGCTACCTGGACCGGTTACGATAACAACGTAGATCTGAACAATGCGGAAGATGGTGTCTCCAAGACTTTATGGCGCAAGGTGATGAAACGGGTTCATGAGGATCTGCCCAACACCCAGTTCCCGGTTCCTTCCGGAATCATACAGGTGCAGGTATGTTCCCAGTCCGGCAAGCTCCCGATTCCCGGTCTCTGTGATGGCTGTGTATATACAGAGTATTTTGCAGAAGGTACCGAACCTACCGAGAGCTGTGATGTGCATTATCAGGGTGAGATCTGTGCTTATGACGGACTTCCCGCAAGTCCTGACTGCCCGTTCAAGTACACCGGTGTTGCCACGATGCCTCTGGTAGAGGATCCCGCATTACAACAGGGTTCTACCGTCATTATCAACAATCCGGACGGCACACAGACGGTCAGCACACCGAACACCAGAAGTCAGTGTGAACATGATGCAACCTTCTTCGCGAACCCGGATTATGAATCCGTGATCAATCAGCAACAGGCTGAGATCAACGCGCGGAATGCCGCTGCGCAGCAGCCTGCAGAATAACTTAACATTAAATACAATACAGTCCCTGTATTACTGCATTCAGCGGTTTTACAGGGACTTTTATATGTGTATAAAAAAAGTGCTGCATACAACTTTTCGGTCATATGCAGCACTCTTATTATTTTACTTATATGGAATATGGCTTACTTACTATACAATACCCTGTGCGGTCATAGCGTCTGCAACCTTCAGGAAGCCTGCGATGTTAGCGCCTGCTACGTAGTTGCCTTCCATGCCGTACTTCTTGGCTGCATCATCCAGGTTGTGGAAGATGTTCACCATGATGTTCTTCAGCTTGGCATCTACTTCTTCGAAGGTCCAGGAAAGTCTCTCACTGTTCTGGCTCATCTCCAGAGCGGAGGTAGCAACACCACCTGCGTTAGATGCTTTGCCGGGGCAGAACAGAACACCGTTCTTCTGGAAGTACTCAGTAGCTTCCATGGTGGTAGGCATGTTAGCACCTTCTGCTACTGCGAATACACCGTTAGCTACCAGCTGCTTTGCATCCTCCAGATCCAGCTCGTTCTGGGTTGCACAAGGAAGCGCTACATCACACTTAACGGTCCATACACCATGCTCACCGTTCTTCTTCTCATGATATTCTGCACTGGGTCTTGCTGCTGCATACTCAGTCAGTCTTGCACGCTTAACTTCCTTAACTTCACGTAACAGCGCTACATCGATTCCTTCGGGATCATAGATCCAACCGGTAGAATCGGAACAGGTAACTACCTTTGCACCTAACTGCTCTGCTTTCTGGATAGCGTAGATTGCTACATTACCGGCACCGGATACAGCAACGGTCTTGCCTGCGATATCCTTGCCATTGCACTTCAGCATCTCCTCGGTCAGATACAGCAGACCGTAACCGGTTGCTTCGGTTCTTGCCAGGGATCCGCCGTAGCTTAAGCCCTTACCGGTCAGAACGCCTTCATACAGGCCGGTCAGTCTCTTGTACTGTCCGTACATATAACCGATCTCTCTTGCGCCGGTACCGATATCACCAGCGGGAACATCGGTGTCTGCTCCGATATATTTGTAAAGTTCTGTGATGAAGCTCTGGCAGAAAGCCATGATCTCTCTGTCGGATTTGCCCTTGGGATCGAAATCGGATCCACCCTTACCACCACCGATCGGCAGGCCGGTCAGGGAGTTCTTGAAGGTCTGCTCAAAACCAAGGAACTTGATGATACCTAAGTTTACAGAAGGATGTAAACGTAAACCACCCTTGTAAGGTCCGATTGCGGAATTGAACTGTACACGGAAGCCGTTGTTAACCTGAACCTGACCCTTGTCATCCACCCAGGGTACACGGAACAGGATCTGTCTCTCAGGAGTTACCAGTCTCTCCAACAGAGCGTCCTTACGATATTTTTCCTCATTTGCCTCGATCACCACACGAAGAGATTCCAGAACCTCTTTGACTGCCTGGTGGAACTCGGGCTGTGCAGGATTCTTTGCTACTACCATATCAAATACTTCATCAACATATGACATCTGAATGTCCTCCTTCAATTGGTATACAGATTCATGACAACCTGGTTGCCATATGCTTTATTATAAAACGACTTTTTTAATTGCACAATAAACTTTATTCCACTAAATCGTAAAAGTTTTTGGCACTTTTCTGTAAAAATTGCACAAAAATTATACAAGTATACAATCTATAAATATTCTTTTAATGTTTTGATATTGCTGTTCTCCATGGCAATCAGTTCCTTCGCCAGTGCCCTGCTGGACGTATCCGCCAGCTCTTCGTTATGCGCCAGCACTTTCTCCATCTCCAGCACACCGTTATTGCTTCCCTTGATGATCATTTCCGCTATATGTCCCGTGCTGGTATTCAGAAGTGTGTTGTATCCGATGCCTATCTTAAGCATCATATTCTCCATGGCATTCGAGCGATAAATCTGTGCCTTGCCTTCTGCCAGTTTTTGCACCGCCCTGTCATGCAGTCTGGAATACTGCAGCTCCTGGTCTGCCACTGTCGCAGCCAGACGTTCATCGTAGATTTTATCCGTGACGGCATCCAGTGCTTTTATTGCCATTTCTGTATTCCGCTTAATTTCCCGATAGATATTAATGTCCTGTTTTTTCATAAGAAAAGCTCCTCACCGTTTTTGGTAAGAAGCTTTCCCTGAAATGTCATATTTTATTCGTGCAATACGAATTGTTCCGCAGTGCAAGCTCAAAAACGCTTCGCGTTTCTTCGTTGTCGGGCATTCTTATTGCACATACTCACTCTTCACGTATCCGATCTGTCCGTTGTACTTGATCTTGCTCCAGTCGCCTTCGGTACCGATAAGATCCGCGCTGTCACCGCCGGAGAGCACGCCCAGGCGATCTGCCGTCTCGCTGGCTGACGCACGTACATTAATATTGGTGGTTGCCGTAACGGTTCCGATCGTCTCGGCACCTGCCGCGTTCTCTACTGTCTGCAGGAATTCGCTCTTGATATAGCCTTCTTTACCTTCATAATCTACTTTTGTCCAGCCGTTGGGGCGCTGTTCCAGAAGCTGAAGCTTAGTACCGCCGGATACTTTGCCCAGCTTATCAGCCTGTTCGCTGTCAGAGCTTCTGACATTTACTGTGGTGGTCGTGGTCACATACTGCGGTCCCTGCTCCTCTGCCGGCTGGTCGCCGCCCTCTGTGGGTGTCTCCTGACCGCCGTCCGTGGTTCCTTCTGTATTTTCACCTTCTGTGTTCTGTGAATCACCTGCTACCTGATTTGCCAGCTTCTCGCCCACAGCAATACTTACCTGCGAATCCAGCTCACTGATATACTGAAGGACTTCCGGGTGATCTACCATCAGCTCGTTGTACTCTACCGTGATCTTGTTGTTGAACTCCACAACATCATCCTGCGTGCTGACCGTTTTGATATAATCGTTTACTTCTTCACTGTTCTCACCGCGCTTGATATACAGTTCTCCCTGATCATTCGTGCAGATATAAAGTGCCTGGTATCCGGGAACTTCTTCGTCATGTCCCACGAATTTGATCTTATAATACACATAGGCTATAACAGATCCATCCTCCGGTCCTGTCTTGGTATAGATCTCCAGTGTAGGGTAATAATCAATATACTGAGCCAGTTCCACATAACGGTACATGTCCTTGTCAGAGATCTCATCGCATACTGCGCGGAGTGTGCTCTCGTCTCCCGTTGCCATTGCATTATAATAAGTAGCGATCAGGGAATAGATATCGCCTTCCTCATTCGCTACCAGCGGAACCTCCTGTGTAGCGGTCTCGGTCTCCGTCTGGCTTGCCGCCAAAGCGCTCTCAGCTTCCGCCTGCTGTTGTGCTTCCTTATGACGGCTGTTCATGCTTAAAGATACGGACACCGTAACAGCCACTGCCACTACCACTACTGCCGGAAGCACGATCTTATTATGTTTTATGATATAATTACCGATGGAATGTATTTTCTCTTTCCACATATAAATTCCTTTCCGAATCTTAATCTCAATGGATCATTCTCTCAATTCCAAAAATATCTCCTGAATCGCAAAAAGCCGCAAGCGGCTTCTCTCATCTCTCCCTATAATCAAGGTGATGTAAATGCATCCGACAGGAATCGAACCTGCATTAAAGGCGTCGGAGGCCTCCGTTCTATCCATTAGACTACGGATGCAAATATTACAAATTTGTTACATCACCTCGACTATAATATCATAAAACACTACATATGTCCAGTTTAAATTTAAAGTATTTTCACACAACGTTCCTTACAGCTGTATAAGTAAAGACTATCAGACAGCACATCCTCCGGAGGGATCTCACTGCTGTTTACCTCAGCGATCATTTCTTTTAATTCCTCCGCACTTCTTCCCTGAGACAGCGGGAGCAGAATAAATTCGTGTACCGAACTGGGGATCAGATAATAGTCTCCTCCTACACTTCCCGCCAGCCGCTCCAGAACCTTCGGATACATAATGCAGCAGGCTCCGTATGTCTTCCTGGAGTTGGTCAGGATCATCATGGGGATGATCTGATCCAGCTTCCCGGCGATATCCTCCCCCATGTCTTCCAGTTCCTGCAACATTTCCCGTAACGCACTTTTCATGGGCATGATCTCACAGGGGAAAAGCTTTGGTGTATTTTTCACGGCGCATTCAAACAGTTCTCTGTCTGTCACGCCCCAGGCCTCCAGGTGGGAATGATACACCGGGATCACACCGTTGATCACTCCTCCTTCCTCACAGGCATAGTAGAAGCATGCCGCCAGATCCAGGATGGGGATAAAAGGTGCCTTTTCCAACAGTTCTTTATTTTTCTCCTTGTTGATCAGGCGAAAACAGATTCTGTCTTTCACTTTCTCAAAATCACAAAAGAAAGAGATATCGATCTCTTTTCCCACTGCATCATCTCTGTATACAGAGACGATCTTGCGGATAATATCTGCGAAAGTAATCCCCTGCTCATACGCCTTCAGGAAAGAATTCAGATATATGGTCGGCATGATATTATCCTCACCCCGACGGATCACAAGCCCCTGAAGGATCACACCGTTGTTCTTCCGGACTTCCTTCAGTTCCACGCGGTATTCTTCTCCCAGTGCCTCTCTGACCGCATGCTGTACCTTAGTTGCAAAAACCAACATTTCCATATGTTACCTCCATGCCTCTCCGAGACAGCATCTCCCCAGAGCTGTCTTCCCATGCGTCATGTGGTATTTCTTCGCTGTTATGTACTGTAAAGCAACAAAAAAGGCAATAAGCCACTATGAAAGTTGCTCATTGCCTTACAGGTTCTGTAATCAGAATATCAGTGATTATGCACGAGACAGATACTCACCGGTTCTGGTGTCGATCTTGATCTTGTCACCCTGGTTAACGAACAGAGGTACAGCTACGGTAGCCCCGGTCTCAACGGTAGCAGGCTTGCTGGCACCGGTAGCGGTATCACCCTTGAATCCGGGCTCGGTCTCTGTGATCTCCAGTTCTACGAACAGAGGAGGCTCAACGGAGAATACGCTGCCATTGTGAGAGCAGATCTTGCACATCTCATTCTCTTTTACGAACTTCAGTGCATCGCCTACGGTCTCAGCATTCAGTGCAACCTGATCGTAAGTCTCGGTATCCATGAAGTAGTACAGATCACCATCTTCATACAGATACTGCATATCCTTTCTATCAATACGCGCCTGAGGGCACTTCTCAGTAGGACGGAAGGTCTTCTCAACTACACCGCCACTCTTGATGTTCTTCAGCTTGGTTCTAACGAAAGCTGCGCCCTTTCCCGGCTTAACATGCTGGAATTCGATAATCTGGTAAACATTGTTATCATACTCAATGGTAATACCATTTCTGAAATCACCTGCAGAAATCATAATGTATTCCTCCTAATATTTTCACGTCATAATTCTTTAATATTTTAATATAAAAGCATACATATTTCAACTACTTTTGAATATTTTTTTCAAATTTCTCTTAAGAAATCAATTGCCTGCAGATATCCGTCCAGTCCCTGACCGTAAATCTGCTTATTGCATACCGGTGCCGTCACGGAAATCTTACGGAATTCTTCTCTGCTTGTAATATCGGAAATATGGACTTCCACTTTCGGAATATCCACGCTTGCCAGTGCGTCCCGGATAGCGTAACTGTAATGGGTATAGGCTCCCGGATTGATCACAATACCGTTTGTTCCATCAAAATAGGCTTTCTGGATCCTGTCGATAATGGCTCCCTCATGATTGCTCTGGAACGTCTGGATATCATCCCCGGTCTCCTTTGCCTTTTTGTCGATCAGATCCAACAGATACTGATAATCCTGCGTGCCGTAGATTTTTTTCTCCCGGATTCCCAGGAAATTCAGGTTGGGTCCGTTGATCACTAAAATTTTCATTTTCTTCTCACGCTCCTTTTTCTTCGGTGCTTCTTTCAGCTTACGAAGCTGCAGCTGTAATTCCTCTGCCAGTTCATCGGAATGTCCCTTATTTGCATCCAGAATGATATCCGCACATTCCGTATAGATTTTATCCCGTACTTCTAACAATTCCCGGATTCTTCCAAGCGGATCCTCACATTGAAGCAGCGGTCTTGTGGTATCGTTTTTGAGTCTCTCATAGACCACATCCGGTGACACTCTTAAGTATACCACTGTTCCACATTGATGCAGCAGGGGACGGTTCACGGGATTCACCGGGGTTCCTCCGCCTACGGACAGAATATACTCGTATTTTCTGCTGCCGCATTTGCGTAAGATTTCCGTCTCCAGTTCCCGGAAATAGGCTTCCCCGTCATCCGCAAAAATCTCTGAAATGCTCCTGCCTTCCTGCCTCTCAATCATTTTATCCGTATCTTCCACCGGCATCCGCAGCAGATAGGACAGCTTTAATCCCAGTGTAGTTTTCCCTGATCCCATAAAACCGATCAGGACGATATTCCTGCGCTTGTGCTTCATTCTATTTCCCATCCTCTGTCCTTTTCGCTTCCTGCATCCGTTCATAGACTTTGTCTGCCAGCCACGATTTGATCTCACAGCCTGTCCACAGTTCAAACGCAATAATTCCCTGGTACAGCAGCATCTTCGCTCCGTTGTATGCCTTGCCGCCCTGAGCCTCCACCAGCTCCATAAAACGGGTCTTCGGCGGATTAAAGATCAGATCGTAACCGGTATGTACTTTTTCATAAAATGCAGGATCCTCGATCACGGCCGCATCACAGCCTGGATACATGCCCACGCTGGTAGCCTGTATTGCAAGATACCCTTTTCCTGCCGGAAGTGTGTCATACGCATCCATAGGCATTGCTTTTGCAAATTTCCTGCCGGCGATACGATTGACTTCGTCCGCCACCTCCTGTGCTTTCTGCACCGTGCGGTTAAGAAGGATGGCTTCCCTTGCCCCCTTATCCAACAGTAGCATAGCCACGGCTCTCGCCACACCGCCGGCACCCAGGATCAGGACTTTTTCTCCCTTCACCTTCACACCATCTTCACACATGGCGCGGTACAATCCAGGCATATCGGTGTTATATCCCTTATAGCCTGTCTCGGTCCGTACCAGAGTATTCACCGCTCCGATATTCTCTGCCAGCGGATCGATATCCGTGAGATACGGGATCACATCACTTTTATAAGGAACCGTCACATTTAAACCCAACAGGTTCAGCGCAAAGGCTCCTTTTATGGCATCTTCCAGTCTTCCGTTCTCCACATGAAACGGAACATATGCCAGATTCTCTCCCAACACCATGGACAGCGTGTTATGGATCACCGGTGATAAGGTATGCTCCACCGGGTTGCCGATCAGTCCACAGGTTCTCGTATAACCATTGATATCATTCAGCATTTTACTTTCCTTTCCGGCAGCATTCTCTATGGTAGAAAAACAGCACAATTTTTTCTAAATATCTCTTTAGGACGATCTGGATCTCTTCCTTAGGATGGATAGGGCGCGTCAGATAGGTCACGATGCCGCATTTTTTGGCGCCCCACACATCCGTGAACAGCTGATCTCCCACAAAAAGTGTAGTCTCCTTCGTAGTATGCATCTGCTCCATGGCACGCAGATAGCCGTCTCTTCCCGGCTTGCCTGCCTTATATATATAAGAAGCTCCTACCGCATCCGCAAAGCTTTTCACCCGGGGTTCCTTGTTGTTCGATAATAGAAGCGTCTGAAATCCCAGCTCCCGCAGTCTGCCGAAAAATCCGATTGCCTGCGGCGTCGCCGGTGCCCCGTGGGGTACCAGGGTATTATCAATATCAAAAATGATCCCGCGATAGCCCTTTTCGTATAATGTTTTGTAATCTATGCCATAGGCGGAATCCGCCTCATGATCCGGGTAAAACTGATGCAGCATATGTCCCGCCTTTCGTTTCTTTCTCAAAATGATGTCGGGTTCAAAAGCCCCCGACTTTGATGTAATCCGCTTTTTCCCACGGGGAGAAGGCCTGAAAATATGCCTCTTCCAGCGGGATCCACAGCTGTAAAAAGTCCTGTAATCTGTCCTCGCCGTTCCGGTTTCGGATCCGATCCTCCTGTGTCTTCCCGTCAATATCCAGAAATACTCTCCGGTCCATATAGTCACCAAATACCGGATGGCAGCTGTATGCTCCCTCCACGAATACAAAGCCGTTATTTTTCACCGGGATCTCCTCTCCCAGAGTCATCCGGGAGCAGTCAAATCTCCGATAGGAAAAAGGTCTGCCGGATGCAAGATTCGGGATCACTTCCGTTAAAAAGCGTTCATAGTGCACATTTCCCCCGGGCTCGCTTCTGCGTTCCGGTGTCCGAAGTGCAGGTGGCAGGAAGAAATCATCCATATGGATCACATCCCCGCCCAGTTCCTTTAAAAGTTTTGCAGCAAGTGTCGTCTTCCCGGCAGCGCATCTTCCGTCAATGGCAATGATCCGTATCTCTTTAGGGAGTTCCCGTAATTTCTCTGCCAGATCATTAAAAAATCTTTGCGATCTCATCCACAGCCTCCGCAATATAGTCTCCCAGTCGTCTGTTCACTACTCCCACGATCGTCGCATGACATTTGTTCATGGGGAGCAGAACCAACTTCGCATCACCAGAAGCCACTGCCGCTGCCATCGTTGGAGTGATCTCTCCTAACATGGCATCCGCCATAACGATTCCCATAGGACCCACGATCACGTCCGCTCTCTTACTGTTATATACCACAGCGTTCTCACCGGTGGCTCCGCTTGTCACGCCGCTCTTCATCATATTCGCCGTAGCCGTGGCGTTGGTTCCCACGGCGATCAGATCCGCCTCCGGGAAACGTTCCTTGAATGCCTCCAGAAGACTTCTGCCTACGCCTCCGCCCTGGCCGTCCATTACCATAATACGCATAACCTTACTCCTGTAAAAATAGTACTTGTTTCATGATAGCATGGCAGATGCTTTTTTGCAATTTATCTTGACAAAAAAATGCCTACCCTTTATTATAAATTGTGCTTCACGAAGGAGCCTGACGCCAGAAGGCATATTACCCAGAAGGGGAACTATGCCATTCTGGCTTTTTTATTACTGTTCAGGCTTCTGCACCTCGAAGAGGCTTTTTGCGAACGGAGACTCTGAACAGTTATATCTTATCAGGAGGTTTTATTCCATGAAGAAATTAACCGTTTTAAACAAGAGTATTATCACTGCTCTGTGTGTTGCCTTATGTGTGGTACTGCCCATGGCTCTGCATGCGATCCCTAAGGGTGGTGTCCTGTTCTCTCCCATGCATCTGCCCGTGCTGCTGTGCGGTCTGGTCTGCGGGGCTCCCTTCGGTCTCATCTGTGGTATTTTAGGGCCCTTTGTATCCAGTATGCTCACCGGCATGCCCGCTTTCGGCTATATGCCTATCATGATGATCGAGCTGGGACTCTATGGTCTGATCAGCGGTCTGGTCATGCAGTTTCTCCGCAGCGGCAAGCTGGTCGTTGATCTGTATGTTGCTTTGATCATTGCCATGCTGGGCGGCCGCGTGATCACCGGAATCCTGCGTGCCCTGATCTTCGCCGGCGGTTCTTACAGCTGGTCTGCCTGGGCTACCGGATATTTCGTATCCTGCCTCCCCGGCATCATCATCCAGCTGATTTTACTTCCTACTATCTATGTGGCATTGGAACGCGCTCGTCTCCTGCCGGTTCGTTACACTGCCTCCGTTTCCGCAGATGCTAAGGCCGCATAACAAAATGGCTCCTCTGTCTTACGACAGGAGAGCCATTTTTTGTTTGTAGATCCGTATGAAATAAAGGACCTCCGCCACTGCGGTAATGCTCCAGGAGAACATATACAGCAGGTACAGGGACGGAATCGTATGAAAATATGCAAATACCGTATAAACCCAGATCACACGGAATACACAGGAGCCCATGATGACAATGAACATCGGTACAATGCTTTTGCCCAGGGCTCTGGCTGCCGCAATGGTACAATCCATAAATGCCGAGATGCAATAGGAAAAGCCCATAATCGTCAGACGATACATTCCGGCATCCATAACTGCCGCATCTCTGGTAAACAGAGACAAAAACGGTCTTCCGAAAACCACCAGTGACACTCCCAGGAGCAGACCGATGCCGAAGGAATACGCCAGGCTGATGAGGTAACTGTTCCGCACTCTTTTCTTTTTGCCGGCGCCGTAATTCTGCCCCATAAAGCTACCACAGGCGGTATAGAAGGCTGCCATGACATCATACACCAGTGCATCCGCATTGCTAGCTGCGGAATTGCCCGCCACCATAATAGCATCGAAGGAGTTTACACCCATCTGGACAAAGCTGTTGGCGAACTGGAAGATCACGTTCTGTAATCCGGAAGGCATTCCCAGCTTCAGAATATCCCTGGTAAGCTCCCGATCCATCCGCAGTTTTCCGGGATGCAGTGCATAGATATCTTTGCTTCGAAGCAGTGCCTGTAAGATCAACACAGCGGATACGTATTGGGAAATGATACTTGCTAATGCCACTCCCGCTACATCCATCCGGCAGACAATGACGAAGAAAAGATTTAAGATAATATTCAGCACTCCGGAAAATCCCAGATAATACAACGGCTTTTTCGTATTGCCCACCGCACTGTACACCGCGTTACCGAAATTGTAAATTGCCAGTGCCGGCATTCCCAGATAATAGATCCGCAGGTACAATACCGCTTTGTTCAACAGTTCTTCTTTCGTCTTCAATGCCGTCAGCATCCACTCAGACAAGCCTACCCCCAGCACTAATAACAATACGCCCATGATCAGGCTGACCAGCGCTGCGGAATGGATGGTCTTCGACAGGCTGTCCTTATCTTTTGCACCGTAATATAATGCCGTTAATACATTGATACCGCCGGACAGACCAATGAGGAACCCGGTAAACATAGTGACAAGTGTCGCCGTGGAGCCCACTGCGCCCAGAGACAGAGATCCTGCGAACTGTCCGATCACTGCAATATCCGCCATATTGAAAAGCACCTGCAGCAGATTAGACAGCATCAGCGGCACACTGAAGATCAGTATTTTCTTCCCTAAGGATCCTTCCGTCAGATCCTGCATATTCTGTTTCATCTTTCTTTTATCCTTTTCCCTGTTACTTACTTGCTTCCAATTACAATCCTCCCCGCCAGCTTCCACTCTGACGAAAAGAACGGTCAAAAAGCTTTTTTGCTCTCTGACCGTTCCCTATTCTAGCATATCTTTTCTTTGTATGCCATATTTCTTTTCTATATTTATCTGCTATTTTTCTGCTGTATTACGCTGCCTCTTTGTCTGAATTTTTCCCGGCACCGAACAGCTTACGGATGCAGCTGTAAGCGACCATAACGCCCAGTACCATAAGCAGCACGGCAACGATCAGCTGTAAACCGTCTACCAGGAAGGTTGCCTGTCCGGCAGCCACATTTTTCACCAACGCGATCGTCTTCTGGATCAATGCGGTGAAGGTTACGACTAACATCACTCCCATGGGGAAGTACAGCGTCCAGCCGGTACGACCGGTGGTTTTTAAGAATACTGCCAGTGCGATCAGTACCAGTGCGGCCAACAGCTGGTTCGCAGAACCGAACAGTGGCCATACATTGTTGTATCCGCCCAGAGTCAGCAGATAGCCGAAGAACAGGGTGATCACGGTTGCAAAATACTTATTGGTCAGAACCTTCTGCATGGGAGTCATCTTTGCAGTGTCTGTGGTATCCCCTAAGAACAGCTCCTGGAAGGACATCCGTCCGATTCTTGCTACGGAATCCAGGGAAGTCAATGCCAGTGCGGATACACACATGGTCATGAATACAGTTGCCACGGTTACGGGAACACCCATCTTCTCCAGGAATCCTGCAACGCCGGAGGAGAAAATGGAGAAAGGAGTGCCATCGGGTTTCGTACCGTTCACAGCTACTGCTCCGACAACTACCAGTGCTACCACACCAAGCAGGCTCTCTACGATCATGGCACCGTACCCTACCATGGGCATATCTTTTTCATTGCTGATGGTCTTAGAGGAAGTACCGGAGGATACCAGGCTGTGGAATCCGGATACCGCACCGCAGGCGATTGTGACAAACAGCGTCGGGAACAGGCTGCTGTTGCCTACCTGAAAACCGTTAAATGCATTCAGCTCCATATCGGGATGTGCTACGACCACACCGAGTACAGCGCCGATGATCATGCCCAGTAACATAAAGGTGGTCATGTAATCTCTGGGCTGCATCAGAAGCCACATAGGCATTACGGATGCCAGGAACAGGTATGCCATGATGATGTAGATCCATACGGTCTTGGAAGCATAGATCGGAAGCTTCATACCTACCGCAAACATCACTACCAGCAGACCGATGGCTACGACTGCCTTGACCCACTCGTTCATTTTTCCAACCTTTTTCTGGATCAGACCGAAGATCACAGCGACCAGGATGAACAACATGGAAATGGATGCTGCACTGCCATTAGCATATGCCACACTTGCATCTTCCAGTCCGGTACCTACGAAAGTACCTGCCACCATATCGGTAAAGGCTGCGATAACCAACAGCGTGAACAGCCAGCAGAACAGCATGAACAACTTTCTGCCGGTCTTACCGATGTATTTTTCAATGATCATTCCCATGGATTTTCCTTCGTTCTTCACAGAGGCATACAGGGCACCGAAGTCCTGCACCGCACCGAAGAACAATCCGCCGATCAGAAGCCACAGAAGCACAGGCACCCATCCGAATACCGATGCGAGGATAGGACCCGTCACAGGGCCTGCCCCGGCGATAGAGGAAAACTGATGAGAAAATACGGTGAATTTGGAGGAAGGTACGAAGTCCTCTCCGTCTTCATGGGTAAACGCAGGCGTCTTCGCCTTCTCATCGATTCCCCACTTTTTTGCAAGCCATCTTCCGTAGAAGACATAGCCTGCTGCCAGCACTGCCATTGCGATCAGAATGATTACCAAACTGTTCATTTTTGTTTCCTTCTTTCTTGTGTCTTGTTATTTTGTCGTGACAGAAAGAAAAATTCTGATTGCCCGTAAAACAAAAAAAGCCTTTCGTCTCAGGCACTCTTAAGCACCCAAAGACGAAAAGCTCTAAGCTCTCCGCGTTACCACTTTGCTTGCCATGTTTTATCACATGACCTCTTGTTCCCATCTCCATGAAATACAAATATCCCATTTCCAACAGGCTTCTAAATAACGGTAGAATACCGGTGACACCTACTTAAAATCTTCAGTGCACTTCTCACAGAGGATAGTCTGTCATACTCACATACCGCCTCACACCAGCCGACGGCTCTCTGAAATGCTTCCGTATGCAGATCTTGTTCTGCTCATCGAATTTCACTTTCTGTTCGATAGCAACAATACCACTCTGCTTTTATATTGTCAATAACTTTCTTTTCACATTTTCTTGATCTTTTTTATCATTTCCCCTTTTTATCGGCAATCAGAGGTTTGATGGCAGAATAAATCTCGCTAGTGCGCTTGCTGTCCTTGAACTCTTTGTTCAGGGCATTGTTGATGCCCTGCTTGGTCTTGTACTGGCGGATGAATTTTACCACCTGAGGGACGATTGCCTGATCTGTAAGGACCTTTTCTACGGCTAAAGTCAGTTCATCCAATTCCTCCGCAGGCTTCTTTTCTGCAGGTTTCTTCTCTGCGGGTTTCTTCTCAGTAGGCTTCTTCTCTGCAGATTTCTTTTCCGCGGTCTTATCATCTGTCTTTGCAACACTCTTCTTTCTCGTGTTGCTCTTTTTCCTTGAAGGCTTCTTCACGGGTTGTGCAGGCTCGTCCACCGTCTCAGGCTCCGGCTGTGCGGGCTCCTCGGGTACATCCGCCTTCTCAGGCTCCGGCTGTACGGGTTCTTGGGTCTCTTTCACCGGCTCCGGCTGTGTGGGCTCTTCGGGAGTATCCGCTTTCTCAGTCTTCGGCTGCATGGGCTCTTTGGTCTCTTCCGCCGGCTCTGGCTGTGTGGGCTGCGGTTGCTCTGCCACATCCTCTGCAGTGGTAACAACTGTTTCTGCCTCATTTTCCTCTTCTGTCAGAAGATTCTGCTCTGCCACAGGATTCTTCCCCCATAAGAGGTTACGGATGATCCGCACGGGAACTCCCTGCGCCTTCCAGTACACCATGAGGCTGGTGAAGCCATTGTCCTTGGTCACGATAAAATAATTCGGGTGTATCCCCTCCCTCTGCTGTTCGCAGACCAGATATCCCAGATAGGTTGCCAGTTGGAAATCCAGTGCATTCTTGGTCCCCACCGCTACCTTGTGGTAAATGATGTTTGCCTTCGTCTCATTTAATTTCCGATGCAGGTCAAAGGTCATGCTGTCAGCATTATCGCTGTAAAAAATACAGACAGTGTCTTCCTCCGTCAGAAGCTCCACGCCTTCCATGCCACGGCTTTTTACATTTTCAAAATCAATCAGATAATATGCCATTACGCTTCCTCCATGCTCGTTGTCCCACTGTCTTCTGTATCCACGGACTGCTCGGTCTGTTCCTCTTCTGTCACCGTCATCTCCACAGCATCCGTCTGTTCTGTCTGTTCAGAAGTCTCTGTATCTCCCATGGGATCTGCCGCTGTTGATGTCTTAGTATCCTCAAGAATTTCCGGCGGCTCCTGCTTTTTCTTCGGAAGCTTTTCGCGGATACTCTCTTTCCAGCCGGAGAAGACTTCCTTTGTCCGCTTTTTCCATTCTCTTTTCTTCGCTGCACGCTTCTGTCTGGCTTCTTCCTTTAACTCCAGCTTTTCCTGCTTTTTCGCCTGCTTCGCCAGTGCTTTTTCTTCCAGTTCCACTTCTTTGATGGCAGCCTTTTCAATGTCACGGATGTAATGGTTCGCCTTTTTATGATTCTTACGATCCAGGCGATACGGGTCATACAGGAAGTAGGACACCGCTCCCATCATCAGAAGCACCACTCCGGCTATCGTAAGCGCCGGTACAATAAAGGCATACTCCGTAAATTCCAGTTCATAGCACACAAACACGATCAGCATCGCCGGGAACAGGAGCAGATACAGAATCCTTGTCAGGACATCCAATATTGCGTGCTGTCTCTTCCCATTGTTCAACAGTGTCCCCTCGATGGCTGTATAAAAAGCCATGAAAATACATAATTCCGAACCGAAGCCATGGAGATATCCACAGATTCCGGTCAAGATCAGTGACAGGAAAAACATCCCGAACGCTGTTCCCTGATACAAGGCATTGCGGTACTCCGTCATTCCCTGCAGCTTGTCCTCACTGATGCCGTGCATCTGGTAGACATCCTTGCGGATCAGGCGTTCAAACTCCTCGTTATACCGCTGTTCCTCTCTGGTGTTGCGCAGATGGTCTTCCACCGCCTTGCTCATCTGTTCAATATATTCCTGCTCCTTGCGGATGCGCTTAGTCCGGAGCTGCTCCAGTTCGTTCTGACGTCTTACTTCCTCTTCCAGCTTACGTACTTTACCGATCCTTGGATTTTTCACCGTAATCTCCGGAGGTTCCGGGAGCACTGTGCTTTCTATTTTTCCCTGTTCTTCCTGTTCTTCCATTTTGGGTCCTCTTTCTGTGTGTGATCCGTTAGTCCTATTATAATTTTTCCCACACAGAAAAACAACCTTTAGTTCCCCTTTTCTTCGGTTTTCTCCCAGCCTGCCATCAAGTGCAGTTCCAACGGAACGTTATAATCCGGTTCTCCGCCTTTTTGTGCAAAAAAGCGGGATGCAGGCAGTGTCTCCACCCGTATGTCTCCCTCATCCGTCGTGAGATACCAGCCTGCGAAATGATACCCTTCCCGTTCCGGAGTCGGATATCCACACAGATACACTGTTCCGCCGGAATATTTCGGTGTCAGTGCATTATACGTCTGCGATGGTTGTCCTTCCATCGTTCCTCCATTGGCATCCAATACCATTATCATCTGCCATGCAGCAGGATCCTGCGAGTTCCACACCGCGTGAATATCCACACTGCGATTGCCTTCCTCATCCGGTTTGATCCTGGCTGCATCCTCTGCGGTAAAGCTTTCCGTAAGCAGACTCCACTTCGGATAGGTATCCTTCTCACCTGAAAAATGTGCCGCCCATCCCATGAATGCAAATCCTTCCGGCGTCTCCGGCTGCGGCAGAGCGATCACTTCTCCGGCAAGGAGCTGTTCTATGGTGATTTCTCCTTCTTCCAGGATCCGCTCCCAGGCGTCAGCAGTGGGATTGGCCAGGTGAGTCTCATTATATATCTTGTAATATAAGATGCCACCTTCCAGAGGATATTGTCCGTCGACAGGTTCTGACGTTTCTGCTATTGCGACATCTGTTTCTGGCTCTGTTGTCGCGGACTGTACATGGTCATTTTCCCTGCCGTCCCGATTTTCTCCGTTTTCATCGGGTGCCTGCACCTCCTCCGTTGTCTGTGCCGGTATTTTCGTCTGATCTGCCTCAGTTCCATACACGCTGCAGCCAAGCAGTACACAAGCTGCCAGCATACAGAGTATGCGCATTACTTTTCGCTTCCGGCTTTCACTGCGTTCCGGTACCCCTTTTTCCACAGGTTGTTTACTCTGCAGATATTCGTCCGGCAGCGACGGATATTCCGGGGCTATGGAATCCGGCGGGAGTGTCTGGTATTCCGGTAGTATATTGTTTTCCTGTTTCTGCATTTTATTTATCCTATGATATTTATGATCTTCTTTGATCTTCATTTTCTCTTTTATTATCGGATCCACCCATTATTTATTATGCACATCCAACTGTGGGAAGGGGCACTCTACACCCAGCTTTCGAAAGCCCAGCAGCAGATCGTGATTCAGAATACGCATGCCGGAATAGATATTTTTCTCCGAGACTTCCACTACGAACCGGAGCAATACTCCGGAATCCTGCAATGCCTGCACTCCTACATACACAGGAACTTTTTTCATAGTATCTTCATGTGCCTTGTAGATTGACTCAAGGAGTTTCGGCAGTTCACTTTCCAGCTTTTCAAGATCCGTTTCATAAGGGATGCTGATATCGCAGACAGCCTTGGAATAATTGTCAGAGCGGTTCAGGATATTTTTCATTTCGGAATTATTGATGATCTTCACATTGTCACCGGTATCCGTGATACAGGTGGTGCGGATGCCGATGCTCGTCACAGTTCCACGGAAACCGTTCACCTCCACGATGTCTCGCACATTATACTGATTCTCCAGCAGCATAAAAGTTCCTGTCACCACATCCGCGATCAGACTCTCCGCGCTGAAGCCGACGATCAGAGCCAATACTCCGACACTGGCAATGATGGTAGTCATGTTAACTCCGAGGATCGTCAGTCCTGCGCACAGGATCACCAGAAACGCAATATATTTTGTCAGACTGGATAACAGAGAGAGCACAGACCTGGCTCTGTGATTCGCCGGTTTGATCAGCCCCAGGATCCATACGATCAGACTTTTTAAGAACAATACCCCGAAGATCAAAAGCAATAATTTACAGACTGCAACTGCATTGACCGTAAATATCCTCCCCAATTCCTCTGTCTGAATCTGTCCGGTTCCCAGCGCGATTCCCATAATAAGTACTAAAAGCACTGCATACACGATTATTTTTTTCACATTTTTCTTCTTATCTTTGTCTTCCATTTTTTCCTTGTTTTCCTCCTTTGCAAACTGCTTTTTGATGGTTCATTTTATCATCTTTGCGGAGCAAAACACAGTTGACAAATGTCTCATTATGGTAATATGTGACTATTTCACAAATATAGTAATGATTCCTATTATCATATTTGTTACTTTATTCCATTTTCTTTTTTCAGGAAAAGAGATATACTATATACAGAAACAAGGAACTGTTTCCATTAACCACAACGTAAAAGAAAGGATGATAGATTATGGCAAAATTATATACAATTACTTTAAACGGTGTTACAGAGGATACTTACAACAAGGCAACGGATTACATTCAGGCAAATGCCCTGCGCCTGAACTATCGCCCGGCTGCTTCCACCATTGATGCGGAATTTCCGGATGACATTGATCCCGCTAAAGCTCCGGAGCTTAGCGAAGCCGTGATCCGCGAGGTGCATCAGACTCTGTAATTTTTTTGATTTTTACTTTGGCAAAATAGCAAAGCAAAAGTCCGTCGATGCTTTAACGCTCCGACGGACTTTTTTTGTTGTGTCCGCTAACTTTCGGGCACTTTTCGCATGAAGCCCCGTAAGGTTCAAGTGGTTTCCGGTATTCCTCATATAAGATATCCATGTGCAGCCAGTCATAGTGGTTCCGCATATAGTAACAATGTCCCCGGTATCTGCCACTTATCCTGAATCCTGCCTTCTCATAACACTTAATAGCAGGGGTGTTCGTTTCCAGTACATCCAGATGGACGCTATACACTCCCAGCACCATAAAGCAGTACCGCAAGAGTATCTGCACGACTTCGCTTCCAATGCCTTTTCCACGCGCCGACTTTTCTCCGATGTTAATGGATAACCAGGCTGACATGTCCTCAGTCCGATGGTCAATATGACAATATCCAATCAATGTGTCTGTCTCTTTCAGGACAATTCCCATCCGCATGACAGAATGGTCACATACCCAACCGGGCATCCGGGTGATGTCCACCACAGAATGTGCATGCTCTATAAAGACACAGGTGGTTTCATCCGACATCCACTTTGCATATAAGTCGACTGCCTCCTCATCATCCCTCAGTACGGATAAAAAAATTTGTTTTCCATCTAATCTGCATATATTTTTACTCATCATACCACCTTAGTCTTAGACTTTGTATAGTCTATAATAGACTCCTTGTAAGAAGCCGCCTGAATGTAAACAATATTAAATGCAATAAACATATTGCAGCTCATCTGCTCCCAGAGGCACGATGCCATGATACAGAAGGATGTGCCTGGCATCAATCTTCCTGTCCATGTGGTAATGTCCGAAATACCAGTAGCTATACTCCAGTTTGTCCTCGATTTCCTGTAGGTAATCCGTCAGCACATCCGGTTCAAATAACCGTGCAGGTCCCCGGTCCATAATGTCCAGGATGCTAGTCGCACAGCAGTGGGTAATGACATAATCTACCTTGTAATTGAAATTTTCCAGATTTCTTCTTCCTTCCTCCATCTCCTTTTCATTGGGGAGTTCCTCCTCCCACCAGGATTCATGTTTGATGCGAAAAGGCAGCTCACTTCTAAGAGCTTTCAGCAAATCATCATCATAGTTTGCATCCTCCCTATCAAGTATCCCTCCCTGCACATCATGGGAAGATGCACCGCCGAAGGTAAAAAAGGTCTTTCCCTCAATTTCAAACACCTGCCCCCGTTCCAAAAGAATAACCTTGTCCCGCACAATATGCCTGACTTTTCCACCATGCCATTCTTCTACCGGATATTCCGCTATCATGTCATAATTTTCATGATTGCCCTGCACCCAGAGAATGGTATATTTTTTCTCGGCAAAATATTTGCAGTGGTACTCAAAAGTCTTATTTCTTTTCCAGCAAAGACCAAAGTCTCCGCAGACAATCACATAGTCCTGTTCGCCCGGTTCCATACCCTGTTTTCTCAGTCTTTTCGTGGAGAATCTTTCGAATTCGCCGTGGGTGTCTCCCGTAATATAAATCATTCTTCTCACCGCCTCTGTAGTTCCGTATTTTATCCTGTGTCCCTAATTTCTGTTTGCCTTCACAATCTCATTCAGGCGTACCGGTCTGTATCCATATAACATGCAGCCATCACGATTTACTCTTTGATTCCATAAGGATATCATTGCCTCATCCATGACTTCCACAGTTTCAAAGGGGCGATGGTCAAGAGCGATTACTCCCTTATGTCCAAAATGTAAATCCGCTGTATAATAATTCATGCCATTTTCCTCCTCTCCGCGCTGCGGCTTATCTCCTGATTGATAACCACTATATTATAGCACAGTTCCTCCCCTTTTCCTTCATCGAGTGTCGGGTATATCTATATGAAATAAAAAACAGGGGTACATTTTCAGCACTCCCGTTTCAAGAATTTATTTCTTATAAACTCCTGGATTGCAAATCACCACCACCCGTCTAACGGGTGGTTTGCTCTGAGGCTATAAGCCTCTGTTA